>Ga0210383_10000396_pt1 | contig 41509 bp, 37 predicted proteins | sample IncBWC14OmetaG_FD_160072 | JGI IMG/M metagenome (GOLD analysis project Ga0210383, IMG submission 160072) | Forest soil microbial communities from Barre Woods Harvard Forest LTER site, Petersham, Massachusetts, United States - Inc-BW-C-14-O ...
GGCCTCGATCGTCTTCGCCGTTGCCATGTCGGTGGTCGGCAACCTGGCGGTCGAGATGGGCGGCCTGCTGGGCTTCGGCACGCTGAAGAACCTGCTGACTGGCCGCTACGTGCAGCCCAGACGCGAACAGAAGGCATTCCTGCTGATCGACATAAAGGATTCCACCGGCCTGGCCGAGCGGCTGGGGCCGATCCGCTTCCATGAACTGTTGAACGAATTCTTCCGCGACGTCGCCGACGCGGCGCTGGAATGCGACGCGGAGATCCACAAATACGTCGGCGACGAGGCGATCCTGACCTGGCCCGCCGATCGCGCCCTGGCCGACGGCAATTGCCTGGCCTGCCCGTTCGTCGCCCGCGATTTCATCGCCGCCCACAGCGAGCAATACCGCAAGCGCTTCGGCGTCGTGCCCGGGTTCCGCGCCGCCCTTCATTGCGGCGAGATCGTCGCCGGCGAGATCGGCGACGTGCGCCGCGAGATCGCCTATGTCGGCGACACCCTGAATGTGGCGGCGCGGCTCCTGGAGGCGGCCAAGACGGTAGGCCGCGATGTGCTGGTCTCGGCCGAGCTGCTCGAGCGCGCGACCCTGCCGGCCGGCATCGAGGCCGAGCCCCTGCCGACCCTTACGGTACGCGGCCGAGCGGCGCCGCTCGCGATTGCGGCGCTGCAGCGCGTCGGCGCCGGTTCCTGATCGCGTCAAGCACACTGCCCAGGATACCCTTGGGCAGGAAGATGATGAACAGCACCAGCAGGACGCCGTAGATCAGATTGTCCCAGCCGACCGCCCTGGTGCCGAAGCCGATGCGCAGGATCTCGGCCATCAGGATCGTGATGACCGCGCCGACCGTCGGCCCCAGCGCCACGTAGAGGCCGCCGACGATGGCGGCAAACACCATCTGCAGCGACACCGCGATGCCGCTCACCGTGTCGGGCGAGATGAACATCTGGTACTGGCAGTAGAGCGCCCCGGCAAAGGCGGTCATGAGGGCGCTGATGACCGTGATCTTGAGTTTCTCCCAGGTCACGTTGACGCCCGCCGCGGCCGCTGCGTCCTCGTCCTCCGAGATCGCCTCCAGCGCGTAACGATCCATGCTGCGGTCGACCCAGCGCCAGAGCAGCAGGCCGCCTGCCCAGACGCCGAGCGCGATCATGTACCATGTCGTCTTGTCGTCGAACTGCAGCGCCAGCAGGTGGCTGCCCGTGGTGCGCTCCGGCGTGTAGCCGAGGGAACCGCCGGTGTAATCGCGCGTGGCGGTGATGATCTGCAGGACGATGCCGGAAAGAGCGAGCGTCACCAGCACGAAATAGTGGCCGGTGATGCGGAAGCGAAAGCACGGATAGCCGACGACCACGGCCAGCGCCCCGGCGCACACCAGGGCAATCGGAATGCCGATCCATGGCCAGATGCCGAGATGGTTCCACAGCAGCGCCGTCACGTAGGCGCCGACGCCCATGAAGCCGCCGTGCCCGAGCGACACCAGTCCGAAACGCCCCATCATCGACCACGAGGTATAGGCGAACGACCAGATCAGGATCAGGATCAGGATGTGGAGATGGTAGGGATCGCGATGGACGAACGGCAGCGCGATCAGCATCGCGCCGGCGATCGCCAAAGCAAGCTGGCGCGTGTTCACGGGCACCTCGTCATTGGCGCCTCGCCAGCAGCCCGGTCGGCCGGATGAACATCATGATGATGAAAAAGCCGAAGGCCAGTACGTAGCCCCATTCGAGGTCGGAGAACATGCCGCCGAGCGAGATGATCTGCGCGAACACGAAGGCCGCGACGAAGCCGCCGACGAAGTTGCCCAGCCCGCCCAGGACGCAGACCAGGAAGGTGATCGGCCCGATCGACAGGCCGATGAAGGGATGCACGTCATACATCAGCACCAGCAGACAGGCGGCGAGGCCGGCCAGCGCGCCGCCCAGCGCCGAGGTGATCAGGTAGATCTTGCGCGTGTCTACGCCCATCAGCGCCATGATCTGGCGGTCCTGGGCGATGGCGCGAATGGCGGTGCCGGTGTAGGTGCGCTTCATGAACACGTAGACGGAGATCATGCCGACCAGGGCGGCCGCGAAGGAAAGCAGCCGCGCGTAGCTGAAATTCATCTCGCCGAACCGCAACACCGGCAGCTGGATGCCGATATTGTGGAATTCGATGCCGAAGGCCACCGTGGCGGCGCTCTGCAGGAAGAACAGCACGCCGCCCGTCGCCAGGAGCTGATTGATCGGCGGCGAGGACAGCAACGGCGCGATCACCAGGAAATGCAGCAGCATGCCAAGCCCCGCCACCAGCAGGATGCAGAGCGGCGCGGCGACCCAGTACGGCACGCCGTAGACCGACACGAGATAGTACATGCCGTACATGCCGATCATGATCAGCTCGGCGTAGCAGATCCAGGTGACGTCGATGACGCCGAAGATCAGGTTGAGGCCGAGCGCCAGCAGCGCCAGCACCCCGCCGAACAGGATGCCGTTGATCGCCGCTTCCAGCAGGTAGATGTCGAAGATGTCGAGGAATGCCTGCATCACCCGCTCCTCATTGGACCGCCGGCCTCCGGCCCGCTCATGAGGCGGGCCGGAGGCCCGCGGTCCGCTTGATATGAACTACACACCGAGATAGGCCTGTTTGATCGTGTCGCTCGCCAGCATCTCTGCCGACGTGCCCGAGGTGCGGATGGTACCGGCCTCGAGCAGGTAGGCGCGATCGACCACACGCAGCACCTGCTGCACGTTCTGCTCGACGATCAGCACGGTGAGCCCGCCGCCGCGGATCCGTTTCACCAATTCGAAGACCTGCTGCACCACCACCGGCGCCAGCCCGGCCGACGGCTCGTCGAGCAGCAGCAGCTTGGGGTCCGACATCAGGGCGCGGCCGATCGCGCACATCTGTTGCTCGCCGCCCGACATGGTGCCGGCAAGCTGGGTGCGGCGCTCCTTCAGCCGCGGGAACAGGTCGAAGACGAAGTCGAGCCGTTGCGCGAACTTGGCGCGCGCATGCGGCATGAAGGCGCCCATCTTGAGATTCTCTTCCACCGTGAGGCGGGGAAACAGCCGACGGTTCTCCGGCACATGGGCGATGCCCAAGCCGACGATCTGGTGCGCCGGCGTGGCGAGGAGGTCCGTGCCCTCCATCGCCAGCGACCCGGCGCGCGGCCGGATGAGCCCGGAGATGACGCGCATCAAGGTCGTCTTGCCGGCGCCGTTGGGGCCGATCACACCCACCGCCTCGCCTGCCTTGACGTCGAGGCTGACGCCGAACAGGGCCTGGAAGCCGCCGTAGCCTGCGTCGACCGATCTGAGCTCGAGCATGCCCGGGCCCGCTCAGCGACGCGCTTCGGCCGCAGCGGCCTGCGTCGCGTGCGCGTCGGTACCGAGATAGACCTCGATCACCCGCGGATCGCTCGACACCGCGCTCGGCAGCCCCTCGGAAATCTTCTCGCCGTGGTCGAGCACCATGACCCGATCGACCACGCGCATCAGCACGCCCATGATGTGCTCGACCCAGATGATGGTGATGCCGAGCTCGTCGCGGATCTTGCGCAGCATGTCGGCCGCCTGGTCCATTTCCTTTTCATCGAGCCCGCCCAGGCTCTCGTCGGCCAGCAACAGCTTGGGGCCGGTCGCCAGCGCCTTGGCAAGCTCGAGCTTCTTGAGGCCGGCGGCGCCCAGCCCGTCGACGCTCGCGTGCCGGTCGACCGGCAGCCCGACCAGAGCGAGCGCCCGTTCCGCCGCTTCCTCGGCCTTGGCGAGGCTGTGCCGGCCCTGGCCGAAGTAGCCGGCGAGTTCCACGTTCTCGAAAATCGTCAGCCGCCGGAACGGTCGCGGAATCTGGAAGGTCCGGCCGACGCCGCGATTGATGATGCGGTGCGGCGCCAGTCCCGAGATCTCGTGCCCGTCCAGCTTGATCGAGCCCGCCGACGGCGGGAACGTGCCCGACAGCATGTTGAAGATCGTGCTCTTGCCCGAGCCGTTGGGGCCGATCAGGCCGAGGATCTCGCCCTGATCGACCTTGAACGACACGTTGCTGACGGCCGTGAAACCGCCGAAACGCTTGACCAACCCTTCGACGGCAAGCATCGCCAAACTCTACTCCGCGGTCGTCACCTACTTGTAGCTGTAGGTCATGCCGGCCGGCAGCGGCAGCACCGGCTCGCTCTGCGCCTGGCTCTTGGGCCACACCACGACGGCCTTGCCGTCGATGTACTGGGTGATGACCGGGAAGGCCCGCTCGTTCTGGCCGGCGAGGGCTGAGTCCTCGCCGTTGAACTTCACGCCGAAGCCCAGCATCGTGCCACCCTCGGGCAAGTCGACGTCCATGGCCGCCTTGCGCAGCGCTTCGGCGTCGACGCCGCCGTATTTCTTGATGGCGCGCGGCAGCACCTCGTTGAGGAAGAGATAGGTATTGCTGGCGGCCATGCCGATATGGGCCGACTTGATCGGCGTGCCCGGCTTCAGCTTGTCGAACTCGTCGCCGATCATCTTGATCATCGGCGGCAGCTTCGGATCGAGGCTCTTGGGGTTGGTGAGCCAAATCGAGATCGGATCGATGTTGAAGAGGTAGTTGGAGTCCGCGCCCAGGCTGTCCTTCAGCTTGTCGTAGACGCCGTAGCCCGCGCCCTGGCCGACCAGGGCGCCGAACTTCAGGCCCTGCTCGCGCGCCTGGCGCAGCAGCAGCGTGATGTCGGGATTGTAGCCGGTGTGGAAGATGACGTCGGGCTTGGCGCGCTTCAGCTTGGTGACCAGCGCCGACAGGTCGGGGGCGCTGATCGAATAGCCTTCCTTCAGCACGATGTTGAAGCCCTGCTTCTTGGCGCCAAGTTCGTCGCCCTTGGAGACGTCGACGCCATAGGAGCCATCCTCGTGGATGATGGCCACGCGCAGGTCCTTGGGATCCTTGCCGAACCTCTCCTTCGAGTAGTTGGCGATGAAGTCGGTCGCCGCCTTGCCGTAGAGGTTGCCGCTGACCTGCGGCCGGAAGACATAATGCAGGTGACGGTTCTCCAGCACCGCGCTGGAAATGCAGGTGGTGATCCACATGAACTTCTTGAGCTGCTCGACCTTGGCGGCGGCCGGAACACACTCGGCCGAGGCATAGAAGCCCAGCAGCATGTCGACCTTTTCCTGCTCGACCAGGCGCGTGGCTTCGTTGATCGCCACGTCGGGCTTGCTCTGGGCGTCGGCGTAGACCGCCTCGATCTTGTAGCCTTCGACGCCGCCCTGCTTGATGAAGTAGTCGAGCATGATCTTGGCGCCGGTGTATTGCAGCTCCGAACCGCCGCCGGCGAACGGGCCGGTGAGATCGTAGACGACGCCGATCTTGATCTTCTTTTCCTGTGCCTGGGCGGATGCCGCCAAAGCCACTGCGGCGACGGCAGCCGCCGCCCCGCCCACAAAGCGGGCGATCTTGCTCTTGGACATCAAGTCCTCCCTGAGAACCGTTAAGCGCTTATGCGTCTTATTACCGCCATCACACGGGGCGGCCCGACGGATGTCAAGCGCGGCGCCTCTTCAGGGCCTGCCTTCACCGGGAGTGAGGATGTCGAACATGAGACCCGCAGGCTGTTCGAACATGGCGAATAGCGCGGCCAGCCGAGAGGGGTCGCCCTCGATCTTGAGGGCGCCCGAGGCCAGCGCGTCCGGCGCGGCGAGCTTGCCCAGCACGATGGCATCGAGCGTGCGGCGCGTCGTGATGATCGACGCGGCCGCTGAGTCCGACCACTCGCCCAGGCGATGGCTCAGGGTGCAATGGCTGAGGGTGAGCACGAGCTTCTCGTCGCGGTCGGTGAAATGCCAGTTGATCACTGTGGATTGGCCGACGGCCTTCGCCGGATCGAGACGGATCGCCATCATGTCGAAGAACACGTCGCTGGTGAGGCCGGCCAGCGTATCGGCGCCCATGCCGCTCCGCGCCGGCAGCGGGAAGACGCCGTGGCGCAACTCCTGGGCGCCGTAGAGGAAGGCGTTGCGCCACGTCGCCGATTCGGCCTGGTAGCCCATTTGCTCCAGCGCATCGGCGCAGAGCGCGCGGGCCTCGATGTTGGCGGGCTCGGCGTAGACGACCTCCTTCATCACCTGGGCAACCCAGCGGTACTCGCCCCGGGCGAAGTCGGCCCTGGCGCGCGCGATCGCCGCCGCCGCGCCGCCCATGTAGTCGACGAGCTTGGCGGCCGCGCGCGCCGGCGGCAGCGGATGGAGATTGCAGGGGTTGGCGTCGTACCAGCTGAGATAGCGCTGATAGACCGCCTTCACGTTGTGATTGACCGAACCGTAATAGCCGCGCACCGACCAGCGTTCGGCCAGGCCCGGCGGCAGGTCGATCGCTTCGGCGATCTCGGCCGGCCGCCAACCCTTGTTCATCAGGCGCAGCGTCTGGTCGTGGATGTACTTGTAGAGGTCGCGCTGCGATGCGAGATGATCGAGCACTGCCTGCTTGCCCCAGGTCGGCCAATGGTGCTGGCCGATCAGGATCTCGCTGCCCGGTCCGTAGAGCGCGATGGCGTCGCCGATATACTTGGCCCAGATGCGCGGATCGCGCGCCACGGCGCCGCGCAGCGGGATGAAATTGTGCAACAGCGGACAGGCATTCTCTGCCATGTTGAGCACGCGGAGCTGCGGATAGAACATGTGCATCTCGGCCGGCGCCTCGGTCTCGGGCGCGAGCTGGAAGATGATCCTGACGCCATCGATCGTGTGCTCCTCGACCGGCTGCACGATGCTCTGGGTCGGCGCGATCAGGCCGGGCGTGCCGCGCGCGATGCCCTTGCCGAGGCCGGCATCGACCTGGCCGCGCGGTCCGCGCGGCAACATGGTGCCGAACTGGAACTGCGCGCGGCGGCCCATCGGCATGCCGGCCAGCACGTTCTCGCCGGACACCGCCTCCATGAATCCTGTCGGCGCGATGACCGGCACCTTGCCCGCCAGAACGTCGGCTTCGTCGATCACGCCGCGCACGCCGCCGTAATGGTCGACGTGGCTGTGGGTGTAGATGACGGCCGCCACGGGCTTCCTCGGGCGATGCGCGTAATAGTGCGCGAGGGCGGCGCGCGCGACCTCGGCGGTGGTCAGCGGATCGATCAGGATCAGGCCGCTGTCGCCCTCGATCACCGTCATGTTCGAGATGTCGAAGCCGCGCAGCTGGTAGAGCCTGTCCGTCACCTTGAACAGGCCGTTGGCGAGATTGAGGCGGGCCATGCGCCACAGGCTGGGATTGACCGTCGCCGGTGCCAGCGCGCCGTCGATGAAGGCGTACTCGCCCAGGTTCCACAGCACGCGGCCGCTTGCCGAGCGCACCATGCCGTCGGGCACCGGCGCGACCAGGCCGCGCTTGGCCGCCTCGAAGGCCGCGACATCGCCGAACGGCAGCTTGGCGGCCATTGCCGCATTGGCGGCTTTGGTCGCGGGCTCGGCGTCGCGCGCGACGTCGAGGTGCGAGGCCGGAACCGGAACGGCGGAAGCTGCGGACATTCTTCTTTTCCTTCTGCCCCTGGCCGCGCACTCTGCGGTTCGGCCATGGTCCAGCGCAAGCTTTCCCTCGCGGCAATCCGACGTGTGGCCGGCGCCCTGCCGGACGTCGAGGAAGGCACGTCCTACGGCACGCCGGCCTGGCGCCAGCGCGGCCGGTTGCTGGCGCGCCTGCACCAGGATGGAGAGTCGATCGTGCTCAAGGTGGGCGATGAGACGCGCGATCACCTCCTGCAGGCCGACCCGCGGACTTTCTTCGTCACCGATCACTACCTCGGCTATCCGACCGTGCTGGCGCGGCTCAACAGGCTGAGTGCCTTGGACCTCCGGAAGCTTCTGGCCCGAGCCATCGCGACAAAGCGCTAGCTCCCTGGAGCGCGATTACGCGCGCGCGGCGGGCGGCGCGTTTTACTCTGCCGGCTTCAGCGCCGCCTTGCCCATCTCGCGGTCGGCGGGGAGCATCGAGATGGCGAGGAACGAGCAGAACGCCACGACGGCCAGGGCCATCAGCAGGGTCGGGAAGCCCGCCGCCTTCACGGTCGGGCCCATCAGCGCCACGACGAAGGAGCTGACGCCGAAGCCGATCGCCAGGCGGGCGCCGGTGACCCGGCTGCGCATGCGGTCGTCGATGTATTTCACGATCATGGCGTCGGTGAAGGGGATGGCGCCGAACACCAGCAGCATGAAGGCGATCGCCGTGATGAACAGCGCCCAGTCCTGCACCTGCGAGGCGATCAGGAACAGCGGCACCTGCAGCAGCAAGATCGGCAAGTAGACCGTCTTGAGCGGGAAACGGTCGATCAGTTTGCCGACCACGAGCTGGGCGAGCGACGCCAGCGAGAAGATCACGAACAGCATGGCCGCCAGCTCGGCCGGATCCTGCACCACGCCCTTCACCCGCTCGCGCAAAAGCTCGCCGTTGCCGTTGGTGGTGAAGCTGAAGATGATGCTGCCGCTCACGGCGCTGAAGGTCATGATGGCGAACACGCGCGCCATCACGCCCGGCGGCAGGTCGTTCATCTTGGGCTTGCGCTTGGCCGGCGCCTCTTCCTCGCGCGGCACCAGGAGGACGAAGGCCACGGCGCAGACGAGACAGATGACGCCGGGCAGGATGAAGGCCATCTGCCAGCCGAAGCGCTGGGCGATGTAGACCGAGACGCCGGCGGCGATGGCGATGCCCATGTTGCCCGCCAGGCCGTTGAGGCCGATGGTGAAGCCGAAATTCCTGGCCTTCTGCACCAGCATCGGGATGCCGACCGGATGGTAGATCGAGGCGAAGGCGCCCATCAGGGTGAGCGCGGCGCCGATCTGCCACTTGTTGGAGCAGAGCGCGATCACCAGCGAGGATCCTCCCATGCCGGCGAAGAAGATCACCATCATGATCCAGCGGCCCCAATGGTCGCCCAGCCGGCCGCTCACGATCGAGCCCGCGCCGAACATGAAGAGCGCGCCGTAGTTGAACGGCGTGAGCTCGGTCCATTCGACGCCCCATACGCCGGCGATCACGCCCCAGCTGTAGGCGAAGACGACCAGGATCCAGTGATCCATGGCGTGGCCGATATTGAGCAGAATGGAGGTGGGACTGGCGTGGCTCATGGATCGGGTCATCAATAATAAGTGCGCGCCATAGAGCCTACTTATTGTTCTTTGTCTGTCTTGCGCTAAACTGACAACCTATGTCGCAAAACGGCCAAAAGTCGACCGACCCAGCGGACTACCAGCATGTACCCCGCGCGGTGGCGGCCATGCCCAAGGACTTTCCCCAGGATTTCGTCATCGAGCCGCACAGCCACGAGCGTGCGCAGCTCATCTACGCCCCCGCCGGCACGATGCGCGTGATCACCAGTCAAGCCATGTGGGTCGTGCCGCCGCAGCGTGCGCTCTGGATGCCGGCCGGAACCGTGCACGGCATTGAGATGCTCGACCAGGTCACCATGCGCACTCTCTATCTGCGCGACGATGCGGCCGCCGCGATGCCGCTCGCGTGCCGGGTGCTGCAGGTCTCGCCGCTCTTGCGCGAACTGATCGTGCGGGCGACGGAACTGCCGCTGCAGTACGACGAAGACGGCCCGGCGGGCCACGTCGTCGCCCTTCTCGTGGACGAGCTGCACGGCTCGCAGGCCCTGAAACTTCACCTGCCGATGCCGCGGTCGAAGCGGCTCGCGACGCTCTGCCGGGCACTGCTCGACGAGCCGGGCGACCGGCGCACCTTGGGCGAATGGGCACACACTGTACACGCCAGTGAGCGCACCATGGCCCGACTTTTCCAGAGCGAGACAGGCCTCAGTTTCGCGGCATGGCGCCAGCAGGCCCGCGTGCTCGAAGCCATGGGCCGATTGGGCAGCGGCGCGCCCGTGACCCAGGTGGCGCTCGATCTCGGCTACGACAGCGTCAGCGCCTTCAGCGCCATGTTCCGCCGTGCTGCGGGAACCTCACCCAGCGCCTATCGACAGCGCACGTGACAAGCCCTTGTTCAGGGTGGGGGATTTCTGTGTCAGGGCAACGGTTTGCCGCACAGAAACCTTGACGTATCGCCTCCAAATATCCCCAATGCGCGACCCATATACGGTATTCTAAACCGTCATTTACCGGCCCGCGGCCCTGTACCGGGAAATTGGCCGCCTGGAGTTTCTGTTGAAGCCGACCGATATCAAGAATCCGGATTACTTCCACAAGGTCGTCGACTGCCAGTGGGCCTGCCCCGCCCATACCCCGGTCCCCGAGTACATCCGGCTGATTGCCCACGGGCGCTACTCCGACGCCTACATGATCAACTGGAAGTCCAATGTCTTCCCGGGAATCCTCGGCCGCACCTGCGACCGCCCCTGCGAGCCGGCCTGCCGGCGCAGCCGGGTCGAGGACGAGACACTGGTGAAGGGCAAGAAGGAGCCGGTCGCGATCTGCCGCCTCAAGCGCGTCGCCGCCGACTTCAAGGACGACGAGGGCATCAAGGCCAGCATGCCCAAGGCGCCGGAGAAGAACGGCAAGCGCATCGCCTGCGTCGGCGGCGGCCCGGCCTCGCTCACCGTGGCGCGCGATCTCGCCGTGCTGGGCTATGAGATCGTGATCTACGACCAGGATCCCAAGCTGGGTGGTTTCATCCGCACCCAGATCCCGCACTTCCGTCTCCCTGAGTCGGTGATCGACGAGGAAGTGGGCTACATCACCGACATCGGCAACATCGAGTTCCGCCACAAGAAGATCGAGTCGATGAAGGCGGTGCTGGCGGAAGGCTACGACGCGGTCTTCGTCGGCTCAGGCGCCCCGCGCGGCCGCGACCTCGACGTGCCCGGGCGCAAGGAAGCCGCCAGCAACATCCATATCGGCCTCGACTGGCTGTCGTCGGTCTCGTTCGGCCATATCAGCAAGGTCGGCAAGCGGGTGATCGTGCTGGGTGGCGGCAATACCGCGATGGATTGCTGCCGCACCGCCCGCCGCCTGGGCGGCGAGGACGTGAAGGTGATCGTGCGCTCCGGCTTCGAGGAGATGAAGGCCTCGCCGTGGGAGAAGGAAGACGCGATGGGCGAGGACATCCCCATCCTCAACATGCTGGTGCCGAAGGAAGTCACGCACAACAACGGCCGGATCACCGGCGTGCTGTTCGAAAAGGTCAAGGCCGAGTACGACGCCAAGGGCCGCCGTTCGCTGATCCCGTCGGGCGAGCCCGACCAGCATTTCGAATGCGACGACGTGCTGGTGGCGATCGGCCAGGAGAACGCCTTCCCGTGGATCGAGAAGGACGCCGGCGTCGAGTTCGACAAATGGGGCCTGCCCAAGCTCAACGAGAAGACGTTCCAGAGCAGCGAGCCCCGCGTGTTCTTCGGCGGCGACGCTGCCTTCGGCCCCAAGAACATCATCTGGGCCGCTGCCCACGGCCATGACGCCGCGATCTCCATCCACAAGATGCTGATCGGCGAGAATCCCGAAGAGCGGCCGGCGCCCGGCGTCAACGTCGTCAGCCAGAAGATGGGCATCCACGAGTGGAGCTACGACAACGCGCCGACCATCGACCACCGCCTGAAAGTCCCGCACCGCGCCAAGCAGGAGGCGCTGAAGGACATCATGGCCGAGGTCGAGCTGGGCTTTGACGTCAAGCTCGCCTTCAAGGAGGCGCAGCGCTGCCTGAACTGCGACGTGCAGACGGTGTTCACCGGCGCGCTGTGCATCGAGTGCGACGCCTGCGTCGACATCTGCCCGATGGACTGCATCACCTTCACCGAGAACGGTGAGGAGAAGGATCTGCGCACCCGCCTGATGGCGCCGGCGCTCAACCCGACGCAGGACCTCTATATCGGCAACGACCTCAAGACCGGCCGCATCATGGCCAAGGACGAGGATGTCTGCCTGCATTGCGGACTGTGCGCCGAGCGCTGCCCGACCGGTGCATGGGACATGCGCAAGTACTATATGGAAATGACCAACGCGGAGCAGGTATGCCGCAAGCACTAGCCGCCGTTAACGACTTCGTCGTCAAGTTCGCGAACGTCAACGGCTCCGGATCGGCCAGCGCCAACGAACTGTTCGCGCGCGCCATCCTGCGCATGGGCGTGCCCGTCAGCCCGCGCAACATCTTCCCCTCGAACATCCAGGGCCTGCCGACCTGGTACGAGGTCCGGGTCACCGAGAAGGGCTATCTCGGCCGGCGCGGCGGCGTCGACATGATGGTCGCCATGAACCCCCAGACCTGGGGCGAGGACGTCAAGGAGATCGAACCCGGCGGCTATCTCTTCTACGACAGCACCAAGCCGATGCCAGCCTCGATGTTTCGCGACGACATCAACATCGTGGGCGTGCCGCTCACCGCCATCGCCAATGCGACCTACACCGACGCTCGCCAGCGCCAGCTCTTCAAGAACATCATCTATGTCGGCGCGCTGTCCGTGCTGCTCGACATCGACGAGAACGAGATCAAGCGGCTGTTCGGCGAGCAGTTCAAGGGCAAGGAGAAGCTCTTGGATTCCAACGTCAAGGCGCTCAATCTCGGCCGCGACTGGGTCAAGCAGCATGGCGATCCCGAGAGCGTGAAGCTCAAGATCCGCCGGGCCGACAATGTCGGCGATCGCATCTTCGTCGAAGGCAACAACGCGGCAGCACTTGGCGCGGTCTATGGCGGCGCCACGGTGTGCGCCTGGTATCCCATCACGCCGTCCTCCTCGCTCGCCGAGGCCTTCCAGGGCCATTGCATGCGGCTCAGGCACGACAAGGAGACCGGCAAGGCCAAGTATGCCATCGTCCAGGCCGAGGACGAGCTCGCCTCGATCGGCATCGTGATCGGCGCCGGCTGGAACGGCTCGCGCGCCTTCACCAGCACGTCCGGCCCGGGTATCTCGCTGATGACCGAGTTCATTGGCCTCGCCTCCTTCGCCGAGGTGCCGGCGGTGATCATCAACGTGCAGCGCGGCGGGCCGTCGACCGGCATGCCGACGCGCACGCAGCAGTCCGACCTGCTGTCCTGCGCCTACGCCTCCAACGGCGACACCAAGCACGTGCTGCTGTTTCCCGAGGACCCGAAGGAGTGCTTCGACTTCGCCGCCGACGCGCTCGACCTCGCCGACCGGCTGCAGACGCCGGTGTTCGTCATGAGCGATCTCGACATCGGCATGAACCACCGCCTCTGCAAGCCCTTCCAGTGGGACGAGCAGCGCGGCTACGACCGCGGCAAGGTGATGACGGCCGAAGACCTCGACGCCGGCAAGAATTTCGGCCGCTACCTCGACGTCGACGGCGACGGCATCCCCTTCCGCACCTATCCCGGCACGCATCCGACGCGCGGTTCGTTCTTCACCCGCGGCACGACCAAGGACGAGTATGCCCGCTACTCCGAGGAAGGCGCGGTCTATGTGCGCAACATGGAGCGGCTGCAGAAGAAGTTCGCCACTGCCGCCAAGATCGCGCCGCAGCCGCTACGCTACTCCGCGCCCAAGCCAACGCGCTACGGCGTGATCTATTTCGGCTCGACCAGCCCGTCGATGGACGAGGCGCTCGACCATCTCGAGGAGGGCGGCAACCACGTCAATGCGCTGCGCGTGCGCGCCTTCCCGTTCGCCCAGGCGGTCGAGGATTTCATCCACGAGCATGACAAGGTCTTCGTGGTCGAGCAGAACCGCGACGGCCAGCTGCGTTCCATGATCATGAACGAATTCACGCTCGACGCGCGCAAGCTGGTTCCCATCCTGCACTACGACGGCACGCCGATCACGGCACGCTTCATCGCGGCCGACATTGCCAAGAAGCTCGGCCAGTTCAAGGTGGTTTCGTTCGAAAAGGCGGCGTCATGACCTACATCGCCAAGCCCAAGCTGCATCATCCCTCGCTGGTCAAGAACAAGGCCGGCTACACGCGCCGCGATTACGAAGGCGCTGTGTCCACCTTGTGCGCCGGCTGCGGCCACGATTCGATCAGCGCCGCCATCATCCAGGCTTGCTACGAGCTCGACATCCTGCCGCACCAGGTCGCCAAGCTAAGCGGCATCGGCTGCTCGTCGAAGGCGCCGACCTACTTCGTGGGCGCGAGCCACGGCTTCAACACCGTGCACGGCCGCATGCCGTCGGTGATGACCGGCGCCAACCTGGCCAACCGCGACCTGCTCTACATGGGTGTTTCGGGCGACGGCGACTCGGCCTCGATCGGGCTCGGCCAGTTCGCGCACATCATGCGCCGCGGCGTCAACATGACCTACATCGTCATGAACAACGGCGTGTACGGCCTGACCAAGGGCCAGTTCTCGGCCACCGCCGACAAGGGCTCGATCAGCAAGAAGGGCGTTGCCAACAGCGAGGAGTCGATCGACCTGGTGTCGCTCGCCATCCTGATGGGCGCCACCTTCGTCGGCCGCTCCTTCTCGGGCGACAGGCACCAGCTCGTGCCGCTGATCAAGGCGGCGATGGCGCATCGCGGGGCGGCTTTCCTCGACGTCATCAGCCCGTGCGTGGCCTTCAACAATCACTCGGGCTCGACCAAGAGCTACGACTATGTGCGCGAGCACAACGAGGCAATGAACCGCATCGACTTCATCGAGGGCCGCGAGGAGATCACCACCCAATACGACCCGGGCACGCTGACCACGGTGCAACAGCACGACGGCTCGATCCTGCGTCTGCGCAAGCTCGGCGAGGAGTACGATCCGTCCGACAAGATCGCGGCGATGAAGCGCGTGCAGGAGGGCCTGGCGGCCGGTGAGGTCGTGACCGGTCTCCTGTACGTCGATCCGACGCCGAAGGACCTGCACCACCATCTCAACACGGTCGAGGCGCCGCTCAACACGCTCGACACGCCCGACCTCTGCCCCGGCCTGTCGGCGCTCGATCGCATCAACGCCAGCCTGCGCTGATGGCGCCACCGGCTAGAGTTGCGTGGAGGCGTCGTCCTTCAGCATGACCGGCACGAACTGCTGAAATGTCCAGGCGGCGCCAGCCTCGGGACGATCGAAACAAAAGACGACATTGAAGCAACTGCCTGGCCATTTGCCGGGGACGCCGCAAGGCTGCGGCGTAAGTGCGTCGGCGATGGCGACAATGTCTTCGTGCTGCCAGCAAACGAGCGTGACTCCCGGCATCCCTGAGAGCGTTGCAGCCAGGTCGGTTTCCTGTCCCTTCGCAAAACGCAAGTCGACATCGATCCCGAGTTTTGCGGCCAGAGACGATATCGTCTCGAGCGGACGGCGGCTCTTGCTGCCGCCATGGCCGGCCTCGAGTTCGGCCTTGGTCGCCGGCGCTGAGGCGAATATGGCGGCCGGCTTCGGCAAGACGCGCTGCTGGCCAAGCGACGGGGCGAACAGGTCGGCCCAAATTCCGGCCCTCTGCCAGCCGCGCGGCGTCAGCGATTTGTCGTCGGGCTTGCCCGTCGCATCGACCCCGCCGTCGCCACCGGGTTCGGGCTTGTCGGCGTGTCGCATGATCAGAATAGTCTGGCCCGCCATTTTCCCTCCCGATCGAATTCCAGAGCGCGACTTATACTACCACAAGTTGCAGTCCGGCACAACTCAGTTGCAGACTAAGGACCAGGCTCATGCGCGCGAAGCTGAAGAGATGATCTCGACAGATCGAGCGCGCGAGAGTCGACTGCATCTCGGGCGGGTCCTTTGTGCTGCCGAGCCGCCGGGCATTGGGGACGGTGCGGGCAAGGGTGGGGAAGAAACCGCTGCCGGCCAGGGCAAGCGAACCCCAGCCGATCCACCAGGGATCGGCTGCTTCGACGATTTGGCCGACGATTGCCGCCAGCGTCAGGACCATGACCAGCGCCACCAGCCGATTCATGGGATAGGCATCGGTCGTGACCCTTCGATAGTAGGTCGAGATCGAGGCCAGTATCTCAGGCGGCAACGGATTGCCGGCGTGCTTGCGCGTCTGCACGTCGAACATCAGATCGAACCACAGGACGGCCAGCAGAAACCCCGCGCCGGCTGCGACGAACGTATGCATCAGGCCGGCGACGCCGCCGCCCCTTCGACCAGCCGCCCGACCTCGCCCGGCGCGCGTTTGAGCTCGATCTGCCGGTCGTGCCACTGGCGCAACGACGGCCGGTGGCCGATCGACACGACGGTCGTGTCGGGAAGGCGCTGCTTCAGTTCGCCATAGATGGCCGCCTCCATCGGCTCGTCGAGCGATGCCGTCGCTTCGTCAAGGAACAGCCAGTCGGGCTTGAACACCAGGGCGCGCGCCACCGCGAGCCTCTGCTGCTCGCCGCCCGACAGGGTGTAGGTCCAGTGCGCCACATCGTCGAGACGCGGGGCGAGATGGCCAAGGCGCGCGGCCTCCAGGGCGGCCACGATCTCGGCGTCGCTCGCCTGCGAATGCTCGTCGGGATAGCGCACCGCGTTGCGCAGCGTGCCGATCGGGATGTAGGGCTTCTGCGGCAGGAAGAGCACGCGCGCGCCCGCCGGCACGCGCACCTTGCCGTGGCCGAACGGCCAGATGCCGGCCAAGGCGCGGAACAGCGTGCTCTTGCCCGAACCGCTGGCACCCGTGATCAGGGTGGAATGGCCATGCGGCAGGACGAGCGTCGCGTCGCTCAGCAGGGCGTGGCCATCGGGCAGGGCGAGCGTGAGACCCTCGGCGCCGACATCGGCCCGGCCGGTCTCGGGTGCCACGTCGATCGCCGTGTCTTGCTTGTGGTCGATGGCGCCCCCCAGGCCCATGAGCCGGTCCATCACCGCGCGCAGCTCGGCAAGAGTGGCGTAGTTGTCGATGAAGAAGGACAGCGCCGTCTGGACCTGCCCGAAGGCCTGGGCGGTCTGCGTCATCACGCCAAGCGTGATGGCGCCGGCGAAGAAGCGCGGGCCGGTCACCAGGTAGGGGAAGATGATGGCGATCTGCGCGTAGCCCGTCTGGTAGAAGGCGAGCTGCAGGCTGGTATAGAGCACGCGCCAGCCGTTCATGAACACCGCCTGGTAACGCGCCACCAGGTTCTCCTGCTCGGCGGGCTCACCGCGGTAGAGCGCGATGCCTTCGGCATTCTCGCGCACGCGTACCAGGGAGAAGCGGAAATCGGCTTCGAGCGCCTGCTGGGCGAAGTTGAGCGGAATCAGCCGGCGGCCGACCATGTTGGCGAGCCAGGTGCCGACGAAGGCATAGACCAGCGCCACCCACACCATATAGCCCGGCACGTTGGCGTCGATGCCGATGAAGCTGAGCGACAGCGCGCCCGAGAGCTGCCACAGGATGAACAGGAACGAGACCAGGGTCGCCACGGCATCGATCACGCCCAGCACGAGCTGCATGGTGTAAAGGCCGAGCTGGCGCAGGTCCTCGGAGATGCGCTGGTCGGCATTGTCGATCCTGCGCTCGAGCTCGATGCGGTAGTAGCCCCGGCTGTCGAGCCAATGCGCGAGATATTGCCCGGTCAGCCAGCGCCGCCAGCGCAGGCGCAAGTAGGGACTCGCCAGCCCGCGGGCAATGGAAAAAGCGATGGTGAGACCGGCGATCCACGAGAAATTGATCATCTCGAGCCAGAAGCCCGGTTCGTCCTTGTTCTGGAAGGTGTCGAAGAAGCGGCGGCTCCATTCGTTGTAGGCCACGTTGACGGCGACGCCGGACAGGGTCAGCACGATGGCAGCGATGAGCAGCGAGATGGCGATCCAGCGCTCCTCGGATTTGAAATAGGGAACGACGAGGCGCCACCAGTCGCCGATAAACGAACCAACTCTCTTCATGCGGGAAATCCTTTCGACCGCGCACAGTAGCGCTACACCTTCGTCGGCACATCTGCTGAGATGCCCGGCGCTCCTTCACCATACCTGCAATCGGGAGATCGACATGACCAGCGCGACAACTCGGCGCGATCCCGGCGAGCTACAGGCTTCGCTGCCGGCGGGAACCGTCATCGTGGCGTCGACCGGAGCGGGCCCGTTCGAGCAGATCATGCTCGACGGCCGCCACACCTTGCAGGCCGACGAACCCGTGTCCGCCGGCGGCGGCGATGGCGGGCCTGGGCCCTACGAGCTGCTCCTCATGGCGCTCGGCAGCTGCACCTCGATGACGATCAACTTGTACGCTGCGCGCAAGAAGTGGCCGGTCGAACAGGTCGTCGTCCGGCTGCAGCACAGCCGCGTCCATGCCGAGGACTGCGTCGATTGCGAAAGCCCCAAGTCGATGATCGATCGCATCGACAAGAGCGTCGAATTGATCGGATCACTGGACGAAGCCCAGCGCGCCCGGCTGCTGCAGATCGCCGACCAGTGTCCCGTGCACCGCACGCTCACGTCGAAGATCGACATCCGGACGACGCCCTACATCTGATTGGGCAGCCAGAGCGCGATGATCGGAAAGGCGATCAGGATGACCAGCCGCAGGATGTCGGTGGCGATGAACGGCAGCACGCCCTTGAAGATCGCGGCGAAGCTCACGTCCTGCACCACGCTCTTGATGACGAACACGTTCATGCCGACCGGCGGATGGATCAGGCCGAGCTCGACGGTCATGACGATGATGACGCCGAACCAGATCGGGTCGAAGCCGAGCGCGGTGACCAGCGGGAAGATGATCGGCACGGTGAGGATGATCATCGCCATGGCGTCCATCAGGCAGCCCAGCACCAGGTACATGACCATGATGATGGCGAGCACGCCGTAGGCGCCGATGCCGAGGCCGGTCAAGAACTCCGTCACCTTCTGCGGCACCTGGGTGATGGTGAGGAAATAGCCGAACAGCAGCGCGCCGATCAGCACGGTGAAAACCGCCGCCGCGGTGCGCGTGGCCTGCAGCAGCGAGGCGCGGATCCCTGCCTTGTCGAGGCGGCGGCGCAGGATGCCCAGCAGGAAGGCGCCGCTCGCCCCCACGCCGCCTGCCTCGGTGGGCGTGAAGACGCCGCCATAGAGGCCGCCGATCACCAGCACGAACAGCAGGATCGGCGCCCACACGTCGCGCAGGCCGGCGACCCGCTCCGCCCAGCTGGCCTTGGGCACGGTCGGCAGGAAGTCGGGCTTCACGCGGCAGATCACGGCGATGGTCGCCATGTACATCATCATCGCGAGCAGGCCGGGGCCGATGCCGGCGCGGAACAGCTTGCCGATGTCCTGCTGGGTGATGAGGCCGTAGACGGCCAGCACGGTCGAAGGCGGCAGCATGGCGCCCAGGGTGCCGCCGGCCGCGATCACGCCGGTGGCGAAGCTCTTCGGGTAGCCGTAGCGGCGCATCTCGGGATAGGCCACGGTCGAAAAGGTGGCGGCGGTGGCGACCGAGGAGCCCGAAATCGCGGCGAAGCCGCCGCAGGCGAACACCGTGGCGAGCCCCAGCCCGCCCCGCCAGTGGCCGACCACGGTGTTGGCGGCGCGGAACAGTTCGCGGCTCACCCCCGAATTCGACACGAAGGCGCCCATCAGCAGGAACATCGGGATGACGCCGAACTGGTAGTCGGTGACCGTGCGCATCGAGGTCTGGCCGATCAGCTTCAGCGCCGGCCCGCCGCCCGTCAGGTAGGCATAGCCGCTGACGCCGACCAGCCCCATCGCCATGCCGACCGGCACGCGCAGCAGCATCAGCGCGAACAGCGAGACGAAGCCCAGGATGGCGACGGCGTCGGCGCTCATTCGGGTGTCGTGCTCGCGGCGTGCAGGTCCTCGGGATGGAAGATCAGGCGATAGGTGCGGATGGCGATCAGCACCACGGCTGAGACGTCGCCCGCCCAGGCCACGGCGAAGAACGGCCAGGTCGGCAGGCCGAGATCGTAGGTCAGCACGTTGTCGTTGTAGGTCGACGTCACCTTGTCGAACAGCGTGTAGGTCTGCACCGTGACGACGAACAGCAGCACCAGCGTGGCGAACACGTCGATCACCCGCTTGCCGCGCGGGCTGGCCGAGGCCCAGACGAGATCGACCGTGATATGGCCGCCGCGGTAGGACGTGGCGGCGATCCCCCAGAAGATCAGGATGCCGAGCAGCATGCGGCCGAAATCGTAGGAATCGGGGATCTGCAGGCTGAAGAAGCGGCGCAGCAGCACCGACAGGAAGATGTCGGCCGCCACCAGCCCCACGAACATCGCCGCGATCGCCTCGATCGTGTCGATGATGCGGTCCATCACGCTACGATTCACGGCCGGGAGCACGCGACTCCAGTCGCGCCTTTTCCTCCCCAAGCAAAGCTTGGGGAGGTGTCGGCGTCACACGCCGACGGAGGGGTCATAAGCGTCACCACTGAGGCCCATGACCCCTCCGTCCGCTGCGCGGACACCTCCCCGCGCTCACGCGCAGGGAGGAATCAATGAGCGCCACGGAGTGGCGCGCTCCCAGCAAAGACTCCGCCACTAAAACCCCGCGCCGTGCTTGGCGAGGCTTGCCTGGAACTCCTTGTAGAGCACGTCCGGATTGGCGCCGGTCTTGGCCACGGCGTCGGCCCACTGCTTGTAGAGCGGCTCGGTGGCGGTCTTCCAGGCCTTGAGCTGGTCGGGCGCGAGCTCATAGACTTCATGGCCCGCCGCCGCCTTCATCTTGGCGCGGCCCGCGACCTCGAAATCGACGAAGGGGCCGGCGACCTTGACCGCCCATTCGGCGTTGCAGTGATCGTCGATCACCTTCTTCTGCGCCGCCGACATGGAGTCGTACTTCGCCTTGTTGATCGAATAGGTGAACACGGTCGAATAGAGCGGCACATCCATGTGGTACTTGGTGACCTTGTCGAGGCCGAACAGGAACATCGAGCCCCACGGGAAGAAGATCGCATCGGCCACGCCGCGCTCCAGGACATCGCGCGCCTCGGGCGCCGAGGCCTGCACGTTGGTGCCGCCCAGCATGGTGACCATCTGGCCGATCGTGCTCTGGGCCGGGCGGACCTTCATGCCCTTGATGTCCTCGGGCACCATGACCTTCTTGCGGCCGTGATAGGCGCCGGGATCGTGGATGAAGGCGAAGCAGAAATGCGTGTCCTTCATCTCGGTCGCGGCATACTTGCGATACCAGTCGTCGAGCGCCGCCGTGCCCTTGCGGCCCTCGGAGAAGGTGAAGGGAATCTGGCCGACCGCGATGATCGGGAAACGGCCCGGCTGGTAGCCGGGATTGACGTAGGTCACGTCGGCGATGCCGTCGCGCGCCATGTCGTAGTGGTCGAACGCCTTGCCGAGCTGCTCCGACGGGAAGATCGCCGTCTTGATGGTGCCGCCCGATGCCTTCTCGATGTCCTCGGCCCACGCCTTGGTCGCCGGCACCAGCGGATGGGCGGGCGGCAGCCAGATCGAGATCTTGAGGTCGACCGGCTTGTCCTGGGCCAGCGCCCCCGTCCCCGCGGCCGCGAGGCCGATCGCCAGCGCCACAGCAAGCTTCTTCATGGCCGTCCCTCCAAATTGTTTGTTACCCCAACTATATCGGCCCATGACAACAGCGCCAACCGGGTTTATGAGCGCCGCGCAATGGATATCACGCTTGCTTCCCGGCATGCCGCACTCGACGTGCTGGTCGCCTGTCTCGACAAGGGCCAACCGCTCGACGATGCGCTGGTCCGCCACAAGGGCTTCGCCGGCCTCGAGCCGCGCGATCGCGCCTTCGTCCGGCTGCTTCTTGCAACAACCCTGCGACGACTGGGCGAGATCGACGAAATCCTGGGCGCCCTGATCGAGCGGCCGTTCAAGGACGCCGACGCCGCCGCCCGCCAGGTGCTGCGCCTGGGCACGGCCCAGCTGGTGTTCCTGGGCACGCCCGCCCATGCCGCCGTCGATACCTCGGTGAGGCTGGTCGTCGATGCCGGCATGCCGCATCTCAGGGGCCTCGCCAATGCCGTCCTGCGCCGGGTCGCGCGCGAGGGTATCGCCCTGCTGGCCGGGCGCGATCCGGCCCGACTCAACACGCCGCAATGGCTGTGGCAGAGCTGGACGGAGGTCTACGGCGAAGCAGCGACGCGCGCCATCGCCGCCGCCCATCTGATCGAGGCGCCGCTCGACCTCACGCCGCGCGCCGACGCCCCGTTCTGGGCGGGTCGCCTGGACGGCGAGCTGCTGCCGACCGGCACGATCCGCCGCGCGACCGGCGGGGCCATCGCCGATCTGCCCGGCTTCGCCGAGGGCGCCTGGTGGGTGCAGGATGCCGCCGCCGCCCTGCCCGCCCGTCTGCTGGGCGACGTCGCGGGCAAGCGCGTGGCCGATCTGTGCGCGGCGCCCGGCGGCAAGACGATGCAGCTTGCGGCCGTCGGCGCCCAGGTCACGGCCGTCGACATCTCGGGCCGCCGCATGATCCGCTTGGGCGAGAACCTGGCGCGCGCCGGGCTTGCCGCCGAACTTGTCACGGCGGACGTCGGCAAGTGGGCCCCGGCGGAGAAGTTCGACGCGGTGCTGCTCGACGCGCCGTGCTCGGGCACCGGCACACTGCGGCGCCATCCCGACATCGCCTGGTTGAAAGGCGAGGACGATGTCGACCGCCTCACCCTCGCCCAGGACCGCCTGCTGCTGAGCGCCGTCGCGCTGTTGAAGCCGGGCGGCACGCTGGTCTACGCGGTGTGCTCGCTGCAGGAGGACGAGGGCGCGGCGCGGATCGGCTCGCTGCTGGCGCGCGACAAACGCCTGCGCCGCCGGCCCGTCCCGCCGACCGAGCTGCCGGGCCTCGAGGCCGCCATCACGCCGTCAGGCGATATCCGCACTCTCCCCTCGATGTGGACGGACCGCGGCGGGCTCGACGGCTTTTACGTCGCGCGCGTCACACTGCCTCGACCCGGTTGACTTCGACCCGGTTGACTTCGATAGCCAGATGAAAGCCAATCCCGCCAACAACGACATTCTGGAGGAACCGCGCATGACCCTTCCCCGCAGACGCCTTCTGGCCGCCACGGCCGCGACCGCCCTCGCCGCCCCATGGATCGGCGGCACCGCCCGCGCCCAGGCCAAGCAGCTGAAAATCTCCCACCAGTTCCCGGGCGGCACCGCCGACAGCGGCGATTTCCGCGACCAGATGTGCCGCCGCTTCGCCGCCCAGCTCGCCAAGCGCACCAACGGCGCGCTGACCGCCGAGGTCTATCCCGGCTCGTCGCTGGTCAAGACGGTGGCGCAGTATTCGGCGATCCGCCGCGGTGCGCTCGACATGACGCTCTATCCGCTGAACTACGCCGGCGGCGAGGTGAGCGAATACAATATCGGCTTCATGCCGGGCGTCATCAGCTCGCTCGACCAGGCCTACGCCTGGAAGAACGCCGAGATCGGCAAGCGCCTGACGGCGCTGATGGCCGAGAAGGGCGCCGTCCCCGTCATCTGGCTGTGGCAGGCCGGCGGTTCGGCGAGCCGCACCCATCCCATCCTGGTGCCCGACGACGTGAAGGGCCTCAAGGTGCGCGGCGGCAGCCGCGAGATGGACCTCATGCTGAAAGGCGCCGGCGCCGCCGTGGTCAGCATGCCGTCCAACGAGCTCTACGCCGCCATGCAGACCGGAACGATGGACGTCGCCATGACCTCGTCGACCAGCCTGATGTCGTTCCGCCTGGAAGAGATCGCCAAGAACCTGACGACCGGCCGCGGCAAGGGCTTCTTCTTCATCTTCGAGCCGCTGCTGATGTCCAAACAGGTCTTCGACTCGCTGCCCAAGGACCAGCAGACAGCGATCATGGAGGTCGGCCTGGAAATGGAGAAGTTCGGTCTCGAGAAGTCCAAGGAAGACGACGTGGCCGTCGCCAAGGTCTACGAGAAGGCCGGCATCAAGACCTTCGACCTCGACCAGGCGCAGGTCGACAAGTGGAAGGCCGTCGCGCGCGACACCTGCTGGAAGGACTATGCCGACAAGTCGCCGGGCAACGCCGAGTTCCTGAAGCTGTCGCAGCAAGTTCCGGCCGCGTGAAACCTCTCGAGCGTCTCAACAGGGCGATCGTCTTTTTGTCGGCGATCGCCCTTCTTGTTGCCTCGTGCGTGCTGACCTACTCGGTCGTGCTGCGTTATTTCTCGCCGCAGCCGACCGACTGGCAGGACGAATTCTCGGTCTTCCTGCTGATCGGCGTCACCTTCATGTCGGCCGCCTGGGTGCAGTCGCAGCGCGGCCATATCGGCATCGAGGCCGTGGCGACCCTGCTGCCGCCGACCGCCGACCGCTGGCGGCAACGGCTGGTCGATGTGGCGAGCGCCCTGTTCTGCGCCTTCTTCGCCTGGAAATCCTGGACCCTGCTGCACGAGGCCTGGGTCGAAGGCTATGTCTCCTCCTCGTCGTGGTCGCCGCCCTTGTGGATTCCCTATCTGACGATGGCGCTCGGCATGTCGCTCCTGACCGTGCAGATCCTCGTCCAGGTCTTTCGCCGACCATGAGCGTCCTGCAGGTCGGCCTGCTCTATGGCGGCGCCACGCTGGTGGCCATGTTCTCCGGCATGCCGATCGCCTTCGCGCTCGGCCTGGTCGCCACGGTGTTCATGGTGGCCTTCATGCCGGCGGCGGCGCTCGATACGGTGACGCAGAACGTCTACGAAGAGATGTCGTCGATCACGCTGCTGTCGATCCCGCTGTTCATCCTCAAGGGTGCCGCGATCGGCCGCTCGCGCGCCGGCCAGGACCTCTATTCGGCCCTGCATGTCTGGATGAGCCGCATTCCGGGCGGCCTCGGCATCGCCAACGTCTTCGCCTGCGCGCTGTTTGCCGCCATGGCGGGCTCCAGCCCGGCGACCTGTTCGGCGATCGGCTCGGCCGGCATTCCGGAGATGCGCCAGCGCGGCTATCCCGGCGGGTTCGCCGCCGGCCTGATCGCCGCCGGCGGCACGCTGGGCATCCTGCTGCCGCCCTCGATCACCATGATCCTGTACGCGGTCGCCTCCGAGCAGTCGCTCGGCCGCCTGTTCCTGGCCGGTATCGGGCCGGCCCTGCTGCTGGTCGGGTTCTTCGCCGGCTACGCCGCCTGGCGCTACCGCTTCGAGACGCGACGCGCGCGCACGACCCGCGCCGGCGGCGGGATCGACTCGGCCCTGCTGTCGACCGAGAGCTACACGCTCCGCCAGCGCTTCGCCGCCCTGCCGAGGGTGCTACCCTTCGTCATCCTGCTGACCGGTGTCATGGTGGCGCTCTATGGCGGCTTCGCCACGCCGTCGGAGACCGCGGGTCTGGGCGCCGTGCTGGCGCTGGTGCTGATCGCCGTCATCTACGACACCTGGCGGCCCAAGCAGCTCGATCCGATCCTGGTCAACACCATCCGCGAATCGACCATGCTGATGATGATCATCGGCATGTCGCTGCTCTACTCCTACGTGATGAGCTACCTGCACATCAGCCAGTCGGCGGCCGAGTGGATCGTGGCGATGCATTTCTCGCGCTGGGTGCTGCTGGCCGCGATCCTGGTGCTGGTGGTGATCCTGGGCTTCTTCCTGCCGCCGGTCTCGATCATCCTGATGACCGCGCCCATCATCCTGCCGCCCTTGAAGGCCGCCGGCTTCGACCTCGTGTGGTTCGGCGTCGTCATGACCATCGTCATGGAGATGGGGCTGATCCACCCGCCGGTCGGCCTCAATCTCTTCGTCATCAAGAACATCGCGCCCGACATCCCCTTGAGCGACGTGATCTGGGGCGTGCTGCCGTTCGTCGGCCTGATGATGGTGGCGGTGGTGGTCCTGTGCTTCGCGCCGGAGATCGCCGTCTGGCTGCCCGACAAGCTGATCACGACGACGCGCTAATCTTGCCGGACCGCGGACCTTCAGGTCCGCATCTTCATCGTTGGTTCAATAACATGAGCGGGCCTGGAGGCCCGCGGTCCGGCAAGACGCTTGATCATCGCTTGGCCGACGCCAGCTTTTATATCGCGTGCATTTCTTCCTCTTGGTAGGGTCGAGGCGCCCAACGCAGAGCAGAAGAGGCCCCAAAATGGATACAACGACGCTTGTCGCCCGACGCGAGAGGGCGCTGGGAGCCGGAGCGCCGTTGTTCTACGACAAGCCCCTGCACATCGTCCGCGGCGAGGGCGTGTATCTGTTCGACGAAACAGGCCGCCGTTACGTCGACATGTACAACAACGTGCCGTGCGTCGGACATGCCAATCCGCACGTCGTGGAGGCGATGGCGCGCCAGCAGGCCACGCTGAACGTGCACAGTCGCTATCTGCACGAAGGGATCGTGGCCCTCGCAGAACGCCTCGCGGCACTCCATGGTCCGGCGATCGAGAGCGTCGTCTTCAGTTGTTCGGGGACCGAGGCCAACGAGGTGGCCCTGCGGATGGCGCGCGGCGCCACCGGCAAGACAGGCATCGTCTGCACCAACGCCACCTATCACGGCAACAGCGAAGCGGTCGGCAAGATGACACGCATGGGCGCCGGCCAGAACAGCGTCGTCAGCGACGTGTGCGCCATCCCCTTCCCCGAGAGGCTTCGGCCGCTCGTGCCGGGGGCGAGCGAATCCGACCTCGCGGAGGCCTATCTCGAGCGCCTCCGCAGCGCGATCCGCAGCCTCGAAGAAGACGGCGTGGGGTTCGCAGGCTTCATCGTTTGCCCGATCTTCGCCAACGAGGGACTGCCCGACGTACCGCGCGGATTCATGGCTCGCGCGGCGGAAATGGTGCGGGCGGCCGGCGGATTCCTGATCGCCGACGAGGTGCAGGCCGGATATTGCCGCACCGGGCGCTGGTGGGGCTACGAAGGTGCCGGCTTCACGCCCGACATCGTCGTGACCGGCAAGCCGATGGGCAACGGCCTGCCGCTCGCGGCCACGGCCGCCAGCAAGGGCCTTGTCGACGGATTCCGGGCGAGGACGCGCTATTTCAATACCTTCGCGTCGAGTCCCCTGCAGGCGGCGGTCGGCATGGCGGTGCTCGATGTCATCGAGCGCGAAGGACTGCAGGAGAACGTGGCGCGCGTCGGCGCCAGCCTCAAGGCGTCGCTGCACGAACGCAAGAAGAAGTGCGCTACCATCGGCGACGTTCGCGGCCATGGGCTGTTCATCGGGGTGGAGATGGTGAAGCGCGGCAGCGCGCTCGAGCCGGATTCCGATCGGGCGATCGAGGTCGTCAACAAGCTCAAGGATCGAGGTTTCCTCACCAGCAATGCCGGCGCCTTCAGGAATGTCGTCAAGATCCGGCCTCCGCTGGTCTTTGGACAGCACGATGCCGACGAATTCCTCACCGCCTTCGACGCGACGATTGCCGAGATCGATGGCTGAAGGCGTCGCGGCTGACTCTTTCAGGCCGGCGGCGCTGGCGGCCCTCAGCGCGTTTCCCATCGACCCAGACGCTCTCGAGCGGGTGTCGCTGTCGGAAAACGTCACCTACCGGGTGGTCGACCGCCGCGACGGCGTCGCCTACGCGTTGCGCCTTCACCGGCCCTGGTATCACACGCTCGACGAACTGATCTCGGAGCGCCTCTGGATCCGCGCGCTGGCCGACGCGGGCGTCGCCGTCCAGGCGCCATTGCGTACCCGCGACGGGCAGGAGTACGCGTTGGTGACGGTTCAGGGCACCGGCGAACGGCGCTTCGCGGGACTGGCGCGCTGGGCGACGGGACGCGTGCTGGCCGAGGTGCTGCGCGAAACAACCGACACCCGGATCGCCGAACACCATTTCACGCGGCTCGGCGCCGTCACGGCGTCGCTCCACGACCAGGCCGCGACCTGGCAGCCGCCGGCCGCGTTCACGCGGCATGCGCTGGACGCGAACGGCTTTATGGGCAGCACGCCGCACTGGGGACCGTTCTGGGACCACCAAGTGCTGTCGGCCGCAGAGCGCCGGCTGATGCTCGACACGCGGGCGCGCCTGCATGCGGCGCTCGCCCGGCTGGACCGGCAACCCTCCGTCTACAGCATGATCCACGCCGACATGCATCCCGGCAACGTCCTGGTGGACGGCGACAGGCTGACCGTCATCGACTTCGACGACGCGGCCTGGGGCTGGCACGCCTACGACATCGCGGTGGCCCTGGTGCATCATCAGGACGGCCCGAACCTAGCGGCGTTCGAGCGCGCCTACATCTCCGGCTACCGGTCGGTTCGGCCGATTTCGGACCAGGTCTTGAGGTCGGTGCCGATGTTCCGGCTGGTTCGCGGGCTGGCCCAGATCGGCTGGTATCACCAGCGCCCCGAACTCAACCGGTCGGCACGATTTGACGAAGTGAAAACCGTCGTGCTCGCACAGTGCCTCTCGTTCGGACGGGCACTTTGACGGGAGCTGGGGGCACATCGACCGACCATCTTCAATCGCGGGAGGATCATATGGTGACGAGAACTGGCGGCTGCCTGTGCAGGGCGGTGCGATACGAATGCGCCGGCGAGCCGCAGTTTGCGCTGCAGTGTCATTGCCGGGACTGCCAGCTGCAGAGCGGCGCGCCTCACGTCGCGGCGGTGCGCATGCCGTCGGCGGATTTCCGCATCGTCCACGGCTCGCCCAGGCGCTACATCGCCAAGGCCGATTCCGGGAACGACATCACGCGTGTCTTCTGCGGCGACTGCGGCACGCCGCTCTATGTGCAGGTGTCGACCCGGCCCGACATCGTCGGCGTCCGGGTCTGCACGTTCGACGATGCGAGCTGGTTCCGGCCCGAAGCCAACATCTTCGTCAAGAGTGCGCAGCCGTGGGACCACATGGATCCTGCCGTGCCGACGTTCCCGGCCTATCCGACCGGCAAGTCGTACTGAATCGGCACTGCGCCAGCACTAGACAATCGAACTCGGCCGGTAGAACGGCTGATGCTCGGAAGTATCAATATAATCGGCATAGAACTTCCGGGCGTGCGGCAGCAGCGCCACCGAGAGCTTGCGCCGTTCGGCTTCGTCGTCGCTCAGCGCCTTGTTGAGGTCGTCGTGCAGCGCCTTCAGCGCCACCGTGCGGTCGACCTTGGTGAAGGTGCCGTCCTTGTAGATCACCTCGCCGTCGCACATCGTCATGGTGACGGCCTGGTTCTTGGCGCGCTGGACCACGGCGTCGAGCGTCGGCGTCAACTCGTCGAGATAGGGATAGGCGATGCTGTCCCAGTCGAGCAGCACCATGTCGGCCGCCTTGCCGACCTCCAAGGAACCGATGCTGTCGCCGAACGGCGTCGTCCGGGCGCCGCCCACGGTCGCCATGCGCAGCACCTGCGCCATGGTCGGCACGTCGGCCTCGACCATGCCCGGCACGCGGTGCGCGCGCAGCACCAGCTTCAGCTCCTGCAGCATGTCGCGGTCGTCGTTGATGCCGGCCTCGTCCAGCCCGATCGCGGTGTTGATGCCCTTCTTCTCGAAGAAGTTGAGCGCCGCCACGCCCGAGCGCAGGCGGAAGTTGGACGAGCAGTTGTGGCAGACGCAGCCCTTGGCCGCGGCCAGGCGATCGATGTCCTTCTCGTTCAGCCACACGCCGTGGCCCAGGGTCAGGCGGTTGTTCACCATGCCGAAGCGGTCGATATATTCCAGCGCCGTGCAGTTGCCGCGTCGCCAGGCATATTCCTTCTGGTAGGCGGTCTCGACGAGATGCATGTGCATGGGCACGTCATACTTGGCCGAGGCGTCGGACAGCACCGTCAGCGCCTTGTCCGAGCACCAGTGGAGATTGGCGGGGGCGAGCTGGATCTTCACCCGGCGCTTGTTGTGGTGCTGGGCATGGAAGCTCTTGAACATGTCCATGGCGTCGTCGAGGCTCATCTTGAAGCGCTCGAACCAGCGCTTCATCGGCCCCTGCAGCTCGGCCGGCAGGCCGGCCACGAACTCCTCGTCGGCCTGGTAGACGAGCCGATTCTGGTCGCGCACCGCGTAGCAGTAGCTGACCCGCATGCCGACATCCTCGTAGGCGCGGATCAACTCGCCCGAGCGCTTCTCGACCTCGGCCAGCGTGCCCGGCATCCAGCCATGGATGTGCTGCACGGTGGTGATGCCCGAGCCGATCATCTCGAAGGCCGAATAGAGCGTGTCGAGATAGAGATCGAGGTTGCGGATCACCATGCGGGTGATGAACCAGAGCTCGAGCGGCATGTCGGGCGAGCCGAGCTGCACCGGCGTCAGGCCGACATGATGGTGGCCGTTGACGAAGCCCGGCAGCAGGATCTCCTTGCCGTTGCCGATCACCGGCACGGTCGGATGCTTCCTATGCAGGTCGTCGTAGGTCCCGACGGCCACGATGACGCCGTCCTCCTGCATCACCGCGCCATCCTTGATCTCGTTCCAGGCGAAACGGTCCTTTACGCCGGTGATGGTGGCGCGGCTGCGAATGAGACTGGTGGCCATGGCAGGCTTCTCCTTCAAACGGTTTATACGGGCTTTCAGGCGGTGGCGGCGAGCGCTTCCTGCTCGGCAAAGGCGCGGTCGACCTCGTCGCGCAAGAGCTCGGTGAGCTGGATGCGGATGGCCTCGGCCTCGCGTGAGAACAGATTGCGCGGCCGCGGCAGGACGATCGGGAAGACGGTCTTGATGCGGCCCGGCCGGGCGGTGAACACGACGACGCGGTCGGCCAGCGCCACCGCCTCGTCGATATGGTGGGTGACGAACAGCACCGAGGCGCCCGAATCGCGCCACACGTCGAGCAGGAAATCCTGCATGCGGGCGCGGGTCTGCACGTCGAGGGCGGCGAACGGCTCGTCCATCAGCAGCACCTTGGGCCGCATGGCAAGCGCGCGCGCCACCGCCACCCTCTGGCGCATGCCGCCCGACAGCTCGTCCGGCCGCTTGTCGATGGCGGCGCTCAGCCCCACCCGCTGCAGCGCCTCGGCGGCGACGGCGCGGCGCTCGGCCTGCGAGGCGCCGCGGATGGCGAGGCCGAAGCTCACATTCTGCCACACCGTCAGCCAGGGAAAGAGCGAGGTCTCCTGGAAGATCAGGCTGCGGTCGGGCGACGGCGTCTCGACCTTGTCGCTGAACGACCAGATCTGCCCTTCGGTGGCGTCCTCGAGGCCGGAGATGAGATAGAGCAAGGTGCTCTTGCCGCAGCCTGACGGCCCGATGAAGACAACGAACTCGCCGGGCTGGATATCGAGGTCGATGTCGCGCAGCGCCTCGTGCGCCCGCTTGGTGCCGGCCGCCCAGATCTTGCCCACGCCGCGGCAGACCACGGCGTCCTTGGACGAGAATGTCGGGGCGCGGTCAGAGGACACGCAGCTTCTCCTTGGTGTCGGGCAGCCAGTAGAGGATGCGGCGCTGGGCGAGCCGCAGCAGCCAGTCGAAGGTGAATCCCAGCACGCCGATCACGGCGATGGTGAAGAACACCAGCGACGGGTTGAAGGTGTTGCGCGCCAGCATGATGACCTGGCCCATGCCGTAGCCGACGCCGGTCGATTCGGCGATCAGCACCACCATCCAGGCGCCGAACAGGTTGAGCCGCAGCACCGCCAGCATGCCGGGCAGGATCGCCGGCACGATGACCCTGGCATAGATCTGCCGCTTCGTGGCGCCCATGGTGCGCGCGACATTGATCAGGTTGGGGCTCACGTTGTCTATCTGGCTGATGGTCGCCAGAACCATGTGGAAGAACAGCGCCACTACCACCATGAAGATCGCCGGCGCATTGCCGATGCCGAACATGAAGATCGCCACCGGCAGCCAGGCGATCGGCGACACCGGCGAGAGCAGCGTGATGGTGGGCAGCACCAGCCTGTCGAAGACGTGCCAGTAGCGCACCATGACGCCGATGCTGATCGCCAGCACCGAGGCGATCACCAGGCCCGCGAACACGCGCATCGTGGTGGCGCCGACGGTGATCATCACCGATTCGAAGGCCGACGGAGCCGCGTTCATCGACTGGCCGACCTGCCAGCGCGTGGCGGTGTTGAAGAACTTGCCCTGCTCGGCGATGTTGCCGAGGAAGATGTGCGGCGGCGGCAGCAGCTTGGGATCAGCCCAGCCGAACGCCCAGCACAGCTCCCAGATGCCGGCGAACAGGCCGATCGAAAGACACGTCCACCAGATCTTTGACAGCGTGTCGAGACCGGCCATCGACGCGAACAGGCGGGTTACCGCCGCCGGGCGGGATGCTCCGGCGGCGGCGCCCGCATCACCGTCGCGCGCGACGACGGTCATCAGGCAGACTTGTACTTGAGCTTGCTGTAAAGGTCGGGGTTCTCCTTGATGACCTCTTCGAGCAGCGTCCAGTCGATGGCATCGCGGCCGGGCTTCTTCTTGATGTAGCCCATCTCCATGACGCTGTCGGTGCGCTGCAGGATGAAGTCGGTCTGGTTGCGCGCATCGACCACCGCCGGCTGCTTGCCCTTGGCGATCTTGGCGTTCTCCATCGAGGTCTTGTAGTACTTGCCGACCAGCTCGGTCAGCACTTCGTCGGGCTTCTGCTCGGCGTCGTACTGCGCCTGCATCATCGCCTTGATGATCGCCTTGAGCCCGGCCGGATTGTCCTTCATCAGGCTCGCGCGCGCGGCCAGCACGCAATCGGTGTAACCCTTGCCGTACATGTCGACGCCATCGGTCAGCATGACCGCCCCCTTGACGTCGGCCACCAGGGCCGAGGCGTAGGGCTCGATGGTGCAGATCCAGTCGAGCGCGCCCGCCTTGAAGGCCTCGACGGCCTCCGGCGTGTTGCCCATGTAGCGCACCTTCACGTCCTTGAAGGCGACGCCGTGCTTCTTCAGGTAGTCGTAGGGCATGACCTCCAGCGTATCGAGCTGGAAGGTGCCGAGCGTCTTGCCCTTGAGTTTTTCGGGCGTATCGAGGCCCGGTTGGGCGACGATGGCGCAGCCTTCGACGCCGCCGCCGGCCACGATCTTGACCGGGGCGCCCGCGTCGTAGAGCGACATGAAGCTGGTGTAAGGCATAAGCCCGACATCGACCTGGCCCATGCCGAGGAACGTCACCATCTCCGCCGAGGTCGGCGTGTTGACGAATTCGAGTTCAACGCCGGCCGCCTTGGAGTACTGCCGCGAATGGGCAAGGAAGATGTTGAGGTTGCAGAAGCCCGACCCATGGGTCGACTTGACGCCCGCCGCGGCATGCGCCGGACCGCCCAGCATCATGCCCGGTCCCATCGCCATGGTGACGGTCGTGGCGGCGGCTGCGCCCTTCAGAAAGCGGCGGCGCGAGGGAACGGCGGCGCCTGAGAAATCCATCTCGGAAAGCTTGGGAAAATGTGTACAGCCAATGCGATCACACATGACGTGTTCCTCCTCGATCAGCGGGTTGTTGGTTCGGGATCGGCTTGTCGGTGTTTCTGGCCCTGACGACTCCTTGCCGGCCGCCGCGAACGACCGCCGTCATCGAAATTGTCGGCACGCCAACCGAAGAGAACCGCTGATGCGGCCTGCGCTGACGGAAAAGGAGCAAGGCCCGTGCCAGCCGACGCAGCGAAAGACAATAGAAGCGCCGTTTAAGCAGAAGCGCCGTTTAAGCGACTTTCCCGATTTGCTGCACTGCGGTCGCCCAAAACTTCATCACCCGTTCAGGGCTGCGATCAAAAAATGAGCGCGAGACGCCGGAAGTCACGGCTTGAATGCTTGACAAGGGGAGCGCGTCCTACCGATTCTCCATACAACCGCAGGATGCCGGGGGCGCTTCAGCATGGAATCCCTTGATGCGTTGCTGTTGATGCGGATGACCGAGCGGCTTCTCGGCCTGCTCGCCGGTGGCCTCTGCATCGTGCTGGGCTATCGCCTGTTCGTGAAACTTCCCGAGAAGACGGATTCCAGCGGAAAGGTGGTGCTGCCGGGCGGCGTCAGCATCTGGCTGTCGCGCGTCGGCCCCGGAATCTTCTTCGCGCTATTCGGGGCGGCCATCGTGGCCTACTCCTTCGCTAGCGCCGTGAAGGTGACGAACGAACAGACCGGCCCCTCTTCCCGCGCGCCCGCGGGCACGACGGCCGGGACGCCCGCCACGACCCGACAGGAAATCGCGGCCATGTCGGATCGCTCGACGGAGCAGTCCAAGCGCGAAGCGCGGCAGCAGCAGCTCATGGTGCTGCGCGGCACGCTGGTCGATCTCAATGCCACGATCGATCACCTCGGCCGCGATGCCGCCTCGCCGGATCGGGATCGGCTGATCGTTGGCCTGCAGATGGCCAAGATGCTCCTGCTGCGCGGCGCCTGGGATGCGGCCTGGGGCGACCCTGACCGCTTCCAGTCCTGGATCAACAGCGGCGCCCTCCCGCCCCCGCCGGCCGCGATGGACGAGCCCGCAGGTCTCTATCTCGCCGGCCAGACGCGATAAGGAGGGCGGGACATGCGAGCCCTCTTGGCCTTGTTGTTGCTCCTCGCGGGATCCGCAGCGCGGGCCCAATGCCCGCCGCCACACGATTGGAGGGGCTTCTACCCGCCGGCGCTCCTCGATCGGACCGCGCGGTTGACGGCGCCCGACCTGCAATCGAACTTCGACCAATTCATGCTGCCGCGCCTGACCGACCAGCAGCGCCGCGCTCTGGCAGGAGTCAGCCTCGACTTCAGCCAGCGGGAAGATCCCACGCATCCCCTCAATTTCTATGCGGCGCGCGGCGGCAAGATCGTCCTGCCGCTTTCGTCGATCCGACTGGTGACCGACCTCACGCTCGCCATCGCCTGGCTGAACCGCCACCGGCTGCCGGAGCGAAAGGTCTTCGACTATGCCGCCATGCTGGCCTATCGCGGGCCCGCGCCCGACGGCGTGCGCGCCTTGCCCCTGGTGGCCCTTGGCGTGCCGGAGAATGCCACCAGCGAGGCGGAGGTCGGCGACCTGTTCCAGAAGCTGCTCATAGACACCACAATATTCATCATGGCGCACGAGATGGGCCATCTCTTCCACAACCATCAGCCCAACGTGAGCGCGGCCCAATCGCGCCTGCAGGAAAGCGAGGCGGATGCCTTTGCCGTCGAGTTGATGGGCCGCATGGGCGCGCCTCCCGTCGGCATCAGCTACTACTTTACGATGGCCACGCCCTTCGAATGCCCGGCCCGCAGCACCCATCCGCTGACCGGCGAGCGGGTCAATCGCCTGGCGGCCACGTTGCGCGACAACGCCGCGCTGTTCGTACGGGACAAGCCCTCGCCCCAGCACGAGCAACAGCTCATCGAAACCATCGCCCGGGAACTCGAAGTGTTGGCGAGGCTGCTCGACGATCCGGACATACGGGAATCCACACGCCTGATCGGCCAATCGTCCAAGGTCGCCGACTTTGCCGGCGCCAGCGCGTCGAGCGCCGTTCCGCGTGCGCCCCCGCCTGGAACGGTTCGTCAGGCCTTCGACGGCTCCTATGTCGGCAAATGGGCCGACGCTACCGCGGCGCTCGACTTTCGCATGACCTTGCGGCGGCAAGGGCAGATCGTGCGCGGCAATTACGAGTTCGGAATGGGCGCCGCCGAGCTCGAGGGAACCGTCACGGGCGACCAGCTGGACTTCGCCTGGCGCTGGGGCAACGACTATTTCGGGCGCGGCAGGATGAAGAGCCTCGCCAACGGTCAACTCCAGGGCACCTGGGGCCATGCGCTGCGCTTCGAAGGTGGCGGCACGATGAACGCCACGCCGCAATAATAGGCTGCCCCGCCCCTCGCTCTGCGACGATCAAATCTTGTTGGCCAACCGTCGATAGCGAAGCCGCTCGGCATGGCCGAGATAGAGGCCGGAGCAGACGATCACGGCCGCGCCGACCCAGGTCCAGAAGTCGGGGATGCTGCCGAACACGAGATAGCCCAGGATCGCCGCGCCGATCAGCTGCACGTAGTTGAAGGGCGCCACCGTGGCGGCCGGCGCCTGGCTGTAGGCGATGGTCAGGAAGTAGTGGCCGACGCCCGCACAGACGCCGATGGCGACGAACAACACCCAGTCCCAGCCGAAGGTGGGCGTCGTCCATTCGAACGGCAGCATCGGCAGGGCGACGACGGTGCCGACGATGGTCGCCATGGTGGCCGAGGCGTCGGGCCGCTCGGTCTGGCCGTAGCGGCGGGAGAAGAGCTGGTAGAACGCGCTGCAGAGCGTGCTGGCGACGATCAGCAGCGAGTGCCATTCGAAGTTTTCATGACCCGGCCGCACCACGATCACGGCGCCGATGAAACCCAGGCAAACGGCGATCCAGCGGCGCACGCCCACCGGTTCGCCGAGGAAGCGCGCCGACAGCGCGGTCACGACCAGCGGACCGGTGAGCGAGATCGACGCCGCGGTGGCGAGCGGCAGGTAGACGATGCCGTGGAAGTAGAGAAAGGACGAAAAGAACAGCAGCAGCCCGCGCACCACCTGGCTGCCGACATTGTGCCAGCGAAACAGCGCCAGGCCGCTGCGCGGCAGGAACAGCGCCATCATGAAGACGAAGGCGAAGACGTAGCGCGCCCAGATCACCTGCACGACCGGGTAGTGCTGGGTCAGCGTCTTGGAGATGGCGTTGAGGACCGAAAAGCAGGCGACCGAGAAGAGGATGGCCAGGATCGAGCGCAGGATATGATCTCTCGCCGGCGGCGAGGCAGGGACGTTCATGGCGCGGGAACCTAGCGACCTTGCCCTCGCGAACAAGCGCGCTCAGCGGCGACAGCCCAGCGCGATTTGCATGGGTGCCTGCGTCAGCCTGCCGCCGACGCCGCGTCCTCACCGACCTCCGCCTCTCTCGGCCACAGCAACAGCGACACGATCAGCAGGATGGCCAGCCCCCCGGTGATGCCAACGAAGCGATCGACGCCGGGCATGATGCTGTTAGGCGGCGCGGCGCCCTGGATCAGGGTGACGATGAAGACGAACGCCGCCTGGGTTCCGACATAGCCGACGCCGTGCTTGCCGTTCTGCACGTGCATGCCGACCCACACGGCGCCTCCGATCATGGCGAGCCACCAGGGGAACGACGTCACGTCGAGCGCCAGGCAGCCCAGCGCCACGAGGCCGCCCAGCAGGCAGCCGATGATACGGTGCAGGGATCGCTGGGCGACGGCCTGGCGCGTGCTCAGTCCGCCGGCGGCGATGACCGGCGCCGACATCACCACGGCGATCGTGACGGCCATCTCCGTCACCTCCGGCAGGTCGATCAGGATCCAGATCTGCAACAGGACGACGACGGCGATCGCCGAACGCGCACCGTGCAGGACCGCGGGCCATTGCGCGTCCAGCAGATGGCGCCATCCCGGCGCCGTCGGCGGCGGATCGGCGTGCCAGTCCTGCAGCAGGTTGGCCACGATGATGGCGGAGGTCACGCCGATCGCCACCTCGAACGTCCGGTAGAAGGCCACGTGGAGCGCCTGCAACGGGTCGTTCAGGCTCATCAGCAGCACCATGCTCGAGGTGATGGTGAGGAACAGCCAGGCGAGGCCGTGCGGGCTCACTTGCATTGCGATCACGCCCAGCATGGTGACCGCGGCGAGGAACAGGTAGAGCGCGAAGTGATCGTAGGGCAGCCAGCGCGCCAGGACGAAGCCCAGCACCGCGCCGGCGACCGTTCCGCTCAGTCTCAGGATCCCGCGGCGTACCGAACCGGCGCCGGTTGCCATCAGCGACATGAACCCGCTGATCGCCGCCCACCATGGCGAATCGACCTCGAGTAGGAGCGCGAGCGTGGTCGCCAGCATCACCGAACAGGCGGCGACGAGGCCTTGCCGCGTGCGCGCCGGGTCTTCACCCAGCTCGCCGAGCTCCTGCCAATAGCCGGCGAGCGTCTGCTCGATCATGTCGCCCATCTCGGCGAAATCCGCGACGACGGCCTTCGTGAACTTCCGCATCATCGGACGGTGCCGCCGGCCGGGAAGATCACCGTGCGGGCATCCGCGCCCATGTAGAACGTGCCGTCGGGCGGCGGATCGATCAGCACGATCGTCACCGGAATGCGCCGCTGCAGGCGGATCCAGTCGGTCGTCGGCGCGACGTAGGGCAGCAGCATGGGCGCCTGCGGATCGCGGCTGAAGCCGCGGGCGATGCCGGTGATTTTGGCACGATAGAAATGCCAGGGCGCGCTGTCGAGCCACACCCAGGCCTCGCTGCCGACCTCGAAGGAGCGGACGTAGTACTGCTTGTAGTTGGCCATGATGCGCCAGGCGTCGGCGTCGACGATGCCGATCATGGGAATGTTCACGGTCCCCGTGTCACCCGGGCGCGTGGTGAGATTGGTGATGGTCCCGTTGACCGGCGCCACGATGTCGGTGCGGCTGAGCCGCCATTGCGCTGTCGCCATCTCGGCCTTGGCGACGTCGAGGGCGGCCTGGTGGGCGTTGATGCTGGTCTCTGCCTTGGCGATCGCGACCTGCGACATGGTCATCTCCGCCGTGGCGCGCCGCAGCTCGTCGTTGTAGCGGTCGAGTTCGGCGCGCGGCGCGTTGTTGCTCGCCGCCAGCACGGCAAAGCGGGCCTGCTCCTCGACGGCATAGGTGTGCGTCGAGGTGGCGGCGACGAGGGCCTCGTTCGCGGTGGAAAGCTGCTCCTGCGCGACCTTGAGCAGCGATGCCGCCTCGTCGATCTGGGCCTGGCGCTGGTTGACGTCGAGCTGGAACGGCACGGGGTCGATCGACACCAGCTTGTCGCCCTTCTTGACGGTCTGATTGTCGACGACATGCACGGCAATGATGCGTCCCGTGACCTCCGGCGCCACGGCAACCAGGTCGGAGCGCACATAGGCATCGTCGGTATAGGCGACGAAGAAGGTGAAGGTCTCCCAGAGGATGAACAGCAGGAGCAACGTGCCGCCGACCGTGACGAGGCGGCGCAGCCGGCTTTTGGCGACGGACCCGAGGGCCGCCGCGGCGGCGGGTGGCGGCGCTGTGGCGGCCGCAGGAGGCGGCTCGACGGGCGGCGGTTCCACGGGGGGTGCCGCGGCAGGCGGCGGCTGAGCGGGCTCAACCACGGGCTCGACCGGAGCAACCCGCGCAGTCTCGGCCGGGATCGGCATGGTCTCGGCCCGGCCCGCGGCCGCCTCGGGTTTGACAGGCTCGGCGACCGCCGGAGCGGCGTCAGCCGGAGACCGGGGCTGGGACGAGTCGGGACTCATGGCGGGAGGGTAACGCTCCCCGCCCTGCGAGCAAAGGCGCCGCTTGCGGCTAGGACCCCGAAACCAGGCCGATGACCCATCGGCGGGCGGCCTCGTACCATGTCAGGGGCTGCACCGTGATGAAGATGAAATGCCGATAGATATTGCCTTTCGCCGCCGCGCCCGCCGGCGTTTTCGCCGCGGTGTCGAGCTCGAGGAGCAATCTCTGAGGGCCCTCCTGCTTGGGCGTCACGCGCCAATCCCAACGCGTGTCGCCCGTAGCGTTAATCGGCTTCGGCTGGTCCTTGTCGGGCACGATGGCGAAGGCCGAAGGCGGCTCGCCGGACAGGTGCGCCACCACGCTTTCGCCATCGCCGGCGGGCGGACGGGTGCCGCCCGTCGTCGGCGCCGGCGTCCTGCCGCTGATATCCTTGGGGCCGTTCAGCACCAGAACGATGGGATAGCTCCGCTGCACGGTCATGGCGCGTTCGATCCGAAGGGCCCCGCCGCCGGTCCAGAAATCCACGGGGATGGGCGGCGGCGCGGGCTCCAGGAGAGCGTTGAACGGCATCACGGCAACGGCGAAGGCGGCGATGCCGACGCTCGCCCAGGCGCCCGTGGTTGTCGTCCAGGTGTTGTAGGCGGCAAAGGCCAGCGCGGCCACGATCAGCCCGACCGTCGGCCACGGATAGCGGAAGAGCGGTGTATCGGCGAGACGGAAGCCCAGGGCGAGCTGGACCTCGAGGACGACAATGGCGAGGACGACGCCGGTTGCGACGATTCTCGCCATGCGCAGAAACCACCGCCATTGTGAGGCCATGGTCGACTCCGATCCGGGAGGACGCTAGTCCGCGGCCCTCGCCAGCGCGGGCTGCGGCTTGAACGGCAGGATGGTGCTGGCGCGCGCCGCCGGCAAGGGCAGCGACGGCGGCTCGACGCCCAGCGCGCGGGCGGCGTTCCACGCCCAGCGCGGATCGAGCAGGAACGGCCTTGCGTGCACCGTGCAGTCGGCCTCGCCCGCGGCGACGATATGTTCGGCCTGCTCCGGCTCGGTGATGAGGCCCACCGCCCAGGTCTTGATGCCCACCTCCTTGCGGATGCGCGCGGCGAACGGCACCTGGTAACCGGGGCCAAGCGTGATCTTCTGGTGGGCCGCGTTGCCGCCCGAGCTCGCGTCGATGAAGTCGCAGCCCAGCGCCTTCAGCTGGCGGGCGGTCTCGATCGTGTCCTCGATTGTCAATCCGCCCGCGACCCATTCGACTGAGCTGAGGCGGATGCCGAGCGCCTTGTCGCGCGGCCACAGCTTGCGGCAGGCCTCGAACACTTCGAGCGGGAAGCGCCGGCGCTTCTCCATGGTGCCGCCGTACTCGTCGCCGCGATGGTTGCTGAGCGGCGACAGGAACTGGTTGAGCAGATAGCCGTGCGCGCCGTGCAGCTCGATGACGTCGAAGCCCAGCCGCGCGCTGCGCACGGTCGCGTCGACAAAGGCCTGCTTGACGCGCTTCAGGCCCACCGCGTCGAGGGCGACCGGCGTGTGCCACTTGGTGTCGAAGGGGATCGCCGACGCCGAACAGGTCGTCCACGGCAGGTCCGGTGCATCGGCCTGGGTGAGCGGTCCGCCGCCCTTCCACGGCCGCTGCGCCGAGGCCTTGCGGCCGGCATGGGCGAGCTGGATGCCGAGCTTGACGTTGGGCATCCAGGCTCGCGCCCAGTCGATGACCGGCTTCAGCGCCGTTTCGTTCTCATCGCTGTACAGGCCGGCGCAGCCCTGGGTGATGCGGCCCTCGCGCTCGACATGCGTCGCCTCCATGCAGAGCAGGCCGGCGCCCGACATCGACAGCATGCCGTAATGCACCTGATGCCAAGGCTGCGCACTGCCGTCGACCGACGAATACTGGCACATCGGCGACACGACGATGCGATTGGGCAGCGTGACGCCGCCGACCTCGACAGGCGTGAAGAGTTGGGCAGTCATGTCCGTCCTTTTGGTGGGTCAGCCGCTGATAGACGGGCCGGCCTCGTGGCCGAGCCATTCCTCGATCAGGCGACGGGCGATGGAATCGCGACGCGGCATGAAGAACGAGCCGTCCTTGGGCAGGTTCTCCGGCCTGAGCTCCTCGCGGCTCAGCCACAGCGCGTTTTCGAGTTCGGACTCGTTGACGCTGAAGTCGAGCCCCTCGGCCTCGGCGTGGAAGCCGATCATCACCGATGCGGGGAACGGCCAGGGCTGCGAGGAACGATAGGTCACGTTCTTCACCTTGACCTTGACCTCCTCGTAGACCTCGCGCGCCACGGCATCCTCGAAGCTCTCGCCCGGCTCGACGAAGCCCGCCAGGGTCGAGTGCATGCCGCGGGGAAAATGCTTGCCGCGGCCCAGCAGGCACTTGTCGCCGTGATGGACCAGCATGATCACCGCCGGGTCGGTGCGCGGGAAATGCTCGGTCTTGCAGTTCTCGTTGGTGCATTGCCGCACGTGGCCGCCGCGGATCACCTTGGTGCTGGCGCCGCAGACGCCGCAATAGCGATGGCGGCGGTGCCAATAGGTCATGCCACGGGCATAGGCCAGGATCGAGCCCTCGCGCGCGAACAGGAGCGCGCCGACCTGGCGCAGATCGACGAACTCGCCGAGCTCCTTCAGCGGCACGTCCTTGCCGGTGACGTCGACGGCGAAATAGGGCGTGCCTTCGACATAGCCCAGGAAGACCTGGGTGTCGGCGGCATTGGCAATGGCGCGGCCCGTCATGCCCTGCAGGAACACCGCCTCGGGATTGCCGCCGGTCTTCACCAGGTTCTTCTCGGTGTCGATCGGCACGAAGCGCGCCGCGCCGGACGAGGCGAGCTCGATCATGCGCTCCTCGTCCTCGCGCTCATGACTGGCGCGGTCGATTTCAG
>Ga0210383_10000398_pt1 | contig 41026 bp, 43 predicted proteins | sample IncBWC14OmetaG_FD_160072 | JGI IMG/M metagenome (GOLD analysis project Ga0210383, IMG submission 160072) | Forest soil microbial communities from Barre Woods Harvard Forest LTER site, Petersham, Massachusetts, United States - Inc-BW-C-14-O ...
CCATGAGCCCAAAAGCCTTCACTTGCGCCGCCGTCCACTCATCGCAGAGGATCACCGGGATCTTTGAGATCCCCGGTTTCCGCGCCGCCTTGAGCCGAAGGTGGCCATCGACGACCTCACCATCGCCACGTGCTAAACATGGAATTTTGAACCCGAACTCTCGCATCGAACCACACATACGATCGACGGCGCTATCGTTCCTACGCGGATTGCGCGGATACTCAACGAGGCGGTCGATCGACCACTGCTCGATGCTTTGCGAAGACCAAACCACTTAAAATTGCACCCTCTGTCTTTGAATAGCAGTTGCAGATTTCAGTCGTCAACAGAAACTCATTCATATCCAGTCGTACTGTACCCGACGGGGTCTGGACCGCGCAGTCGGTGGCGCGAGGGGGTTCCTATATAGGGAATGTGTTGTTGTCTTCTCAAGCGCGAAACAACAATGAAATCGTTCAAATTGCTACCACTCCGCAGAACCGCAACTGGTTAGGGTGATTCTTAGCGACTACCAGATGGTCCCCACGACCACGAACGTAGCCGAGACGAGTTTGGACTCCAAATGGACTTCACGAAAGCACTTCTCAGTAATCCGATCGCAGCAGAAAGCGCTCCGAAGTCTATGAAACGAGGAAAGTTTGAGGTGGTGGCCAGGGACGGAATCGAACCGCCGACGCCAGCCTTTTCAGGGCTGGATTCATTCAGGGCTATCGTATTCAGTACAAAGGGAAAACGCAGCCTCTTTGTCCCGAAAACAGCTCATTTATTGGGACAGTAATGGGACAAGAATTTGGCCGGTCAAGTTTGCCTCACCTATCGCTATTCTCGTTCCCTTTCTACCAACGGGTGCTTCGCTAGGATTTTGGTTTTCAGGCCGCCCATCGGCCCTTGGAAGGCCCGTAGGAATGCCTGTAGGAATCATTCCTACACCCTGGTTAACTACTGCGCGTGCCGCAAGGCCGGCAAACTGGGCGCTAACGCGTAACTGGCTCGCCCACCAGTCGCCGGCCTAACCGCCGGCTGATGCCGCTTTCCTACCGGCTCACTTCGTTCGGGTCGCCCACCTAAAAAGGTGTGAATCGACCAAATTGGCATCAGCCGGCGCTATCGCCGCCTTGCCAGGCAAAACCACCGCCTGGCTGCGGCCTCCGCTTACCGCTCCGGGCGACTGGTGGGCGACAACAACTACTGGCTTGAGCCAGGAGCGGCTACTGCCGCTCCGAGAAATGGTGTTGTGCACGGCTCGGTACCCCGAGCCGGAAAACCGTCAAAGATTGCCGGATATCTCCGGCAAAACCGATTCCGACGATTTTCACAATGGATAGGGGGAAGCCCCCTGTGGGGGGCTGCCCGCTCCAAGCAGGCGAAGCATCTCTCAATGACGCCGCGTCTGCTCCAACCGCCGTTGAGAGCGGTTTCGATTGTCTCTGCCGTCATGCGGGCGCAAGCGCCCTGAACAGCAACGGGTGTTGTGCGATTTCGTCACTGCGAAAAGCGCTTGCACGGCCGCGCGGATCGCTAGGCGCGTCCGGAGGCAGAGAGGAGCAGGCAGCTCGCGTATTGAACACCGGATTGAGGCACAAGGTCAAGCGAGTTTCTTCTCAAGTCTCTCGGCTGATGGTAGAATCCCGAGACCACTCCATCGCAATGAGCCGTACTGGTTTCCAATTTAATGAACGTGATGCCGAGATTGTGCATTACGTCTATCAGCTTCGCGTGGCCACCCTCGACCACTTGGCAGCGCTCACAAATCGCTCGCACAAAACTTTGGAGCGGCGTTTGCCGAAGCTGCGGGAAGGCCGGTATCTCACGCGCCTCAAGCCCCGGCCGCACAAGGGCCTCTATGTAATCGGTTCCGAAGGAGTGGAAGCGCTCATTGAAGGTGGCCATGCCCCGCAAGAGTTTGGCGGCAAGCGGCGCCGGGAGACCGAATGGAAGGATCTCATGATCCCGCACGCGCTGCTGGTCTCAAGCATCCACGCGAAACTCTTACTCCTCTCTCGGCACGGACCGGTGAAGCTTGAAAACTGGCAGCACGACGAGCCGAGCCTTTGGGACAGCGTGGAAACCGTAAACGATGGGGTACTCCCCGTCCGGCCGGACGCGTACTTCATTCTCCGGTGTCGGCCGGCAGAGAAAAAGAGAACGCATTTTTTTCTTGAAGCTGATGTCGGCACCATGTCGCACAAGCGGATCGAACTCAAGATCAAGGCCTATGCCGCGTACCACCAACAGCAGCGCTACGTGGCAAAGTTCGGCATGGACTATTTTCACGTTGCGATCATCACGCTGACGAGAGCCAGGGCCGAGAACCTTCGGGCCGAGCTCTATCCCCCGATGTCGGCAGCGCAGCGCCGGGCGTACCACTTCATATCACTCGACGAGCTCACGCTTGATGGGTTGCTTGGGGATGCCGTAAAGGCGGTCGGTAGATCCCCGTTGCTCAATTGACACCTACCGACCGCGGCGTATTATTTGTTTCATAGGCATGAAACAAAAGCAGAACAACACCAATTCGCCGGATGAGCTTGCCGAAGCAGAAGCGCGGCACTATCGGTCGAAGTTGGTTGAGATGCTCGACGACATCAGTTGGAGGATTGGCAACGCGCCAGCTGACATCCAGATGCCACGCGAAAGTATCCAACGACTTCTCATGGGCTCATACTACCTCCTCGATGTGAGAGAAAGCCTCGCGGAAACAAAGGACCCGTATTTCATCAAATCGGCAATACGCGAAATCCAAAAGGGTGTGGGCCCCTTAGGGCTCGGGTTGGACTACTGGGCGAAGATCGCCGAGTTGCGGGAACGCGATATCAACGAAGGCGGTGAAACAAACTTTCTGATGGTCGAGTGGTAAAAAGGCTGATCACGCGCAACGGGGACGCCGATATCACTGCCTCGGATGCGCTCATCCTCTCCACCCTTGACGATCCGTGCTCACTTGGTACGCTTAAAGAACGATTGAACCAATTCTTCATTCGCAATTGTATCTATTACTATGAGCGTTACCCTTAAACCTAAAACCGAAATCATAGTGCCCAAGAGTATCCGGCGCAAGGCGGGTTTCAAGCCTGGCGAGCAGGTTGAGTTCAAGGTCTCCGATCGGACCATCACGATCGTCCCTAAGCGAACATCAGAGGAACGCGAAGATTATCTCGAAGCGCACGATCCCGGCGTGCAGGAAGCGATCAGCGAGAGCAATGCCGATATCGCGGCCGGCCGCACCAAATCCGCTGAAGAACTACTGCGACCGCTCACGCGGAGGAAACGGACGAAAACCAACAAGCGATAACCCGCAGCGATGACGCCTGCCACATTCTCGGTTATCGCCACAGCCCGGTTCGAGCGCGATTATCGCAGCCTCGTGAAGCGCCATCCCGAGTTGGCTCTGCACTACGGCGAAGCACTGCCCATTCTCCAGGACGACCCTTACAACCGGAGTCGGCGGCATCCCATAAAAAAGCTGGCTGGTGTCGCCGCTGGTGACGGCCAGTACCGCTTTCGCTCGGCCCGCTTTCGTTTCCGGTACGACATCGTCGGAAAGATCGTGTTCCTCAAATACTGCGGTCTCCGCAGAGAGGATACGTATTAACCTCTGTCCCTCACAATCCTTTGTAGTTCAGAACCAACTGCCTGATTTGATCCGTCGTCAGGTGCCGAATTTCCGTCCCATCCTCCACGCCGAGCGATGCCATCAAAACAACCAAAAAGATTTCACGCTTGATTGCCAGGTCGCCGGTCGGATTGTGTAAGAGGAACAGGGCGTAGGTATGTGCTATGCGCTCCCACACGGCGATCTCTTGTTCGGGGTGCGCATCGCGCTTAAAATCATCGACGACTTCATCGAGTGTCGCGTTATCAACTTCTCTCAGAATCTCTTTGAACGCCTCGATACGCTGAAGCAACTTATCCGGCAAAACGCGGTGACGTATCGGTCCTTCCTGGATCGTACGAGCACCATCTGACCGTCCTATCCTATTCTCCGGTTCTTTTGTCCTGTGCGCCATCCGTTAACGATAACGGCATTGCGGATTTCGTCAATTGGCGTCCTGTGAATTCCTGTCATAGCTTTCTCCGGTTAGAATTCTACGGTCACCCGCCATGCTCGAACCTGTCCCTATCGGCACCAATGACGAGAATTGGTTTCAGAAAAACGACGGCATCTTCACTATTTCACCCGAGACGCGACGGAAGCATCTCGCGATCTTCGGCGCGACTGGAGCCGGCAAGAGCACGCTCATGCGCAACATGATCGCGTGGGACATCGACTCCGGCGCCGGCGTTTCAGTCGTGGACCCGCACGGCCAGCTCGTTGACGACATTCTCGACAACCATATCCCGAGCTCGCGCACCGGGGATGTAATTTACTTTGATCCCAAAGATTCCACGCGTGCGATTCCGCTCAACCTGCTCGATTCTCCCGGCCACGAGTTTGACGGCCTGGTCGTCGATAACGTGATGGGGATTTTCAAGAAGCTCTGGCCGGACGCGTTCGCGGTGGGCGCCCGGATGGAAGACATTTTCAGGAACAGCTTTTACGCCCTCATCGAGCACCCCTCCCCTACTTCGCTGTGGAATCTCCCGCGCTTTCTGAACGACACGTCATACCGTGCCGTCATCCTACGCAAGGTGAAGAATCCGGCTGTGAAGAGTTTCTTTGAAAGCACGTTCAACAAATGGACGCCGCAGTTCCGGGAGGAGGCCATATCGCCGGTACTTAATAAAGTGAGACCGTTCCTCACCGATCCGCGTATCCGCGCGGTGATCGGCCCGGCCCTGTCCACCTTCCGATTCCGCGACGTGATCGACGGCAAGAAAATTCTGCTCTGCGATCTTTCAAAAGGCGCGATCGGCTCCGATAACGCAAGGCTCTTGGGATCGCTCATCCTCATGCAACACAAGATCGCCGCGCTCTCGCGTTATGACGTACGGGAGGTGGACCGTGTGCCGCATCCACTCTATGCCGAGGAAACTCAGAATTTCATCGGCGATTTTGAGTCGTTCTTTTCAGAGACCCGCAAATTTCTCGTGCCTCTCACGATCGCCACGCAGGGAATCGAATCCCTCTCGGAGGACGACGCCGCGGCGGTATTTACGAACTGCGGGACGCTCGTCAGCTTCCGCGTGAGCGGAACAGACGCCCTCCGCCTTGCGAGCGAGTTCGCTCTGGAGATCCCTGCGTCGAATCTCCAAACGCTACCGGATTACACCTTTTATGTGCGCACATTGAAATCTATCGAACGGCGAACCGGCACGACGGCATCCCCCACGGTGCCGCAACTCGTGAACGGCTACAAGCCCTTTGGGGCTTCTGCGCAACGTGCGCAGCGTGAAAATATCATTCGCACGAGTGCGGAGCGATGGACGAGGCCGCGATCTGAGCTCGAAGCCAAACTGGCACGATTCCTCAAGCGCGAGTTCAAGAAGAGGGGGAAATAACATGACGGCTCGGTTAAAACCAACCGTCATGTTATTTTTTCCTTTGTCGCCACGAGAACAAACTTGTCGCAAGACTCTTCCATGCCCCTCAGAGCCTGTACCACACAGACGGCAAATGAAAACGCCAGTGAAATACAAGCAGCGCGGACACGAGTCATCCCAGCCCAAATGGCTTCGGCAAACCAGCCGAACCTGCCGAAATGCAATTCCGACAGCCAGTCGTCAAAAAACCCTATTTCTTCTCCATCTTTACCTTGGACACCGTGATCGTGTCTCCATTTACATCACCTGTCAAACTGACGGATTCTCCGGCATCCTTTTGGAGCACCGCCAGATTCTGGTTTGCGATCTGATACACCTTTCCGTCAGAAACGAACACATACTTCGCTCCCCCCTTCACGCAACCCAAGGTGCAGGCGCGGTCGGTCATATTGGGATGTCCCGCGGTCATCTTGGCGTGGCTAGCTCCACACATGCTGTCGCTGATCGTGCCGTTCATCGTCATGGTCGCCGCCGAAGCGAACGAAGCCAATCCAATCAGCAAACCCGAAAACCACAAGCCTTTCCGTATACTGTTCATGCTCTTCTCCTTTATCGTGAAAATGGAACGCCCTGTCACATAATAATGTTCGTCCGATGAGCAGAGGAAGTTACGCGGGTACTACCACAAAACGCCGGGGCGGGAAAATCGGCAAAGTCATTGTATGTAATGTTCTTAGCGCCGGTAGCTCGCTACGACCTGCACCGACAGCCCGCTTACAAGTTGGAAAGTCTTGAATTCCGACTCGTCAGAAGAAATCGTGGGTGGATTCCGGCTCTGGCAGCTTGCCAAGTGAGTGATAGAGTGCAAGTTCGAGGACTCGATAGGTGCGAAAGCCGTACGATTTTCTCATAGTGACTTTGGCCTTGTTGTTTAGGCCCTCCACCACACCGCTTGAAATCTGTTTCTGCGCCCGGAAATAGTTGAGGATCAGCTCTCGGTGCTGACGGAGGGAGCGTGCAATCTTCTTCATGGGCTCGATGCGGGACCGCATGGTCTGGCGACACCATTCATCGAGGAACTTGCCGGCCCAAGTGGGCGAGTTGTACGAGTTGCTGAAAAGCTTCCTTCAGAAGGTAAACGCGCGACTCATCGTTAGTAGTCGCCGCTCGGCGCGTTCCGAATGCAAACTTCCGATCCCGAACCGCGCCGGCTAACGGTGGGGCTCAGCCGCCGCCGAAGACGGTCGGCAAGAACGATCTTTCACGCCGGAAATCATAATTGCCACAGCCCGTGATCCACCTCTCCCTGGATGTAGATCGCGAATGTACCCTTTCCTGGAACCTTCAGCGGTGGGTGCGCAACCAAAGCGCCCTGGTTTGATACCGCATCCAACGCTGCTTCGATGTCATCAACGAGCCAGTACGGTCGAACGACGGGCTTCTCCGTCTCCCGCAAGGGACTGCGCACGCCAATGCTGGCTCCATCCGGCAGCGGAGCCGTTCGCAGACCTCCAACAAGCGGGTTAGCTGATCCAAACTTGATGTCGTGTGCAGCCTCATAGGCAGCACACACAGCGTCTACATCCGAAGTGACAATTTCTAGGTGCTGAACCTTCAACTCCTGTTTCATTGTTTATCCTTCCTGCGTTGCCGCCAAAACGTCGAACATCTTGCTCCAGCCCTCTTCGATTTGCTCTTCGTTGTCTGCATGCACGCCTTCCTGGGTTAGTGTCATGATGCAGCCCTTACCATCTACTACGATCTGGACAACGACGCGAGTGAAGGATGCTGAAAATTCCGGCATGCCGAACGTAAAGACCAGTCGTCGCGGCCGATCAATTTCGAGATACTCACCAATCCCGGTATATTCTGTGCCTTCGCGGCGGTCAGTGATGCTCCATTTGCCGCCGACTCGGGCGTCAATCTGAGTAACGTTCTTTTCGCTCGTTGGCGAAGTGAAAAGCCACTTTCTGGCCTTCTCCGGGTCCGTCCAGGCATCGAAGACGCGTTCCGCTGACGCCGCGAAGCGCCGTGTCATGCGAACGTAGTTGGGTTGGAAGATCTTGATGAGGTTGCCGCAGGTATCATCGAGCACGGCGGCTATCTTCGGTCCCATTTTTGCTGGTGCTCCCTGAAACTTAACGCCCTGGCCTTTCAACCTCTCGTACTCTTTCTGAATGTCTGCGACGAGAAAGGTCGCGGCCGGCGTTCCCTTTTCGAACATGGCCTTTTGGTAGGTTTTGGTCGCCGGATTGCTGCTCGATTCAATAACCAGTTCCAGGTCATCTGGTCCTTCTGGCGAGACCACCGTTAGCCACGGAAGGCTCATTGGCCGGAGGTCCCCCTTCTTTACGAATTCCAACACATCGGTATAGAACTGAAGGGCCTTGTCCTGGTCGTCTACCAGCACACTTGTCTGGCTGATCTTCATGATGACCTCCCTTTCTTGCGCTTGATGGCTGAAGCGTTGGCGGCGCGATCTTCTTCCTTGAGGAAGGCGGCGAGGGCGTCGAGTCGTTGACTCCAGAAATACTCGTAAAAGCGCAGCCACCGGTCTGCCGCCGCGAGCGGCGACGCTTCGATGCGACAGACATGGGATCGGCCTTTGACGCGACGCCGGACTAGTCCCGCGCCTTCCAGAACCCTTACGTGCTTGGATGCAGCGGCGAATGACATGTTGAGCGGCGCTACCAGTTCACTTATGTTCTGCTCCCCAGAAGCGAGGCGACGCAGCATCCCGCGACGGTTAGAATCGGCAAGCGCATGGAATACTGCGTCGAGCGAAGCAGATCGTTTAACCATATGGTTTAATTAACATGGAAGGTGCACGTTTGTCAACCGTCTGGTTTAATAAGTATGCCGGAGGAGTGGGACCAGGGAGGAAAAACGCAGGGAAATGCGTCAGTGGCCCACAGATTCCTCTGACAAGGCTGAATTCCATTCTGTGACAAGGCGTCACATGAAGCCCTACTATCGCAAAGCAAATGCAGTTATCGAGACAACCCAGATCGATCCAGTTGGCGTGACGTCGTAACGAAAGACGGAGTTGCAAGATTCGTTTGACGTTAGTAAAAAAGGAAGGCGCTTACAACGATCTGTAAGCGCCCACGTTCACTGCATCACCTGAATCGAACTCAGGAGATGACGGAGCTCGTCCAACGAAAGCTGATCGGGTTGCATCCCATCAACCAAGCTCACTCCCTCCACTTGAAAGACGGCACGGCGCAGCCGATCCGCAATTCCCTCCGCCGCTCCCCTACCGGCTTCATCACCATCGAGCATGAGGACAACATGCGCGAAGAGTTCCCGGATGAGTTCCTCCTGCACATTGCTCATCGTCGAACCCATGAGTGCGACACAGGGAAATCCCGCTTGCGTCACTTTCATGCAATCGAAGAATCCTTCGACAAGTACAACGGAGAGTTCATCTCTCACCCGATGCAGATTATAGAGCTCCATCGACTTATGAAACCCCGCCGGACATTTGTAGCGCGGTTCCGAACCATCGATCGATCTTCCGGCATAGGCGACGAGTTCACCCTTCGAGTTGTGGATCGGGATCACGATGCGATCGTGCATCGATCCCTTGCCGGAAAAAAATCCGACGCCGAACCTTTGCGCGATCTCTGCACTCACTCCCCTCTCATCGAGATACGGGTGAGTGTGATCGATGTTCTGAAGATTGAACGTGAGCGGTTTGTTCGATCCACTCTCCCCTCCTCCATTCATGTCCTTTTTTGAAATCAGATTATCTTCCGATTCCTTGCCCGCGAAACTTTTCGCGTGAGGTTCCTTGCCAATCGATCCCGCACCGTTGCCGGCTGCGGGAACCAGAAACCACATTTGCAATTTGATCGCCGCATCACGCACGGGACACTGTTCCATCGCGGCGACAAAATCGAGAACATTTCCCCCAACGCGACCTCGTGCTTTGATGCACGATTGCGACTGGCATGCCCAGGCTCCCCCAACACCTTTGTTAAGGGTGGCGATGAAACTCTCTTTGCTCTTCTCTGACCCATGCGACGGCAAGGGGCATTTGCCCCGGAGTGTCGTCGCGTTTACCCGGCGCAATTGGATGCCATAGTGCTCGATCGCCATCTGGAGCGTGACCACTTTTTTGATCTCATCGAAGCTCACCCAGTCCATGTATTTGATCCTCCTCAGGTTGGTTTATGACGTACCTCGGTAACCCTAAGGCCGATCGCCTACTCTGTCAAATCTGAAAGTTCCGTATTCCCAAACTTCACTCAAGGTGCACTGCACCTGAAGGGAAATCCCACAGAAATATTGAATTTCTTCGACTGCACTCCAAGGGAAATGGCTGCACTCGAAGGGAAGTTTTCCTGCACCACGAGGGAAGAAATCCTGCACTCGAAGGGAAGTTTTCCTGCACCACGAGGGAAGAAATCCTGCACTCTGGGGGAAGGTAGGTTTAGTTAGAGGCCTTCTATTTTCTAGTCTAGAGTGCTGCCACAGCATCACTAGACTCTTAAGACAGATTCAAATATCGTCAAACATCTCAACACGGATGTTGTTGATGGAAAAGGAGTTCCATGGAAGAATTAAGGAACTATGCAAGAGGGGAGTGAACCAACTGAAAAAGGAGCCGACTTAGAAGGGGAAGTACGAACAGCGCTCCAGGGGGGGTCAAGTAAGCTACCGTCGAATGACTTCGTGAAGGTCGAAAAAAACTTGGCCTCACTCGGGTTCTTTACGCCGTCAAGTAAGCGAACAAGAAACGAAAAAGCGAAAACAGTATCGGTCACGGTGATGATCGATGGGAAGAGGATTGAAGCTAAAGCCACCATTGCGCCGACCGCATTGTTCGGTCTCCCAATTACAGCGGACCAAGACAAGTGGCTGGCACTGCATAAAATTTTGGAGGACATCCAAGCCCGAGATGGCCAGGTGACGAATCCGGTTTGTTTCAGCTCCGCAGAGCTGCTCGCCCTTCTCAAAATTTACAAAAACAGCGGAAAGAACTATAGGGATGTGAGTGATTGGCTCGACGTGATGGTCGGCACAACAATCGTCTCTGAAGGTGCAGTGTACTTCGCCGGCAAACGAACTTTTGGCAAAGACACCTTTCACGTTTTTGATCGCGCAGTCAGTTTCGGTAAACAACTGCCTGACGGGTCAATCGCTGATAAAAATTATGTGTGGCTCTCTCAGTGGCAGCTGCAAAACATTAACGACCACCATCAACTTCCGATTGATCTCGATACATATCGCCAACTAAGAAACCACATCGCGAAGGCGCTCGTGCCCTTATTGCAGATTTGGCTCTACGCTACTCGCGACGATGGCGTGTTCGAAAAGCGATATGCAGAGCTTTGCCAAATCCTCGACATACGGCAGTGGACGTATCCATCAAAGATTAAAGAGAAACTCGGACCATCACTCGACGAACTGAAGCAATTCGGATACTTAGCTGATTGGAGGATCGAATCGACAAGTGATCACCAGGGATACAAAGTGCTGTTCTTTCATGGCGAGAAATTCCACAGCGACCGCCGTGCGAGACAATCGAGAAAGCAACTCGCGAGTCGTTCGCAGGGAGCGATCTCGGAGAGTGTCCAACATACCGGGCAGATCAATCGCGATGATCACGGACTATTGAATCTCGCGCACACGGCATTCGCGACGACTCCAGTGGTCAGGCACTTCGATCCCATCCTCGTTTCCGAACTCATCCAGCGCGGCATCACAGAGAAGAAAGCTCTTGAGCTTCTTGCAAACTTGAAGCCCGGCCAGGACAAACAACTCGTCAGGCAGTTGCAACACGCTGAGCACCTTGTCGAACAATCACAGATCCCGATAACGAATCCCGCCGGCTTCATCATCCGCCTTATCGAATACAACACGCCAGTCCCCGATGGGTTCGAAACGAAAGCGGAGCGCACCGCGCGAATGGAACGAGAACGAGCAGAAGGGGAGCGCCATGCGGCTAAGGAGGCTCGACAACAACTCGCTTGGGAGTATGACGAGTACCGCGATAGGGAAACCGACCACTACATCAAGGCGAACGCAGCAGCCTTCGAAGCCCTCAAAGATGCCAAACGGGAGAAAGATCGTGGGCGTTTCAGTTTCAACACCGAAAGCACGGCGAGAATGGCTGCCCGCTACGAAATGCAGAAGCAAATAACATTCCTCACCTTCGACGAATTCCTGGAACGCAAGAAACAGGGGACTGATCTCTTTTTGAAATCAGTTGCGCCCTCCCCGGCCGCGGAGTCGGCCGTCGTCGAACCGAATACTCAAAATGGCGCGGCCGAGGTCGAAAGTGAGAATGCGCCATCCGATACTGCCACTCCGGATTTGCAACACGAGACGGCAATGGAGCCACTCTTCCCGCAAGAGGAGCCCATAGCGGAAGTCGCTGCGCCCGACGATCTCCTTGCGGCCGACGAGATTCGAGAAGCGAATATTCAGAAACCGATAGTAGAGGAAGCCCTACAACAAACGCCAGTTCAAGCGGCGCCGGAACCTGCACTGCCGGAACCGATGCTGATTGAGCTTATTTCCGATCCGCCGCCAAACGAATTCGGTAGCCCTGACGCGGAGCAGGGGATCGCATGAGAGCATTCCAACGTCCTGGGGTGACGTCAGGAATGGCCGCTGTATTTCATAACCCTATGAATGCGCTCGAAGTGAAGCTCGGGATCAAGCACCGGCGAAGACCCCGGCCTAACAAAACAATATCCTCAAAAGTGCCTACGAACATTGGAGTCCATCAATAAACACAACACGATCCGCACAAAGGAATTGGCAAGGACCCTCACTTCGGCGTTTTAGTGCGCGTCCCGGTTGCTTGCACCTTTAGGTCGGCGCTCGCATCTGCGACGGTCGAGTCCCCACCCTTTCATTCGGCTTTGCCTCCGAAAGGTCCACGGTAACGACGCGCCGTGCCGCCGATTTTCCGATCCACCCGAGCGCAAAGCCCAGTCCCGCCGCCAAAAGGAGTTCGAGTAACGCTGCCATGCGTCCCCTTATGGGATGCAATTGTAGCGCTATTTTCCGCCGTTTGCCGGTTGAGAAGCTGAATACCGGCAAATTGAAATTCGTATGGTCCAATTCGGCGCCCCATGCCCGGCCAACCCAGCCTATCGGCCGCTCTATCGAGCGTTCAGGGTGTGGGGCAGGGTATAGGGTAGGGTCTAGAGTCGTCCCCATACCCACCAAAAACTACCGCGCGGCCAGAAGCCGCGTGAATATTGCGCTATCGCGTGAACTCGTGCGCGCACCCGTTGCCTGCTTACCGCCGGCTGCCCGGCTTTCTGGCTATCACCACTTCACTATCGTTACGGGATGAGCATCTTACCAGAAGCTCACCTAAATCCGGGCAGCCGACGCTATCGCCCCGCCCACCGCGCCAAGAGGCGCGGCAGCGGCTCCGCTGACCGCTCCGGGCAACGGGTGCGCGAAAAACTGGTTTCCGGGTTCCTTGCCACGGCAACGAATCTCGTTGCCGGAATACTGCGAACTAGTTGCGGCGAAACCCGGCGGGAGCATAAGCTTCGATATCCAAGGATTCAGCGAAACCGACCGCTACCGAACTAGTTCATGATAAGCGTCGATAGAGCCAAAGAATCCGACTGCGCGCAGGGTGTGCGCTAAATCTGCTTGACTGTGAGGAGCCATGCTCTTTTCCTGTGGGCGTTGAGTTCGAGGATCGACGTATCGCGCAAGATAGGGTGTCGCTCCTTCGCGGAGACTGACAGCGTCCATCGTAAAGAACATGGGCCGCTAGGGTGTAGCGGGTTTACTCATGCCCTTCTTGGTGAAGTCATATTTTTCAAGCCTCTTGGGCATTACGTAAACGTGCTGAAAATAGTCGCGCGTGAACTCTATCAGTGCATCGGCGTGCTCATCAGTCATGGGAATCGCGCCCAAAGGATCTTCTGGCGCGTGTGCGCCGTAGTTCCCGCCAAGTCTGATCTTGTGCGCCACATCCTTTAGCGCAACCGTTATCTTACCGTTGTCGGACAACCAATCGATTTTGTCAACGAGCTTCTTTCCCGCTGGGGCACCTTGTTCATTGCAACTTCCTTCTAGTGCTCTGCGGCACATCTCTCCGGTAGCGTTATATGCTTCGATCCAGCGGCAACGTAAAGCCTCCCGGAAGTCTATTGCAATTGCAGGTGGAATCTCAGAGGCCACATCCTCGGATGGTTTGCCGAGCGGGGCATGCTGATGATAGACCATCAGTCCTGATGGTTGAACTAATACCATCCCTAGAATTAACTTCCTACAGCCCTGACATTCAAGTACCGCTGCTACGCTGTTTCCGTTAACGTGCGAACTGGTCATCGGCATAAAAACGGCCTTGCTTGAGCAATGAGGACAATCGCCAGTGAGCGAGAAGCGGGCGTTATTCCTATCCAGCGTAGTGACGGTCATACCCATAAGCCACTCCTTCCAGAGAGGCGCAACGAAACCCGAGAGCAACTCGACGAAGTCGCGCCCCTCCCAATGGTCACACTCCTGGCATGGATTTGTCACCGTCGTTATTACCCGAATTCCTGGTTTATAGAAGATGAGGAGCAAGCGTCTTCAATCGAGCGGCAAGCTCATTAAATTCCGCTGTAAGGCGATCTTTCTCCTCTAGCACATGTATCAGTTCATGCGTGCTTAATAGTCCGTCGAGTGTTCGTGCTGGCTGACGTTGACCGGGCGGGTTTGGAACGATCAAGTTTCCGTCTTGTAACTTCAACAACTGAAATACATTAAAATTGGCAAGAAACTGATAGTCCGACTGTGCTCTAGTCAGTTTTTCGTTTACGTGGGCTAGCTTGCCTTTAACCTCGCTCACCTCTTCGGCAAGTCTTCCGACCTGTTCGTATTGTTCATGTGCAGCACTAATATATGTGACTGACAGAAGATGCTAGGCTTGGGCCATGGAAATTCAACTGATGCCGTTAACAGACCAAGAAATACGCAATGAGTTTCAGGCCAGGAAGGATCGGGATCTTCAGTTGGGCTTGGATTTCTTGACTCTTCGCGAAGCGCTTGTGTCGAAGGGGATTCTGACGGAACACGATCTTCTGATAGCCAGTCAGAAAGTAGTTCAACAGGCGAAGGAGGACATTACTCGCGTCGCACTTGCCACGCAGACAAAACCTCCTGGAAGCGTTCAGTAGTTCTGGTGATTTCCATGTCGTCCATCGTCCGAGCCGGAGACCATTCAAGAACAACTGCGCTAACTTATTTGCAACTTAAAACCGTTCGTGCCGCACGCCACCTCGACGAAATTGAGGCCGAACTGCGCAAGGTCTTTTACCCAGAACCTTACGCCATCACGCGACAGGATTATCCTAAGAAATTTATTCATGTCATTCGTATCCAGAGCAAAGGTATCCCTGTTGAAGTTCCGCTTCTGATCGGAGAGTTTATCTACTCTCTTCGATCCGGCCTGGATCAACTCGCGTGGGGTCTGGCGCGACTTCACACGGCATGCCCCCAGCGCTCGACGTCCTTTCCTATTCGCGACGACTCCAGTAAGGGGCTCGGAGATGCTGTCAAGGATATTCTGCCTGCTGCCATTGCTGTGATCGAATCCCTTCAACCATATCACCGAGGGAACACGTTCAAGCAACACCCGTTGTGGATACTGAATCGCCTTTCTACTATCGATAAGCATCGGGTGTTCGCTGTCGCTTCCACCGAAATGCGCGGCAAGATCACGCATTCCGACAGGGAAGAGTTCACCGACTTTCAGTTTCGACATCTCGACTACGGCGCTGAAATCCGTGTTGCTCTTTCGCACCGGAACAAAGTTCAATTCGAGCCAGAGCCGTTTGAGCTTATACTCGGAGAGCCAGTCCCTAACTGCTACGGCAGTTTCGAAGCAAGGATCGCAACGCTCCGTAGCATACACAATTTCGTCAGAGATGAACTGATCCCACGATTCGTGGGCTTCTTCAAGTAAAGTGGGATATCTTGAAGCACGCACCGATTGCTGCCCTTATTGAATCCCTCCGAAAGTTTTGGATCGTGGGCGGGAATGTGAGCCTACTTGCGAATAACCAAGAGCGGATCAACGCGGGCCATAACTATGACCGAGAGGATCGACGCTTGTGCGGTGAACTACATCTGCCATTGACAAGGCTCCACGTCCGGGACGCGTTTAGCGCAATTCAGACCGTTCGTTAGCACGCGTGAGATCCGCGATCCTGCCCCAAACGAGGGATGCCTCCAAGAACAGAACTACAGTAAAATGACTTATTGATAAAGAAGCGAAGCAAATACCGTTACTTCGATGAGGTCAAATGGGCTGAGAAATTTATGAACGGAGAACTGCGGTTCCGCTCCCTCTCCCACTTTAAACAAATCGAGGATGGCGCGGTTAGAGGCGATGCGATGGAAGGCTCGATATCTTACAAGCCCGAGGCCGGTCTCGTCATGCATCGTCAACGATTGGGCAACACATCTGCATTCCCCGGTGGGGTATTTCACTCCGGCGTTAAAACGGAAGAGGTTTTCATTCTCTGCGCTAGCAATCATATGAGCGATGAACTGCAAACCTGCTTCAATGCCAAGGCATGCGTTCAGATCATGCGACAAACCAACTTCCGTCAACGAATCCTATATGAACTACCGAGAACGGCTACATTCCTGGATAAGCCGGTCGATTACTATTCCCCAGCCGAAGAGCCAGGTGCACGATGGGCATTGCCCGAGCTGATTACCTTTTCAAAAACCAATAGCTACGCGTGGCAGGATGAATACCGCTACGCTTTTTCACTTACAGATGCGCTGAAATATGGCAGTACCTCGCAACAGGTCGTCATTCCGAATCAACCGCCCGGCAACGCGATGCCCCCTCCACCGCCAGCCGCCCAACACCATGACATCAAGGTGAAGGCGCTGGGAAGCATTTGCAATCTGCACATTTTCTAAAACTGTTCGCGCCATCTGCTCTACCTGATCGAGCGCAACAGTTTTCAAACAAAATGCAGATGGATGTACCTTAACTTCTTCACCCATAGCCGCATCTTCTGTGAGCGCTGGATGATCTCACTATTTCGCGTAGGAGTTGCGCTTTTCCGTAGATGCTTGAGAATTATAGAAACTCTCTTAACGGCTTCACCTTCTCCATGCACCATCGCCACGCATTCACCCTGATTGAGCTCCTGGTAGTGATCGCTATCATCGCCATCCTCTCGGTTGTCGTCATCCTGGTCTTGAACCCCGCCCAGTTGCTTGAACAGTCGCGTGATTCAAACCGCATTTCGGACCTCGCCACGATGACGGAAGCCCTCGGCGTGTATCAGACCGATCAGTCGAACGTCAGCTTGGGTTCCGCGAACACGGTCTACGTATCGATCCCTGATCCTGCCGCCACGACGACCGCCGGGGACCAGTGCCAGGGGCTCGGTCTCATCTCATTGCCGGCGGGGTATGCCTACCATTGCGCCGCAACGAGCACCTATAGAAGCGTGAACGGCACGGGCTGGATACCCGTCACGTTCACTTCTGACTCTTTCGGGCCACCCATAGACTCGCTGCCCGTTGACCCCGTAAACCAATCAAGCTCACGCCTCTACTACACCTACACGACGAACGGCACCCAGTTCGAATTCACGGCTTCCATGGAATCGCAGAAGTACGGTCTTGCGGGGCCAAGTGATGTCGTTACCGCCGACGGCGGGACGAATGCGTATCTCTATGAAAAAGGCCCCAACCAAGTTTTGGAACCTATCGATTACGGATCAGCATCGGGCCTTGTTGGATACTGGCCACTCAATGAAGGGACTGGGACGGTAGCCTATGATTACTCGGGCAACAACGCTACTGGGAGTTGGAGCGGGACGCAGGTTGGTAGTAGCGGGTATTACTCGGCCGGTAAGCTAGAGCCATGGGCGGGGAGTTTCGATGGCAACACGGATGTGGTAAATGGTCCCTCTGTTACGCTTTCATCTGCGGGCTCCCCCTTTACGATGTCCGCCTGGATAAATCTCAATAGTGCGGCTACAAGCACTCGCTACTTTGTCATGGCTGCCAACGTTGGAGGAGTTTACCCCGACATGGAGGTTCAGGGTTTCGTGCTTTACCTTAACGAAGGAGGAGTGGGAACAGCTTGTTACGGTGGTACCGTTCCCACATCAACATGGACGTTCATCGCAGTAACGTGGAATGGAAGTGCGTGCAATATATTCTTAAACGGTACAAGCGTAAATAGCGGCACCCCCTCATTTAGTTGGAGTGGCACTGGATCAATACATGTAGGAGCGGGTTCAGCGCTATCCCACCCTTTCTATGGCTTCATAAGTGATGGTCGGTTTTATAACCAAGCACTTTCAGCCGCCCAAATCGCAGCTCTGTATGCCGGCGGCAAGTGATCATCAGTGTCACATATCCGCCACGCCACACCAATCTGAGCGTCACGATGTGCCCCTGTGAATTGACTGTTCCAAGCAAATCTCTATACTTACGGTAAGTCGCCTAAACTAATTATTTTCAAGAAACATGAAGTCATCGGGCGAGAGGTTGTTCACGTGGCCTCTCATCGTAGGGATTGTGCTCGGCATCCTTGCCCTTACCGCCGGCCCGGCTTTCGCGGCGCTCAGTTTCAGCGGCACGAGCATCTCCGGCGACGCAAACGTAATCATCGATAGTTCCAGCACGATTTCAATCGGGACCTCCACCGCCACGGGAATTACAATCGGCCAGTCCGGAATCACGACAACCTTTCCGGGAACGCTGTCTGTGCTAGGTTCCTTACTCGACCCTAACGGGAATAAGTACGTAACTTCCACTCCGGGAGGATCGGCAAGTTCGACCAACAACATCACCTACCTGGCTCCGGCATCCAGCTCGGTTCCTCAAACGCTTACTTCCAAATTAAGCAACATAGTGAGCGTTACGGATTTCGGCGCGAAAGGGGATGGTGTAACCAACGATACCGCAGCGATTCAAGCGGCCATTAACGCGGCTCCGTCTGGTTCTACGCTCCTTTTCCCATGCAGAGCGGCGGGTGGCGATTATCTCATTACCTCGCCGCTTATATTCAATGGAAAGACCAGGATGACGATTGAGGGCGTGACGAATTCTGGTTACAGTTGCGACATCAGTTTCAGCGCAACGAGCTCATATAATTCAGTCGTAAATCTGGTTGGAGCGTGGTATTTGAGTTTTGAAAATATCGTGATTGATAGTGCTAATGCCTCGAATGTACCCCAGACTGTGCTATTGCTCGGCAGGGCGAGTTCCACGGCCGCGGCCGGCAACATGATATTCCAAAACGTGAACGTTGAAGGATATGCCACAAAGGCGCTCGTCTATTCCGTCGCGAGCGAAGAGAATAGTTATAACAATGTGGGGTTCTTCCTGAATGGTGGTGGTGCCAAGTACGTTTACTACACCTCGACATCCGATGACCTAGGCGTGGACTCCCTCCCGACGGCTTCGGATCTTTCCGTGTGGTTTAGCAATTCCATAATGAGCGACTTCTCGTCGAGTATCGACCCAACGCATTCCTTGGTCTATATTGCCGGGCAGGCTGGTGGTGACTCCGTCTGGCGTGATGGATATTTCGCATCAGCGAGCGGAACTGCGGTGACGATCAATGCGGCGAATGGCGTCACTTATCAGGGAGCATTGACCTTTGATAGTAACCGTTTCGAGAATGGATATCAGTTCTTCGATCTCGGTACTGGGGGCGGGACGATCGATGATCTTCGGATCATGCGTAATACTTTCGCCTCGACAGGAGGCAGCTATATGATCAATGCGTCTTCGACCACAACGCTCGTGGATGCGGATATCAGTGACAACATCATCCAGAATGATCCATCTGCGCTTTCGCAATTTCCGATTCTTAAGAATTCATACATCTCGGAGGATTACCCGTACACGATCGCGGCGAGCACTAATTCAATGATCTTTAATCGAGTATCCGGACAACTCACGCTTACGACTAACAGTAGTTCGCCGGCCCTTATCGTGAATGGCGGAAGTTCAATAATCAATTTGAGCGTCGGTTCGAGTTCACAGTTCAACGTAAATGCTTCCGGCGGCCTTGATAGTACAAGCGAAGTAAGCAATCAGTACGCGGGATTTGGCAGTTATCAGAACCTGTTACTCTATTCCCAATTCGATTCCGGCAACGGCTCATGGACGAACTACGGCTCCGGTCAAACGATTACCCCGGGCACGACTGACATCGCCGCACCTGACGGGAGTTTGACTGCGGAGAAAATTGTCGCGCCATCGACATTCCAAGGAACTAACCAGACGGTGAGCCCGTCACTCGTTTCCGGCCAAGTCTATACCACAAGCGTTTGGATGCGGGGCTTGAACGGAGGGGAAACCGTAGAATTCGGACTGAACGACACCCATAATTCTGGTATTGTGACACTCACGAATTCATGGAAACGTTATTTATATACATCTCCAGGAATCACCGACACCAGCCGTGGTTTCGAAGTTATTTCGAGGACAGCAGGTGAGACCTTTTATGTATGGGGTGCGCAAACTGAGAACAGTCCGACCGACAATGTCTACGTTCGTACCACGAACGCGGCCGTGGCCTCCTCATCAGTTGGGCTCGTCGTGAATGCATCAGGGACATCTTTGTTCGCGGGTAATCTCTCTGTTGGCGGAAGTATCACATGTGGCGGTTCACAGAGTGGTTGTGCGTCGGTAAGTGGCGGAGTCGCTAATTATGTTCCGTTATGGACAAGCGCTACCTCGTTGGGGACTTCCACGATCTACGTTGCGAGTTCGACTGGCCATGTCAGTATAGGCACATCCACGGCTCAGTTCCCGCTTTCTGTAGCCGGAACTGGTGCGGTGGCAGGTTTTGGCAGTTACACTAATGGAACCAATGCTGTAGAATTTCTGCAACCAGGAAACAATGGGGAACTCATCATGCAAAATGGGTACTACGGCGCGTCGTCATTTGTAATAAACGAAAAGGATTCTGTTAACGGAGGGGATTACCAGATAAGCGCGCAAGGTAACCTCCTCCTCGCCCCAGGCACGAACGGTTCAGTCACGTCGTCCCAGAACGTACTCATCACGAATGGCCATCTTGGCATCGGAACGACCGCACCTTCAACGACACTTCAGGTCGGCGGTGCGTCATCGACGATCCGCATTGGGGCGGGCAGCATCCCAGGATGTTTGGAACTCTTGGATAGTTCTGGAAACGGAACCATCAATTACCTGATCGCATCTGGTGGCGTCCTCACCGCTAGCACCACCAAGCCGGGCAACTGCCAATAACCGCCTGGCGATGACTGCTACATGAAAAAGAACTGGATACAGAACTCGGTTTGGTTCTTGATACTGGTTTTCGCTTCCGGTATTACGCTTCGCGCTCACGCCGCCACGCTCAATTATGGCTCTCCCGCAAATATATCTCTTTCTTCTCCCGCTACAATTCTCACGATCGCTACGGGCTCGGTAGCGGACAATCTCGTGGTCAACGCCACGAGCGTCGTTGTCACACTCTCATCTTCCACCGGCGGAACTTTCACGATCTCATCTCCTGCCTATGACCTGACGGTCGCCTCAAGTAGCTTGGGCGGCACGGCGATGATATCCTGCTTGTCGGGCTCCGACAGCACCCTCCTTTCCCAATCAACCGGATCGACGGTGTATACCATTACTCCCTCTGGCACGACCTGTGCCGGATCAAGCAGTTCCACCCCGATAATCGTGTCTTTCAATGCTGTGCCATTTTCGATTAATTCCGGTGCTGCTACCACGCTCTTCTGGGCAACGAACCTTGCTACATCCCTGGCGATTGACCAAGGTGTCGGCGCAGTTTCCCCGATGTCCACGGGTTCGACGACCGTGAGCCCGAGCGGCACGACAACGTATACCCTAACGGCTACGAACAGCAACGGCACCTCGACCGCTCAAGCAACGGTGACCGTCGTTTCATCGAGCGGCGGCGGTTCCGTCGGCGTTGCTTATGGCTACGCATCAGGTGGTGGCGGGGGAGGCGGACCAATTACTCCCTATGTTCCACTGATAACAACGACCACAACAACATCGCTGACCACTTCGACTTCCATTTCCTCACTGCAAGCTGAACTGAACACGCTTCTCGCCGAGCTCGCTTCCCTTGAAGCCCAGGCAAACGGAGGAAATACTTCAGCATCCTCCCCATCTTTCTTCTACACTTTCACGAGGAACCTTTCCTATGGAATCACCGGAAGCGACGTGAAGGAACTCCAGATGTTCCTTATCTCCCAAAATGCCGGTTCCGCTGCACAGAAGCTCGCCGCCCACGGCACCACCAAGACTTTTGCCACTCTCACCCTGAATGCTCTCATCGAATTCCAAAAGAAGGCAGGTATCAAGCCCGCGGTCGGCTACTTCGGCCCGATCACACGGGCGTACGTAAATACCTTTATGAAATGAAATTCTTCATTGCCTCACCCTGGCGGAACAAAGACGCTGTGCAAAAATTGACCGATGCCCTAACCGCTCGGGGTCATGCAGCGTATTCGTTCCTTGTGAGCGGCGCGAACCTCGCCACAGGAATTTCCGTCATGGAGGAGTTCAGGCAATTCTCCCATTCCATGGAGAACTGGGAGGATGATGCTTCGATAGAACGCATCTTTGTATCAGAGATGCAGGCGCTCAAGGACAGCGATACGCTCATTCTCCTCGAACCCGCGGGCCGTTCGTCTCTCACTGAAGCCGGCATTGCGTATGGCATGGGGAAGAGGGTAGTGCTTATCGGCCTGGTCGAGCACCCAGAGATTGTCTACCGCATTTGCCGAAGCCGCTATCCTAACATCCAAGGATTTTTGAGCGACCCTAATGGTCTTGCCGCCGGGTGACTCGAATCGCAATCTAATAAACCTCATCAGACCCAGTGCGCGACTGACCTCGCAACCGACTATCATCTTCAGAGCGGTTCGGCGGCGGCAGGCATGGGCATATATTGACGAGGGCTTGCATATTTACGCAGTTGCAGCAGACTTGTATGATAAATCCCACTCGCGAACGGGCGCAGAAGAGTGCATCAGGTACGCATCAATGCCAGAGCAGCACCTCGCTGGGGCATTCATGTACCGTCTCAGGTACGTTTACGGATTGTGATGAAGCGGCAAAGAAGCTGAAGTTGCAAGACTGTTGTCCGGAGACAAAGGACGGCGGAACAAGCATCGGATTCGCAATGAACAAGTGTCTTTGAACAGGCTTCCCAAAACGGCATTTTTCTATTTCCATTTACCAGGCGCGCGCGGATACTGTTCGCGTCGACACGAGCGCCTTGGCTTGCGCCATGTTTCGCTCTGCGAACAAAGAAATAACGGGGTGATCAGAGTAGTCACCGGCATCGCACGGAGGAATCTAACTCTTCATTCTTAGATCGCAATCCGCTCCACTTCATCGAGCGTGATGTCATCACTCGTCCGATCGTAGAGCTTCGTGGTGCGTGGCGATTCATGAGCCGCGATCGCCTGCGCGTTCTCAATCGTCCCCCCATTCTCCAAGTACGCGGTGATACCGGTGGCACGGAACGTGTGACAGCACGTCGAAGAGGGGAGGCCCGCCGCAAGTGCCCGTCGCTTTACCATCCGCAGCACATCCGTCCGCGTCATCGGATTCGCAGTGATCTTCCGGTGGTGGTCCACACTCCTGAAGAGCGGTGATTTCTTCTCATCGCGAATGACGGCAGCATCAAGGTAGGCATCGAGGTATGCCTCAGCGTTGTGATGGCAGGGGACCGGATGCACTTTGCCGCCTTTCTCGTGCAGGCGCACCGACCATCGTTTCCCGCTCTCAAAATAATCTTCGATGCGCATGTTGACCATCGCTGACACTCGGGCGAAGGTGTAACACATGAGTCCGATGAGCGCCCGATCGCGAAGCCCGATGATCGAATCCGTCTTGATGGAATCAAGCAGCGTCCGCGCCTGATCAGCCGTCAAGACCGGCGTCTTACCGCGCTTGACCACATGCTTCGGACCCCTCACGGATGCGGCGGGGTTCATGGGAACGATCTGGCCGGTGACGAGAAAATCGAAGAGCATCCGGATCGCGGCCAAGTGTTGCTTCACGGTAGGCGCCGCGCCAGGATGGTTCTCTATGTAGGTGGCGATGACTATTGGGGAGATTTCAGGGAGCGTCCGCACGCGGTGCTTCTCGCACCACGCGAAGAATTGCCCGACGGCCTCCGCATAGGCAGCCCTCGTGTTCTTGTTCCTTATCGTTGCGGTGAAGAATTCTATGAACCGCCACGCCGCGGCTTCGCCCGCACGCCCGATGGCGGCCGGCAGATATTCAAGACCCGCCCGCGCGAGATCCCGTGACGGAATTGGCAGAAGTTCCGAGCTCATGCGTCATTCGTAAACCTCCGGCGGATGCCGAATTCCTCCGGATCAAAAAACTCGCCGGGATCAATGTCAGTCTCATCGACGGCTTCATCCCACAGTTTCCATGCCTCAAAACCGGCCTCAGCGTTCCGTTTATGCTCCTTTTTCGGTTCCTTCCCCTCCCCTAATTGGTGCCTCATAACGTCCTTTATGATACGTCCGGCAGGGGAGCTGTCAAGGAGGGGGTACACCACTTTCATTGAACCGTCAATCCTAGTTATCCACAGGTGATAGAAAATCCGGCGCAGAGAATTGAGTTACCTCATATTTTTGCGCTTCCGCTGAGAGTTTGCTTCCATTTGGTTACCTCCATCGACCGAGTGCCATCTTCCGGTCCAGTCATCGCAGAGAAAGACTTCCGTACATGTGAAATCCAACGGGCCGACAAAACCTCGAACGCAAGCGCTCCAGGGCGAGCACACCCCTGACTGACCTGTTATGCCCCTATCTCGCCTTCAAGTGTCAGATGAGGGTGATGGAAACCCGCCGGGGGCGTTTGCAAAACACCATCAGTTAGATTGCGGGCGCGCTCAACAAACGTGCTTACACCACCGTCATGGCTAGCGTTATACTGGACCGACTTGAGAAACCTCGATCCGACCGACAATTTCAGGACATACGAGCGATGAACATCCAGAAAATCAAGCAAGCCTCACGGCGGGCATTGTTGAACAATCCATTTCTCTTGACCTCGGGCAGCGGGAATGAACACCTAGACAACCGCCCGAGGGTGCTGTCCACCTGGCTTGGCGCTGCGATAATTTTTGCTCTTAACGTAATCGTTTGTAAGCGGTTATTTTTTCTGAATTATTCCATTCACATGGAATCGATAGAAAGCGTCTATATGAGCATCAGTCGCTACGCCTCCAAACACTGGCGAGATCTTACCTGGTGTCCACTATGGTATACAGGCATGCCCTTCTTTCACGTCTATCAGCCGGGACTGCACCTAATGGTAGCTATGTTCGCGTTCCTAACGCGTCGTCCCATACCGATGGCGTATCATTTCTTGACAGCCTTAGCATACAGTCTCGGCCCGGTGGCTCTCTTTGTTCTTTGCTATCTAGTGAAAGGATCACGACTCTTCGCATTCTTGACGGCCTTAGTTTACTCGCTTTTCTCACCGCTCAATTTCCTTGCTCCGGTCCTTCACGACGACATTGGCGGATATTTCAATCCTAGGAGGCTCCAGATATTGATCCGTTACGGAGAGGGGCCACACATTGCCTCACTAGCTCTAATTCCTGTTGCAATTCTGCTTCTACATCTGGCCATGACGCGAGAGCGCAATATGATGATAGCGCTCACGGCGATTACCATGGCGGCAATTGCGGTTACCAATTGGCCTGGCACCATCGGATTGAGTATGGCCATCGCCGCCTATTTGCTTTCACGTGTTGGGCAACGGCCGGAAATGAACTGGCGTGTACTAATGGTGACTTGCGTAATCGGGTATTTGCTCATATCACCCTGGATTCCACCATCAACTATTGTATCTGTACAACGCAACGCCCAGCAATCCGATAACACAATGCTGGGAACTCACCAGATATTGGCTGCGGCGGTTGTTCTGATTCTATGCTTGCTTCTGCACTGCATCTTTCGGTTTTTTCAAGTGGACCCTTGGGTACGTTTCTTCGCGTACTTTCTCATATTATCTGGAGCTGTCACACTAGGCTATCTGTGGTTCGACATCCGGTTGCTTCCACAACCCCATCGTTTTCAACCAGAGGTGGAAATGGCTTCGGCAGGTCTAATTGGCGGTGTCGGAACTTGGGCACTTACAAGCATCAACGGCCGGCTTCTCAGATCGCTTGTGATCGGCGGGTTTTCGCTCTTGTGCTTGTTCCAACTGAGGCGCGATATTCAGTATGAGCGAGAGCAAATACAGGAGATCCAAGTTGAGAATCGGATCGAGTATCGTATGGCGAAGGCGTTCGAGCGGCTGGAAGGGATGAGTCGGGTGTTTGCGCCGGGCAATGTATCGCTGTGGATGAACATGTTTACTGAAGTGCCACAGGTTGCTGGTTGCTGCGACCAAAATGTTCCCACCGCCGAAAATCGAATCGCCACCTTCGTCATCTATTCTGGATTGAACGCGGGTGCGCGCGATACGTATATTTCGGAGCTATGGCTGGAGGCTTACGGCGCTCATGCCGTAGGTGTCACAGGGAAACAGAGCATGGAGCCCTTCAAACCGTTTGTAAATCCCGGGAAATTTAAAGGCGCGCTGCGGGAGTTATGGAGGGACGGAGATGATGCCATCTATGAGGTCCCTCAGCGCTCGACATCGTTGGCCCATGTCATCAATCCTTCCGATGTAATTCGGCGTGAGCCCGTGAACGGATTAGATACGGGGCCATTGGAACCCTACGTTCGCGCAATAGAGAGCCACGATTACCCGGAAGCAAACTTTGCCTGGATCAACGAACACCAAGCTCAAGTGACGGCTACTTTCAGAGAAGCCCAACTTCTATCCGTACAAATCGCGTACCATATTGGCTGGCATGCCCGCATAAATGGACGGGACCGCCCAACAACGAGAGATGCGCTTGGCATGCTGGTAATCGATCCGGATTGCGTTGGAGAATGCACGGTCGACCTCTCGTTCGAAACAACCCGCGAATTGCAGTGGGTGCATGCCGCTCAGATCGCTGTGGTGCTTATCTCGGCTGTCTTCGTATTAAGGAGGCGAGTACTGATGAGTCGCGCGCGCCCTAACTTATCGGGTACCGCCACGCGGGGCGACTCCTGAAGGAAAGACAGAAATCGGGGAACCGTTTGCATCCGTTATTCCTCGCAGCGCTGCACGAATTGTGAATACGCCGCCTGTTCGCCGCCCCTTTTCAATAAGCCGCAGCGACCAGAGCAAGCGCCCACGCGCGATGATCCGCTGTTTCTCGTCTTCGCTCAAGACATTGCTCACGTGACGAAAGTAATCTCCCCGCCCTCGACGTCCCGAGTTCTATCTCATAGGCCGGTTTTGGGGTCCCCCGAGGGTACCGTGTAGCGAAGCGTTTTGAGGACATTGCCGCTAAGCCATACTGATGGTTCGGGATTCACCCGGTTTGTGCCGCGCGGGTGCCGTGTCTGTCATTCTCATCTGGTAGCCGCTCAGTAGTCGCCAATGCGACGCAGTTAAGATTGCATATTTCTCGCTGAAGAATTCACTTTACTTCGAGCCTTAGTTAGGAATACTATTCCTTTAAGGTATCAAGACTCTATTTTTAGTTTACGTAAGGCGGTAACATGTTACATCTTCAAGGGCGCTTCCCCTGGAAACGCCCGTTAATCAGCTTCTTAATTGCTATTTCCGCACCAACCCTTTTCGGTCAGACATCGAGTGCCACGGCGAGCCCGTCTGTGCCCGCGTTCACCTCAGTTCCTGCGATAAACAGTGTCACCTTGTATTACGCATTCTTCCAGTATCATGAAAACCTAATAGTCGCTAATCAGGCGGCAAAAGCAGACAACCCAACCCAGAGCAGTATTCTAGACCAGCAGATGGCCACGACGCTTGGCGTCAGCTCGGCTGACCTTTCGGCGGTAGTTGCTAATACGCAGGCGGTGATCCAAGCGTACGCTAATCTTGCCAGTAAAATGGCAGCCGCAACCTCGTCACTCACAACGCAGCAGGCTGGACAATTTGAGTTTGAACGCACCCACATCACAATAGAAGGCGTGCGAACGCTTTGGCAAGGCATCAGTCCAGCATCCTGGGCTGGCATTCATAACTTTATCTTGGGGCCGTTTAGTACCCAAATCAACAAGACTCCTTAGAAGGATTTATGCGAACCGACTTGCTAAGAATAGCGAATATTGTATTTTTAACATCATTTTGCTGCACGGGTTTGGCCCAAGCCCAAACAGCATTATTCAACGCTGATACGATAGGTTATTTTTGGACCGACACTAATGGGTATGGTAATTGGACGGTCAACGCCAGCGGTACGGATTCTTATCAGGGGGGCGTGAACGATCCGACGCTTTCGTTTGGTCTAAGCGGCGATCAGCCCGTTGTCGGAAATTGGTATGGCCCTTTCCTGGCACCGCTCGCAATTGGAGTTTTTCGGAACGGATATTGGTATCTTGACTGGAACGATAACGGCAAATGGGACTCAGGCATCGACGATTCCTCAATTCCAGCGTTCGGTCTCCCGGGTGATATCCCCGTGATCGGCGATTGGAACCACGATGGCCATCTTCGAATTGGCGTTGCTCGCATCGTTAACAATCTACTGTGGTGGTTTGTTCAGACCGGCTGTGCGAACGGAGCCAACATCTGCAGCTACGACCCGAACTATACGGCTACCTTTCAGTGGGGACAGCCCGGCGACATCCCGGTGGTTGGTGACTGGGATCAGAGTGGCCACCTGCGAATAGGCATTTTCCGAGGAGGTTCGTGGATTGCAAACTTAGCCACCTGCCAGGGAGATGTCGTAAGTTGCAATGGTTATCCTGGTTCTACCCCGCACAATTATGGTGAGCCGATTAGTTTCTCCTTTGCCGGCAGCAGTAATGGTGTCCCTGTGGTAGGTGATTGGGGGACTGGCTATCTCGGTGTCGGCGGCTTTAGTTCGGGCTCATGGTCAGCCGTTACTTCTCCGGCTTACAACGGAGCTTATCTTTACCCATCTTCATATTGGAGCTATGGCCAATCTGGTGATGTTCCAAAGGTTGGGGCGTGGAAGAAAACATTTCCACCCAACGCTCCTGTGTGGACGCCAGTTACTTTAGGTAACTACTATTCCTATATGAATAGTCAACCGCCTCAGCCACAGAACACCAACGGCAATCAGACTTACCAATATTACATCTCCTCAAGCCAGTGTGGAGGGGACGGCAAAACTATCGATTACTATACTCCCGGCGGCGGACCGAGCCCAGACGGTATTTCGCCCACCACCCAGTGGTGGTCTGCAACTACCATTAACCCCTCGCCCTATTACCCGTGGTGGTGGGGCAATTGTGATGGTAATGGAAACTGCACAGCTCCCCTAACAAATACTCCAGAGTACTCTTACGATCCTGAAGCACGTAACTCTTACGCCGTTCTGCCTACGCCTGCGACGCAAATACCGTATTTTTTCCGGGGATTTCAATTCTACGGCCAATTCTCAAGCGCTATTTCCCAAGCGAATGTTAGCTGGGCCGTGTTCTTCAGCGACGCGACTGATTTTTCAGGCGGTTTTGAATACGGCTTCGTGTCCAACAACTACACGCCACCGGGTGGGCAATATCATCCGGTCCTCTTTTATGCTCAGCTTAACGCGAACTGTCCCGGCCTGGGCTCCAGTACATTGTGTAAAGCAGCTAATAGTGGCACCAGTGCAACGATGGTGACGCAGCAGAGTATGCCCGACGTACCTCTCCCGGCAGGTTTGTCCGCCAATCAGAACTATTACTTCATGGCTTATATATTCTGGGACTCCACGCTCTTCAAATACCGGTTCAAAGTCGACGTGCTGGACTCAAGCTTTAACAGTCTTTGTACAGGGTCTGAGCCGTGCGCAAGCCCTATTGACTCATCGATTATTCCCCGGGCTTATTCTTGGGGTACAGTATGGGCCTCGGCAGCAACGATCTGCGGAGAATCAGGGCCGACACCTACCGGCCCCGTACTGACGATGAATAACATCAGCGTCGGAAAGTAATGTGGTGCACAAAGCGGCCAAGCGATCAAAGCGGGTGACCGGTTTCGCGCTCGAAGATGTCGTTTCGGTCGACGGCGAAAGCGACTTAGCCAACTGTCGACGAAAGATATTTCCGGTTTTCAGATTCAAGATATTAACATGGCCCTTCTAAACTTTCGCTCGCCTCACATCTCTAGCAGAACGTCCCGGTTCCGGCCGATGACATCATTGCCTCTTTCGCTTACTAGCCTTGAGGCAATGGCGCGGCCAATTTTCATGAGGGACGTCTCCGAGATGTCCCAACTCGCCAGCGGCACCTACCAAGTCTGATGTCACCCATTTTCCGTTTTATGACGGCAAATTACCGTCGGCTCAAGGACAGGCCCACTTGATGCAACTCTTGAGCTGCCTTGCACTTTCGGGCGGATCTGAACGGTGGCATTTTGGAAACCTTATGGCGCGATCTCGCAAATACTCGCGCACTGTGTTCCACCGAGGGTGACAGTCTGAGGCGTGGAATTGGACGCGTTATCGTACAACGTCAGGACTGCCGAGTAGACCCCACCAGCCGCGGGAGCGAAAGTTATTGATAGAGTGCAACTCGCTCCCGCACTCAACGTGCCACCAGCCGAGACGTTACATCCCGTTATAGCTGTGGGTTGCACACTGAAGTCGCTCGTGTCCCCGACCAGTCCGTAAGCCGGGTACTGAAACGTCATCGTTGCATTGCCTTGGTTCGTGATCGTAACCGTTTGCGTGGACGATGTCCCGGGGCCTTGATTACCGAAATTAAGAAATCCCTTATTTCTATTGATACTCAGAACGTAACCACCACTGGGACCACCGTAGAATTCAGAAACATAAAGAATTCCTGAGGAATCGATTGCTAATCCCCTTGGTCCAAGGAGTCCTGTGATCGGTATGGTGATCTGGTTTCCGCTGGCAGCCAGAACTTCCACGACTCGGTTATGACCTACATCGGTGATATAGACGTTGCCCATTCCATCAGCTAACACGCCGTATGGTGAGGTTAAGCCGATTCCAAGAACGGTCTGTGCTCCGCCATTTGCCGGAATTTTAACGACATCGTTATTGGTGTAATCAGCCACGTAAACGTTGTTGTTTGGATCGATCGAGATGGCATAAGGAAAGGCGATCCCGCTACCGATCGTAGTCTGCGAGCCATCCGGTGCCACTTTCAGAACCTTATCGACACCACCTTCTTCGACAATATAAACGTTACTGGCTGAATCAACGGTTACGGCGCAAGGCTCCACGAGGCCGGAACCGATTGTCGTTTCCGCTCCTGTGGTTGGAGAGATTTCGACTACTCGGGAGCAGTCGGCAACGTAAACGTTTCCGGAGCTATCCAAGGCGAGGCCTTCCGGGCCCGCCCAGCCGGCGCCAATAGGTGTTTGTGCTCCGCCGGTAACCGCGATTTCTATGACCTGACCGTTCGGGACGCCATAGGGGTCGTCACTCGGTTCGCCGATGTAGAGGGTCCCACCCTTTATGGCCAAACCCCACGGAACGTAAGGATAGGTGTTTTGCGTGAGCACGCTTAAAACTCCCGGATCGATAGCAACAACGGCTGAAGTTGGAGGGGGTGGCGGACTATTTGGATGGATCGTCAAACCGGCGTAGTTGTGATCTTGTACAGGTTCACCTTTTATCGTAATGGGGCCCCACGCCGTCTTGAAATCGGCCAGTGGATAAGGCTTAGCATCTCCGTTGGCAGGCTCCGGGTCATTGACATAGACATTCTGGCTGTCCATACCGACCAGTACCATGTAATGAGGTAGTCCAGTCCGCGCGTGCATGTGGGTCATAACATAGACCACCACTGGATAGCCTTGGGATAGTTCATTCTGGAGCACGGTTAGCCCGTCAGCTAGTGTCGCATTCGAGAATGCCACGGAATTCGCCAGGTTAAAATCTTCCTTGGCAAGACCAGCGAGCTCTAGTGTGTTGGTGCCGGACCCGTTGTCATTGTTTATATAATACGGAACATAGCACCCAGACAACTGCATATTTGTTTTCGAGCACTCGGAGTTTAACCATTGATCCATCGCCGTAATCTGAGATGGCATTGGCTTCGTGTTGGCATATTTACTGTATATCATCAACACGCTCGCTGGACCGCAGTTATTGCTGCCAGCGGCATCGCCTGTATTCGCCCACTCGGTTATGAAAGGCACCGAGACAATCGGAGTCGAACTATCGATTCGGCCGCACAAGAACAATGCGAGAACGAAGACCGTTGTGTATTTCACAGCGACTCCTTACTCAGTGAACGTGAACGTCTGAAGGATCTGGTCAAAGTCATTGAGTCCTGCTTGATCGGAAAAGCCTGGGATTCCGTCTGTAGAGACATACACGATTTCATAGACATAGCCGTTGTGATAAACGATGGCATCGGGATGGCCCGCATTCTCTTCCTGAGTGAACACCACAATGTATCCCGGAACACCACCTATAAATGTAGATGTGAGGGAGCCAATTTGAGAGTATGGGTCCTCGGTAGCGAGATACTGATTAATATTAAATGTGTCCGTACCGGTGAAGGGAGAAGCAGAGATGACGATGCGATAGCCATTGACCGCTTCCGAAGATCCCTCATCCGGCGTGCCTCCTATTGCCACTCCGTTGGGTGAGCTATCGAGCCAGTAAATCTCAGAACTGGTCTCGTTATTCACTAGGTAGACAGTGGGAGGGTATGTGGCGGTGAAATGTGCTGTTGCGTCCATCAGAAGGCTCCAGACCGGAATCTGCAATATTGGCGCAATTACTCGCCTCAGCTGGCCTTGAAAGGCAGCTGACACTTCAAGTTCAATCTCGCCGGTGCTTGTTTCATTGAATACCGTTTGAAGGCTATATGCGCCATTACCCGCGCTCTGCATGGCGCCGAGAATAGTTGGCTGAGTGCCTGTGGCTCCAAGAAGGAGCAAGTTTACGCTTGCGGGAATCAGTGTCGGGGCCGTGATCTGAACCGTCACGGTGACTGGCGTGGAGGTGTTGACAATAATCATGCTCGGCGTCGCAACCGGCGTCCCTACAGTTGGCGTGGTGGACGCGGCTGCGGGCGTTGTAGTAGTTGATGTATTGCTGGACACAGTTTGGGCAATGGTCGAGGTCTCCATTGCGACAGCCGCCGGTGCTGGCACCGATGCCGGCGGGTGCGGTCCTTGCTGTGCAAAAAGCCACACGCCGCCGACCGCGAGAAAAGCGATGACCAAGATTCCGAGAAGTAGAATTGTTATTTTCATGGTCGTGTTCTTCGGAAGTAGGCTGCAAGCAGTCCTGCCGCGCCAGTAATTAGCAAAGGAATCGAACGAGGCTCAGGCACCGCCGAAATATACGTGATGTCATCCATCGTAAATGAACCTCCACCCGGATCTCCCGTTATCGTCACGCTCGACATGCCACCGGCATTGCTCAGTTGGATGAACTCGTTCGGGCTGCTCCCTGGATCTCCGAACAGTGCATCATTCGTAGAGAACGCTGACGCAACGCTCGCGACTTCTGTATCAGAGGAATCGAATCCGTCCAGCGTCAGCGGCTCGAAGTAGGTGAAGTATCCGCTGAAATCCGTGATCGGCGTGCTGAAGTCGATCGTGATCGGCCCGTTGTTGTCCGACGCAACGTTCACGCCAGAATGCGGCGGGAATTCGAACTCGTTAAGCGATATCCCTGACGTGAGGATGATCGTGTTTGAGAACGTGAGCCCCGGAAACTGCGTCGTGAGAATCGTGCTATCGGGGAGACCCTCGAAATTAAGAGTTGTGGCACTAGCAACTCCCGCTACGCTTAATCCTACCAGCGCAGTGCCAAAAAGGACAGTGGATAACTTGCGCTTTGAGCGCATTAGCGTCCTCCGTTTGGAATCCACCAAGAATATCCTTAGTGGTTACCACAATGCAAGTGATTTTTATCGTATTTGTAAATTTGCCAACTCATTCCAGCAAGATCCCGTATTGCCTCCCATTACCAGTAACCTGCCAAACACTGCACCATCTCCCGACCCGAGGCCTTAGCGATGACCCGAGAACGAGCAGAAGTAATAGTACGGTCTGTATTCTCGGGGAGGTAGATGCGCATACAAATGGACGGCATGGCATTAGACGCAGTGCGCTGTACTGCACAAAGAACTTTGTTGCTTTTCAAATTCCAGGCAAGAAGCCGCCGGGAATTTGGTTCGCCGTCGAGCGTTAATGCGTTTTGTTGGGCTGACCTTTTGGAAAATCTGCCTTGTGCCGTGCCGCAAGCCAATGCTTCAAGTGTGCGCATTCACGGATCACATCGTTCAACTCGCGCTCGGTCCGATCCAATTCGTGCTTCTCGACCACACCGTCTTCCAACGTCCTCGACAATTCATTAAGCGCCTCCCCTACTTCTTTTACGAGTTTCTGCACAACGCGAATGTCATGACTGTTCTTTAGATGTGGAACTTCAGGCACGCGATAGGCCACGCGGCCGACCTGATGTTCGAGCTGATCGAGCAACTCGTAATCTTCGAGTTCAAGACACAACCGAGGCAAGAGCTCGGCGGGAAATTTGCGGTCACCCTCCAACCAGTACATGAAATTGCGGTAGCCCGGACCCAACTTCTCTGCGAGCTTCCGGGGTGTTGTCTCCAAATCGCGCGTCCTATTCTGAACAACGCGGCACAAAATCGCGTGAAACGGTTCGTTGCTGCCTGGCAATTCCATCCCAATCTCTCCTTAAATTTCAATCGGCTGCAATTGTGTTTCTGTTCAGTTTCACCCGTCAAATTGAACGTTCAGTTTGAACAGCAGATCTGAGCTGACAGCCTGCAATAAACACCTTAATCTGGTCCAACGAAACCACTTAGGAGCCAGAAAACGATGCAATATGCGAGACGAACAGCTGCCCATCGGCGGGAATGGATGCGACTAAAGAGTCGAGCCTTCGTGGCAAACTCCCGCGCCAAGGTAAGTCACGGGTCGGCTCGCGAGGATCTCTACCGGATTAAGGCCGCAGCCATAAATATCTTGCTCGCGGAGGGATGCGCCTTCGTAAACGATGTTAACTGGGCGGCACCGGACCCCGTTATCGGTGTCCGGTTCGAGGGGGGCGGCAAGCTCCATACGAAGCTCTCCTGCCTGGACTCCGGCGCCTTCAAATCTATCCGTCGACAACTGAACGGCGCGTTCCAGCCGCAAAGTGCCGCCGACTACGCCGAATTCGAGTCGACGTCAGCAGCATAACTAGGAGACCAATATGAATCGTGTACAGACATATTCACCATCCCCAATCCCGAATGGCGAGCAGTGGATCAGAGAAGGTTGGGAGCTCGCGCGCCGCGAGAACGAAGCCGCGTTCGAAACCGTCGAGATCCAACATACTGCCGAGCTGGCAGCGTGGGGCGTTCGGCTGAAAGAGATCGAGGCGAGGGGCAGCACGCTACTGGATCGACGGACGGCCTTGGACGTGGAACTGGATCAACGGGGGTTCACCCATGCTGAGCATCTCCGCCAGGTCGCGCAAGGGAAAGCAGACTTACGCTGGTCCATCGCGCTCCTCATCCTCAATGCTGCTCTCGCCCTCTTTGTGCTCCTCGCCTTCGGCCCCATCTGGCTTTCGGGGCTCCTCGCACTTTTGGTCTTAGTGTCGGCACTGCCCGTCGAAGAGTTCTTTCACGCCCTCGACGAGCGAGCGGCACTTCGCGAAGGAACGTTTCTCGCGCTCTCGATACTCGCACTCGCTGCCCAGTTCTGGCTCGGCACGGTACGTGGCCTGTTTCTTGCCGCGTTGATACCGGCGGATGCAGGGTCCGTGACTCACAGCCTCGGTAAAGCACTTCCAATTCTCCAGGCGACGCTCGGCGTCTTCTCGGTCGTAAGCGAGATCGTGTGCGGTTACAAATTGAACCGCGTCCGTTCACACCTGCTTTCGGCCACCGCCCGGGCTGCCCGCGAACGCGACGCACACACCCAAGAGTTATCGCGCCTCTACAAGGCCCTGGAGATTGCTAAAGCGGAACCGGGCATTCGACGGGCCTACAGGACAATCGGCGTTCGCCAATCTATCGCGTGGATGGTCGCCGAGAAAGAGCGCGTCGAGGCAAACCATCTGAAGAGGGCGCTCAAAGGAGCCCTCATTGCTCTCGCGATTGTTACGGTCCTCATCCTCCTCGCGACGCGCCTCAGTGCCGATACACTCCCGCACCGTAACGTCGTGTCAGTTCTCGATCTCAGCAAATCGGTTTCGCCGATCAATTTTCGGGCGAATCTCGCCGCTACGTCGTCTCTCCTCTCGAAACTGCACCCTGGCGATCGTATGGTCATTGTCGGCGTTACCGATTCCTTCGGTATGCCTAGGATTCTCTTCGATGAAACCCTGCCGAGAGAGAGCGGCTACCTGAATTTTGAAGCGAAGGCCGCGCAAGAAACCATCGCCGCAAGATGGCAGGGCTTCGCGAAAGACCTGAAGCCCACCTACGGCCGAACCGACGTCATCGGCACCTTATCCATCGTTTCCTATCTCGCCGGCATGGTGTCGCACGACACCTATCTTTTTGTTTTCGGTGATCTGCAGAACTCTACGCACGAGATCGATCTCGAACACCAAACCCGCATTCCGGTAGATCGGCTGATAAATCGGCTGAGAGAAACTCACGCAGTCCCACGGCTGAAGGACTGCAACATTTTTTTGCTCGGCATCGATCCGGTGGGAAAGTCCGCCCTCTACTTCCGGGACCTTCGGGAGTTTTGGTTTTCATTCTTCCGCGAAGCGGGTGCGAATGTACGCAGGTTCAGTATTGACCGGACGATTCCTGAGTTTTGAATTTGAAAAATCGCATGATCTTCGAAAACACACTCATCCGCATCCTGAACCGACGGGCCGGGCGTCGTGCGGCAAAGCCAGCAGAGGGTCTGTACCTTGGCCAAGGAGAGGCGCTCTTGAGTGGCGAACGCGCGCCGCTCGTACTTCCGCTTACCCCGATACAGCACACGTTCATCTGCGGGAGATCTGGAAGCGGAAAGACGACCTTGCTCCTCAAAATACTCTACGAGCATGTCAACCGCGGCCTCCCTTTTCTCTTCATAGATTTTCACGGCCACGCAACGGACGAACTCCTTTCGATTTTAGGAAGCACGCCCAACAGCCCGCCGGTGGTCCTTGTCGAGCCTTGGACCGATCCCGTCATCGGGTGGAATCAGCTCACGACCCGTGACGAGTCACCCTACGCCATCGTTCAGGAATTGGTTTCTGTTTTTCACCACCGCCTCTGGCCAGATGCCTGGGGGCCGCGTTTGGAAGAAGTCTTACGGATGACCCTCCTCGCACTCGTAGAGGCGAATCTCACGTTGCTCGAAGCGACGACGTTTCTCTCGCGTCCTGAGTTCCGCCGCGCCGTGTTGCGTCACGGTTCGTTGCCCGAAGTTCGCGAATTTTGGGCGCTGCGGTTTGAGCAACTTTCGCCGTCACAACGCTCCCTCATTGCCGAAACGGCCTTGAACAAGCTCGGCGTATTCCATGACCCTACGCTTCGCTATGTAATCGGCCAACAACAGGGAGCGCTCGATCTCGACGCCGCCCTGTCCTCCGGGCACACCATCTTGTGTAACTTGTCGTCGGGACGGCTGCGCGGAAACAATTATCTCCTTGCATCCCTCCTCGTGGCCGCCTTCAAGAATGCGGTGTATCGCCGCCCTCCCAATGCACGACCTTACAGCGTCATCCTCGATGAGTTCCAGGAAATGATCGCGCTCGATGCTCTCGATGACTTCCTGAGGAGCTTCCGGAAATTCAACTGCGCGGCCTACCTCGCGACGCAGCATCTTGCGTTGTCATCGGAACTGAAAGCCTCAATCTTCGGCAATTGCGGGAGGTTCGTGTGCTTCGCAACGAGCGCGACGGATGCCGCATTCCTGGGTAAGGAGTTCGGTTCATCCGATGGGGAGCTCGCAGCCACGTTACTGCCCGAGCTCGCCATCGGGCAGGCGGTCGCCAAGATACGGGGACAGTCCGTGAAGGTACTCCGTGTGGCGCGGTCACCGGTGAAAACGAACGTCGACTTGATAGGCGCGGGACGAAGCCGGGCTTTGGGATTAGGTAAAACGCGCCAGGTGATCGACCAGGAAATCAACCGGCGCATCCGCGAACTTTCGGCACCCGCCCTTGAACGCGAAGAGACCGAAATCCGTTTCGAGAAGGCAAATAGTCCAGACGTTCTTCCGGAAGGCTATGTCTAAAACGACTGCACAGCTCGTGATCACGGACCGAGACCGGCGCGTCCTTGAATGTCTGTATCGGTTTCGCCTCTTGCGCCGCGATCAGGCAATGGCGCTCGCTTCATTTCAATCTCTTACGAGGGCCAATACCCGCTTGGCGAAACTAGTGAACGCTAAAATCCTCGCGCGCAAACGGACGCCAATCATCCCCGGCTGCGGGAGCGCCCAAGCGTTATATCATTTGGCACCTCGGAGCGCCGCCATTCTGAGAGTTGATCCCGGTACAGTTGCCGCGCAAGCTCGACAGGCTGCGCGCTGGGACCTTCGTCAGGTGGACCACCTGATTGCCTCAAATCAGGTGCTCGTCGATTTTCTCTCCGCCATGGATAGGGAGATCGAGGCACAGTTGCTCGCCTTTCGAACCGAGCCGGAGCTACGGCGCGATTTCTTGGGTCAGGCGCTCGTCCCCGACGGTTGGTTTGCTTGGGCGCAAGATGGCAAGCGGTTCAACTGTTTTGTGGAAGTAGACCTCGGGCATGAAGGACAGATGCAGTGGCGGAAGAAGATCCTCGACTACTTGACCTACGCTGAGTCCGGTTCACACCAGCAGATTTTTGCCTTTCGATCCTTCAGAGTTCTCGTGCTTGCCGAAACCGAACGGCGGCTCGAAAATCTTCGAAAAGCGAGTGAAAATGCTGACCGTCTCTTTTTCTTTGCCACGTTGGGGGAGATCACCGCCCAAACTTTCATGAAAGCCGCGTGGCTCCCTGTAGATGGGAACGGCCGCATATCACTCCTAGCGAGTTCGAGGTGAAGCTCTGTAGGAACTGCCGAAAATTCAACGCCGGAGAGCCGACCCGCTGCCGGTACTGCCGCGCGGGTCTTGTTGGCCGTGTTTGTCCTCGGAACCATGTAAACCCTATCGATCGTCAGCTCGCCTTCTGTGGCGAATGCGGGCAGCCTTTGGAGCGCGAATGCGGCGCTGGACTAGCCGTCCCCCGCATCGTACCGATCGGGTTGAGAGCCCTCTTTGTCCTGATGGTCTTCGTAGCTGTTCTCTCAAATCGTCAGACACGAGTGCCGTTCTTCGAGATGCTGATCGTCTGCGGGCTCCTTGTCGCTGGCGTACGCTTCGCCTTCGGCCTGCTGCCGGCATGGGTCCGGCATCTACTCGCAGCCATTACCCGGTGGCTCGTTCAGTTCATCCTAGGACGGGCAATAAAGGAAAAGCGTGAAAAAAGATAAAACGTATACGCTTTCGATGTTTTTGAAAAGCAACGACTTGAGGAGCGATACGACCGTGGTCTCCCTAGGATAGCCAGTATCCGTAGTGCGATCCGAGGACGAACCCGAGGGTCAAGTCAGCAACGTGGATGATTCATGAGCAACCTCGACGAGCATTTGGCGCTGCGTTCACCCGATGCTCGTGCTACGCTTTCTCACGAGGCAAATTTTGATCGGCCATCGAAAGGAGATTTCGAATCGATGGCCAAGAGAAGGTTCCAGGACCCGGAACCAGAAGTAGTTGGGAACTGGTGGCAGATCCGCGTTTATCGCGATGAATATGCAAATGGAAGGAGAATACGAAAGCGAACACGCATACGGTTGGCTCCTGCCTCTATGACAAAACGAGAGGTGCTCAAGCTCAAGGCCGAGTACTTACGGCCGCTCAATCAGGGCCTCATCTCGGCGGGGTCAGCCACGCCTTTTGAAAGCTTCGTAGAAACCGTGTACCAGACAATCACCCTACCCTTGATGGCGAGTAGTACTCGGGCCCGTTACCGTGGGATCATCGTCCGTTATTTGATTCCTACGTTCGGCTCTTTATGCCTGAGAGACCTCACGCCGCTCACGTTGCAGAAGTACATCTCAGGGTTCCGCATTAAAGAACCGCAACAGGCAACGGAGAAGAATCCGCAAAGCAAGGATGCGGGGCAACTCGCCCGCGAATCGGTCGACAAGATCCGGGACGTACTTTCGAGTGTCCTTGGATCGGCAGTGAAGTACGGGTATCTGGTTACGAATCCGGCGGAGGCGGTGCAGCTACCACCGTCCCGACGCGGAACGCGAAGACACAAACCGTTCATCCGGCCTGAGCAGTTCGCTGCATTGGCCGAGCTGATCCAGGAGCCGTACGCCACGATGGTATATGTGGCGGTCTACACGGGTCTGCGGGTGAGCGAAGTGATCGGGCTGCGGTGGAGTGATATCCACGAGCAGTCGATTACGATTGATGAGCGGTACTGCCGGGGCGATTGGGCGGCGCCGAAAAGCGATGCCTCCAACACGACGATTCCGGTGAACCGGAAGGTAATCGAGCGGATCGAGCGTTTGCGGACGTTGACCGTGGCGGTACGGGCAGGCCGGGCAACCAGACGGTACCAGGCGGTGAAGTCGGACGGTCCTGACGATCTGGTTTTCCAGTCGGTCAAAGACGGCGAAGCGATGCGTGACAACAATATCCTGACCCGGCATATCAAGCCGGCAGGAAGGAAACTGGGAATCGGCTGGGTGAACTGGCTAGTGCTCAGGCGGTCTTACGCCACCTGGTTACGGATGGTGGGGACCGATCCTCGCGACAGACAATCGTTAATGCGACATTCCCGATTCACGACGACGGCCGAGATCTATGAACAGGATCTTCCGGAGTCACAGCTTCGGGCTGTCGAAAAGCTCAGTGCGTTGGTGAATTGAAAGAGCAATTGGGACAGTAATGGGACAACCGGGATTCGAGAGGTTGTGTAAGTCTTTTAGAATGTGGTGGCCAGGGACGGAATCGAACCGCCGACGCCAGCCTTTTCAGGGCTGCGCTCTACCAGCTGAGCTACCTGGCCCGAGACAAAATCAATTCTAGCAGACGGCTTAGGCTTGCTGCAGTTCGGCGAGCTTTGCGCCTGTCTCGCGCTCCACGTTCGCGTGCAAACTGTTGCCGTGCGCGTCCATGGTGACGATGGCGGCGAAATTCTTCACTCGCAGATGCCACATCGCTTCGGGAATTCCGAAATCGATCAGATGCACACCTAATACCTTTTCCACGGCGCGTGCGTAAAATTGCGCCGCGCCGCCGATCGCGTTTAGATACACCGCGCCCGACTTCTGAAGCTCGGCCAGCGTCTTCTTCCCCATGCCGCCTTTGCCGATTACCGCCCGTACTCCATACTTCTCGATAATGGTGGCCTGATATGGTTCCTCACGGCTGCTCGTCGTCGGGCCAGCGGCCTTCACCACCCAGCTGTCGCCTTGTTTCAACATCACCGGACCGCAGTGATAAAGAATCGATCCGCGCATGTCTACCGGCGGCGTGTTCTTCATCAAATGAGCATGCACCGCATCGCGTCCGGTGAAAACCTCGCCCGAGATGAGCACTACATCGCCCACGCGCAAGCTTCGTACCTGCTGGTCCGACAACGGCGCGGTCAGCACTACTTCGCGG
>Ga0210383_10000399_pt1 | contig 40957 bp, 37 predicted proteins | sample IncBWC14OmetaG_FD_160072 | JGI IMG/M metagenome (GOLD analysis project Ga0210383, IMG submission 160072) | Forest soil microbial communities from Barre Woods Harvard Forest LTER site, Petersham, Massachusetts, United States - Inc-BW-C-14-O ...
TAATTTCGCTTTGCCGCGATACATGGCATTTCTCCTATAGGCCGCCCGGCGTGCGACCAGACTGGAAACCTATTTGATCCGAAGAATTTTAACGCCGATCCATCCGAGCAGGCCGCCGATCAGTACAAATGCCGACGCTGTCAAAACTACATGATTGTGACCGTGGATATAGGCAATCGTGCGCAGCACAATCCAAATGATTGCGCCCAGCAGCAGGCCGCCAAGAACCCAAGCAAGTTGTCGACTGGTCATGTGAGTATCCTCAGTTGGCGGACGCTTTCATTTCGGCACTATCCCTAGCAGCCTGGACCGTTGGCCAGATCGTGCCAGCATCTGGCATGGGCTACAATTACCTCATCGGGAGCGGACGTCAGGATCATGCCGTCGACCATTGCGATCGCGTAGGGCTGGCCGGCTCGCGCAAAGCATTGTCGACGCGTCGATGCAAGTTCAGTTGTTGGAGCTGGCAACTTGTTGACCGTCTATCTTGATGATGAGTTCTCTTTTCCACCATCTGCCCGCGGCAAACACTTCGACGATGTATATCTTATCTTCGACCGTAATGCTGCACCCTATGCGATTGCGATGGCCGACGACGGCGTGATGGTCATGGCGGGGCTATGGGCGAAATGGAAGGACCCGAAGTCAGGCAGCGAAGTGCTGAGCTGCACGATCCTCACGTGCACCCCTAACGACGTAATGGCCAAGCTTCACGATCGGATGCCCGTCATCCTTGCCGAGAGCGATTGGCCGAAGTGGCTGGGCGAGGAGGCTGCGACCGATGACGAATTACTTGAGCTACTGGCGCGGTGTCCTGACGACGCGCTGAAAGTCTGGCCGGTCGGCAAAGCCGTCGGCAATGTGAAGAACACCGGGCGGCAATTGGCGATGCCGGTCTAATACGCCGGGCGGCATCCGCTTGCCCCGCTCAGCCTCGTGTCGCCCGGCGACCACCCCGGGGTCGCGTGGCGGGTTGCGCCGGAGCGTATTCGGGATTTTGGCTGCAGTACCCGCCAAGTCCTTGCCGGTCAAAAACGCACTGCTCGAGGTTAGGATAGGTGCAGTGCACTGAACCCAAAAATGCACCGGACTGCAAACACCAAGGGTAGTTTTGGGCACGGACGGGCGTGGCCATCCCGGCAACGACGCCAACACATCCCAGCGCGAACGATAAATACCTCATCGCGGCCTCCTCGGGTCGTAGTGGCACTCTACGACTAACGCCGCGCGGCCCACTTTATTCACCGGCACTTCACTCCACGGCTATCTGGCTCAGCATCATCTGCAGCGCGATCGAGCGTCGCCGCCTACGGCGGCATCCGCTTGCCCCGCGCTCACGCCGGCCGGCAGCATAAATTTTGTTTACGCTTCTCCGGCGGTGCTAATGTCGAGTGCCTCGTGGTCCCAGTCACAGTACTTACGCCGTTGCGTTGTTATATTGACCGGTGCGAGAATAGCCATGATGGCAAGGAGGGGGCGCCTCGGCCATTTTCAGTGGCAATTGAAAAACGGAGGATTTAAAATGAACTTCATTAGCAAATTCTGCGTGGCCTCAATCCTTGCGCTGTCGATCGCGGCGCCGGTGCAGGCCCAAAACCCGAAACAGGGCGACTACTACGCGCCGGGGCCGACGACGCCGATACATTTGACCCCCGGGCAAGAGATGAAATTGAAGGATGGCGACTACTACGCCGGCGACACGATGATCCTCAACCACAAGCGTATGGCGGCCCTCAAAAAATGCACTGAAGGGCACAAATTCGCAGGTGATAAGTATGTCGCGTGCATGACCGCAGAGGGTGAGGCTCCGTAGCTCGTCCCAGCTTTGTTTGATGTCCGCGCGCGGGGCCGGCGAAGGCTTGCCCCGCGCTATCACACATTAGTGTGCGGTAACCTGTGGCTTACTTCGGAACGAAGCGCCGTTTGCCCGGTTGTGGATTCGGACGGGCGGCATTTGTCTCCAAGCCCCCCAGCCCCAGACATCCCCCCGTGTCGTCCGTCCACACAGCATATTTCAGCCGATACTCGATATGCTCAAGCTGTAGCATCATCTGCAGCGCGATCGAGACTTGCGCCGTGTTGCCGCCGGCCGCGGCTTTCTTCAGCTCACTCTCGACATGCTGCCACGTAGACTTTGCCCGCGTCTCTTTTGGCAGATGCCCGAGCAGCGTCCGCACATCGGCGAGCGTGACCAGATCCATGACGGTCGGGATCGTCAGCGGCAGCGGCAGGGACAGGGCGCGCGACCAATTCGGGCCGGGCAAGTGCTGCTCCTAGGTTGCTTCGGTTGGCCTGTTTTTTAGACCTGCTGATACCCATATAGAAGTCGGCACTGGCTTTCCTCTGTCTGAAGCCGGTAATAAAAGGCCCTGGCGCACCACACGCTTGGGCCTTAGTCTTAGCAGCCTCCGTTGGCGGCCTCTTGATTGGTCATGTACGGGCGCGTTCGACTTTCCAGCGACTATTCTGAGATCAAGATCAAGCTCATGTTCGACGCCGCCGCGCCGGCACCGAACTTCGAGGCTGATTGGAATGAGCCACCGACGGTGCCGATGCTGGTCGCGATCCGATCGGAGGACGGCAAGCGCATCCTAAGATGACGCGCTGGGGTTTGCTGCCGCATTGGGCGAAAGATGATAGGCTTTCGTACAGCACTTTCAACGGTCGATCGGAGGAGGACTTCACGACCAAGCCAGCCTTCCGCGACGCCTGGAAGCGCGGGCAGCGCTGCCTCGTCGTCACCGACGGGTTCTACGAATGGAAAAAGCTGACGGTCAAAGACAAGCAGCCCTACACAATCGCGGTGACGGACGGCATGATGGTGATGGCCGGCTTGTGGTCGCGGCGGAAGGACCCAAAGTCCGGCGGCGAAGTTCTGAGCTGCACGATCCTGACATGCGCGCCGAACGACCTGATGGCCGAGCTGCACGATCGGATGCCGGTGATCCTGCTTGAGCGGGATTGGCCAAAGTGGCTTGGCGAGGAAGCCGCGACCGATGACGAATTACTCGCGCTGCTGAAACCGTGCCCGGATGATGCGCTGAGAATCTGGCCGGTCGGTGAGGCCGTCGGCAATGTGAAGAACACCGGGCCGCAGTTGGCGGTGCCGGTCTAATACCCCGCCGGCACGGCTCCCCCCGGCGCTTTCAGCTGACTCTCACGTGGTGCTCCTCCAATCGGAGGAGGCGGGAACTATAAAATTAGTATCCCCTGAACGTGACAAAAGTCACAGCGTTCCAAGGCAGTAAGAGTTTCATTCTCCGGGTGGCCGGTACCGTTGGGAAGGGAGACGATCATGAAAATCGAAGCCGCGTGCCAAAATTCATTGAAAATCGCCGCTCTCTGCGCAGTAACCTTCGCTCTGCCGACAGCGGGCAGCGCGGCGACTGTCCGTCATCAAACAAAAGGCAATGGCACGCATGCATGTGCATGCTTTTGCTATGTTACGCTTGGCAATGGAAAAACAATCGACGCCCCGTTCAACGTCAGCCTGCCATCGCAGTACGGCTGCGGGACCGCCGAGGGAACGACGTGCAATGTCTCAGATCCTACAACAGGCGGCTTGCGACAGGGCCAAACGGAAGCCTGCAGCAACGGCTCCTTCCATTTTACTGTTACTATCAAGCCCCCGGTGACAAATCCGGGCGGCGGCCTTTTGCAGGCAGTTCCGACCCGATAGAACGGCTTCGCGTGAACTGGTCTTCCAGTCGACGCCTTCGAGGCTAAGCACCATCCGCAGCGCGCGATTTCGATATCAGTTTGCCGGTCAAGTCGGCAGGCGATCCTGTCCTGCCGAAAATTGAAGCGTGCAAAATTGCGCACGCGGCTTTCGAGGCGAGTTGCGAGGGTGAACCACGATGCCATGCGCCCGAACACAAGGCGTGGTCTGATCGGCAGCACGCGGCCGGCGACGTCTATGAGAACAAGCTTTTCGATTTGGTGGAAACCCAAGCGACCACGCGCCAGGGCATTACCCAGATGCTCGATATGTATCTTGAATACGAGCGCGGGCTGATAAGGGAAAACGAACTGGCTCTGTTGGAGAACATTCGGCGATACTTGCACGCCAGCGCATAGCGATAAGAGCGGGGCGGCATCCGCTTGCCCCGCGCTAACGCTGTGATTGCCGACTTTGAGCCGCTCGCATCTGAGCGCGTTGGTCGTCAAAGTTTTTTCGGCATTGGATATAATCTTGCGAGCCTGGCACTACACCCTGGGCTTGGCATCGCGCGTCGTCGTTTGCAGCCTGGGCTTGGGGATCCGCTTGCTGGCCTGCACAGCCGGCAAGCGTCAGTGCCAATGCGCACGCGGCGATGATCCGCACAGCCAGGCCCCTTCTTCCACGGCGGCTACTCGCTCAGTGTAACGCTATCACGCACGGTGGCCTGCGCAACAAGGTTGATGCGAGCAAGGGCATCAGCTTGTCCCGCGCTGTCACACATTAGTGTGCGGTAACCTGCGGCTTACTTCGGGCCCGGTTGTGGATTCGGACGGGCGGCATTTGTCTCCAAGCCCCCCAGCCCCCAGACATCCCCCCGTGTCGTCCGTCCGCTACAGCCTATTTCAGCCGATACTCGACATGCTCAAGCTGTAGCACCATCTGCAGCGTGATCGAGACTTGCGCCGTGTCGCCGCGGGCTGCGGCTTAGATGTTTAGCGCGGGGCGGCGTCCGCTTGTTCCCGCGCTTTCCTGTGCACAAAGTTTAACACCTGCGGCGCGCTCGAAACTAGGAACGGATCATTCGGTTCCAGTGTTACAGCTCGGGGGCTTTTTCCACTAAAGGAGAACTAAAAATGGCCTCCAATCCTTTCTCGGACGTGGTTTCTCAAGTCCAACAGTCTCCTCAAAATCAGCGCACGGAAAAACTCATTGATGGGATTGCTCAACAGATGCAGCAATCCGGGAACTCACAGGCCCAGCAGCTCGGACAGGAGCTGCAAAGCGTAAAATCCCAATTAGTTAGGGCCGTTCAGCAGGGAGGCTAAGACTGTAGGGCCGACGGGTCGGGGCGCTAATTCCCGACCTGCCGGTTCAACACACTATTCCTAGCGCCTAGCTTCCGCGTCGTATGCCCCTATCTGACTCGCCGATATGAGCGGCGAACGACGCACCCTGCAAAATTACGCCTACTGATCGTCCCGAAAGACTCACAAGTCACCGCTTGGTCCGCGGTCGACGCTGGGTGAGCTGCAGCGCTCTAGCTCTCGGTGGTGGGTGTATTGCGAGCGCTGCCGGCATTACGCGCCAATGGCTTTTGCGGCGCCGGTCATTTTGTGGGGCGCGGATGCACCGAGCGACAAGCTACGTCAGTGCGCGCGTTGCATGGAATGCGGCCGCAAGGGCACGACGCTCAAGCATCCGACATGGGGCGGCACCAGCATCGGCTTTCTGCCGTTTCCGTCGAGCGGAAGTTAACCCGGACTACGCTCCGACCCAGGTTTGCACGGCTGGATGCTCGCGGCACTTGTGGTCGGAGTCACGATGACGGTCGATGGAAGGCGCGAGCTCGAGCCGTCGGCGAAGTCAGGATTATCAATATGCGGCATTGCTATCGGCGAGTCGGCACACACCGATGGGCTAGGTAGCGAGTTAAAACACTCAACGATGTTTTCTCTGATTTGGCAGAGGAACAGCGCCAAACAAATCAAACCAACGCCTACGAGAGATCGGCGCAAAAATTCATGGCGCACGTCGGTTGCGGCCAAGATAGTCACAGCAAGCCGCCTTTCAGCAAATCACACGATCACCGTTGCGCGGAATTGGGGCAGATCAAGGACACTCGTCCCTTCTAGTCGGGGGCGCCGCGAACTGAAAGAGTAACGCTATGCTCGCGATCCAGAACGCCAGAACGGCAATGCTCGCGGCAACGAAGGCAAAAAAACAAGAATGCTGCGTTCTTGAGCCGCCCCGTGGCCGCACCCCGGACGTACCCAAACCGGAAAACCTTGAATGCTAGAAACGAATAAGGCTTTGATTTTGTTGGCTCCCCGGGCCGGATTCGAACCAGCGACCAACCGGTTAACAGCCGGTTGCTCTACCACTGAGCTACCGGGGAATAGCCTGCTCGTGTGTGTGCGGGCGCATATAACAAAGGCCGCCCGGCATTGAAAGCGCGAAAAGCCCTAAATTTCCGCTGGACTTACCGTCATTTCGCGCGGCGGCGTCATCTGGGCTGGCTTGTCGAGCCGTGGCAAGCGCGAGAGCCCGCCTCCGCCTGAGAGAAGGCTACGGCGCGGCAGCCTTCGCTGCGCTAACGCTTGTGAAGGCTGGAGGCCACGCCCGGAATTGAACCGGGGTACACGGTTTTGCAGCCTGTCACGATACTCCCTGACCGAGCCCCTGGTTGACGTGTTTTCGTTGCAGCCGCGAAAAAGTCCGTGGATTATCAAGGTACTTTGGTTGCCTTAAATGGTAGCTGGCGATACGCCGAGGTACGTCATGGCACCTCGATATGTTGACGTTTTGTTGACGCACCGGAGGGTCCAGTTGCCTGAAAAAGCGAACAAAGCCGACAAAAGCAACCCATCCCACGGTAAGACTCCCGTCAGACTCAACCAAAAGCTGGTGCTGTCGCTGGTCAGGGGCGAAATGTGGTGGGATGACGACCCGAAGGCCTCCGGATTCGGCATTCGGTGCTATCCCGGCGGGGGCAAGTCGTTTTTTATTGATTATCGGATCGACGGGCGCCAGCGGAGATACACGATTGGACCATTCCCGCGGTGGTCTCCTGACGCGGCGCGTCAGCGCGCTAAGGAACTCAGGAAACTTATCGACCGCGGTAGCGATCCCGCCGGCGACAAACGTGAGCGTCGCGAAGCGCCTACAGTCCAAGACCTGGTTGATCGGTACGTTAAGGACTGGCTGCCCCGAAGAGCCGGTGGCCCTGGGCGCATGGCCGACGAGAAGAGAATGTTGGCCGAAATCGTCGCTCACCTTGGCAAGCACACCAAGATCGCCGACGTACACGGCGGCGACATTGCTGAAATGCATGAAAAAATTAGTCAATCCTTGGGACGTAGCGGCAATCCACGGCGCGTTCGCGCCAATCGAATTCTTACCGTTGCAAGCAAGATGTTCAGCCTTGCATTGATACCTCGGGCAGGTGAGACGCTGGCTTGGCGCAATGCACTCCTAGGAAATCCATGCAAGGGCATCGAACGCAACCATGAGGAGGGGCGAGAAAGATTCTTCTCGCAGAAAGAGTTGGCGGCGATTAGCGAAGCGTTGGCCGAGTATGATGGCGTGGCTGCTGATTGTGCCCGACTCATTATGCTGACAGGTTGTCGCCCGGCCGAAGCCATGAAATCGATGTGGGCCGAGTTTGATGCCGAGGCCGGTTACTGGATCAAGCCATCGGCTCACACTAAGCAACGCCGCGTCCACAAGTTGCCGCTCAGTCCGGCTGCAATGGAACTTGTCGCAGACCTCCGGGAGAGACGACGGTCTCTTGAATGGGTGTTTCCTGGCGATCGTCCAGGCCAGCACATCGCGGCCATGTGGCACTTGTGGCATTTCGTTCGGAAGCGCGCCGGCCTTGGCCCCGACGCGCGGTTATATGATCTGCGCCACACATTCGCGAGCGTCGGCGCAGGGGGCGGCTTGAGCCTTCCGATCATTGGGCGGCTCCTTGGCCATACACAAGTCCGAACGACGCAGCGGTACGCGCATTTGGCTGACGATCCCCTGCGCGAAGCGGCGGCCAAGATCACGACCGTCATCGCCAATGCAGGGAAAGCTGGCGCGGAGGTTATTGTGCTGAAGCGTGATGCAACATGAACGACGGTTCGTGCACTGGAGATCTCTGCGCTAATGGCGTCGAGGAATTGACTATCCAAGAATTGATGCTGTCTGCATTCGATGGCGCCAAGGGTCGGGACATGGACGAGCGGGGATACCTGCTCAAGTTATGCACGGTCATTCCGCGTAACGATTGGCCGCCTCAAATTGCTGCATGCTTGGATGAAATACTCTTGCCGGACGACCGACGGCCTAAAAAATACTTGCGGTTCGTCGATTTGACCAAACGATCTCGTGGTCGTCCGCTCTCTCGGGAGACTAAAAGCAAGCAATTTTGGTACGATCCCAATCATGTTGCGGCTTTTTTAGCGTTCGGAATTGTCAAGGAACTGCGCCGACGTCCCCACACGGCTGTACGTCCTTACAAGGTGGAGATTTCGGACGGAAGCAAACGGTCGGTCCACGATGAAGCTGTGCGGCGAGCTGTAGAGATTGTTGGCCGGTCGCTTCGCCATCTCGGCTCGCGAAAGAAGGTGAACGTCGCCGTCGTCAGGGATTTGCTTCGGCGAGGCCGAACACATCCACCAGATTTATCTGGTGATGATTGAGCCGTCGGCATCTGCGATCTCCTGCGGGTATTTCAACAACCCCCAGGGGATAGCGATGACTGAACCTCACCAAAAGGCGACCAAAGCTCACTGCATTCCGGGCTACACCGCAGAGCACGAATTTGCGGCGGAACTGAATGTTGCTCGCGAAACGCTGCGCAAGTGGCGCCGACAGGGAAGGGTGTCTGCCTTTATCGTAGTGGGCCGCCAAGTCTATTATGACAACGATGACAAGCTGCGCTGGCTGAAATCACTGAAAGTAACCCCGCCGCGCTCGGGTTCGGTCGCTTAAATTGTCCTCGCAAACGCGCGCGAGCCCCGCACGTTGCTCTAACAACGGCGAGGCTCGAGGTACTGACCAGCTTGGCAGCCCAGTCAGTAAACGAAATAGCGCCCCTCACGATTGCCTGCAAGTCTTTGTGTCGCTCAGCCCGAGCCGTCGTAAATGGCGCGCGGATTTCAACGGCGAAAGATTATGCGTTTGCACGTCACCACTGATTAAGTCGGCGCGCATTCTGATCGCTCGCGGCTTTGATGCCGACTGCGTGATCGAGATGTGGCGCGCGGGCGCCAAGACCTGGTCTCTGCGCGGTCAGCTGGAGCTGGTGGCTGCGACCGTGATTGACGGTGAGAAGGCCCCGTGCCGCGCCAAGAAAGGGGGCCCTGTTCGCTTTTCACATCACCCGGGCATGAAAGCCACGCGGAACGGCGGCGACGCCGGCGAGCCATGAAACGGGGAGCGGGGGGACCCGAATCCCACAAGGACCGAATTAGGTCGGTGCGTCGCCGTCAAGTTTTGCAATTGATCAAGGATCGCCATGGCGGCCACCTGCCTAACAATGCCGTTGGTCGTTCTGACCTTCAACTGCTCCTTGAGCTCGGGCTGACGGGACCTGAGGCTCAACGTTTGGCGCTGTGGATCGCCGGAAATGAGCTTGAGCGCCTTATTTATGCGGCCGACAACAATTGGCCAGCTTGGTCTAGATCCAACGGCACGCCGGCAGCACTGATAGGTGAACGCGTTAGATTGAGGTTCGAGGAGTATGCCCGTCTGGGCCTATGGCATCTTCACCCGCACGATTGCGGGGCCGAGAAACTCAAGGACTTCCGGAAAAAACGCAGGCAAGAGAAGGATCGGCGGCGCAAACGCGGGGCGCGCGCGTGTTCCAAAACAACCAGGGCTCACGCGGCAAATAATGATCCTGACGTGATGCGCGATCCGTTGGGTGTCGACGACTTAAGGCAGTCGCTGGTCCTCATGCTGCTTAACGATGGAAATTGGTGGACCGTCCGTCGGCTCGCCGAGTACGCCCGCAGCAAACCGCTCGGCGCCTTCAAAGGCCTGGATTATGATGCTTGCCGGCAGGCCGTGTTGCGCGCGGTTAGGAAGCTTGAAGAGCTCGGGCTGGTTCAGACGCGAAAGGAGGACGAGCGAGGACGAAGCGTTCTTTACGCCAGATGTGTATGGACGCTCGGCGAGCTCGAGGCTAATCGGCAACAAATGATGCAAGAAGTGTCCGATGAACAGAAGTTGGATGACGAATAGGGGGAATTGATCGTGGTCGCCCGCCGCGAGGCGCAGCATTTGCATTCGTTGTGCTGCATTCTCAGCAAAACGTTGCCGTAAGCGGAGCGCAGCCCCACAGGGCGTAGCGCAGCGTCTCTGCCAAGGCCGGCGATCTGCGGCGTGCTTTTTCGCCCTTCGGGCTGCACGCCTTCGATCGCGGACACGCCTGCGCAAAAAACCTTTTACAGCTTAACGGCGACAGAGGAGCGTCCGCATCTGATAAGCTAAGTTACGCGAAGACAAACCGTGTCGCCGTGACAAATTGCGCTCAAATCGCGTCCGCTACTGGTTGAGTGCCCAAACGTAAAAGGCATGAAAACAAATGAAACCAAGAAGGTGCAGGTAACGTAATTGGTGTCGCAGTCAAAAGTCCACAAATATCACGTTCGGCCTCGAATCTTCACCACATGCGGACTAGGTTTTGTCGCCGTCGAAACTCAATAAATATCGGCATCTACCATGAGCGGACATTGATGATCTTGCGCGCCATAAATTTCCTCATCCGAGCCAGACTGCCGAAAGTTGATCCGGCAAGAGAGAACGGGGTGAAGAGGGTAGGGTGCCCTCAGCTAGTTCAGCGAAGCGTTGGCCTAAGTCTCTCCTTTTGGCCTACGCGACACTCGCGTTGAACTTATTCGGTCGCGAAGGTCAGATCGCACGACGCTCACTGTTTTGAGCTTTCGTGGCAATCGGTATGTCGCGGGAGTCGAGAATCCCCCTCCCGTGCTGATGGGGTGTTTGATTTCTTTGAAATCAAATCAAACGCCGTAGCCCAATATCAAACCCCGCAGGGTATCTGCCGAGATCATAGGGCCAATTGCGCCACAAACGGCTTGCTCGTTAGTTTTATAGGCTAGCCGCTAGATTGGGCCAGCCGAGCGCGGCGGATGTGTGGGCTAGCGTATGAATTCTTTGAATTTCGGGCGTTTTTTTATTAGCTTTCGCAGTCGCTGTGGTTGCGGCTTTCATTCCGGCTCGCCCTGGCGTCGCCTGCGCTGGCCGTTAAGCTGAAATACCGGTCACCCAAACCGTATGCCCGAGTACAAGAAAGGCGCATTAACTCTTGTGCTTGACGGCGTTCAAGCAAGTTGCGTCAACCATCAGTCAACGAATTGCCCCAGCAGTGGACGCCTCCTTTCGCACTTGCCGTGGGCATCGAGTAGGAGACATGGGTCGAACGGCGAGAACGGTCGTGCACGCCCTTGTTCGTGCACATATCTGAGAGGTCGGCAGCTCTCATTTCCAAACTGACGCTGGCCTTGTGCTCTCGCGGATTGGTCGCGAAAGGTCCTTGACAGTCCTGGTTGTTTTGCGATCCAATTTCGATGATCGGAAGTGGTAAACAGAATAGCCACAAGCTCATTTCGGCCGAAGATCAGAATAGCTAACTAAATGCTATTGAGCACGTGACGCTGTTTGCTTCAACCTTCCGAACGACGCCTGGAGGAAAGAGATGCAGACGCGCGCTCGCAGCGAGCAGCGAGCCGGCGTGCCTTTTGTGTCGACCGGTCATTTGCCGACGCCAGAGATGGTGAAGGCGTTGGTGGCAGAGGCACACGCTCTCTTCAAATCGAACACCGAAGGCGAGAATTCCCAGGTTTACCCGGCGTTGGCGCGCGCCGCGCGCGATCTCTTCGGCGTCTGTGTCGCCGGCACCAGCGGAAAAATCTACGCGGCCGGGGAGGCCGACCACGAATTTTCAATCATGAGCGTGTCGAAGCCGTTCGTGTTCGCGCTGGTTTGTCAGGAGATCGGTCCAGATCAAGCCCGTGAAAAGCTCGGGGCAAATGCGACCGGCATGCCGTTCAACTCGCTCGCCGCCGTCGAGTACAGCAGCGACGGCCGCACCAATCCGATGGTGAATGCCGGCGCGATCGCCGCCACGAGCCTAGTGCCGGGCGCGGATGCGAATGCCAAGTGGCGATTCATCTATGACGGCTTGTCGCGTTTTGCCGGGCGAAAGCTCGCCCTGAACGACGAGGTTTATGCGTCCGCCTCCGAAACAAATTACCGTAATCAGGGTATTGCCCGACTGCTGCAAAGCTTCGGTAAAATTTACTTCGATCCGGCGCAAGCCACTGACCTCTACACCAAGCAATGCTCGCTGAACGTGAGTGCGAGAGATCTCGCGGTCATGGGCGCGACCTTGGCTGACGGCGGCGTCAACCCGCTGACCAAGGAGCGGATCGTTGATGCGTCGGTTTGTCATTACGCGCTCGCAGTGATGGCGACGGCCGGTCTCTATGAAACCTCCGGCGATTGGCTTTACGAAATCGGACTGCCCGGCAAAAGCGGCATCGGCGGCGGCATCGTAACGGTTTCGCCCGGGAAAGGCGGATTGGGAACATTTGCGCCGCCGCTCGACGGCGCCGGAAACAGCGTCAAAGGGCAACTCGTCGCCAAGTTTTTATCGCAACGGCTCGGAATGGATTTGTTCGTTTCGCAACCTGACGGCTGAGTAATTCGGCCAAGACTTCTCCCGAAAGTGATTAGGCCGAAGCCCGTTAGTGGCTGAAGACGAACTTAGTGGGAGGAAGCAAATGACGGTGCAATCCGCGTTAGGCACGCATGCCATCGCAGAACCGCGAGAATCCTGGGTGCCGATGATCGCCATCGCGCTCGGACAGATGATCATGTCTTTTAATGTCGCGTCTTTGCCGGTGGCATTGAGCGGCATGGTGAACAGCTTTAGCGTTCCCCCGACGACGGTCGCCACCGGTATCGTGGCTTATTCCATGCTTGTCGCCGGTTTCGTCATGCTCGGCGCCAAACTGATCCAGCGCTTCGGCGCATTGCGCGTCTTTCGTCTCGCCGTTGTGCTGTTCTGCGCCTCGCAGGTGCTGATGACCTTCAGCCCGAGCGCGGCCTTGATGATCACGGCGCAGGCTCTCTGTGGCGCCTCCGCCGCGATCATCGTGCCATCGCTGGTCGCTTTAGTCGCCGAAAACTACCACGGTCAGCAGCAGGCGACGGCGATCGGCGCGCTCGGCTCCGCACGAGCTGCGGCTGGCGTGTTGGCGTTCCTGATCGGCGGCATTTTGGGAACAAGCATCGGCTGGCGGCCTGCCTTTGGCATTCTGATCGGTGTTTCGGCGATCGTTTTCCTTCTGAGCTTCCGGCTCAAGCCGGATCTGGGAAGGCCGGACGTGCAAATCGACTGGGTCGGCGTCGTGCTCGCAGCAGCGGCGATCATCCTGATCAGCTTTGGCTTCAACAATCTCAACCGCTGGGGACTTGGCCTGGCGCGGCCGGGTGCGCCGTTCGATCTCCTTGGCGTCTCGCCCGCTCCGGTCATGGTGCTTCTCGGTATCGTGCTCGGCCAGGTTTTCCTAATGTGGACGCGGCGGCGCCAGGAATCTGGAAAAACGCCGCTGCTGGCCCTTCAAGTGATCGAGTCTCCGCAGGAGCGGGCGGCGGTCTATGCGATGTTTTCAGTCGTAGCGCTCGAGGCCATGCTCAATTTCTCGGTGCCACTCTATATCCAGATCGTGCAGGGCCGTTCGCCGCTCGAAACCGCCATCGCCATGTTGCCGTTCAATCTCACGGTTTTCTTCGCCGCGATGCTGATTGTGAGACTCTACACAACGCTCACACCGCGGCAGATCGGCCGCTATGGCTTCGTGCTTTGCACGCTGGGCCTGCTTTGGCTTGCCTTCGTGGTTCACAACGATTGGAGCGCCGTTCCCGTTCTCTTCGGACTCATTGTGTTCGGCCTCGGACAGGGGGCGCTGGTCACGCTCGTGTTCAACGTACTGGTGACGGCCTCACCGAAAGAGCTCGCCGGCGATGTCGGTTCGCTGCGCGGCACCGCCAATAATCTCGCGGCGGCTGTCGGCACGGCACTTGCGGGCGCGCTGCTGGTGGGCCTACTCAGCGCGACGGTTATTCGCAATCTCGCCGCAACGCCTTTGCTGCCGCTCGAGGTTCAGGCCGAGGTCGATCTCGATAACATCAATTTCGTCAGCAATGATCAGCTCAAGAGCGTGCTGGAGCGGACGTCTGCGACGCCTGCGCAGGTCGATGAGGCGGTGCGCATCAATACCGGGTCACGCCTGCGTGCGCTGAAGATCGGGCTCCTCATCATGGCCGGTCTCGCTTTCCTGACCATCATCCCGGCCGGCCGATTGCCGAACTATCTTCCCGGGGAATTGCCGAGCGATCTGGCGCCGAAAGGAGCCGGCGACGGCGAGGGAAAATGACGATGCGTCGGTGAAAAACGCCCGCCATCGGGTGCGGCTGATGTACAGAACAGATATTTGCCGCCGTATTCTCTGCGGCCTCTAACGCGAACGAATCGCCCGTGTCACAACTTGTCATCGTTCTAATTCTGCTTTCCGCGGCGATCGTGATGTTCGCGATCAATAAGCCGCGCCTCGACGCGGTCGCCTTGATCATGCTCGCCGTGTTGCCTTTTACCGGCGTCTTGACCATGAGTGAAGCACTCGCCGGATTCAGTGATACCAATATCGTTCTCATCGCCGCACTGTTTGTTATCGGCGACGGTCTGGTGCGCACTGGTGTTGCCCAGCGGCTTGGTGACTGGCTAATCGTTAAGGCCGGCAGCAGCGAGGTGCGGCTCATCGTTCTCCTCATGATCGTTGTCTGCGGGCTCGGGGCGACCATGAGCTCGACGGCCGTGACCGCCATTTTCATTCCGGTAGCGTTGCGCGTCGCGAACAGCGCCGGCATCGGGCCGAGCCGGCTGATGATGCCGCTCAGCATGGCAGCGCTGATTAGCGGGATGACGACGCTGGTTGCGACGGCGCCGAATTTGGTCGTCAACGGCGAACTTGAGCGCCATGGCTTGGAGGGTTTTCGCTTTTTCAGCTTCACGCCGTTCGGTGTTCCGGTTCTTGTCCTCGGCGTCCTTTATATGTGCTTCGCGAGGCGCTGGCTGAGTGCGAAGCAGCCGGTGAAAGCCACGAGCCGGCCGAGCCTTGTCGACTGGATATCGCAATACAATCTTGCCAGTCGTGAATATCGGCTGCAGCTGACCGATCGGTCTCCGCTCGTTGGCAAGACGCTATCGGAACTCAATCTGCGCGGCGTATCCGGCGCCAGCATCGTGGCCATTGAGCGCAAGGCCAAGTTCGGCCGCGAAATGCTGCGCCCCACCCCAAGATCGGAATTGATGGCGGACGACATATTGCTCATCGATCTGTTCGCACCGCGAGGCGACATCGCGACGCTACGGCAGCAGTTCGCCTTGGAGGAGGTGCCGCTCAGCGGCGCCTATTTCAGCGACCGCTCTCAGGAGATCGGCATGGCGGAGGTCATTCTGCCGCCTACCTCTGATCTCATCGGCGAAACCCTGGTCGAAGCCAAATTCCGCACTCGCTTCGGATTGACGGTGGTCGGCCTGCGCCGTGGCAGCCGCGCGCAAGAGCACAATATCTTGAGCGAAAAACTGCGAGTGGGCGACACCCTCTTGCTGATCGGCCCGTGGAAAGACATCGAAAGGCTGCGGGCCTTCAATCAGGATGTGGCAATTATTGAACTGCCGGCCGACCTTGACGAAGTGTTGCCGGCGCCTGGCAAGGCACTGCAGGCGCTGATCTGCCTGGCGTTCGTCGTCGGACTGATGGTGAGCGGCCTTATTCCCAACGTTCAGGCCGCGCTGATCGGATGCCTGTTGATGGGCGCAGTGGGCTGCGTCGACCTGACGAGCGCCTATCGCTCGATCGATTGGAAAACGCTCGTGCTTATCGTGGGCATGTTGCCGTTTTCGATTGCGCTGCAACGAACCGGAGGTGTCGACCTAGCCGCCGATGCGCTGCGGGCCGTCACCAGCGGTACGGGGGATCATGTCGTGCTCGGTACGCTATTTGCGATAACCGCACTGCTTGGGATGTTTATCTCCAACACGGCGACCGCCGTACTGATGGCTCCGATTGCAGTTGCTATCGCCAAGGAGACGCACGCCTCGCCTTATCCGTTCGCCATGATCGTGGCCCTGGCGGCGTCCACCGCATTCATGACCCCTGTGTCGTCACCGGTAAATACGCTCGTGGTGACGCCCGGCAATTACACGTTCGGAGATTTCGTGCGCATTGGAGTGCCGTTTTCGATCATCGTCATGGTCGTCTGCGTAATCCTTGTGCCGTGGTTATTACCGCTGTGAGGCGTCAGCCGCGGCCGGGCACACGCTGAAAGGAAAGCCATCATGAGCTCGTCGAGCAATGCAGCGAAAGCGCAGGCATCTAAGACCGCGATGCAGAAGATTCTCGATACCGTCGAAAGAGTCGGGAACAGCGTTCAGTGCGCGTCGAGAGAGCGCGGACTCCGGCGCGTAGGCGCCTATAGCCAGCACGAGACATCCTCATATAAGATTAGAGCGTTGGTTCTGCCTTCCAAGTTGGTTGTGACAACAAAGAGAAGGTCAAGCCATGTCGGGGAGTGTCGGACTTTCGAGGTTGACGGTTCGCCTATGGCATATCGTGTGGCTGGCGACGGTGCTGGCGCTGTCGGCATGTCTTGCTGCGTGCGGGCAGAAATCTGAGACAGCCGCCCCCGAAGCTCGTCCGGTTCGGACGGTGACCGTCGTGAAGCGCGACCTCGGCGAAACCGTCACATATACTGGACGTATCGAGGCTGAAAACGAGACGCGTCTTTCGTTTCGCATCGGCGGGCGGATGGTCGAGCGTCGCGCCAATGTCGGGGATCAGGTGCAGCCCGGGCAGGTGATCGCCAAGCTTGAACCGCGCGATGAATTGAACGCGTTGCGGTCGGCACAGTCTGCCGTTGCTGCGGCGCAGGCGCAATTCAACGAAGCTCAGAGCAACTATGATCGCCAGAGCTTTCTTCTTGCCAGAGATGTTGCCTCGCACGCTCAGTATGAGCGCGCCGAACAGACCCGCAAAACCGCTCAAGCTCAGCTCGATTCCGCGCAAGCACAATTGAGAGTCGTCCAGGATCAGTTGAGCGATACCGAGCTGAAAGCGGATGCCGGCGGCGTGGTGATCGCTACTGCGGCCGAACCCGGCGAAGTGGTCCAGGCTGGGCAATTGATCATCCGCGTGGCGCCGAAAGGCGGGCGCGATGCCGTGTTCGACGTTCCGGGTCAAGTGCTGAGGTCGGCGCCGCACGATCCGATCATCGACGTCAGCCTAAGCGACGATCCGGCCGTGACCGCCGTCGGACGTGTCCGCGAGGTTGCGCCGCAGGCCGATCCGGTCACCAGGACCTTCGAGGTTAAGGTCGGACTGACCGATCCGCCCGCGGCGATGCGGCTCGGTGCGACCGTTGTTGGACGCATGCGTCTTGATACCGCGCCTACCGTCGAAATTCCCGCCACGGCTCTTACCGAACACGATCGCCGGCCTGCAGTCTGGCTGGTCGATCCGTCGACCTTCACAGTCTCGCTGCGAAGCGTTGACGTGTTGCGCCAAGATCCCTCGACCGTCGCCATTTCCGGTGGGCTCGATACCGGCGACATCGTTGTCACCGCTGGAGTTCAGGCTCTTCACCCCGGTCAGAAAACTCGCCTACTGGGAACGGTTCAGTGACGCAGTTCAATCTTTCCGAATGGGCGCTCAAGCATCGCTCCTTCGTGGTGTATTGCATGCTCGTCACGATCGCCGCGGGTCTGATGTCGTATCTTCGTCTCGGCCGCAATGAAGATCCGGCGTTCACCTTCAGGACGATGATCGTTCAGGCGACCTGGCCGGGTGCCACCCTCAACGACACACTCGATCAAGTGACCGACCGTATCGAACGAACGCTCAAAGAGACGCCCAATCTCGACTTCCTGCGCAGTTTCACCCGCGCCGGTTCGACGACCATATTCGTGAATCTGAAAGGCAGCACGCCCGCCCGGGACGTGCCGGATATTTGGTATCACGTTCGAAAGAGCGTGAGCGACATCCGCCACACCTTGCCGGCGGGCGTCGTCGGCCCCGGCTTCAACGACGAGTTCGGCGACACCTTCGGCATCATCTACGGCTTCACGACCGACGGCTTCACGCATCGCGAGTTGCGCGACTATGTCGAGAAAATCCGGACGCGGCTGTTGCGCGTGCCCGACGTCTCCAAGATCGAGATCCTGGGCGCCCAGGATGAACAGATCATTATCGAGTTTTCGACTGAGAAACTCGCAGGACTCGGCATAGATCGCGCCGCCCTGATCGCGGCGATCGAAGCTCAGAACGCCGTTAGTCCGGCCGGCACTCTGGAAACAGGCGATGAAACGCTGCGGCTCCGGGTTTCCGGCGCCTTCAATTCCGAGCAGGACCTTGCCGCGATCAACATTGCTACGAATGGCCGCCTGTTGCGCCTGAGCGACATTGCCGACATCAGGCGCGTTTTTGTCGACCCGCCACAGCCGATTTTCCGCGTTAACGGAATTCCAGGTATCGGCCTCGCAATCGCGATGCGCGACGGCGGCGACATTTTGGCGCTTGGCCAAAATATACGTCAGGCTATGAGCGAAATTATCGCCAATCTGCCTGTCGGTATCGAGCCAACCATCGTGGCGGATCAATCGTCCGTCGTGCACAGCGCCATCGGCGAGTTCATGGAATCGCTCTGGCAGGCGATCGCGATCATCATGGCGGTGAGCGTCATCAGTCTCGGGCTCAGAGCCGGCGCAATCGTGGCATTCTCGATTCCACTGACGCTCGCGGTGGTCTTTCCGGTGATGCAATATGTCAGCATCGATTTGCAGCGCATATCGCTTGGCGCCCTCATCATCGCGTTGTCGCTGCTGGTCGACGATGCCATGAGCACGATCGACGCCATGACAATGCGGCTGGCGCAGGGGGACGAAAAAGATCGCGCCGCCACCTTCGCCTACCGCACACTGGCGTTTCCGATGCTGACGGGGTCTTTTGTCACAATGGCCGGCTTCGTGCCGATAGGCTTCGCCAAAAGCGCCGCCGGCGAATATACATTTTCAATTTTCGCGGTCGTCAGCATTGCGGTGCTGGCATCTTGGCTGGTCGCGGTGATCTTCATCCCGCTTCTTGGCGTCGCGTTCTTGTCCAAGCCAAAGACTCCACCCTCAACCGAACCGGGTCTGGTGCTGCGCATCTTCCGCTGCATTCTCGTCGCGGCAATGCGGATGCGCTGGCTCACCATTCTGATCACGGTCGGTTGTTTTGTGGTTGCGCTATTAGGAATCCCCTTGGTGCCCCGGCAATTTTTTCCGTCTTCGGATCGGCCGGAATTGCTTATCGATTTGAGGTTGCCGCAAAACGCTTCGATTTACGCGAGCAGCGATGCTTCGGCCAAGATCGACGCGATCCTCAAGGGCGATCCCGATGTCGAGCGATGGAGCACGAATGTCGGACGCGGCGCAATCCGGTTTTATTTGCCGCTCAGCGTTGAATTACCCAATAGTTTTTTCAGCCAATTCGTCGTCATCGCCAAGGACATTGCCGCCCGCGAGCGGCTTCGCACCAAGCTCGAGCGCGTGCTTGCGGACGACTTTCCGAACGCCGTGACGCGAGTCGTTCCGCTGGAACTTGGGCCGCCGGTCGGCTGGCCGGTGCAATATCGGGTCAGCGGTCCGGATCTGAACCAGGTCCGCGATAATGCTTTGGAGCTCGCTCAGATCGTTGCCGGCGACCCGCGTACACGGCGGATCAATTACGACTGGATGGAGCCGGCCCGTCAGGTCCGCATTCGTATCGATCAGGATCAGGCTCGGCTTTTGGGTTTAAGTTCGGACGCCATCGCGACAAAGCTCAACACGGTAATGTCGGGCTTGCCGTTTACCCAAGTGCGGGACGGCATCTATCTCGTTGATGTCGTGATGCGAGCGACCGACGCGCAGCGCGTGTCGCTGTCGACGTTGCGTAACCTGCAGTTCGCGCTGCCGAACGGTCGGACCGTCCCACTCGGCCAGTTTGCGACTTTGGATTTCGGACAGGAGTTTCCGCTGATTTGGCGCCGCGACGGCATCCCAACCTTGACGATCCAAGCGGATGTGACGCAGGGAGCATCGCCCGAAGCCGTTGTCACCGCCCTCGCTCCCGCGATCGCGAAATTCAACGCCGCCTTGCCCAGCTCTTATCATGTCGACGTGGGCGGCACCGTCGAGGAGAGCGCACAATCCCAAGCCTCGGTTTATGCGGTCGTTCCGTTGATGCTGTTCATTGCGATGACATTCCTGATGATGCAGCTGCAGAGCTTCAGCCGTCTGTTCGTGGTGTTGAGCGTGGTACCGATGGGTTTGATCGGTGTGGTTGCGGCGCTCCTCCTCTTTAATAAGCCCCTCGGCTTTGTCGCGATTCTCGGCATCCTGGCGCTGTTGGGAATGATCGCGCGCAATGCGGTGATCCTTATCGACCAGATCGAGACCGAGCGCGGGGAGGGCAAGGCCATATGGGACGCGGTAATTGCGGCCGCAATGTCTCGCTTCCGTCCGATTATGCTGACGGCAATCTCGACGGTGCTCGGCATGATACCGATTGCAGCTACAATTTTTTGGGGGCCGATGGCCTACGCGATTATGGGAGGACTGCTGGTCGCGACTATTCTCACGCTGATCTTCCTACCAGCGCTGTATGTCGCCGTGTTCCGGGATAAGGAAGGCGCCTCCAATTCTGGCTTGCCGCATTCGATATGACTGTCGATAGCCGCGAATGTTGCCGAAGAATCGGCGACGTATTTTAGTTAGCGCCGAGAGCTAGACGCGGTGCCCAAAGCTGCGATCGGCTGACGTTTCTGGAAATATCGCAGGATAGCAACGCAAGCGGCGGCCGCGGCAAAATGCTTGAGCGTATGCCCGCTCACAATGGCGCCGACCGAATAGATCGCGCCGTCATAGAACTCCAATAACTTCGCAAATGCATAAAGCGCCGCAGCGACAAGCCAGTAAAATGTACCGCTATATTTCGGCGGCAATAGCAGGAACATGAGCGGCAATGCGAGACAAGGAAAAAATTGCACCCAGACATAGAGCCGCAGATCGCCGGTCCAGCGCCACAACAATAAGCTGAACACGCCAATCGCGATCAGCGGCCACAGCAGAAGCGACCCCGTTCTTGCGTCCACGCGTTCTTCGATCGTAATTGCAAGTATTGCCATGAAACCGATAGCCATCGGCAGCCGATCCCAGAATAAGGTGCGGTCGTTAGGATCGAGGTGATAATAGGACGAGCCAAAGCCGGTCAGCAGGATTCCCAGAAAGAGCGCGACGGTTGCGGAAGCGCGGCGAAATTGCCACAGTCCTACGGCGCCAATCACGATAAAGGGAAAATTCGAAACAACGTTCCAGAAATTGGGCGTACCGAGCAATGTGCGCTGATCGGCGAACTGGTGATAGGTTTGATCTTGCGGGATCGGCGGCACCAGGAGCAGTCCGCCAAGCGACGCGACCATCAGGCCGAGGACGATCCATATGCGGCGGTTTCGCTGTGCGCTATCGAGCATTGTTAAGTCCTGATCAGCGGCCCGCGAGTACCGTTCCAGCCAGAATTATCGTCAACACCAGCAACAACGCGCCTGCCACCGGCCATTGGCGCAAATGCCGATCGATGCTTTCCATCGCCGCACTCACATGGGCAGCCGCGCGAGTCGCAGGCTTGCCAAACGCAAGCACATCGCCCTCCGGTATGGGCGGCAACAGGTATCCCCAGCGTCGCAGTCCGACGGTCAAGAATCCGCCGATGAGGACCGGCCAGAATGCTGCCCAAAGTTCTTTCGGGGCGAGCGCATCACGCAAAGTGCCGCCTGCAATTCTTGGATAAAGTAGCCAGGGCACGGCAACGGCAGCGCATGCAATCGCGAGCCAAGGCACAACAAGACCTATCGGTGCTGCAATCCGCGTATCGCGGGACATCTCTGCTGCGAGGCGGTACAGGAAATGAAGCATGAGAACTGTGCTTCCGATCGCCGATAAAGTGGCGAGTGTGCCCACGACTCCGTCCCCCAGCGGAACCTTTATGACCAATTTCGCCAGCGCGCCTCCGGTCAGCGGAAATCCGCCAAGTCCCAGCGCCAACAATGCGGCAGGCAGCAATACCAGCCACCCGCCGCGCTGGCGCGTCAGCGCACCCACGCCGATGGCGAGGAACAGGCCGCCTTTAGCCAGCGTGTGATTAACCGCATAGAAGATTGCTGCCGTTCCCACACTTGGATCACCCGCCGTCATGCCCATGCCGATCACAGCGGCAAGCAGTCCCATTTGACTCACACTCGAATAGGCCAACACGGTCTTGGGATTCGATTGCGTTATTCCGATCGCGACGCCGTAAAATGCGGAGAAAAGACCAGCGGCGGCGAGCGCCGTGCCCCAACCCGGCCCTGGGTTTTCAAATGGCAGAAAGCGGACGAAGACCACGCCGGCCTTCACGGCCGCTCCGCTGAGCACGGCCGCCGCCGGAATCGGGGCCGCGGTATAGGCCAGCGGCATCCAGACGTGCAACGGCACCAGTCCGATTTTCAGTCCAAACCCTAGAACGAGAAATGCCATAGTGGCGTCGCGCCACGGCGATGTTGACAGCGCACCCGCGGCGTCGCGGATCAGCAGGCTACCGTTCGGGCTGGCGGCCGCTAACAACACGAAGCCCATCAGCAACAAAGCCTCACCGAGCACGGCGAGAGAGACATACACGGCGCCCGCGCGCCTGGCGTCCGCCGTGTCATCAAACACGACGAGACCATAAGCGGCGAGACTCACCAGCGTGAAGAACAGATAGAAGCTCACCAGATCGGCGGCGATGAAGATACCGAGACTGCCCGTGAGCGTCATCAGCCACCAAACCGCAAAACGTCCGCCCACCGGCTTGCCGCGCAAATTGGTAGCCGCATAGGTACCCGCCGCAATCCACAGCAGCGCGGAGGCTCCGAGCAGCATCGCGCCTGATCGGTCGAGTTCAAATGTCATGCCGAGGAGCGAGCGGGGCAGGACCAGAGTCGTACCGTCGAACGCGCGCAGCGCCGCCGCGACCGCCGGCACCGGCGCGACCGCCAGAAAAGCCGGCATGTGCTGCCGCAATCGCTGTGACAGACATAGAGCGAGTATGGCGAGCGGGACTGCCAGCGTGAGGCCGAGCAGCACTCCGGTATCCGTCACGGCCTGCGCCTCCGCGAAATAAGCAACGATGCGCGGTTCATCGCGAATTGACCGCTGGTATTGCCGGCCGACCGATCTGCAGCAACGCGGACGGTCGCAGCGGCACAAGGCCAAGCAGGACGGCACACAGCGCCAGCGTCAGCGCCACGACTTCACGGCTGCGGGTCACCGACGCGCACACTTTCACCGGCACGTCCGCGCTGCACAGCATCTTCCCGAGCACCATAAAAATGTAGCCGCCCGCCAGCAGGCCGCCCACGAGCATCACCGCCGCCCACCACCATTGACCTTCCATCACGGTCGCTTGCAGCAATAGCCATTTTGCGACGAAACCGCCGGTCGGCGGCACGCCCATCAGCGACAGGCCGGCAATCCCGAAAGTGAATGTGGTGATTGGGAGGACGCGGCCGATGCCGGCGAACCCTGCAATCCGATCATGACCAAGCGATTCGGCGATCAGTCCGGCGGCCATGAACATGGCTGCTTTGGCGAAGGCGTGAGAGAACAGTTGGATCCACCCACCAGTCCACCCGACATCGTTCCAAGGCTCGCTTGCCATCGCCCCCATCGCCAGCGGAAATATGAAGAACAAATAGCCGATCTGTGCGATCGTCGAATAGGCGATGAGAAGTTTGAGGCGCTGTTGGCGCAACGCCACGACGCTTCCGAACAGGACTGCTCCGGCGCCGAGCGTTGCGAGAAACTGTGCGGCCGCGGAATTCATCAGGCCCGGCATTGCGTCGAACCAGAGCCGCACGATCAGGAAGAAGGAACCCTTGACGACAAGGGCCGAAAGCACGGCGCTGCCGGGGGCCGGCGCACCGGCATGGGCGGGCGGCAGCCATATATGGAGCGGAAACAGCGCTGTCTTTGCCAGGAGACCGGCTGTCATTAGAGCGGCGGCGATCCAAGAGACCGGCTCGGGACGCAGCCGGGTAGACAGTAGAACAATGTCGAGCGTGCCATAGGCGCCGTAAAGCAACGCTGTCCCGAGCAAATAAAGAACGGAGCCGAGCAGCGCGAAGAGCAGGTATCTCAGCGCCGCTCTGATCGTTTCTTCATAACCCTTCAGGCACACGAGCGGTACCGCGGCGAAGGTGAGGAGTTCCAGCGCGACGTAGAGATTGAAAAGATCGTCCCCGAGGACAAGCGCATTCAGCGCGCTCCAGATTGCCAAGAGCAAGATCCAGAACACGAGCGGTGCGCGGGCTTCGGGCTGCCCCGGCGGTTGGCGGAATTCCTCACGGGCGAACAGACCCGTGGCACAGATCACAACGGCAGCGGTCACCAACATCGCTACCGAAATTCCGTCGGCGCGGAGCGCAAGCCCGAGCGGAGGTTGCCAGCCGCCCACGATGTAAACCACCGGCTCGCCGCCGCGCCAGACGATCGCGAAGATCGCGACTGCGACGGCAAGACCCGCTGGCAGAAGAATCAGAGCGATGCGCTCGGCGTAACGTCCGCCGAGCACCAGCGACAGAAGAATGCCCGCCACCGGCAATATGATGGCCAGCACAAGGAAATACCCGCCCGCGGTCGTAGCGTCGGCAAAAACCGCCGCCGTCATCGGGAATCCTCTTCGGCGTCGTCCGCGCTTAGTGTGGCCTGGCCGGTTGCCTCGAAAAGCCGGAGCAACAACGCAACGGCCAATGCAGTGGCCGAGAAGGCAACGACAATGCCGGTGATGACGAATGCCTGAGGCACCGGATCGGCGCCAAGTCCCGCCGCAGCGCCGCGCCGCGCGATGACGCCGAAGAGAAGGAAGACCCCGGACCCAAGCAGATTAAACGCGAGAATCTTGCGAAGGGGCTGCGGATTTGTGACGAGGCCGAATAATCCGAACCCGACCAGGGCCGCGCCACAAAGCCCGAACAGCATGGCGGCATTCATTGTGGCTGTATCCGTTCCGGCGGACCCGCCGCCAAGAGCCCAAGCGTCACTGCGATTGAAATCTGCAGTGTAACTTCGATGACGATGATAAAAGGCTTGGCGTAGCCTGCCGGGTAGCCGAGAAAAGCACCCGCGAGCGCGAAGCCGGCAAGTCCGATGGCGAGAAATACCACTGGCCCGACGACCACTAAGAGCCGCATCCAGCGCTGGCCGATCGGAGGCACGTCGCGCAAGCCCGCAATCATGACCAGGATCCACATGACGGCGAGAACCGCGCCGCCTTGAAAGGCGCCGCCCGGGTGATCGGCGCCCACCCAGGTCATATAGATGCCCACCATGATTCCCAGCGGCGGCAAGATCTGAGCAAAGAAAATCAGAATGGCGTTGCGTTGACGATAAACCTGCAGCCCCGGTATGCCGCCCCAAAAGCGATCCGGCGCCAACGACCAAACGCCGAGCAGGGCGAGCAGCAGCACCGCCTTCTCGAGCAGCGTGTCGAGCGACCGGTAGACGAACAGGACGCCCGCGACCGGATTACCGAGTCCGCTTTCCGGCAAGTGTGCCATGGCCGCCGGCGCCAACGTGAACACGACGTCGGGCGGGAATAGGATGGCGGCTGCAAGAGCCACCGATATGAGAGCGCAAGAGATGCCAACTGCGATGCGCAATGGCGTGCCGGCGGCTACGGCGGCAGGCTCAATGACGCGCAGGCGTGCCGCAGCACTGAGCAATAGCATGCCGGTCACGCCGCTGCCGATCGCAGCCTCGGTCAGCGCGACATCCACGGCAAAAAGACGCACCCAAGCAATTGCCAGCAGCAATCCGTAGACAATAAATGCGATCGTGGCGGCGTAAGTACTGCACGCGGCGACAGCCCACCCGGCGACCGCCAGGAGCAAAATGCCAAGACCGATATCGAAGGCCAGCGCGACAGTCATGCGCGTGACCCATCTTGTCGAGTCAGGCTCGCGATCAGCTGCGTCACGATCGCACCTGACAATTGAACCAGAAGCCAGATGCCGATCAGCTTCAGCGCGCCGAGTAGTCCTCCGGCATGCGGCAATAGACCCAAGACGATAAGACCGAGGCCGAGATTGTCCGCCTTGGTCAAGGCGTGCAGACGGGTCAAAACGTCGGGAAATCGCAGCAGTCCGACCGTGCCCGCGAGGAAAAAGAAAGCACCTGCCGCCACGGCGAGGACGGTGAAAATATTCAGCGCAAAGTTCATTTCAGGGCCGTCGCATCCGAGGACGGCGCCGCCCGACTGACCGTGCTCCTGACGAACGCCACCGAGGCGAATGCGGCGAGCAGCGCCAGCAGCAATGCGACATCGACAATGGACGGTGTATGCGAGGCCACGGCCAACAGGAGCAGCGCGGCAACTCCGCCGGTACCGAGGAGTTGCGCCGCCATCATCCGATCGGTCTCTGTGGGGCCGCGAATAATGCGAACCAATCCCAGTGCCGCCATCGCCAAGATGAAGCCAGCCGCACCAATCAAGAAACTAGCCACCGCCACGCTCCCCGCCTAATGCCCGGACGAACAGAGCTTCCTCTGCGGCCAATTGTTCGACCACAGGCTGCCCGATGTCGAGACAATGGATGACAAGACCACCGCTACCGTCGGAGCCGGAAGGGAGCGTGCCTGGCAACAAGCTCACCATCGAACAAAACGCGCTTTGCATTGGACCCGGCGGCAGGCGCGAGTGATAAACGACGAAACCCGGCCGCAATGGCATCCGCGGATCGAGCGCGCGCCGCGCAACGTCAATTCCGGCGGTGACGGATTGAGGAAAAAAACGTAACAGCATTCGGCCCAAAGCAACTGGACGCGGGCTCCGCTGTGCCGACGGCAACAAGGCCAGACTCGCCCACGTGGTCGCAATCGCAGCCAGCGCTCCTACCAAAAGAGCGGGGGGCTCAAAGCCAAAAAGGATCAACCAAATTGCAAAGAAGCTTGCCGCGCGTGCGAATGAGTTACGGAGAGTAATGCGGGCTGTGTCGACCAGACTATTCATGGAGCATATCCCACACGAATATCAAAAACGCCGCGATGCCGAATCTGCAACGGCCGCTGCAAGTCCGCAAGGGCGTCTTTAAACTATTGCAACGCAACAACGCCGCCACCCATGGCGAACGCAGGTGGCTCCGCAAATCGATTTATGCGAGACTGAAGGCGCCAGTGATTGAATTTCGATTTCGGCTGCGCGTCGGTTGATGCGTTGTGACTCTTCGCGAGCCCGTCAAGCTGGAACTAGCCAACGATCGAGGCCGAAAATGTTTCATCGTGCAATGCTTGCTCTTGTAATGATGATTATCGCTCTCATGATGGTGCAGTCTGCTGTAGCGCGGACCGGTCGTGGTGCGCTGGGGGGCGCTGCCGGCGGTGCGCTCATCGGCGGATTGGCCGGCGGCGGCCGCGGCGCGGCTATCGGCGCCTTGGTCGGAGCGGGTACTGGCGCACTCATTGCCAGTCACGGACGGCGCAGCCACGGACGTTATTATTGGTATCACGGCCATTGCTATTATCACGGCCGTGGCGGCAGATGGTACCGCGTCTCGCACCGCTATTGCCGCTGAGTTGGCGGCGCGGAAATTTATCGACGCTCGGTGCGCATGGGACTCGCTCCGTGACTGGACGAAAGCGAAGAGGGACGTGGCTCACATCTTCGCCGGCAACATATGAGTTGCGTCCCGACGATCGAAACCGGCCTTATTGCGACGAGACTGCACCTTGCCGCCCAAGCAAACTCATCTTGCCGATCTTGCAGCCGATCATGCCGACACTGAAGGCATCGTATGATGAAGCGCATCAAGATTATTCACGAGACGGAGTATCGCTACAATCAACCTGTCACCTTCGGCCCGCACCGTTTGATGATGCGGCCACGCGAGGGACATGACGTTCATATAGCGCGCGGGTGTCTCGATGTCGAACCGACGGCGACAATACGTTGGTTGCGCGACATTTACAGCAATTCCATCGCCATACTGACATTTACGGAACCGGCGCAGAAATTGAGCGTCTGTAGCGAGGTGGATGTCGAGCTCCGGGACGATAATCCGTTCGAATGTCTCATTGATCCCGATGCCAGACTGTTTCCCTTTCAATATGCTCCCGAGGAACAGATAGAACTCATCCATTACCGGTTGCCTAGCTATCCTTACGAAGGACCAAAATTGCAGCGCTGGCTGAGCGATCTGTACCGGCCCGGTCAGACGATCGAGACATTTGAGCTTCTCGATAAACTGAACACGCACATTTATCGCTCATTTGCCTACGCACACCGCGACGATATGGGCGTGCAATTGCCATGCGACACGCTCGTGCGTGCGAGCGGTTCGTGCCGGGATTTTGCGGTATTCATGATGGAGGCCGCACGGCATTGGGGATTTGGCGCGCGATTTGTCACCGGCTATATCCAAATGGCAGAGGGCCAGCACGGTGCCACGCACGCCTGGACGGAAATCTATATTCCGGGCGCAGGCTGGCGCGGGTTCGACCCGACAAACAACAAGCTTGCCGGCAACGAGCATGTTTCCGTCGCCGTAGCGCGCGAACAAGAAAAAGCATGCCCGCTTTCCGGGGTATGGGAGGGCCCCGGCAATGCATTCGACAATATGAATGTTTCAGTGCAGGTCGTTTCCCTTTAATCGTGCTAATTTTGGCTTGGTCACGGCCCGATTGTGCGACTAGAGGCGGGTTCTTTAGAAAGCCGCGAGCGGGCGCGGCAGCCGATCTGGTCACAGGTTTATAATGGGCGAATTATCCGTTGCCTTTTGCGATAGCCCATCAGTTGGATTGGGCGGTCGGCTAAGCGCTCTCATTCGTCAGATCTGTTCTAACAAGACATCGAGATCCAAAGTGGACCGGTACCCGAGATTCGAAGCGTGGGTTTCCAAAAAGACTTCCGCCGACCTTCGCCCCTCATCGCGCAGGATTGAGAAGAATTCCCATTCCGCATTGAGCTTGGAGGAAACGCCGAGTTCGGTCAGCATCTCACTCGCTATTCGATGGATACGCATGCCGGCCCATTGCGCACCTTCGCTGTTGCCCGGATCGGCGACTTGTCGAAGCAACGCGATCATGCGCAGCTCCTTCAACAGAACCGCGTTGAAGGACACCTCATTCAGTCGGTTGAGAATCTCAGAAGCGGAGCGCGGCGATCTTTCGCGTTCAACGGGATTGATTTGAACGAGAATTGTATCCTGTGATTTGCACTCTCGGATGAGAGGCGTGATTGTGGGATTGCCGGAATAGCCTCCGTCCCAGTAGGGCTCGCCGTCAATCTCTATCGCCTGAAACATGGTAGGCAGACAGGCGGAGGCGAGCAGAACGTCCGGCGTAATAGCGTTGTTCTTGAACACGTGACCACGGCCGGTCCGGACATTGGTCGCGGTGATGAAGAGCTTAATAGGTGCTCGCGCCAGCCGCTCGAAATTGATTGTTTCAGTCAGAATTGAACGCAAAGGATTTTTGCCCATCGGGTTCAAGTCATAGGGTGACAACAGGCGAGACATGAGATCCATGGCGACATAGATAGGCGAAGAATCCAGCGTCCAGCGGCCGAGAATCACATCGAGGGGGCCGCGCCGCAAAGGGCTGAAGCGAGCCGCTTCGGAGACGCGGCGCCAGAAATTCTCCAGAGCTATCCGGGCACCCGCGGCCGCACCTTGAGCATGGCCATCGACAAGCACCGCAGCATTCATCGCACCCGCCGACGTGCCGGAAATGCCATCGATTCCGAGCCACGCCTCCTCGAGTAGACGGTCGAGCACACCCCAAGTAAATGCTCCATGCGAGCCTCCACCCTGCAACGCAAGATCGACAAGGATCGGATCTCGAGTGATGGCGGCGTTACTTGCTTCTTTTGCCATTAAATCTCACAAAGAGTCGCCCTCGCGCTGGCGGCAACCGGTCAATGATCAATACCATTGATAGAACGCGATTGGGGAACGCCCAACGAAGTCAGGATTGTGCTAGTTAAGGCCCGTTTTCAGTGCGAAAACTGAGCAATTTTGCTCATCGTCGCCGAGCAAAATTGTGGGAAATTCAAGTGTCCACCGATCGACGGCGGATAAATCGCGAGAAAGAGCACCACGTGACCTGCTGCTGACAGAGTGCTGAACATGGGGCTCCTCGGTATTCTTGTTGGGCTTGGTTTGCTCATCTGGCTAGCCTTTCGAGGCTGGAGCGTATTGCTGCTGGCGCCCGTCGCGGCTCTGGTCGCCGCGTTTCTTGGCGGCGAGCCGTTGCTTGCCAACTGGACACAGGTTTTCATGGGCAGCGCCGCCCGCTTCCTGGCCCAGTTCTTTCCGCTGTTCCTGCTCGGCGCGGTCTTCGGCAAGCTCATGGAAGACAGCGGCGCGGTGTCGGCCGTTGCCGACTTCATGACGAAGCGCCTGGGAGAACGCCGCGTTATGCTTGCGGTCGTGCTCGCAGGGGCCTTCGTCACCTACGGCGGCGTTAGCCTATTCGTTGCGTTCTTCGTACTTGCTCCCATGGCGCAAACACTGTTCCGCGCGGCGGTCATACCCCGGCGGCTGATGCCGGCGGCGATCGTGCTCGGGACCTCGACCTTCACGATGTCGGCATTGCCGGGCACCCCGTCGATTCAGAACGCCATTCCGATGCCGTTCTTCGGCACCACGCCGTTTGCCGCGCCGGGGCTGGGCATCATCGCGGCGGTCATTATGCTCGGCTTCGGCCTGTGGTGGCTGGGACGAGCCGAGACCAGGGCTCGCCACTTGGGCGAGGGTTACGGGGCAGACATAACGGTTCCTGCCGATGCCGCCGCGGACGATGAGATCGTGCGCGAGCGTGCCACCACGGCTCGCGAGTTCGACCCAGCCGAGATTCGTCACGGACAGCGCAGTGACACTGCTCCGCCCATTGTTGCTGCCGCGTTGCCGCTCATCGTGGTCGTCGTCGTCAATCTCGCGATGTCGCTTGTCGTCCTGCCGCGGCTCGACTTTTCATTCCTGGCCGAAGAACGCTGGGGCGGCACGTCGATTACCGCGGTGGCTGGCGTATGGTCCGTAGTGGTCGCACTCGCCGCCGCAATCGCTGCGGTCGTTTTTTTGAACCGCAGCCGCCTAACCGCGTTGCGCCAAACCATGGACGCCGGTGCCAACGCGTCGGTTCTGCCGGCTCTCAGCGTATCAAGCCTCGTGGGTTTCGGCGCGGTTGTTGCCGCGCTGCCCGCTTTCGCCTTGGTGCGCGATTGGGTGCTGGCGATCGAAGGTGGCCCACTTGTCTCGCTCGCCGTGGCGACGAATGTGCTGGCGGCTCTCACCGGCTCGGCATCCGGCGGATTGACGATCGCGCTCGACGCACTTGGGCACACTTACATGGCTATCGCATCGCAAACGGGCATGAATCCCGCGCTGATGCACCGCGTCGCCGTGATCGGTTCGGGAACGCTCGATATTCTGCCGCATAACGGCGCGGTGGTGACTTTGCTCGCCATCTGCGGATCGACACACCGCGAAAGCTATTTTGACATCGTTATGGTCGGCATCGTAGGCGCCATCATCGCTCTGATCGCAGTTATCGTCCTCGGCACGGTATTTGGGTCGTTCTGAACATCCGAGACGGGCGCAGTGCAAGGAAGGAAGCTTGCAAATGGCGGCCAGTATCGAACAGAAGGTCACAACCGCGATCGTGGTCGCGACGGCTGCCTCAATTGCTGCCTATCAGGCGGCAAGCGTCTTCGCGCCTCTCGTGCTTGCGCTCTTTATCATCGCCGTCGTCTGGCCGCTGCAACATTGGTTGCAGCCGCGCATGCCGAAACTTGTCGCGCTGGCAATCACGATCATCGTCACCGTCGCAGTGTGTCTTGCCTTCGCATCGCTTGCGGTGTGGGGATTCGGCCGAGTGGGGCGCTCACTCGTTGCCGATTCTGCCCGATACCAGGCACTCTATAACAACGGCGTGGCTTGGCTCGACGGCCATGGCATCTCGGTCGCGGGACTCTGGGCCGAGCATTTCAATGTCGGCTGGTTGCTGCGGGCGGCGCAACAGCTCACCGGCCGCATCAGTACTACGCTGCGATTCTGGGTCATCGCGCTCGTCTACGTCATTCTCGGTCTTCTGGAGATCGACAACATTCGTCGCAAGATAGCGGCGCTCGACAATCGCAACGTGGCGCTTGTCTTGCTTGAAGGAAGCGCGGCCACCGCGGTGAAGTTCAGAAAGTATATGCTGGTCAGGACGCAGATGAGCGCCGTAACCGGCCTCCTCGTTGGCATTTTTGCTTGGATCACGGGTTTACCGTTCGCTGCCGAGTGGGGCGTGATCGCATTCGTCCTCAACTACATTCCTTTCATCGGTCCGTTTATCGCAACGCTGTTTCCAACGCTGCTGGCAATGACGCAGTTCGGGAGCTGGCAAGCCGTTCTCGGCGCCTTCATCTGCCTGAACATCATCCAGTTTGTGGTCGGTAGCTATGTCGAGCCACGAGTCTCCGGCAGCGTGCTGTCGATCTCACCTTTCCTCGTGCTCTTTGCGATCTTCTTCTGGACCTTCCTATGGGGCATTTTTGGCACCTTCATCGGAGTTCCGATCACGCTCGCCATTCTCACCTTCTGCGGCGAGCATCCTGCCACCCGATGGGTCAGCGACTTGCTCGGCGGTCCCGTGCGAGAGCCGAGAGAAATAAAGTTCCAAGACTAATTCAGTCAGGCTCGTCTTCGCCGGCAAGTTCGACACGTTCCGGCGGCAGCAAACAAAGCTCGCCGTCCGCGCCGGACGCCAGGGTGTGGATATAAAAATGAGTCGGCGCGACGTTCTTCGCCCCCATCACCGGTGACGGCGCCGAGACGATTTTCAACTTGCCGCAGGTTCCGACCCAGTCGATGTGGCGGTGGCCGTGCATGACGACTGTGCGTGCGGCTATAGACTTCAGGCTGCGAACGAACCAGCTGCCGTTGATCAGCGCCGTTCCGATACGCTCGGAAAACGACGCGACCGACATGGGATACTCCACGAGATGATGATGCAGCGCGACGATCCAGCGCGCTTGCGGAAACTGGGTGACCGCTGCGGCAAACTTGCGTGCCTGTCCAGCGGAAACCAGTCCCAGCGCATTGGTGAAGGAAAAATGAGTTTCGGCATTCGAGTTGAGGATTGCGACGGCCATGCCGTCCGCCGTTGCGGGCGGCATGATCATGGGAAACTGATCGTCCCAAAGACGCCCGAGTCCGGCGGACAGGCGCAGGCTGCCCGAATCGGCAAAGTCCGCAATCCGCCGCCGATGCGGAGCCAACGCTTCGGCGAGCGTGCGTTCAAGTCTTCCCGAGCGAGCATCCACCACGCGCACCCGCTCACCCTGTAGGGCCGCCATTGCCGACAACGTCCGCATTTGCCGCAACCGCTTTGCGGCGCTGAACGGCAGATCAAGCCGGGCCGGATTCAAGCGATCGACGATGTTGAGGTCATGATTTCCGGGAAGCACGATCAACCGTTGCGCCAGAAGGGGATGCTGCGTCACCACATCGATGAATTCTGCCCATTCGCTCGCGCGGCCGGCGTCGGTCATGTCGCCGCTGACGAGAACGAGATCGAGCGGCCTGATGTTATGGATCGCTTCGAGGCGGTCCATGACGCGCACGACGCGACCGTTGCCGCGAGGGCCGCTCCGTCCACTTTCGATACGGAATCCATAGTGCTCGCCTACCATGTGAACGTCTGAAAGATGCGCGATGCGCCATACGGGCCCGGCGGATGCGGACGCGAATGCGGGGAGGTCGATCGGCTGGTCCATGCTCGCATCGGCAACGCCCCAAACGAGCGAAGCGACCGCGAGATAGGCCGAGACGACGACGACGGCATTGGCAAGCGCTGGGAGAACGAGGCTGTGCAAAGACAGCAAATCCGCCACCGTTCCGATCCAATGCGTGGCCGGCCAGGCAAGTATCGCGATCAAAAGACTGCAGACGCAGAGAATGACGGCGGCGCCTGCGGAACTGACTGCGCGCAGACGCCCTCGCGCGGCGGCGTTGGAAGTCCCGCTGAACATGTGCTCGGCCAAATAACGCAACGCCTCGCGGCAGAACGTATAGCCCGGCTGTAGCGCAAGCGCATTGAGCGACCAGAAATTCACCTCCGCGATTCGCCACAGCGGGCGCCATCCGATCCACCCTAAACCGGCGACGGCAGCGAGCATCAATGCTGTTCCGAGGCCCGTTAATTCAGCGACGCTTCGCGAGGCCTTTGCGAACCAGATCGTCGCGACAAGCGGCGCCGATCCGAGCAGGATCGCCGGCAACAGGATCGAGACGGTCCAGCAAAATGCAAGCTTCGGCAGACTGATTTCGGCGAACAGACTGCCCGCGATCGCGAGCAACGATCTCTGCTTGGGGCTTGAACCGTCGTCCTCGGCATCGCCGTCGCGCGGATCGAACAACATCTTGTCCAATATTACGCCGACTTCAGCCCTATCGCGCTTTCGATCAGGCTGGGGATCCGATTGAGTCATGGCGACCTTTCCGCGGTGGAGACTTTTTCGATTGCACGCATCTGAGCGAACGTTTGTGGTGAGGGGTATGTCTATGGTCACGGCTAAGGAATATCGGGAATCAGCGTTCGAGTCTTATAGGTGGGCCGCTGAGGCTTAAACCGAGGAAGTACGAGACACCTATTTGCGTTTGGCACGCGGACGGACAATTGCGGCCTTGAACGCAAATTGTTTACCGGCAAGGACCTGCGGATATTCGATCGTCAGCAATACTCGGCAGTGACGGGTTCAGTCGGCCTGTGCTTGCCCGACCCCGCCGCAGCAGCGCGGTCGCCAAGTCAGCGACGGAGGCGGGGGCGGCTGGCATACTCTGTCTTACGCAGCGTTCCCGCGCTAGCGGAGCAGGAAGATCATGCCATCAACCGAAATGGCCGTCGAATGGCTCAAGTTGGCGGACGACGTCATCGCGCTGTCAACGCCGATCAACTAGGCCGCCGCCCCAGTTGGATGCTTTCCTAATTCCGAAGGCTTTGCCCTAATCTGAATTTTGCAGTGTCCTAGATTTCGGAAGTGAGCAATTTGATACAGAATTTTTAGACTGCCGAATGCAGCATTATCTAATGTCCAGTGAAGCGTCGCCTGTTCGAAGTCTCATCTCTATCTGGCCCTCAATTTATTATCGTGTTTGGCCGCAGGCCGCGCTAGCTGCCGGACTAACTGCTACCGCGGCTTGGATTGGGCTGCTCGCATACGGGATTTTCGAGCTAGCAGAGACATTATTGTTTTAAGAGAATGGCCGCCCCAGTTGGCGGCCCCCGTTCATTCTATACCAAGAGCCGAATGTCTGCTTATGGGCCTTAGCGGACGCGCCGATTGCAGCGCATCATGTCCGCTTGCGGGGATAAAGCGGACACCTCGATTTGACCGTGCCGCGGCAGCTAATGACCCAAAGCGGACATTAAACGACTATTTGGCGCGAAAAATTAGAGTAGCACCGGGCACGCTTTGACCATGCAAAGTATATGACCCGCTCGGGGACACGCCCCTTTTTTAACGCGACACGCGAGTACGCGGCAGGTAGCTTGGTTCTTACGCGATGTCCGCGGCTTTTGGAGTGATTTATTTGAGGCAAAAAAGAAGGCCCACTCAGAAGCGAGCAGTTTCTTGAAGCGAACATTCAAGGTCGCCCTAGCATTTCTGCTGGTGAGCATACCACTATTGCTGATGCTTTACGGAATGCCGCTTTCCCTGAAGGCGCACAGTACGTTGAAGTGCTATGACCCGCCTTTGAAACAGAGACCGTGCTGAACGCGAACTACCCTAGCGGCCTACTGCCTGCAGCCCTGCCACGCACAGATTCGATAGGAGCCAGACAAATGGCAACGCGAAACAAAACGTCAGTAAAATGTTGAGCGTTGTTCGGAAGGTCCGCCACCTACTCGCGACATTGGAAAAGTGGATCATGTTTGATAGTGCCCTCTCGGCACGCTAGAGAAAGCGTCGGCTAAGACGACATCAGTGGCCAACTGTGGAAACTATGGGACACTCGCGCAGCGCTTTGTAGGCAAGCCCGCCCGCGCTGCATTTCATCGCTGGGTGTTACCGGCGCGCATCAGTTGAAAATGTGACGGTTGTCACGGATAGGGGAATTATTCACACAAGTGGCGATAGCGCGTCGAGTTAGTGGAGTGGGCTAACGCGCTGCCACAAAGCAATTCCGCGACAGAAAAGGATTTCAAGAAAGCGCGGTTGAAATTCCGCGTTGCTTGGCAATTCGGACCTAATCGATCTCTCCCCCCAAGTCGCCCAGTGACCTGAAGTGGCCCTCTGAGGGAAGCCGCACGGCTTCCTCGGTACGCCTGTTGACTTCAATCGTCGGAACTTCGGTCAAATGACTGACGTCGGCGGTAACGGAGCACGGACAAGCCAGTGTCGCATTCCCGACTCGGGAACGTTTTGGCGTTTCATTTAATTAATTGCAGTGGGTTCAGGTCGCATTTGCAGACATTCGAATGCGCCCGGCTGTTCCTTCCGCCTTTTCTGAACACCCGGATGTTTCTGTGTCGAGAGTGTCGAATAAAGCCGATCCGAAAATGGCAATCGCGTTGACGGTGGGCGCATACCTTTCGGGACCTGGGAGTCGATTACGCGCACTGGCGCCGCGGAGCGTCGCTGCGTCCTGCCAATTCAGGCGGCGAATTCTGATTTGAGAGTGAGGAGTGCAACCTTGGAGTATATGAAATGGTTCGGAGTACCCTGCTGGCAACCGCTGCCCTGACGTTCTCGCTAACTGCTACCGAAGCGTCGGCTCACAGTGGGAAACAGCACTATACTTCCGGTCGCCACCGTTGGCATCATGCGAGTTATCGGCGCGGCATAGCAGATCGTGGCGGTGGAGTCTCTTACGGCGGCAATGTCGCGGCCGCCCGAGCGCACGGCATGGCATGGTGCGGCGCTGAAATGGCCGATGAGCTTGGCATACATGGCCAGCAAGGCCGCGAACTCTGGCTTGCGCGCAATTGGGCGCACGTGGGCACGCCGGCATCCGCCCACGTTGGCGCTGTGGTGGTCTGGTCACATCACGTCGGCCAAATTGTCGGCCAGGAGAACGGTCAGTGGGTCGTACGATCCGGCAACGACGGTGGCGGTGTGCGATCACGAGCACGTTCGCTCGCCGGCGCCATCGCCATTCGCGATGTCGGCATTGGCTTTGGGGACTCCGAGGTAGCTGGCATCGACGAGCAGGCGCGCGGCAGCGTGCGCATCGCGGATATCCAACGACAGCACCACTACCAACGCATCAGCCGTAATGAGCATCGGACACCACTGTGGATGCACGACGAGACCGTGCAACCGGATCGCTACGGTGCAGCTTCAGCATCCTGAGAAACGACGCAATGAATCGCAAGGCCGGAGCATTTGTTCTCCGGCCATCCGCGTCGCAACTCGGACCGCGAGCACGAGTCGCTACTGGCCCTTAGCTGCCGTGCCGATCAGTTACTTTCGTGGCCCCTTTCGGGGGCAAAGCGGACATTCCGCCTCGACCAATGTCGCGGCAGCTAATGACCCAGAACGGAAGTCATCCCAATATTACCGCACAAGCTTGCCAGGAGCCGTGCGGACTTGTGGACTGCGACGTCGGGGGGATTTCGGAACGGCCTCGCTTGACGTAGCGTGACTTCGAGAATGCGCGGTGCCACTTGTCTTGGGGGAGATCGAATGGCAGTGCAACTGAACGAGAATTCTCAGTCGATTGAGTTGGCCGAGCGTGCGCTGGAGCTGATTAAGCGTCACAACTTATCAGCCGATCCTTCAAGCTATGCGGTGTGGTATGCCTATGTCGGCGGCAATACCGCTCTCGCACGAAGCATTGAGGGCGTCGTTGCCGACAAGGGCAACCTCTCTGACAGCGACGTAGACGAGGTCCGTCAGCGCTATCTGTCCGATCTCGACACCGTCGCACGATTGACGGTTGTCAGTGAAAAGCTCGGCGACGAGGTCGAGCAGATTGTCGGCATGATCGAGGCGTCAATCGGCATTAGCGGTGGGGCAGAGCAGGACCTGACCGATGCCGGCCGCAAGCTAGCCGTAGCAATTGACCGGGATACCCTGCGTAGCATCGTCGAGGCAGTCCTTTCGGCCACCAACGATGTGCAGCAGGAAAATGCGAAACTCGGGAACCGGCTCAAACAATCGCACGAGGAAATTTCTGAGCTTCAAGCGGACCTAACGGCAATCCGCACCCAGGCATTGACGGACCCACTTACTGGCCTTGCAAATCGCAGACACTTCGATCAGCGGCTAGCGCACGCGCTGGTCGAGGCGGAACGCGGCGACAGCACGTTATCGCTACTGATCGCTGATATTGATCACTTCAAGACTTTCAACGACACGCATGGACATCTCCTCGGCGATCAGGTCCTTCGTCTAGTCGCCTCGATTTTGATCCAGAACACCAAAGGACAAGACCTCGTCGCTCGTTATGGTGGTGAGGAATTCGCGGTCATTCTTCCGAGCACAAATCTTCTCCAAGCCACTACCGTGGCCGAGAACCTTCGTAAGGCCATTACCTCGCGGGAAGTCATCAAGCGGACGACCGGCGAACACCTCGGGCGCGTCACCCTCTCGATCGGCGTTGCACATCGACAGGCGGGCGAGACCGCACAAGCTTTGATCGAGGTCGCCGATATGTGCCTCTACGCCGCAAAAAAGACGGGCCGCAACTGTGTCGTTAGCGAGGCCGACCTGGATGTCGAGCGGCTCTAAGGGCAACAGTGAACAAGGCACAAGGCATCGCTCTCAGAGCGCGCGCTGCTGTGGCTAACCGCCGTGCCGTTCCCCCATGGAGAGCAAGCGGTCCGTCATGGGTCGCCGTGGTCGCTAGTAGACGTTAGGACGGACACATCCATGTGCCGTGAAAGCGTCATGGCAGGCGTCATGGACTCCCTGATGGTGCCCCGTCACGCCGACCACCGTGCTGTCACTCACATGGGCGCATGGGTGTGTCATGGCGTGCCTCTGTGCTTGATGGAGCGGGAATCGGTGGTGACCGTCATGGGTCCCTTCGTGGCGAGTGTCGGTGAAGTAGCGACGCACATTTATTTGCCCAAGCCGACGCGCCAGCCTTCCGCAGCGGACACGGGAAGAAGGCCGCCCATCGCCGGAACTATTTGTCGCCGCGGTCCCTTAGCTGCCCCGCCGGTCGGAGACTTTCATGGCAGCTTTCGGAGGTAAAAGCGGACGCGCCTTTCGTTGCGGCGCGCGGCAGCTAATGACCCTTAGCAGACATCTGAAAGGCTGCACCCTTTTAGGTCGCTGCCGGGCATAAGCGGGAGGCCGCGGAGGTCCGCTTATGGCCCTTAGCGGACTTCAGTGAGAGCGGGTCGATGTCCACTTTTGGGCGCAAAGCCGACATCGTCGCTTGCCCGCTTTGGAGTGAAGAACCGCAGCGAAGTAGCCTTAGTACCAGAGAAAGGGCCGCTGCGGCCGATCACCGCTCGCTCAATGGGCTGATCGAGAAGTTGCTCGCCGACTACTGCAAGAAGCGGACTGTCGCGTCACGCTCACGCCCCGATGCGGCGCCCAAAGCAGCAGAAATGGCAGCCAGTACAATCGACCACATCCGCGACAAGACTGCTCCGACAGAAGAACAACAGCGGCGTAAGAGACGGCTGATCCGCGGTCCAGAAGAGTTTCGTGACATGCGTCGGAAATGATTGGTGAGGTGATCACAAAGGCGTTTTAACTCTCGGGATGACCCTAATGAGACAGCGGCCATGATGCTGTCGAAGCTTTATGCCGGGTTTCTTGTCCTGGCTTCGATATTCGTGATGGCCGCGGTCGGCATGCTGATCTTGGTCGTGATTACGGATGTTGCTCATTTGGTCACCGCAGCGAGTAGCATCGGCATGAACCCGTGAATAGCCTGGCCGGAATAATCGCGGCCTGCAGCATCGACATCGGTTTTGGGCCAATCAACGGATATGCTTCTGCGGCGCGTCAACGCTTGCTATGTGCCAATTGCGGACTCATGCGCCGCAAAATAAAATATCCGTGCAGTGGCCGGACGCTCGCGCGCTGCAGTCTTGGCGCCTAGGGGAGCCACCGAGGCGGGTTGGCCGAAATACTCCTGGTAGATTGTTCGACGTCGTCGAGCTGGCCGACCAGTGCCAAAAGGGTTTCGGGCAGTTCTTCGGTCACCTCATAAAGCTGCCGCAGTTCCCGCCCAATGAAATTGCGTGCGAACTGATGCGCCAAAGCCAGAGTTTCCGTGTCGTTGTAGTAACTCGCGTACATGCGGGCGTTCTCAAAACTGGTACCTCCCGCCGTATACTCATTGAACCAACTGAGAGAACGCGTGTTGTGTTCCCTCCGCATTTTGTAAAAACGTGTTGAACGGCGGGAACGATCAGAGCTTTAGCTCGTTTGTGTCGCTTGCGTGTGATTGACGACCGCCCGGACAAGGACCGCCACGGAGGACAGGTCGCGGCCCGAGCTTTCACCCAATCCTCTTCAAAGGCGGAGCTTGCCACTTTCCGTCCAGGGCCTCGGCTTTCGGCCAGTAGAGTCGCATGACTACCAGGAACGCCCCCTCGGGCGCTGGCAACCAGTTCGCCTCCTTATCGGCACCGGGGGATTTGTTCTGGAAGTAGAGCGTAAACCCGCCGTCGGCGTCCTTCTTGAATTGCGGAATCATCGGCGAGTTCAGCAAGTATCGGTTCAGCGGATTGGCCACCATCAGCTGTGCCGGAAAATCGTACATAGTCATTGACCAGAACGCATTGACGGGCGGCAAATCGCCTGGCGCGAAGCGAACAGTGTAGTGGTTCGCTCCGCTCAGCTTCTGACCGTCAGCATCGACGGCATACGACGGATACATGGCCTCCTGCTGCGAATTGCCGTAAATGCCATATACGGCGCCCGCCATCCGATAGAGGTAGTTGTTCTTCAAAAACTCGCGCGTACCGAAAAATTGTCCGGTGCTCACTTCGCGCGCATCAATTTGCTTCTGCAGCGCCGCATGTTCGGCCCATGCATCAGCCATCCCTTGTTGAATGGCCGTCTTGGTGTCGGGCGCGAGCGTGGCGACCTCGAACGTCTTACCTGCGCCGACGCCGATCTTAGCAAAGCGTTCCATCAACGCGATTTCGGAAGGAACAGTAGGGCAGACCCGAAGGAC
>Ga0210383_10000400_pt1 | contig 40773 bp, 32 predicted proteins | sample IncBWC14OmetaG_FD_160072 | JGI IMG/M metagenome (GOLD analysis project Ga0210383, IMG submission 160072) | Forest soil microbial communities from Barre Woods Harvard Forest LTER site, Petersham, Massachusetts, United States - Inc-BW-C-14-O ...
CGGCTATAATCGGGAAATCCAACGAGGACGTGAATCCGCCGATGAATGCGTCGCCGTTAGCGTCGACCGCGATACTAAATCCGCTTTCGTTTCCCGTGCCACCGAGATAGGTGGCATAGCTGGTGACCGGGCTTAGAACCGGATCAATCACGAGTGGCAGGGACTTGTCATGCTCCGCAACCGAGAACATCACGCGATTGCCCGTCCCCAGCACGTAGTTTCCGGCAACTTCGCGGCGCTCATTTCCAGCCATCTGATAAATCACCGGCTTCTGGAACTCCACATCTCCATCGGGTATCCGCAAAATCAAATCGCCATGCGCATTGAGTACCAGTTTCTGCGCGCCATCGATTTTCAGCGTGATGGCTTTCGGATTCGTGCCGGGAGCCACAGTGAAGTCGTATTCCAGCCGGCGCTGGTTTCCGTAGAGCTCCACATCCACGCCCGGATAGATTTCCGAGTATTTCACGCGTGCGAACGATGGAACGTCGGTGACCCACTTCTTCGGATCGTTGCCAACGAAGTAGTTCGTCTTGCCCACCAGTTTGTTGCTGGCCACGATCGCAGGCCTCGCATTCGCTCCTTCTAGCTGCATGCGGACCACGGTGGCTGCCGAGGCGGCCTTCAGCGCCTTGCGTGCCTCTAGGTGCGCCCGGAGAGCGGAAGCTCGATGAAGATGGGACGCCATCGCCGCGTCGTGACGAAGGATCGCGATATCTACTTCGTTCGGCGCGAGGGAGAGAGCGTAGCCGGAACCGTGGGAGACGAATCTCACCTCCGGCGCAGCCTGTCCACGGTTCTCCTCAAATCCCAGTGGAAGCTGGGCGTAGGCTTTCTCCCAATGAGGAGTGTCGATTTGTGTGCCCAGCAGGGGCTGGGCTGCAATTGATTGCGAGTGAACAGTATTTTTGCGGAGTCCTGTTGCAACCAGGAGTGCAAACAATAGGGAGCCTGCGAATAGAATGCCGGCAAACTTCACCCACGAAGTTTTTGGATTCATTGAATACTCCTCCGTCAGGCTACTGGTTGTCTAAAGGAGGCAAGGGTAATTGAAAGCTACGTAAAATGGAAGGAATTCGGCAGCGGGCCCGCTGAAATGGAGGGCCCTGGCGCGGCTTTGAAGACGCAGAGCCAAGTGGCCGACACTTTGAAACAGTGAATGCGACGCTGAAGAGACGCCTTCACGCGTGTAGCTCAACTTTGGGAATTGCACGAAATGCTTCTCCAACTCCTTCCGAAGAGGAAGTTGCTTGCGATGAAGTAATTCGCGAAATTCCTTTTATCAGCAGCTATGCCTACGGAAATAACCCGCGCACCAGCGTCGCGTCTGCGACCCGGCCGACAGCCAAGCAATAAGCGCCAGTCCGCATGTGCGTCCGATGTTTCCGCGCACTCTCGTGCACTTCTTGAAACGCGCGCCGCATCACCGACTCGAGCTTCGCGTTCACTTCTGCTTCCGACCAGAAGAAGCTCTGCAAATCCTGTACCCACTCGAAGTAACTGACGGTAACGCCGCCGGCATTCGCAAGAATATCCGGCAGCAACATGATCCCTTTCCGCGCAAGCACCTCGTCGGCATGTGGAGTCGTTGGCCCGTTCGCAGCTTCCGCGACGATCTTCGCCTTAATCTGATCCGCGTTGTTCAACGTAATCACATTCTCGAGCGCCGCGGGAATCAAAATGTCGCACTTCATCGTCAGCAATTCGTCATTCGAGATTCGTGACGTTCCCGGCATTCCCACGACAGTCCCCGAGCGTTCCTTGTAACGCATCGCCTTCAGTGGATCGATGCCGCGCGAATTGAAAACGCCTCCGCGCGAATCGCTGATCGCAATCACGCGCGCTTTCTTCTCCGCAAAAAGCTTCGCCGCCAGTGACCCTGCATTTCCAAATCCCTGAATCGCCACGCTCGATCCGCGCACCGACATTTTCTTCACGCGGCACGCTTCTTCCACAGCCACCAAACATCCGCGCGCTGTCGCTTCGTTGCGTCCTTCGGACCCGCCAATCGAGAGCGGCTTGCCCGTTACGACGCCGAGCGTCGAATATCCCTTCGTCATGGAGTATGTGTCCATGATCCATGCCATCGTCTGCGAATCCGTGTACATGTCCGGCGCGGGAATGTCTTGCTCCGGCCCGATGATCGGAAGAATTTCTGACGTGTACCGCCGTGTCATCCGTTCCAGCTCGGGCTTCGTCATCCGCTTCGGATCGCAAATCACGCCGCCCTTGCCGCCGCCGTAGGGAATGTTCACTGTCGCGGTTTTCCACGTCATCCAAGCCGCCAGTGCTTTCACTTCATCAAGCGTCACGCCTGGGTGATAACGGATGCCGCCCTTCGCAGGCCCGCGCGCCACGTTGTGCTGCACGCGATACCCGGCGAAAACTTTCACTTGTCCGTTATCCATCTTCGTCGGGATGGATACTTCCAGCACGCGCTTCGGCGTGCGCAAAATTTGGCGAAGCCCCTGGTCGAGCTTCAAATATTCAGCCGCGATATCGAACTGGATCTGCGCGATCCGGTAGGGATTCAAATCCTCGCGCGGTGCGATGCGCGGTATTGGCTGCGGAGCCGCCTTGGCGACGGTGGCCATTCTAGCTTCCTCCTAAATTATGCGAGAAGAACCGCATTGACTGCACTGCGAGCCGAATTTCGGACGTCTATTTGGGCCGTAAGTCCCGCGCGAGTCGAAGTTTAGCCAAGCCGCTATGGATGTCAATCGAAACTCCCGCGAGCCGTGTCATCAATTGCGTCACGTTTGCGAGAAATTAGCAGCGTCTCTAGCCGCTCGCGACCGTATAAGCCTATCTGTATCAATTACTTACAGATTCGTCGATGAATTCCCAGGCCGTCGGATCGTCCCCGGCCGAGCGTGTCCCCAATTGGAGAATATCGGCGTTGACCCTCACATACCAAGCAAGTTACGCTGCTTTCGCTCGCGCAAACCGGATGCGCACAATCGCAATCCGGTCACCTGCTCCGCGCGTACTCTATAGTGGAGCCGCTATTTCAGCGCGATTTGGAACCAGAAGACGGGAGCGGATTTGCCGGCGACGGACGCGGCGCTCATTCAGAAAATTATCGCGCGGGACGAATCGGCACTGGCGGCGCTCTACGACCGCTACGCCGGGATGCTCTCGTCCGTTCTGAATCGCATTCTTCGCGACACGCAGGCAGCCGAAGAAATTCTGCAGGACGTCTTTTATCAGCTTTGGTGCAACCCTTCGCGTTTCGATCCGGCACGCGGCTCGTTGCCGGGATGGCTCGTAGTCATCGCGAGGAACCGCGCCATCTCGCGCCTGCGCCGCCACAATCCCGCCGCGGGCGAAGAAATTCTCGAGAACACGGTGGTGATGCCGTTCGATTTGGAATCGAGTGCCTCGCAGCAGCAATTACTCGAACGAGTGAAGGGCGCGATGGAAAGTCTGCCGGCGGAGCAGCGCGCCGCGATCGACCTGGCTTATTTCTCAGGCATGACGCACAGCGAAATCGCGGAACGAACCGGCGACCCGCTCGGAACAGTAAAGACGAGGCTGCGTTCGGCGCTGGAAACTTTGAAACGAAGCTTGCAGTCAACAATGAGCGGAAATCCATAGACGATGTCTAACGGCCATCCAACTCGGGAAGAAGATTTCGATCTCTACGTTCTCGGCGCGCTCGATGGCGACGAGAAACTGGCGATCGAATCGCACCTGGCGAGCTGCGCCGATTGCGCGCGCAAACTTGCTGCCGCGCGAGGACGCGTCGCTGCGCTCTCTTTCTCCGCGCCGCGCGTTGCGCCTCCCGCCGCCGTGAAAGAACGGCTGATGCGGCAGGTTCGAGCGGAAGCCGAAGGTCGCGGTGCCGAAGATCGATCGATCGCCGAGCGTCCCGCGCGCGGTGAAGTCACTCCGCGGCTTGACGCGTCGCGTGGCAGCGGCGGCCGGTGGTGGCTCCCCATTCTCGCGCCTGCGTGCGCCGTGCTGCTCATCGCGACGCTCTACCTCTGGCGGCAGAACGAGCAACTCGCTCAGCAAGTGAATCAGTTCCGCTCGACGATGATCGCTCAGCAGCGCGAGCTCGACGAGACGCGCTCTGTCGCGCATATGTTCGAAGCGCGCGACACGCTCAAAGTCTCGCTCGCTCCCATGCCGGGAATGGCCAAGGGCGAAGTGAAAGTGATGTACAACTCGAAGATGGGGATGCTGATGTATGACGGCTGGATCGAGCCGCCGCCCGAAGACAAGAGCTACCAGCTCTGGGTCGTTCCGATGGAAGGCAAGCCAGTGAGCGTGGGAGTTTTGAATCCCGCCACCAGTGACTCAGCCCACTGGATGACGAAGGTCCCCGCAGGCGTCGAAGCCAAAGCGTTCGCCGTAACGCTCGAGCCCGCCGGCGGAATGCCGCAACCCACGGGCCCGATGGTGATGGAAGGATCGACGTAGTCGCGACGATTCGATTTTCGTAGCGTCCGCTTGCACCACTCGTCGCAACTGGCGCGAAGTTGTCATCCTGAGCGACGCGAAGGATCTCAGCGCAGCCCGCACCACACTCGAGCTTCTATTTTCCGATTTTGTCCGTTCCCATGTACGGCCGCAGCGCTTCGGGAATCACCACCGAACCATCCGCCTGCTGAAAATTCTCGATCACCGCAATCCATGTGCGCCCCACGGCGAGGCCTGAGCCGTTGAGCGTGTGGACGAATTCCGACTTCTTGCTTCCCGGCGCCTTAAAACGAATCCCCGACCGCCGCGCCTGAAACGCTTCCGTATTCGAGCACGACGAAATTTCCATGAAGTCCTGCGTCGAGGGCAGCCACACTTCGATGTCGTACGATTTCGCGGCCGCGAATCCCGTATCGCCGGTGCAAAGCAGCATCACGCGATAGTGCAGCCCGAGTTTCTGCAGCACCACCTCAGCGCTGCGCACTAAAGATTCCAGCTCGTCGTAGCTTTGCTCCGGCCGCGTGAATTTGAACATCTCGACTTTTTGAAACTGGTGCTGCCGCTTGATTCCGCGCGTGTCTTTTCCCGCCGCGCCGGCTTCGGAGCGAAAACAGGCCGTCCACGCGCAGATTTTGATCGGCAACGCTTCCACGTCCAGCGTTTCGTCGCGATAGAGGCTCGTGAGTTGCGTCTCCGACGTCGGCGAAAGCCACAAGTCGCTGTTCTCGATGCGGAACATCTCGCTCGCAAACTTGGGAAGCTTGCCGTCAGCGATTAGGGAGGCGGTGTTCACGAGAAACGGCGGCAGCACTTCCGTGAACCCGTGCTCGCGCGTGTGTACATCGAGAAAGAAATTCGCGAGCGCGCGTTCGAGCCGCGCTCCCAATCCTTTATAGACCGCAAACCGCGAGCCCGAAATCTTGATTGCCGCTTCGAAATCGAGAATCCCCGCAGCTTCGCCAATTTCCCAGTGCGGCTTCGGCGCAAAATCAAATTTCGGAGGCGCGCCCCAGCGGCGTACTTCCACGTTGTCAGCCGCGCCATGTCCCACCGGGACGCTCGCGTGCGGAATATTCGGAATCGTCAGCAGGAACTGCTTCAGCCGCTCGTCGAGCTCAGTGATGCGTTCATCGCCGCGCTTGATTTCGTCCGAAACGGTTTTCATTTTCGCAAGTAATGTGTCGCGCTGCTCCATCGCAGCCGCCAAAGTGATTTCCGGCCCCGCGCCCGGGTCTTTCGCGCCCTCCATCACGTGTTCTTTGGCTTTGTCGCCGCCATGAACGATCTTGTTCAGCCGCGGAATTTCCTCGCTGGCTCGGTTGCGCTCAGCCTTCAGCCGTTCGATCGTGGTGATGATCTGCCGCCGCTCGGTATCCAGCTCGCGAAACGCCGCCAAATCCAGCGAGACGCCGCGGTCCCGCGCCATCTTCTCAATCACGTCCAAGTGCTCGCGCACATATCCAAGGTCAAGCATAGGTGAAGCAGAATACCGGAAAACGCCAGTTGCTGGCGAGTGCCGAGTGATGGGTGCTTAATACCCGAAATCTCGTGGAGCGAACGTGCGGCCCGGCTTGTGTTACGCTGCGTCATACGATACTAATTTGTGACAATCCCGCAAGAAAAGACAGAAGAAGAGGAGTAGGCCATGGATACCCAGTACATCAATTACTACCGATGTCCAGAAGACAACACGAAATGGATCATGGTTTGGAGTTGTATGTGCAATGACCGTTGCCCGGCCTGTAGACATGAGATAGAGCCGTACAAAAGCGACCGACCCCGGTGGTCGGATTCAATCGTTGTTAAGGCATAGCTTCACATCCGGATGTCCTAACCCTTCTCCTCCGGGGTGTAAAAATAGCGCGAACCTTGCACTCGGCCGTTTTCTTTCTTCGGTGGTGCGAACCGTGATCTAATCTCCGGATGTCGCCCGGAAACTCAAGTACAACTCGGCGCCCTTCCTATTTTTTGATTTCGGTTTCTACCCGCGAAAATCTTGAGCTATGTATTCGATACTCGCTGGCTGGTTTTCCAAGCGGCGAAAACGGCGCATGGACGTTTTGTGAAATTGAGACGGGCGATTTTGTTTCATTCCTGTACGGAGCGCGAGTCTACAATCTTTACCGCGTAGGGAAGCGTGAAGCGATAAGCGGGGCTGAGAAATTAGAACCTTGGCCACCTCTCATTTTTCGGGAAACGGGGAAACGCTACTATTTCCCGTTTAGAATTCATCTTCACCCGGATCGAATATTCAGTGAGTCGCTTGTCAGAACTGAGTTCGCCTATGTGGGTGAAAACCTTCTCTTGAGGGGCGGATATCGGAAGACTCATTTCCAAGCTGATCAAACTACCCTTCAGAGCGTTTCGGAAATGGGCAATCGTTTTGACGGTGTAATTGCTCCGCTCTCGTTGCCCGGCTACAATACGTTTACTCTGCGGTTCACCCGCACCCAGCAACTTATAAACATGCCAGAAACTTGCCGCTTTAAGGAGCCGATCTTGCAGTCGGCGATACGTCGGCACTTGATGAATCCGAATAATCTTCAGACTTTTTTGACTGGACTGGCTTTGCCCATGGAATCGCCCGAAGGACTAGAAGTCCTCGGAGAAATGGCAATTCCGCTAGGACATATCGATATTCTACTGAAACAACGGGCGCCGCTTGGTTCGACCTTTAAGGTTCCCATCGAAGTCAAAACAAAGCGAGCCCATCCGGACGATATTGCTCAGCTTCGAGGTTATATGGACGAACTCCGCGACGATTGTCAGTCAGGGGTTCTCATAGCGTCGGATTTCGCCAAAGCATGCGCTCAAAAGGCTTTGAGTTCCGGCGTAAGACTCATTCGTTACACACTGAATTCGGACTTGAATCAGGCAGTAACATTCGAAGAAATTTTCCAAGGCCTAGCACTGGAACCTGTTGAGAAATGACCCGCACGAATGCGCAGCTCCCGCCAAACGTTCTTCCGCACACCCCGCGATTCCGCGTATCCGTATTTCTACGAATAGAAACGCGCCCTCAAACCTGTTAGCGTAAGTCGGGGGATTTTTCGCAATGCGAAAAATGACGACATGCAACACGGCACTCTAAGTCAACGGAGCCTCGTCCACTGGAGAGGCGGTAGGTACGAAGGGAGAGACGAAGGGAGTCCGCAGACAGATGCGGCGAAGGCCCCCTCCCCAGTTCTCGTTCTAAAATACGGTGCCGCGATTAGAATTCAAATCAAACACCTGAAAACAAACAACCTAAGAATTTCTAATCAACGGTACAGCCCTGTTTTTGCATTGAGAAATACGAACTCAAGCTTCGAACCGCCTGTGACTCGGGCCACTCGATTTTCCGTGCGCCGTCATCCGTCGCCTTGGCGAAATCCTAATCGCAAATGCGCGATTAGAACTCACTTCAAACACTTGAAAACAAAGGACGGTCGGCAAGTCTAATCGCAAATAGATCGCGATTTGTAAACACGATTTTCAATCCAAAACTCGATTCGACTTCGCCGCGCGTCGTGAGGACGGGCTTGGCTGATTGGGAGCAGGCCAGCACCAAGCGCGTGGCGGGGAGGTGCGAAAGCGTCTACGCTTAATGGCTCGAAGGGTCTGTAGCAGCGAACGCAAGTGAGGTTGACGCGATGCCGATGCAGAAGAGCAGCAGGAAGGGCGAAGTGGAAGTGCTGGGGACGCTGAGGACGCACTCGCCTCAACTTGAGGGATTTCAGTTTGTGAAATTTCGCGTCAGCGGTGAGGTGGCGCGGCTCACGCTGGACCGTCCTGAGCACAATTTGCTGAACGAGCGGATGCTCGCGGAACTCGCGACGGGAATTAATTCGTTGAGCGAGCGAAGCGAAATCAAATTGATCGTGCTGGACTCGGCGGGGAAAGCGTTTAGCGGCGGCATCGAGCTGGGGGAGTACACGCAGCGGCGCGTGTTTCAATTGCTGGACGCGTTTCACAATACGTTTGCGGCGATGCTCGATACGTCGAAGCCGGTGCTGGTGGTGATTAACGGGCCGGCGTACGGCGGCGGCGCGGAACTTGCGGCGTTGGGCGATCTGGTGATTGCGACGCCGCGCGCGCGATTTGCGCAGCCGGAAATTAAGTTGGGCGCGTTTCCTCCGCTGGCGGCGGCGATTCTGCCGTACATTTTGGGTCCGAAGCTGGCGCTGGAGCTGGTGTTGACGGGTGAGGCGATGTCGGCTGAACGCGCGCGCGAAGTGGGGCTGGTGAACTGGCTCGTGAGCGAAGAAGAGTTGCCGAAAAAAGTGGACGAGCTGATTACGAAGGTGACGGCACAGTCGGGCGCGGTGTTGACGATGGCGAAGAAAGCGATTCTCGGCAGCCTGGGATTGCCGTTGCGCGAAGGTGTGCGCAATTCGATGAAAGTATTTTTGAACGAGCTGGGCGATCTGGAAGATTCGCAGGAAGGTTTGCGAGCGCAGGTGGAAAAACGCGCGCCGAAGTGGAAGAATCGCTAGGCGCGGACGCGCGGGTGCAAGTTGAGTGAGATGCTGTCGCCGAATTGACAGCGTGAAGCGACGCGCATAAACTCGCGGTGAACAATTTAGCTGGCACGGGTTGAGGGGAAGGCCGTGAAAATCGGCCACGGTCCCGCCACTGTGATCGGCCGTCGCGGAATTTTAGACGCGCGAACGGCTGAGAGTCAGGAAACCTGCCCGGGCTGGTCGAAGCTGACACTCTTCGCGAGAAAGAGTGTGGCGATGAGCCTCGCTATTCTCGCGAGGCTTTTTTGTTTTGGTGCGCGAGATTTTGTGGGGGAGCGATTGCGGCGCGGCTGGCGGCGACGAGCGATTTTTTTGTGCGCGGCGTTTTGTTGTGCGGCTCTGAATTGCGCGACGAGCGGCGCGATGGGCGACGAGTCGTACGCGAAGCAGCAATCGTCAACGACGCCAGCGTCGCCGAGCGCGCCGCCCGCCGCGCGGCCGAACGCCTCGGGGAAGAGCGCGCCCGCGACAATCGTTACCGATGAAACCGGGCGGCGGGTTGCAATCCCGGCGGACGTGAAGCGCGTGGTGACGCTGGCGCCGGATTTGACGGAGACGATTTACATGTTGGGGCTCGAGGATAAGCTCGCAGGCGACACGGATTATTGCGACACGCCCGCAGCTGCGAAACTGAAGCCACACGTGGGCGGGCCGCAAAACCCAAACCTCGAAGCGATTGTGGCGCTGCATCCGGATTTAGTGCTGGCGACGACGTCAATCAATCGCAGCGAAACGGTGGATGCGCTCGCGAAAGTGGGCGTGGCGGTTTACACCGCGAATCCGCACACGGTGCGCGGGATGCTGGCGTCAACGAAGAGAATTGCGGAATTGATTGGCGCGGGGGACCGGGGAGCAGAGCTTGTCGCACAATCGCAGGCGCGACTCGACGCGATTTCGATGCGGCTTGCCGATGTGCCGTTGGTGCACGTTTTATTTGTCGTGTGGGAGAATCCGCTGATCACGATCGGGCAAAATACTTTTATTGCGGATGCGTTGAGGTGTGCGGGGGCGGAGTCTGTGATTCTGGCGAAGCAGAATTGGCCGCAGATCAGTTTTGAAGAAGTGGTGAGACTCGAGCCGGATTACATCGTGTTTTCGAGCAGTCATACGGGATTTGGTGCGCAGGAACTTGCCGCGCTTCGGACAAAGGCGGGCTGGAAAGATTTGCGCGCGGTGGAGCTTGGCCACATCGCAGTGGTGAGTGAAGAGGTGGACCGGCCGTCGCCGGGATTGGTGGACGCGATCGAGCAGCTTGCGCGGCAATTGCATCCGGATGTGTTCGCGCCGGCGGAAAATAGAAAAGCGCTATTGGAAAACGGAAAAGTGAAAATGAAAAACGGAAACGCACCGCGGCGCGACGCGGAATCGCTTGCCGGAGCGGCTCTTTGAGACCGCTGACGCCTCGAAAGATTTTGGGAGTTTGCGGCGTTCTTTTCGCGGTGCTTTTTGTTGTTGTGGTGGTTTCGCTGCGGATGGGAGCGTATCCGATTTCGGTGCGCGACATCGTGATGACGCTTTTCAACGGTGTGGCTGGAAGGCGCGAACAAATTCCTTCGGAGTTCTGGCTGGTGGTTTTCGGTTTGCGGTTGCCGCGAATCGCGCTGGGAATTCTGGTGGGAGCGGCGCTCTCAACGGCCGGCGCGGGTTTTCAAGCGCTGCTGCGGAATCCGCTCGCGGATCCGTATGTGTTGGGTGTTTCGAGCGGAGCCGCGCTGGGCGCGATTGTGAGTTTAGTGATTGCACCGCACGTGCCCGGGCTGATTCAAATTGCGGCATTTGCCGGAGCGGCGGCAACGATTGCGGCGGTTTATTTTTTGGGGCGGCGCGGCGGGCAATTGGACAGTCCGACGTTGCTTTTGGCGGGAATCGTGTCGGCGTCGTTTTTGTCCGCGATCATTATGTTTTTGATGACGACGTTGAGTGGACGCGACCTGCGCGGGATGGCTTTCTGGTTGATGGGCGACCTTTCGTCACCCGCGGCGATCGATTTGCGGTGGCTTTATTTTATTTTGCTCGTGGTGCTGGGATCGATTTACACCACATCGTCTGATTTGAATTTGATTCTGACAGGAGAGCAAGAGGCGCGGCATCTGGGCGTGAACGTGAATCGCGTGAAGCTGGTGGTTTATATCGGCGCGTCTTTATTGACGGGCCTCGCGGTATCAGTGAGCGGCGCGATCGGGTATGTGGGGCTGCTGGTGCCGCACGTGATGCGAATGCTGTTTGGAACCGACTACAGGCTGTTGATTCCGGCATCGGCGCTCGGCGGCGCGATTGCGATCGTGATTGCAGACACGCTCGCGCGCACCGTGGTGGCGCCGACGGAATTGCCCGTTGGCGCGATGACTGCGTTGGCAGGCGCGCCTGTGTTTATTTACCTGATGAGGCGGAAGGTTCGATGAACGTGACGGCTGGAAGCGGAGCGGCGTCCGGTTCGCAGATGGGTCCTTTAGCAGCGGGACCTCGGCCGCGATTGAAAGTGGAGCAAGTGAGCTATGCGTATGCGGCGACGGACCGCTCGGCGCCGAAGTTCACGCTTGGACCGGTGAGTTTTGAGGCGCAGCAACGCGAGCTGATTGCGATTCTGGGACCGAACGCGAGCGGTAAATCAACTCTGTTGAAATTGCTCGGCGGAGTCGTCAAGCCGCTTTCCGGACGCGTGGAGATTGATGGCACGGAAGTGGGCGGGCTTGATTTGCGAACGCGCGCGCAGAAAATTGCGCTCGTACAGCAGGAAAGCGAACTGCTGTTTCCGCTGCGTGTGTGGGAATACGTATTGCAGGGGCGGTATCCGTACGGAAAGCGGCTGAGATTCGAGTCGGATGAAGATTGCTTGATGGCGGGAAATGCGCTGGCGCAGGTTGGGGCGGATGAGCTGCGCGATCGGTGGATGGAGCAGCTTTCGGGTGGCGAAAAGCAGCGCGTGATTTTGGCGCGGGCGCTGGCGCAGCAGCCGTCACTGTTGCTGCTCGATGAACCGACGCAGCATCTCGATATCGGCGGCAAAGTGGAATTGCTGCGGCGGCTGAGAAATTTGGCGGACGAAAATCGGTACACCGTGGTGGTGGTGACGCATGAATTGAATCTGGCGGCGGAATTTTCCGATCGGATCGTCCTGTTGCAGAAGGGGAAGTGTTTGCGAATTGGGGCGCCGGGGGAGGTTTATCAGCGGGATTTGCTCGAAGAAGTTTTTGAGGCACCGCTGGAAGTGGAGACTCGGACGAGCGGGCGGCCGCGCGTGATTTTGAGAGGAAGCCATTAGGACGAGAGTTGACGGATGCCGTCGAACGCGTGGCACGCACGTTAGATTCTTGATGGAGTAACCGCTGAGATTCTTCGCTTCGCTCAGAATGACAACCATGGGACGAAGGCGGCTGATCGTCTTCGCAAGCAGCGTAGTTGCGGATCGAGCAGCGCTGTAAACAATCACACGAGACTCCGCGCAAGGGAAGACGGTGCAAAACCGTCGCCGCCGCGCGACTGTAAGGCGGATGTTTTCAGTGCGTGCCACTGTTCTTCGAGCTGAATCGAGAGATTCGGAACGGAATGGGAAGGCCGCGCTGCTGCTTCGACTGCTTGGGAGAGTAAATAGCAAGCAATCGAAGTGAATCGCCGAGCCAGGAGACCTGCGGAGCCTCAATCCAGATGCGAGTGCTCGATTATTCGGTGGTGAGCGCACGCTTCCGGACAACCTTCAACTCCCGCGCGAGAGGGAGAGGAGGAAACATGAGACTGCCGCACTTGCTTTTTTTATTTGCTTCAGTGATTTTTCTTTTCTCCGGCAACATTCAGGCACAAACGTCAAATCCAGCCAACACAAGTTCAGGGGGACGCACCGGAAATATCTCCGCAACGATTGAAGGCACAGTATACGACCCCAAAGGGCGCGTAATTCCAGGCGCACGGATCACTTTGTTATCCGAAATGTCAGTGCTTGAAGTACGCCAGAGCAACTCACAAGGCCAATTCAAATTCGAAGGGCTCATCCACGGAACGTACGGAGTTCTCGGGAACTCGCCAGGATTCAATGAGCTTCGAAACAATATCGAATTGCAACCCGGCGAAGTGCAGAAGCTCGATTTGCATCTGGAGTTAAGCGCGGTCGACCAGCGAGTGATTGTGTCGGCTGAGCCGGGCGGAGCAATCGCATCGCAGATCGGTTCTTCGGTGAGTGTAATCTCGCAGCAGGAAATCGAAGATCGCGGCGCCCAAGTAGTTTCCGATGTGCTGCGCGGGCTGCCGGGTGTTGAGATCAATCAGACGCTTGGGCGCGGCGGAGTGACGAGCGCGTTTATTCGCGGCGGGGATTCCGACTACAACCTCGTGATGGTAGATGGAATTCCGCTGAACGACTTTGGCGGAGGGTTCGATCTTTCGCCGCTCTCGCTCGTGGGCGTGCAGCAAGTGGAAGTGATTCGCGGGCCGGAGAGTGCTCTGTATGGCTCGAATGCCGTGGCCGGAGTGATCAATGTGGTGACGGATCACGGCGACGGGCCTCCGCACTTTTCGTTCTTTGGCGAAGGCGGAAATTGGTACACGTGGCGACTTGGAACGAGCGGCGCGGGACTCACCCATGGTTTCAACTGGGCGTACAGCTTGTCGCAGCTGCAAACAAATGGAGTGGTACCGAACAACGACTATCGCAACCAGTCGTCGTATTTGAGTTTGGGATATTCGCGTTCACCGCGCCGGAAATTCAATTTTCACTTTCTCGGAGCCGCTGACAGCGGAGGATTGCCGGGGCCCTACGGTTCAGATCCCGATGGTCTCTTTCCGGGAATCGATCTTGTGTCGCGGCAGAACCAGAATTTATTTGGCTATCAGGCGAACTACACGGAGCAGTTTTCAAGTCGATTTCAGCAGGTGACGACCGTGAGCGTTTCGACGGACCGGTTTTCGTTTCTCTCGCCGTTCGGCTCGTCGTTCACGAATAATTCGCGCGTCGTGGCGAACACAAGAAGCGAGATCGCGATTTCGTCGAAAGATGTTCTCGTCGCCGGATTTGAATACGATCATGACCAGTTCAAAGATACTTTCGTCGCCGATGCGAGCGGCAATCCTTTCAATCTGCCTCGCGAAAGTTATGCGTTCTTCGCGGAAAATCGCTGGACGCCGGGAAACCGCTGGTTCATCAACACGGGCGTGCGGGTGGACAATATTCGTACAGGCACGCTGCCAGAGGATCCGGGCGCCGGAGAGCCGGAAATTCCGGCGAGTTCAATTACAAAGGTGGACCCGCGGATTTCCGCAGCATATCTCGCGAGGCAATCAGATACGGACGGATTTTTCGGAGCCACTCGACTGCACTCAAGTTTTGGGACCGGCATCCGCCCACCGAATGGATTCGAGTTGGGATTCACGGACAATCCGAAGTTGAAGCCGGAGGAAAGCATCAGCTTTGACGCGGGCATCGAGCAACGGATGGCGCAGGGGCGCGCGACTCTGGACGTCACGTATTTCTACAATCGGTTCAAGGATCAGATCGTGACGACGGGAGCGCTTCCGAACTTGAGTTCGTTTCAGTCTGCGAATATAGCGAAGTCGCGAGCGTACGGGTTGGAGAACAGCATTCGCGTGCGGCCGTTCGATTCACTCGAAGTGTCAGCGTCTTACACCTGGCTCAATACGGCGATACTGGCGCTCGACGGTTCGACCGAAGCGCAATTTCCGTTTGAGGTGGGCCAGCCGCTGCTGCGCCGGCCGCACAATTCCGCGGGGTACAACGTCACCTGGACCCACCGGCGCCTGATGCTCAATTTGAACGGGACTGTTCGCGGGCCGGTGCTTGATATCGAGCCGAATGATGGGAGCTTTGCGTGCGAGTTGATGCCGCCGCTGCAGTGCGTGTTTCGGAATAAGGGATACGTGCTCGCGAACGCCGGCTTTTCTTATCAGTTTCCGCGCGGGATCGAAATATACGGGCGGCTCAATAATTTCGCCAACCAGAAGTATGAGGAGGCGTTTGGCTTTCCGTCGTTGCGGTTGAATTTTCTTGCAGGTGTTAAATTGCAATTGCCGGCGGGTGGAGGACACGCCAACCGCTGAGATTGGTGGTGCTCCGCGCGAGTAAGGCGTTCGACGTGGCTACCTCAGAAAATTGATCGACGCTTGCGAAGGGGTCGCACTTTCGCTCGATAGGGCACGGCCCGCCGCGGCGGGCAGGCATGCCGTGCCCCTACGGGAGAAGATCTACGATCGTGCTCTCTCTGGAGTCGGGTGCTAGCTTCGAATGCTATAATTCTAAGTCCAACATGGCTCGAATCGCACAGGAGATGCGAGTTTCACCCGAGGTGATGGCGCGGTACGAACCCGTCATCGGGCTCGAGGTGCACGCGCAGCTCAAGACGAAAACGAAGGCGTTCTGCGGATGTTCGACACGGTTTGGAGACGCGCCGAACTCAAACACCTGTCCGGTGTGCCTGGGATTGCCCGGCGCGCTTCCAGTATTGAACCGGAAAGCAGTGGAGCTGGCGGTACGCGCGTCACTCGCGTTGAACGCGAAGATTCACGAGCGGTCGCGATTCGCGCGCAAGAACTACTTCTATCCGGATTTGCCGAAGGGTTACCAAATTTCAATGTACGAGCTGCCGCTGGCTACGGAGGGCACGCTCGAGATCGAACTTGACGGCGCGACAAAGAAAATCGGAATCACGCGTTTGCACATGGAAGAAGACGCGGCGAAAAATCTGCACGAGGGCTTCGCGGACTCCGACAAGTGGAGCTATATCGATTTCAACCGCGGCGGGGTGCCGCTGGTGGAAATTGTGTCCGAGCCTGATATTCGGACGCCCTCTGAAGCGTATCAATATTTGAACACGTTGAAGCAGGTGCTGGAATACACGGACGTGAGCGATTGCAATATGGAAGAAGGGTCGCTGCGTTGCGACGCGAACGTAAGCGTACGGCTGCGCGGGGCGCCAAAATTCGGAACGAAAGTGGAAGTAAAGAATTTGAATTCATTCCGTTATCTTTCGCACGCGCTGGAATTTGAAATCGAGCGGCAGATCGGCGTGTTGGAAACTGGAGGAGCAGTGACGCAGGAAACGCGGCTGTGGAATGTGGCGGGCGGACGAACGGAGTCGATGCGATCGAAGGAATTTGCGCACGATTATCGTTATTTCCCCGATCCGGATTTGCTTCCGGTGAGCGTTTCTGAAGCGCTGATTTCGGAAGTGCGAAGCGCGATGCCGGAATTGCCGGCTGCGAAGCGTGAGCGATTCGCGAAGGAATATGGGATCGCGGCGTACGATGCTGGCGTTCTGACGGCGGGAAGCGCGCTTGCGGATTATTTCGAGTCGGTGGTGCGCGCGGGTGCCGGTGCAAAGGCGGCGGCAAGTTGGATATCGGTTGAGCTGCTGCGGCGTCTAAATGATGTTGGGAAGGATATCGGAGATTGTCCGGTGACTCCTTTGGCGCTGGCGGGTCTTCTGAAGAAAGTGGAAGGCGGAGAAATTACGGCGGCCAGCGGGAAGAAAGTTTTCGAGAAAATGTTTGAGACGGGCAAGAGCGCATACGAAATTGTGGCGTCGGAGGGATTGGCACAAATTTCAGATGCGGGCGCGATTGAGAAGATTGCAAGGCAAGTGACGGCGAAGAGCCCGGACAATGTTGCGAAGTACCGGTCGGGCAACGAAGGCGTATTCAAATTTTTTGTGGGCCAGGTGATGAAAGAAACGCGCGGGCAGGCGAATCCTCAGCTCGTGAACGAAATATTGAAGCGAGTGCTGGCTGAGGCATAGGGCGCACACATGAATGCAGGCGGGACAATCGAGATGCTGAAAGAAGGCGACAAGGCTCCGGGGTTCAACGTGACGGCGGACGACGGCGAAAAAGTGTCGTCTGTGGATTATCGCGGGAAGAATGTAGTGCTGTTTTTCTATCCCAAGGCGAACACTCCCGGTTGAACGAACGAAGCGTCCGAGTTTCGTGACGCCATCAAGAAGTTTGAAGCAGAGAATGCGGCGATTCTGGGATGCAGCGCCGACTCCGTGGAAGCTCAGACAAAATTCAAAGTGAAGCACAAGTTAAATTTTCCTCTGCTGGCAGATACGGAATTTGAAGTGATTGAAGCGTACGGCGCGCGGCGCATGAAAAGTTTCTTGGGTAAATCGTTCCTGGGAATCGTGCGGATGACATATTGGATCGGGCCGGACGGGATGATTCGGAAGATCTGGGACAATGTGACGCCGAAAGGGCATGCGGCTGAGGTATTGACGGCGATTCAGGAGGGCGTGAGTGGTTGGTGAGTTCGAGAGCGTGCCCGGGCTTACATCGAGATTCTTCGCTTCGCTCATAATGACAATCGAGATAGAAAGCGCGGCGTATCAGGCTGGTGGCTTTAGATTGTGACGTGAAAGTTTTCGGCTTCTGGCTCGACGAGGGCGTTATCGATCAGGCGAGTTTTTCCTAACAGCGCGGCTATTAGAATGAAACAGCGGTTGCGCAGCACAGAGACAGGTTCGAGAGTCTCAGCGTCGGCAATTTCCACGTAATCGATTTTCACTCCTGGCTCGGAATCCAAGATACGACGAGCGGCGACGATCAAGCGCGCGGCGTCGCGTTCGCCTGAAGCGATTTCACGTTTTACTGCTTCGAGCGAGCGGTGAAGAGCTGTGGCGGCGCGGCGATCGTCGGGGCTGAGGTATGCATTTCGCGATGAAAGCGCGAGGCCATCCGGTTCGCGAACGATTGGCGCGACGATCACTTCGGTATCGAGATTCAGATCGGCTGCCATTTGCTGAATGATGCGGGATTGCTGCGCGTCTTTGCGGCCGAAAAATGCGAAGCGCGGCTGGACGATTTCGAAAAGCTTCAGCACCACGGTGGCGACGCCCTCGAAATGGCCGGGGCGCGAACGGCCTTCGAGGCGCGCGCTTAGGCCTTCCACTTCGACCGTCGTGCGAAAACCCTTCGGGTAGATTTCCTCCGGCGGCGGCGCGAACAAATAGTCGACGTTCAATTGTTCGAGCGTGGCGCGATCGGAATCGAGCGTGCGCGGATATTTATTGAAATCTTCGTTGGGACCAAACTGCTTTGGGTTTACGAAAATCGAGACGACCACGGGCGAGCATTGCGATTTTGCCGCTTCGACGAGGGACGCATGGCCTCGGTGCAGAGCGCCCATAGTGGGGACGAGGCCGAGAATGCGGTCGCCTTGCTTGGCGGCGCGGCCGATTTGTTTCATCCAGGAGACAGTGCGAACGATTTCCATGTGTGAGTGGGCTAGCAGCGGCGCGAGTCGCAGTCGCGCGATGCCATACGGAAGTTTCGATGAGCAGCGCTGCGTCGACTAGCAACTGACTCAGCAAATGCGCGCTGCGAAAACGAAGATCGCATCAGGAGGAGGCCTTTGCGGCGCGTTCGCGATAAAAGAAAATCAGATCCGAGGAATTCGGCGTCGCGGCGAGTTGGCGGAGCATCGTGGCGACCTGGCCGCGGTGATAGGTGCCGTGATTCACGAGGTGCTGAAGCATTTGCCAGAGTGGCGCGGATTGAGGAGTGCCCTTGGTGGTTTTGTGTTCGACGACACGCGTTATGTCTTCGGGTTTAAGCGCATTTACGTACGCGTTCAAGTTTGGTTCCACTTCGTTCCAACGATGGCGGAGCGAACTGAGAGTGGGGAAGTCGGTACCGGGGCGAAGGGAGTTCGCAGAACGACCGTGCCAGCGTTCGAGCCAGAGCCATTCCACTTCGCAAACGTGCGCGAGCGTGTCGCGGATGGAACGGAAGCTGGAGTTGAGATCGCGCGTGAACTGTTCATCGGTGAGCGCGGCGCAAGCGTCGAGAGTGCGGCGATTCGCCCAGGAATTGTACTCGTAGAGCAGATGGAAATCTTCGAGGTTCATGCGAGATCGCTCCTACGCGAGATGGTGTGGACGTAGAAATTTGAAACGATGCCGCGTTGAAGCCCGGCGCTTCAACGCTGATGCCCACTGGTTGCGGAACGAACGAACCGTGCCCTCCCGCAAATGCAACATCAGGTCCGTTGGCGTGCTAGCAGCTGTTCGCGCAACTCGGCCGGCGAGTGATATGACTCGGCGTCGGACGGGAAGCTGCCGTTGCGCACGTCGTCGCAGAATTCAGCGGCGGCGCGTGAAATTTCTGCGGACAAGTTTACATACTGGCGCGCGAATTTCGGTTTGTGGCCCATCGTAAGTCCGACGAGATCGTGGAACACCAGAACCTGACCGTCGCAATCGGGACCCGCGCCGATGCCGAGCGTGGGAATGTGCAGTTCTCGCGTGATCTGAGCAGCAAGATCGCGCGGCACAGATTCCAGCACCACGGAAAAGGCTCCGGCTGCTTCCACCGCTTTTGCGTCGCGTTCGAGCTGCTTCGCGGCTTCGGCTGTCTTGCCCTGTACGTGAAAGCCACCGAGAGCGTTGATCGATTGCGGCGTCAATCCGACATGACCCATCACTGGAATTTCGGCTTCCACGAGGCGCGAGATTAATTCCAGGCGCCGTTCGCCGCCTTCGATTTTCACGGCTTCCGCGCCACCTTCTTTCACAAGGCGGACGGCATTGCGAATCGATTCGTCGATTGAAACATGGAAACTGCCGAAAGGCATGTCAGCCACAAGCAAAGCGCGTTTTGTTCCGCGGCGAACGGCCCGCGTGTGATGCAGAATTTCATCGAGAGTGACGGGTAGCGTGCTGTCATATCCGAGCACGACCATGCCGAGCGAATCGCCAACCAGCAGCATATCGACGCCTGCTTCGTCGAGAAGTCGCGCGGTGGGATAGTCGTAGGCCGTAAGAAACGTTATCTTTTTTGTTGCGGGAGAACCTGGAAATAGCTTGCGGGAGAGAATGTCGGGCACGGTGACTTTACCGTTGTCCGCACGGGGTGTGACGCTCATTTTTTCCTCCGGTGCCGCTCCCAGCTTCGGGATGCAGCCCACTAGCTACTCAGATGCTAACAAATCGGATGGGCTTCTGCCAAGTGATTCCCGTCGTCAGCGTCAGGGTTGGGTCACGGGCTTCGGGATTTGCGGTTCGACGCCGCGCCAGCCGACAGGCCGGCCGCTCACCGCTTCTTTGAGCGCGCGGAAAAGGACAACGTACATCATCTGGCGATAGTAAAAGCGCTGAAGGATGAGCGGCGCGAGAAGAGTCCAATCCTCGTTCTTCTCGAGGGCGAACGCCACCACGCACGTCAGGAGATCGATGAGCATGAAGATGGCGAAAAATATCAGCGAGCGTTCCACGTCTTGCGACGTCCACAGTTGCGGAATTCGCGCCACACGCAGCTGAGCGAGTCCCCAGAGCGCGATCGACAGCAGGAAGAGAAGATCGATGATGGGCGAAACCAGTGGAAGCAATATCTGGAACAGAAAAATATTGGGAATCGCGACCCAGCCGAGTGTGCCGTAACGAGGTTTGCCCACCGCGTCGCGATGTTTCCAGATGGCTTGCATCGTGCCGAACGTCCACCGGAACCGCTGGCGAATTAGGGCTTCGACGGTTTCGGGAACTTCAGTGCGGCCGATCGCGTCTTCGTCGTAGAGGATTTTCCAGCCTTCGCGGCGAATCGTGAGCGTGAGATCGGTATCTTCCGCTACCGTGTCGCCCGAAAACCCGCCGTGGCCTCGCAGGACTTCTGTGCGCCACGCGCCGGCAGCGCCCGGCACCACAGGAATACAATTCAGCAAATCAAAAGCGCGCTTTTCCAGATTTTGGCTGGTGATATATTCGAGCGCCTGCCAGCGAGTGAGCCAGCGATTGCGGTTCATCACTTTCACGTTTCCGGCAACCGCGCCGACTTTCGGGTCGACAAAATGGCGCACCAGCAGCGGAATCGCATCAGGATCCACAATTGTGTCTGCGTCGATCGAAACGATAATTTCGCCTGTGGCTTCCGCCAGTCCGTTATTCAGAGCGGTAGGCTTGCCGCGATTTGGCTGGAGCAGCAGGCGAACGCGGGGATCGCGGCCGTAATTATCTTTCACCAACTCCGCAGTGTGATCCGTTGAGCCGTCGTCGATCACCAGGATTTCAAGTTTTGGATACCCCGACGCCAGCGCAGAGCGGATCGTATCGAGAATCACAGCTTCTTCGTTATATGCAGGGACCAGAACGGTGACAGATGGCTTGTAATCGGGGTTCTCTGGTGCCGCAGGGCGAAGTTTCTCAGCGAGCGCAAGCAGACCGATAACGAGAGCGCGCCCGCTGACCAGCAAGATTCCCGCAATGAAGATGAAGCCGATTCCCGCGCGGAAGATTCGGAAAACATCAAAGATGAACGCGTCCGCGCGCGCCAGGAGCCACTCTTCGTGACTGAGCGGCTGCATCACCTGCGCTCGCGTTTGATTCAGCAGCGCGGAAACTGAGACAAATTCATAACCCTTTGCGCGCAATCCGTCGATTATGCGAGGCAATGCTTCCACGGTGTGGCTGCGATCGCCGCCGCCATCGTGCATCAGTATGATGTTGCCCTTCTCATCTGTGGCGTCGGCGAGCACGCGTTGCACAATCGTATCTGTCGGGGGAGGCGGGCCGCCGTTTGGCTCGCCCCAATCGTGCGGGTCGACGCGAGCCCCAATGATGATGTATCCCATTGACTGAGGGATTGGGAGCATCTGAATTTCACTGGCCGTTTCAGGCTGGTGATCGATGCCGAAGGGCGGACGAAACAACAAAGTCTTTACGCCGAGGCTGCTCTCGATCAGCAGCTCGGTCAAATTCAGTTCAATCTGGAGTTGCGGCTTCGCGATGGACTCAAAATCAGGATGAGTAAACGTATGATTGCCGACTTCGTTTCCGAGCGCAAATTCCTGCTTAATCAGCCCGGTTTCCTGGTTTGCAGATTCGCCGATGACAAAGAAACACGCCGGCGCGCCCTTTGCTTTGAGGATGTTCAAGATTTTTGGCGTCCACTGCGGATCGGGCCCGTCGTCAAAGGTAAGCGCCACTTTGTGCGGCAAATCGCCCATCTGCTGAATTCGCCATGTGAGCGGGTAGCTTTTGAAAGTCTCATCGTCAAAGAGGTCGGTATCTTTATCGTATTCGAATGTGCGGCTGCCGCTCTGCGGAGTTGCAGTGATACGCCAGATGTCGCCGTCACCTTCGAGAATCAGATCGTAGCCGGGCGGGACGACTTCGAGTTTGTCGCGGATCGCATCGTCAGGACGAGTCGCATCCCAAATATCCCAGATCGAAGGATCTTCCATGCCGAGACGCCAAAGAGCAGTGCCCTGGACGTGTTTTCGCTCCGCGGCGCGGAGCTCGTTATACGCCGTGATCCCGTCGAGCATCCAGACGTTATGCACTACTTTGTTTTCGTCCTCGTAGGAGTAGTGCGGGCTCAGCGAATCGCCGTCGAAATCGATATCGGATTCGGATTCAACCGCTGTGATGACGGCCTGCTGAAAGGTGACGGCTTGCGCGACAGGGTTGGGATCGCTCTTTGATTTCGCCGGCCAGTCATATCCGTAATTCGCAATTCCCATCACGATTTTTTCCGGCGGGACGAGCTTAAGGATGTTGTCGATGTTGCGAACGAACCAGTCCTGCGCGACGACCGGTCCCGGAGCGGAAGACGGCCAGTGAAAATCATAGTTCATCAGGATGATTGCATCGGCCTGCGAGGCGAAATACTTGTAGTCGTAGCTCCAGTCGGCCGCGGGCAGAGCCACCATCAATTTCAAACCTGCTGCGTGAAGCGACAGCGCGAGATCGTGAATGAAGTGCTGGAAATTCTCCTGGCTCGCCTGCGGAACTTCCTCGAAATCGACGACGACGCCAGGATCGTGTTGAGAGGTGGCGAATTGCTGCAGCGCTTTCGCCAGCCGCTCACGAGATGCCGGACGCGCCAGCATCTCCGCCATTTCCGGCACCTTCCAGTCTTTGCCGTCGTAGTTGTTCACCATCGACATCACGGGCAGGTCGACGCCTTTGGCCTTGATCGTTTGCATCCAGGTGACGAGCTTTGGATCCTGGTCGACGTCTAGATGGCCGTCGGGCGACACGGCGTGCAGCGCTTCAGGAATAAGAACGTCGAGATCGTGATAATGCGCTTGCAGCGACGCAAGACTGGTGGAATCCCAGCTGACGTAAAACGCCGCGCGCAGAGGATCGTAGTTGCTGGGAACCTGCCCGAGTTGAGCGACTCGATGCTTTCGTCCCGGGCGAATCGATTTCGGCTTCAGGCGATTCCGAATCGCGTGAAGCGTACCGTGCGTGTCAGCGCGGAGAATATCGGGCAGATCCGGATTGCGAATTACGTTAACGATAAAAACGATGAGGACGAGAGTGAACAAGCCGCCCGTAATCTCCAGAACGCGGCGAGTCCTGCGCCAGCGACGGCGCTCCTCATCGTAGAAAATAGGCTTGCGTTCAGGCATTCAGGCAATCCAAGCTAGCCGTCCACCAACATCGTGTCAATGACTCCTACAGCTAAGATGCGCACAAACGTCGCACTGGCCGCACTGACAGGCCTGATTCTGCGAGTATTTTTCGTTCTGAAATTTCCCGTGACTGATTCGGGCGATGCTCCATTCTACATCGAGCTGGCCTCGAATTGGCTGAAGAAGGGCGTGTACGGTTCGCTCGTGAACAGGCAGATGACGCCGATGGACATGCGCGTTCCGGGCTATCCGGCATTTCTGGCTGCGGTTTTTGCGTTTGCGGGAACTTCTTCGAGGGCCGTGATGCTGGCGCAGGCAGTGGTGGATGTGGCCAGTTGTTTTCTAATCGCATGGATCGCGTCAAGACTCGCGCCGGCGGAATCGCGAACACGAGTGACGCTTGCAGCGCTGTGGCTCGCGGCGCTTTGTCCATTGACTGCGAATTACACGGCGGTACTTCTTACCGAGACGCTCGAAATATTTTTGACGTCGCTTGCAATATTGGTGCTGCTCGAAACAGATTTGGGGCGTCCGGCGGATGGCGCGAACGCGTCATTTTTTTCGAGTCGCTGGCTGCTCGCCGGAATCGTGGTGGGGTTTGGCTCACTCGTAAGGCCGGAAACTCCGCTGCTGCTCTTGAGCGCGGGCCTCGTGCTGCTAGTGAAATGGTGGCGGCCGCGCGATTGGCCGAAACTGGTGCGCACCACCGTGTTGCTGGGGATTGGTTTATTGCTGCCGCTTGCGCCCTGGGCAGCGCGCAACTGGAAGTCGCTCCACGAAGTGCAATTTCTTGCGCCTCGGTATCTCGTGGAGGCCGGTGACTATGTGCCGCTTGGTTTCAACGCGTGGACGAACACATGGCTCTGGCGATTTCGCGATGTATATCTCACGCAATGGAAAGTGGGCGACAAAGAAATTCCGATCGACGATATCCCCGCCTCAACTTTCGATTCCGCGGAAGAGCGAGATCGAGTGGCCGGATTACTCGACCAGTACAACGACAGTTTGACGATCGATCCTGGGATCGATCACGAGTTTGCTGAAATTGCTCGCGACCGCACAGCGCGACACCCGTTGCGCACATTTATAGGAGTGCCGGCTCTCCGCGCCGCAAGCATGTGGATCACGCCGCGAACGGAGTTGCTGCCGTATTCCGGTCACCTTTTTCCGGTTAGCGAGAAGTGGGAAGACGATCCACGAGATTTTAAGGTGACCGTGGGATTGGCACTTGCGGGCTACTTCTACGTCGGGCTCGGAATTCTCGGAGCGTGGATCGCGCGGAAGCAGCCGGGCTGGGCGTTCTTGATCGTTTTTATTCTAGTGCGCACCGCGTTCTTCAGCGTTTTTGTCGAGACTCCCGAGCCGCGTTACATGTTGGAATGTTTTCCCGCGGTGATCGCGCTCGGTGCGCAGGTATTTGCGAGGAGGACTCAGCTCTCTTCGACAGGCTCGGGGTGAATCGTCAGGCGAAAAATTTGAGGGAAACGCTCTTTCACGCGGTCTTCGAGCGCGGCAGTGATGTCGTGGACTTCCGTGATGGGCAGGGCGCCGTCCATCGCGCAGTGGCATGAGACGAGGATTTTGTGGTCGACGCTGCGGACGTGCACTTCATGGCAATTGGTCAGCTCGTGGTATTCCGACTGAAGTGAATTCAAAAAATCCTGCACGGAGCGCGAAAGACCTTTCATTTCCTCAGCGCCAGCAATACGCGCACCGAGCGGTTCAATGTGAATATTGATACGAGCGCGCGGATCGGTGGCGCCGCGAATATCTTCCTCAAGTTGGGTGGCGCTATGATGAGCCTCGCGCAGGCTGGAGCCTTCGTTCACCTCGAGATGCAACTCGATAAACAAGCGGCCTTCGAATTGATGCGCTGAAAGCTCGTGTACGGCGAGCCCCCGGCGCTGTGCGACGGCGCGAATCGTTTCGAACAGATCCTCATCACTGCGGGCGCGCGGTTCCACATGAACCACCACATCCGCTGGCACTACCGATTCAACACTCCGTTCGACGGCATCACTCGCGGCGTGCGCCTGCTCGAGACTGGCAGTGCGCGGAACGCTGATCGTCACATCCACGAAATAGTTTTGGCCCGAGCGGCGCACGCGCACGCGCTCGCTGCGCAGCACACCTTCGGTGTTCGCGACGGCAGCCGTGATCTGCTGCTGCAAACCGCTCGGCGCAACGTCGAGCAGTGCGTCTACCGTTTTTTTGCCCAGACGCGAGCCGATCCAGATGATGAGTCCAGCAACGCCGAGGGCAGCGAAAGCATCGAGCGTGCCGAGCCACGGAATGCCGTATTTCGCTCCGATCAAAGCGCCGGTGATTCCCAGAATTACGACAAATGTGCTCCAGACATCTGTTGAGAAGTGCAGGGCGTCCGCTTCGAGAGCTTCGCTGGGATATTTGCGTGCTACGCGCGTCAATCCGCGAGAACGAACAAAATCGATTCCCATGCAGATGCTGAGGACGATGATGGCGCGAACGCTCGGGCGCATGTGAGCGGTGTGAAAAACCAGACGCTGGAAGGCTTCCCAGATAATGTAGAGCGCCGTGAGTATCAGCAAAGCCGTTTCGACAAATGCTGAGAAGCTCTCTACTTTTCCGTGCCCGTAGAGATGATCCTCATCGGGAGGCTTGTCCGCCACTCGCACGGAAAGGTAAGTAATCACGGCGGCGACGAGATCGAGCGTGGAATGCAGGGCTTCCGAAAGGACTCCAAGGCTGCCGGTAATGATTGTCAGGAAAACCTTCAGAGACACCAGCACAACCGCGGAGCCCACCGAAGCGAGCGCCGCCAGTCGTTTCTCGTTTGTTGCGTGCTCGAGGGCTTCGGTCATTCGGTATGCACTATGCGCGGGCCGCCATCAGCAGGTTAAGTTCCGCAAGCATCGCCCGGAGATTATACGCTCGCCGATTGAATGGCGCAGCGTTCGGAGTTGGCGCTGGAGGCTTTCATTTCGCGTCAACGGAAAGCCCGGCAGCCGGCGCGTTTTTGTGCGAGGCCCGGTAGACTGTATAGTGGTCGTCCCAAATCATCGGAGCCTGACTCTCACAGATGACACCCGCATCTCCGATTCAAACAAGCGCAACACGCGGCACAACGGAAAAACCCATACACAGCAGCGGAATTAAATGGAAAGCGGCAGCTCTAGTCGTCCTTGCGGCTCTCGGTTTTTACGGAGTCTTCGTCGAGCCTTACCGGATTGAAGTGACTCACTTCGATATTCAAGGCGCGGTGGCGTCTCCCTTGAAGGTCGCGCATTTGAGCGATCTGCACACGCGCGGAATCGGCCGGAGGGAGCAGCGCTTGCTTGCTGTGCTGGATTCAGAAAAACCCGACGTCATTCTCATAACCGGCGACACTGTGGCGCGGAAGAATCGCTATGACGGGCCGAAGGAGCTGTATACGCGGCTACACGCGCCGCTGGGGGTATGGGTCGTCCGCGGAAATTGGGAGAACGATTCTCCGCTGCATCACGAGCGCGCTTTTTACCAGGACGCGGGTGTTCATTTTCTGCTCAATGAAAATGCGGAGTTGCGGCCGGACGTATGGTTGATCGGGCTTGACGATCCGTACACCGGCGTGGCGAAGCTGGATGTGGCGATGGCGAATGTTCCGGCCGATGCTTACAAGATTGCACTGTTTCATTCACCGGCATTTTTCGATCGAATTGCTGGGCACGTGAATCTTTGTCTGGCCGGCCATACGCACGGCGGACAGGTGCGGCTGCCGTTTATGAATCCGGTGTGGCTACCGCGTGGGAGCGGAAGATTTCTCGCGGGCTGGTATCAGGAGAATGGTTCGCAGATGTACGTGAACCGCGGGCTCGGCTGGTCACTGCTTCCGGTGCGTTTCCTCGCGCGTCCGGAAATTACTTTCATCACGATTCGTCCATAGGCTGGCTGCTCTCGCGCGAGTGAACTGAATGGTTGTGGCATGACAGCCGCGAGCTGAGTCGCTACTTACTTCAGCGAGGGAGCCGGTACGAGCGGCAAACGGCGCGGCTCGCCGTGGAAACCGCGTATCTCCACTTCTTCAAGTAGCAATGATGGCGCCACCACCGAACTTGGAATCCCGCCCTGTGCGCTTCCAAACGAACCGAGTGCGGTTCCCGCAAAACCTCCGGCAGGATTTTGCATGTAATTGTAGACAGCGAGATCATCACCGACCGCAAGGATATTTCGCAGCGATCGCAGCGTGAGCCCTTCGATGTGCCCGCCACGAACGAGTTCCTCGCGTCCGTCCGCCACATACACGCGATAGTAAAGCAGCGGAATGTGTTCGCCACTCGCAATTCCGCCGGCGACGGAACCGATGAAATCGGAGAAGTCCTGCTGCCCGAGTGATGACAGCGCGGGATTATCCATCCGTTTTATCTCCAGGCACCACTCGTGGCCGTCCTGGCGGCACGCTTCGAGGAACTTCTTCTTGAGGTCGGAGGCGCTGAGCGCATCGCTGGCCTGAAAAATTAAATTGCTGCTGAGAGCTTTGGTGTCCGAAAGCTGTGCGGAGCGGGCGTGGCCGTTCGAGGTTCCAAAATCCGGGCCGGGGCGCCGCGACATCAGCTGATTCTTCAGAATTCCGTTCTGCACGATTTCCACGCGCTGCGCTTTCACGCCTTCGTCATCCACCTCGTAATCGCCGAGAACGGGATGCCCCTGAAACTCCTTCATCGTGGGATCGTCGGTCAGCGATACGGTCGAAGGAAGAACGCGCGTACCAACGCGGCCGCCCCATTCACTGCGGCCGCCCATCCGCGTCATGATTTCATCGAATGCCGCCATCATTGAGAGTGGGGGACGCGCGCCGGATAGCGACGCGGCGAGCACCTGCGCGAGGGTCGATCCGGCGGCAGGAGCGTCGAAGAGCACGGGGCCTGTGTAATCTGGAACGAGTGGGCTCGCTCGAAGCTGCATCAGTTCGCTTGCGACCTGCGTAAGGCCTTTTGAGATCGCAGCCGCGTCCGGCACATCGCCTGGTTTCGCGACGTAAGCCAAAAAGTAGTTGTGAAGCGGCATTCCATCGTCGGCTTGCGTATCAAACGCAGCTTCGACGGCCGCCAAGCTCCTCGATGTGCGAATTTCCGTGCCTTCGCTGTTCATCAGGTAGTAGGTTGCGTAGACGAAGTAATAATTCACGCGCGTGCCGTAGAGCTGCGGGAAATTCCGCAGGGCTGCGGATGCTGCGCGCGCTTCATCTTCCCATTTACGTGAGGTCCAATCGGGCTCGACGCGAGGATCTATTTTTACGACCGCCGGTTCCTGCGAGAAGTCATCAATCTCGGGAGGCTTCGTCAGGCTGCGCAAGAACGCCTGCTTCAGAGACATCTGCGTAGCGGCTTCTTTGTAAGCCTGGTCGGTTGCGAGCCACAAATCCTGGCGCAACGAGTTGTAATCGTGATCGATTCCCACTTCGCCCGTGGATCCGAGAAAGCCCTGGAAACCGTCCTCGCTGATGAAATTCGAGCTATCGAGGTGGTAATCACCGATCCGTGCTTCCACGCTCATCAGGCGATTGCGAGTGGTGGTGGACGAAACGATGTCTCCGAACGACGCAGTGATGCTGCGTACATCGAGATCGAGCAGCCGGTATTCAAGGTAGAAAGGTTTTTCGACGCCCGGAAGTTGGAGCCGCGCGCGATTGCGTTCCATTTCATCGTGCATCGCGCGAAGAGTTTGATCGTTGTCAGCAACTTGAGCGGTCGCGTTGTGCGCGATTGAGGTCGGAGGGGCATCTTTTGCATGTCCCGCAGCGGCCGGGAAGGGAAACGCAAACGCCGCAAACACTATGAACGTCGCGATTTTCCTCACTGCTTTTGCCCCTTCGATTCGGGATCGTGCGCTGGCGGCGGCAAGATGGGCGGCCGGTCTGTCGACGTTTCTTTCTTTTGCACTTCCATCTCGGAAATCAAGATTGCGGGAGCGACCGCTGAAACCGGAACCGAGCCGGACTCCGCGCCGCAGTAGCCATTGAAGATTTCTGGAGCATTTCCGGTGGCGACAATCTTTGTCAGCGAAACGAGCGGCGTTCCTACAATATCCACGCCGCGAACGAGCTGGTCCGGCCGCCCGTCCGGAAACACTTTGTAAACAACGAGCGGAAGGACTTGAAACGCCTGCGGCTGGCCTCGACCTGTGAAAGTAAATCCCCCCGCGATGTCGTCAATCAGAAGGCCGAAGGGTTTCCCCTGCGCTTTCACGAGTTCGATCAGCATTTTTCGAAGTTCCGCGTTCGATACTTCCTTCGTGCTCGATACGATCAAATTTCCCTGGCGCGCCACGGGAACAAAGCCCAGCTGACGGCGTCCATGTCCGTTCGAGTGCGGGATATCGACCAGCGGAGACCGCGACATCAGGAAAGTCTTCAGCACGCCGTTTTGGACAAGCTCAACGTTTTCGGCTTTCACGCCTTCGTCATCGTACAGATAATTTCCCAGCAGCATCTGCCCGCCAAAGAGCGATTCCGTTGGATCGTCCTTGATGGAGATAAAGCTCGGCAGAATCTGTTCGCCGATTTTGCTGGTGAACGTCTGGCCTTCGTTGATGTCTTTCTGGCGGAATCCTTCGGCGCGATGTCCGAAAACTTCGTGGAAGAAAACGGCAGCCGCACGGCCGGTCAGCAGAGCAGGTCCCGCGTAGGGATCAACGAGCGGCGCTTTATCGAGCGCTTCCGTTTCGTTGATCATCGTCTGGATGTGCTCGAGAACCGTTTTGTCGTCGGGAGCATCCTTGGGATCGAGCCAGTCAAAATTGTTGTAGCGGTTGATGTCCATGCCGTCTGGCGCTTTGCTTTGAACGTACAGCTCGAGGCGGTAGTGAATCTGGCCAAACGCGAGCTTGGTGCCTTCGCTCGTGACTTCATATTGATTGGCTGCCAGCGCCGTGAACGTAGCAATCGAATTGAGTACCGCAGGTGACTGGCTGAACGCGGCAGTGTACTTCCGAACGCGCGCTTCCCACGGGGTGCGATCCACGTGCATCTCAACGCGAGGGCCGACGTACGTGCGCGGCGCTTCCGCTGAAAAATCCGGAGCTGCACCTTCCGCCGTCTGCACCTGTACTTGCTGGTTCGTCTTCACCTTAATCAACGCCTGAGAAGCCGCGCGATATTGCTTGTCAGTCTCGCGCCAGATCTCCCGCGAAAGCACGGGAAGATCGTCGTCGAGCACGGTGGATGTGCCGGGACTGGTCCAGCTGGGGGGGCGGTCACCTAGTTTATGCGTATCATCCTGTTTATAGCTGCCAACGCGCGTCTGCACTTCCAGCCATCGTGCGCGATTCTCTGTGCTCGAAAGCAGCGCCCCATTCGAGCCCGAAACTTCCGAGTACTGCCGGTCTGCGATCGTATAGCTGATGAAATAAACTGGGGGGTCGGCCTTCGAAAAGGCGGCCATCGAGCGGTCGAGTTCGGACTGCATCGTCCCCAGGATCGCCGGTGATTCGACGGTTTTCGTCTTCTGGTCGGCAGCCAGAGCAGCGAATGCCGCCAACAGGATTGAGACTCCAGCTAAAAAGCTTCTATGTGTCAGTGTGGTTTTCATCATCACGCGAAGTCCAACAGTTTAAGATAGTATGCCGTCATTCCCAAAGGAAAAGCCGGAGCCAGGTATTCTCCCCGGCGATTGCTGGTGCAGCTCAGTTGTGCAGAATTCGGCCGAAGGAGCATTAGATGCGTGCAATGGTCGTAAGGCGGTATGGACCGCCCGCAGTTTTTGAATCGCAGGAAGTGCCCGATTTGCAGCCAAAAATGGGGGAAGTGCTGATCCGCGTTAAGGCGATCGGCGTGAACTTTGCCGACCTGCTGCAGCGAATGGGCGTTTATCCCGGGACGCCGAAGCCGCCATTTGTTCCCGGATTCGAAGTGGCTGGTGTGATTGAAAAGGTGGCCGAGGTCGCGAAGACCGGAGCCGGAACTGGAGTTGCGGAAACTGATCCGCTGCGCCCGGGTGATGCCGTCGCGGCGTTTACGAACTACAACGCCTACGCCGGCTGGGCTGCCGTTCCAGCGGCGCTGGCGTATCGCCTGCCCGCGGGAATGCCGTTCGAGGATGCCGCTGCGCTCCCCGTGAACTACGCCACCGCTTATCACTCGATGTTCACGATGGGAAACTTGCAGCCGGGTGATCGCATTTTGATTCACGGTGCAGCCGGAGGCGTGGGAATTGCCGCAATCCAACTTGCGAAAGCGCGCGGCCTCGTGATTTTCGGAACTGCCAGCCCGACAAAGCAGGAATACCTGCGAAAGATAGGCGTGGACCACGCCATCGACTACACCAAGGGCGACTTCGTCCCCACCGTGCGCAAATTTGCGCCGGACGGAATTGAAATGGTGATGGACCCGATCGGAGGAAAGTCTCTTACGCAGAGCCAAGCGTGCCTCGGCCCTACCGGGCGGCTGGTGGTGTACGGATTTTCCGCGGCCGCGGCCCCGGATGGGAAGCGAAATAGACTGCGCGAATTGAAAGCGTTTCTTGCGACGCCGAAATTCCATCCATTGAAAATGATGAGCGAGAACCTCACCGTGATTGGAGTAAGCCTCGGCGGCTTGCGAACGCGCGGCGCTCTTCTGCGCGGCGAACTCGATGAGCTGTTTCAAATGTATAGCGCAGGGAAGATCAAACCTGTCATCGGGAAGACCTTTCCGCTCGCCGACGCAGCCGCGGCTCATCGATTTATCCATGAACGAAAAAATATCGGGAAAGTGATTCTCACTGTAAAGTAGGGCAAAATCCTCACTGCGCCGGGGGCGCCTGAGGCTTCGCGAAAAGTGAATCGTCAATTGGAGGATTCAACTTCAATTCTTGAAGATTCGATTCGATGAATTTTGCTCCGTCGCGATAAATCACAACCGAGAACGCAAACTGTTTCCCTTCAATCGTGCGGTAATCGCTCCAACGCTGTTCGTTATCGACGGGCCCGTTCGGGCCGTCCGATTTATAACGCGCGGCCACCACGAGGTGAGTCGCCGGGTCGAAATATAGTTTGATCGCTTCGAAAGGCGCCTGCAATGCAACTCCTTCGGTTTTCTTGCCGTCGATTTCCTCTTCACCGATGAATGATCCGGAAAGCTGTCCGTTGAGGAATCGCTGATACGCACCCCACCCGCCGCCGAACATCGCGATTCCGCGCTTGTACTCGCTTATAAATTGAGTTGCATCGATCACTCGATCGGGAAACTTGAGCCATGCATTCTTCCCGTCGCAAATCTGCATGATCTTTTGACCCTGAATTTCCACTTCTCCATGCGAGCGATCGGGATACGAGACGAACCATCCAACTTTCAGGGGCGACGGCGAACCCATGTTGAACATGCTGCCGAGCTCCGTCATCGCGATGCCTTTCACAGACGTGAGCGCGTCACCGCCCGCCGCTTTCGCTCCGGCTGAGAGCAATTCTTTCCCGCGTGCAAGAGAATCCGGCGTCGCTGAGGATGAAGCTTGCTTGGGCTTGCGGAAGTCGGGGCGTGTAGCGTCGATTTGGTCAAACGGAATCTCGACGAACTGAGCGTCCGGAAACTCTTTCTTAAGCGCATCGCGAAATGCGCTGACGTTTCCCGCGAGCACGATATCGAGATCTTTCGTCGCGAAATATTTTCCCGCGATTGATTTGGCTTCAGGAAGCGACACAGCGCGAATCCGTTGCGGGTAGGTGCTGTTGTAGTCGGCAGGCAATTCGAACGCGGCTGCGGTAAGAACGCGATCGGCAACTTGCTCGGCCGTTTCCGATTGAATCGGATAGACGCCCGCGAGGTAGTCGCGCGAGAAGTCGAGCTCCTTTGAAGCGATGTCTCCGCTCGACATCTTCGCCATCAGATCAACCACGAGCTTTGTCGCTTGCACTGTCGCTTCCGTGCGAGTGAAGGTCCCTGCTGTGAATGCTCCCGCGTACCGCCGCGGAGTAAACGAAGAAAACGCGCCGTATGTGAGTCCCTTCTTGATGCGCACTTCGGTGTTCAGGCGGCTGTTATAGCCACCGCCAAAAATCCGGTTCGTCACCTCGAGCGGAATTAAATCAGGATCGGCGCGACGGATGCCGAGCTTGCCGACGCGTATCTGCGTTTGCACCGCGTCAGGCTTGTCGATTAGCCAGATGTGCTGGCCGGACGCCGGCGCCGCGACAGCAGGCGTTGCGCCGGGCACATCGAGTTTTGGCCAATCGCCGAAATATTTTTCCGCGAAGGCGAAGGCTTCGTCGGGCGTGATGTCGCCGGCGAAAGCGAGAAATGCTTGATTGGGCGCGTAGTGCTCGTCATGGAATTTAACGAGCTCTTCGCTTTTCAATTTCTTGACCGTCTCCGGCGTGCCTTCGCTGGGCCAGCCGTACGGCGAGCCGCTGTACACCACGTGATTAAATGCCAGCGACGCGAGGTAGTCGGGACTTGAATACTGCACTGTGAGCGTGGAGAGCAACTGCTGGCGCTGGCGATCGAGTTCCTCGTCCTTGAATGCGGGATGCAGTACGACGTCCGACATGAGATCGAGGCCGAGGCTCAGATCCTTTTTGACCACGTCGAGCGTAATCGTCGTCGCGTCTTTTCCCGCCTGTGCGTTGAGCGAGCCACCGACGAAATCGATCGCATCGGCGATGTCCTGCGCGGATCGCCGCTTGGTTCCTTGTGTGAGCAGTCCCGCAGTCATCTGGGCAACACCCGGAGTTCCCGCGGGATCGCTTATGCTTCCTGCCGACAAGATGAGCATGCGCGCTGCCACTGCCGGCTCGCGGCGATCGCTGACGACGAAAACGCGAAGCCCGTTCGCGAGAGTTTTCGTAGCTGCCACCGGAAAATGAAATGGAGTCGGCGCTCCCGGTCCAGGCATTTGCGGCGTCAGCTGTACGCCGGGAGGAACAACACCAGTGCCGTTCTTTTGATCCTGTTGCGCGGTTGCGGCTGATTGAGTGGCGGGAGCGGTGGCAGTTTGCTGCGCCCGTACACCACTTACGCCGCTGAACGCGATAGCGGCCGCGATCACGGCAGACAAAATCAACGAGCGCTTCGTGGCAAACTTCCTCATCATTTTGAACGACCTCACTCCTCGCATGAAATTCATTATTGCTGGGCCGGCGCGGCGGGCTTCACCAGCAGAACCGTGGCGTGCTGCGGAACGAAATACTCGCTGGCGACGCGCTGCACATCGGCGGGCGTCAATTTCAGGTAGTGATCGAGTTCCGTGTTGACGAGATCCGGGTTTTTCCCCACGACCGCTGCTGCGCCCAGCGCGACGGCCTTCTCTTCGTCGGTATTGCGTCCCAGGATATAACCTGAAATTTCCTGATTTTCAGCTTTGTCAAACTCGCGCGGCTCGGCGGGTTTTGTTTTCAAGTCGTCGAGCACCGCCACCACGGACTTCTGGCCTTCGTCAGCGGAGTGCCCCTGATTCATGATCGCGTACGCCCAGAAAAGATTCGGGTCCTCGGTGAAATTCCCGAAGCCCGCGGCCTGCACCGCGATCTGATCCTTGTAAACGAGCGTTTGATAGAGGCGGCTGCTTTCGCCGCCCGCAAGAATATTTGCGGCGAGGTCGAGCGGGTAGGAATCGGGCGCGTACCGCGCTGGAATTTTGTAGCCGATCACGACGGCGGGAAGCGGCGTGTTCGAATAAGATTTGCTCACCACGCGCTCTTCGGTCTGCGCAGGTTCGGTCGCGTCAATCCGCGGAATCGGCTTCGCCGACGCGGGAATTCCATCGAAATATTTTTTCGCCCAGCCGAGAGCTTCTTCCGATTTGAAATCGCCGACAACGATCAGCGTTGCATTATTCGGTTTGTAAAACGTGTTGAAGAAATCGCGCACGTCCTCGATCGTCGCTTTGTCGAGGTCGACCATGCTGCCGATCGCAGTGTGATGATATCCATGAACCGTGAACGCCGCGGCGCGCAGGTCCTCTTCAAGCGAACCGTAGGGCTGATTGTCGATTCGCACGCGGCGCTCTTCCTTCACCACTTCGCGCTCGGACTTGAAATTCGCCTCGTCAACATTGAGGCTGCCCATGCGATCGGCTTCGAGCCAGAGCACGCGCTCAAGGTAGTTGCTGGGGAACGTCTCGAAGAAATTCGTGTAGTCGTCGTAGGTGCTGGCGTTGTCGAATCCGCCGGACGCTTCGATGATGCGCGACTGCTCGTCCGCGCCCACGTGTGCCGAGCCTTTGAACATCAAGTGCTCGAAAAGATGCGCGAATCCAGTGCGGCCGGGGCGCTCGTCTTTCGCGCCCACGTGATACCACACTTGCAGGTTGATCACAGGAACCGCGTGGTCTTCGAGCAGGATTACTTGAAGGCCATTCGCAAGCATATGCGTGGTGAAATTAAGTTTGGGCGGACGGACCTGCTCCGGTTTTTCCTGCGCCGGAAGTGAAACAGAAAGCACAGCCGCGCACAGCAACCCGGCGGCGAAACGATTCCAGTTCCTCATGTATCGATTGCTCCCATCCAGGGGGATTCACTGCGCATGATGCCCGCGAGCAGGAAGTGCCCGAATTACCGATGCTGCGTTTAGACGTGACGTATAGACCGAACGATGATGCGACCCAGTATCCTAGACGCTCCTTACAAGTGTCAAACTCCGCCGCGTCGCTGGTCCCGAAGCGCGCAGAGCGTCATCCGCCGCCTGACCATCGCCCGATTCCTTCGCCTGATCCATGGCACGCCCCGTCGCACTCGCACCCACATTTAGACGTGTACCAACGCGAAAAGGCTACCCGCACGATTGTTGCGACCCGCCGGGCATCGCCGTAAGCTTGTCGTACCCCTTCGAGACAGAATTAATCGCGAACGAATGTTGCCTTGAGGTGATTATGAAAAGCTTAGCCGGACTGCTTGTCGTTGCGCTGATCTCGGTTCTGATGTACCGGATGTACTTTTCGCAAATGCAATCATCCGCCACGGGCACTCCCGTGCAAACGATCAGCTCCGTCGGCGTAAAGAATGATTTGCTCTCCATCGCGCAGGCCGAACGCGTCTACCAGGCCGAGCACGGTGCGTACGCCTCAATGAGCGAATTGCAGTCCGACGGGGCGATGACGATGCTGAAATCGGGCCGCGAAGGCTACACCTACGAAGTGGAAGCATCCACCAACGCATTTCGCGTCCTTGCGAAATGCTCGCCTGCCACCAATCCCGGCTGCGCGAACTGGATGGTCGATCAATCAATTCAAGTGCAGCAAGCGCCGTAAAGTTTTCGCACTCGGATCGTGCAGGGCCTTAGTTCAAATTCAGCGGATGTAAGACGCCATCCTTCTTGATGCCCAGGCGGATTGGGCGCGGAAGCCCTTTGAGAGGAACAGTCACTTCCACCCAGAGTTGCTCGCCGGTCTGGGTCCGCGAAGGGTCAGAAGCATGTTCGGGGATGTAGAAGTCGACGGGTTGTTCCAGTGCGATCACCGTCTCTGCGGCAGTCTTCCATCGAACCACTTGCAGGCCAGTCCAATCGTCGCTCGGGAGAGCCACCAGCTCGTTGTTTTCGACGCCGAGCTTGACGTTGCGTGATTCCATCAAGGGATGGTGTTGCGGCGAATCTTCGAGCGGCGATGTGTAAACATCCGCGCCTCGAACGCGTAGCCTGACGGAAAGATATCGTCCTCGAATCGGCGAATCCGGATCGTACGCGATTGTCTGTGCCCACACTCTTGGATATCTGGCGCGGTCGATCAGAAGCTTTGCGCCGAGCGCCAAGACGATCGTGAGTTGCAGAACGCCGAGCAGAAGCCCCCTCGCGTTCAGTTTCATCGAGGCACCCCGGGAAGCTGACCGACGAGTTTTCGCCGAGCCCGTTCAAGAAACCATCCTCCCACCAGGAAAATCACGCCGAAGCCGATCAAGCTTTCCGACCGGCCCAGTTTGTCCATCACACTCGAAAAATAGAACCAGAGAATCGTGATCCCGAATCCAGCCACGCCGAAGTTAATTCGTTCTTTGCGCTGCTCGCGGAGGCCCCAGGCGATCAATCCGACCGATCCCACCAGACACCAAACAAAAGGCATGATTTCGTTGTAGAAGTAAGATGCCCCGTGCAAATTTCTCCCGTTGTAGCTGTAATCCATGCTTCCGAGAATCACCACCCAAAAAGATGCCACCACGTTTATCCACGCTTTGGATTTTCGTAACAGAAAGGCGACAAGCAACGGCAAACCAATCGCGACAGTCCATCCCAACAATTGTTTCCCAGCCACCATACTTTGTAGATTGCCAAACTGGAATTCGCCGCCGACTACGAATCCGGTGCACGGAATTAATGCGATCGCTCCGATCCACGCTAGGGACCGCCGCAGCGGCGACGAATCCCCGGGGCCGCGCGCTGTAAGATAAGCGACCGCCAGCATCAGTAGGCCTTCTGTCAAAATGGCCTCGCTGCCCCGTGTGCCTTGCGTTATGGCGATCCATTTCCCGCCCAGCCAGAGTGGAACCAGCAAAGCAGTAAAAGTTGCTTGCACCCAGTCGCGCCGGATCGCCCATCCGAGCGCCGCGCCAATCGCCCAGAGCAGAACTCCACCGCTCCAGTCTTCATTCAGATTGAAAATCTGGGCCGCAAGAAAAATTCCAGCGCCTAATGCGACAGTACCAACCGCGTGAAACACCGTGCCAAGATTAGGGAAATCATCGCTTGTGAAGGCACCCAGTACGTGAAATGCCGCAACGAGAAGAAGAACCGAGGATAAACGCTGGGCTGGAGAGAGTTGGTCCCAGTGCGCGGCTACGAACAACAAAACTCCGGCACCCAACATGAGACCGCCAAAACTAATAGCGAGGATAGTTGGCCAGTGGAGGCCTTGATTGTCGGTCCGCCGCGATTCAAAATCTCGAATTCGCGCCGAAACGGACGCGTCGATTAGGCCAGCAGATTGCCATCGTTCGAGGTCAGCGTCCCATCGCTTCGCCAAGGCCAGCCCTCTACCGTGCGCAGGATTCGGAGTTCATGGGCGAATCGTTATCGACGGCGACGATATTCGAGAATGCACGTTACCGCAAGTTTAATTGAGCAACGCGGTCGCGCGGCCAAGAATTTGATGTTTTGGTATTTATGCCACGCCGGAAGAAGCCGGCAACGCCGGAAGCTTCGCGCCGCATTCCGAACAGTTCGACCAGCCGTGCTCCACTGCATGGCCGCAATTGGGGCACCGCGGCTTCATCGCCGTCCCGCAGTAAGGGCAGAACACGAATCCCGACTTCACCAATGCCGAGCAGCCCGGGCACGGCCGCGGGAGCGGATCGCGCAGAATAAAATAAATGACGATTCCGATGGCGTCCGGGATCAGCACCGAGAGCCACGTCCACATCACGTAGCGCATGCCACGCCGCTTCGCGTCGGCATAGATGTAGCCGATGAGCAATATCCAGGGCACGAAAATCAGGGCAGCGCCGTAAGCAAATGCCAGCTTCCCGGCCAACGGCCAGTTCCTCATGACTCTGTCTTGAGGAATAAACACTGTAATCGCCAGCGTCGAGAAGCCGATGTACAAGGTGATTGCGAGGTACCACGCAATCCGCGGAATTATCTTCAATCCTTCGCTGAAGCGGCTCATGCCAATCTCCTTTCGCGACGTTGGTGGAGTGACAGCAACACTGCCGCCGCCCCGCCCGTCAGCCACACAAGCGACGTAAACGCCGCAAATCCCAGCCACGACTGATTCAACCGCGGGTCGAGCAAACTCAAGAAACCGCCGCTCACAAGACGCACGATCGGCCAGCTCACCAGCGTGAGGGCCCACGCAAACATCACGAGCGAAATCATCACGCGGCGATTCCACACGTGCTCGCGCTCATCCACGAATCGAGCCTCGGCTCTCGCAAACGCTCGCTGCACGAGGTCCGGTGAAGGTTGCGGCGTTGGCAATTGGCGAAGGCCGCGCGCCAGTGCCTGCCACTGCTCGAGTTCAGCCGAACATCCTGCACACGTGCGAACGTGCTCCATCACTCGCTCCGATTCCTTCGCGTCCAGTCCTTCGGCAGCAGCCAGCGACAACAGCTCGCGGATTTTTTCGTGGCCCGTCGTTGAATGATCATTCATCGAATTGTCCTTCATCGCCAATTCTCTCCGGCATATCGCGTTTCCAGGCTCTGCCGCATTTGCTCGAGCGACCTGCGAAGCCGCGACTTCACCGTCGAAAGCGGAATGCTCAGCACCTGCGCGATTTCTTCGATCTTCATTTCTTCCTCGAAGCGCAGTGTCATCACTTCACGATACACAATCGGCAATTCATCGAGCGCCGTACCGAGACGAGTTGCACGCTCGTTCGCGAGAACGCGTTCGAGCGGCGCCGGATCGTTCGCGACTAACCGGTCGACGGCGGTTCCCTGCGATTCATCTTCCGAAACCGGCTGGTCAAGACTAGCCGGACGCACACGGCGGAGATGGTCGATCGCCAGATTCCGCGCCACGGTAAAAAGCCACGCGTCAAAATTCCGGCTGGGATCAAAATGGCGGATTTTTTCCGCCACATGAACCCACGTCTGTTGGAACAGATCCTCCGCCTCGCTTTTGTCGTGCACGAGTCGAAGTAAAAACCGGTAGAGGCGATTCTGATAGCGAGTGATCAACGCGGACAGCGCGTCCAGATCCCCACGCCGGAGCTGAGCTACATCGGCTTCGAGCCCCACCGGAACCTCCCATCCCATGACTGCGGCGCCTATCATATCCATACCACTCATATCGATACTACGGACGGCGTCCTGAAAAAGACTCAGCTTCATCGTCCAGCACGCGCAGGTATGTTATAAATCAATAGGTTGACGACGCCTCCCATCTTGACCAGCGCCCCCGCCGCACGTGGTATCCGGCTTGATATCTCGCGCAATCCAGCTTTTATAGACGCGGAGGTAGATATCCGTCTCGGCGGCCTCATTCCGGGCGATAGTGTGATTCTGCGCGCGACGACGAAAGATGACGACGATCGAACTTGGGCTTCGCACGCAAAATTTCGCGCCGATGCAGCCGGAAATGTCGATTTGCGCTCGGCTGAATCACTCGAAGGTACCTACCGCGGCGTTTCTCCCACGGGGCTTTTCTGGTCGATGGTTCTCGACGAAACGCACAGGTCCGGTAGCAGCACGTTCGCGAAGAAAGACGTTTCACCGAATCGCGTGTCGCTCGAAGCCGAAATAAATGGCCGCATCGTGGCAGCAGCCCAATTGGAACGAAACTTTCTGGCCCCCGGAACGGAAACGCGCGATCTCACCGTTGAAGGCGAGCAAGGGACGGACGCTCGGCATACCGTGGGGCGGCTTTTCATTCCTCCCGCAGCGAATTATCGACGGCCATGTCCCGTCGTGATTGTTCTCAGCGGTTCCGGCGGCGGTTTCGATTTGGATAAGGCCGCCGTGCTATCCCGCCACGGCTTTGCGACGCTTGCGCTCGCCTACTTCGGCATTCCGCCGCTGCCGACATGGCTCAATCGTATTCCGCTCGAATATTTTGAAGCGGCGCTCAGCTGGCTCTCATCGCAGCTCGAAGTGGATTCTGGGAGGATTGGGATACTCGCGGATTCGAAGGGTGCCGAGCTCGCG
>Ga0210383_10000401_pt1 | contig 40683 bp, 37 predicted proteins | sample IncBWC14OmetaG_FD_160072 | JGI IMG/M metagenome (GOLD analysis project Ga0210383, IMG submission 160072) | Forest soil microbial communities from Barre Woods Harvard Forest LTER site, Petersham, Massachusetts, United States - Inc-BW-C-14-O ...
GATCGCGACTACCGGCGGCTTCGGCCGTTCGCGCGCGACGCGCAGCGCCGTCGAGCCTGAACTGGTCCAGCAAATGATCGCGGAAAGATCGAGCGTCTCGGCGATCTGCCGCGCTGCATCCGCGATGGCATCGCCCACGGTCGGTTCGGGTTCGGCGCGTTGCGCGTTGACGACGCCGCGATAGGTCGGATCGCGCTCGACCTCCTCGCCGATGCGATTCATCGTCGAGACTGCTTCGACCGGAAATTTGCCGGCCGCCGATTCCGCCGAAAGCATGATGGCGTCGGCGCCTTCATAGACCGCGGTGGCGACATCGGAGACCTCGGCGCGGGTCGGCACCGGGGACTGGATCATCGATTCCAGCATTTGGGTGGCGACCACCACCGGCTTGCCGGCGCGGCGCGCCAGCCGCGTCATCTGCTTCTGCAGGCTCGGCACGCGCTCCAGCGGCAGTTCGACGCCGAGATCGCCGCGCGCCACCATCAGCGCGTCGGACGCCTCGATGATTTCGGGCAGCCGATCAATCGCCTGCGGCTTTTCGATCTTGGCCATCACGGCGGCCCGGCCGCGGATCAATTTCTTGGCCTCGACGACATCCTCGGCGCGCTGCACGAAGGAGAGCGCGATCCAGTCGACGCCGGTCACCAGCGCCGCTTCCAGATCGGCGCGGTCCTTTGGCGTCATCGCGGAGACCGGAAGGTCGGTGTCGGGCAGGCTGACGCCCTTGCGGTCCGACATCCGCCCGCCGATCACCACGCGGGTGACAGCGCGATCAGGAGAGGTTTCCTCGGCGATCAGCCGCACCTTGCCGTCGTCGAGCAGAAGCGCGTGGCCCGGCCTGAGCGCGGCGAGAATTTCCGGGTGCGGTAGTTGAACGCGGGTGTTGTCGCCCGGTGCCTTGTCGGAATCGAGCGTAAAACTCTGGCCGTTGTTGAGTTGCACCGCGCCGTCGGTAAACGAGCCGAGCCGCAGCTTTGGGCCTTGCAAGTCGACCAGAATGCCGATCGGCCGGCCATAACTGCTCTCGACATTGCGAATGGTCGTGACCAGATCCCGCATCTTGTCGTGCGGGGTGTGGCTCATATTGATCCGGAAAACGTCAGCGCCGGCCTCAAACAGCTTCCGGATGACGGTGCCGTCGGAAGAAGCGGGGCCCAGCGTTGCCAGGATCTTGATACGGCGCATACGCCTCATGGCTTGGTCCCGGGCACTGTGCCCGGCGGCAATCCGCCCGGCGCGTTGGGGATGCCCGGAATATTTCCCGGACCACCCGGGCCGATCGTGCCGGGGATCCCCGGCACGCGCTGCGCCGGTTGCTGCTCGTTGGATTCGGTGAGCTGCACCGTCCAGGCCCGCTGATCGCCGGTATCGACTTCAAAGAAGCCGGTCCGGTCGAAGCCGCGCGCCAGACAATTATCCGCACCGCGGATGGTGAATTCCTTGTCGCGCGAGCACATGAAAGCCTGTCCCGACCATTCGCCGCCACGATCATAATCGAGCGCATAGATATAATAGTATCGCGCGACAAGCGTCCCGCGCAGCAGTGTCTCACAGCTTCGCGAGGACACGTTCCACCAGCCTTCGGTGGTCCAGCCCTCCGCATCCTTATAGCCGAGCGCGATACCAACCCGGCTCGAGGTGTTATTGCACAGACGAAAGTCCGCTGCTGCCGATCCGTTCCACAGGCAGACCAGCACAAACAGCAGAGCTGGTGTCAGGACCGCGCGGAAGCGTTTTGCTGTTTGGGGCAGGGGAAGCGAATCTCTCGGGATCATCAAGGCCAAGTTATATCAAGATATTGACGGTTTCGCGTGAGGGTCCATCGACGGTCAAGCGGAATTTCGCTGAGTTTCCGGCCCTTCGGATCGGTCCGGACGCCATAAATGCCGTCTGAATGTTTGCGTCGCGATGTGGAAAAATATGTGACAGTTTCTTACCTACGGTTCGTAGCATGACCCTTCCGGGTCACGCATGGAAGGGCGGAATCGGCATGACTATCGACGACAAAACCAGAACAGAACTTGAAGCCGCCGTCTTTCGGCGTCTTGTGGAGCATCTGCGCGGTCGTACCGACGTTCAGAATATCGATCTGATGAACTTGGCGGGCTTCTGTCGCAACTGCCTGTCCAATTGGCTCAAGGAAGAAGCCGACGCCAAGGGCGCGGCGATGAGCAAGGACGAGAGCCGTGAGGCTGTCTACGGCATGCCCTATGAGACCTGGAAGGAAAAATTTCAGGGAACCGCGACGTCCGAGCAATTGGCTGCAATGAACAAAGTCAATCCCGGACATTGATAGGCTGCGCCGAAGCGGGACGATTGGGCGCCTTCCTGTGGGCGCGCTGTGGATGAGCGCGCAAGTCGCCTTGACGTGAGCAGCCTTACTCTTGAGGGTCATTTCGAGAACTGCGCTTTCGCGCTTGAGACGCGCGGCGCTTTCTTTTTCATCCAACCGCCAGTTTATTTCAGGAGTACCCGATCGATGGCCACCTCTGCTGCCGTCAAGGAAGACGAAGCCCCCGCGACGAAATTTGCCAAGGATCAGCTCAAGGCCATCATCGAGCGGATCGAGCGGCTGGAGGAAGAAAAGAAGACCATCTCCGACGACATCCGCGACGTCTATGCGGAAGCCAAGGGCAATGGTTTCGACGTCAAGGCGCTGCGCACCATCGTGCGTCTTCGCAAGCAGGATGCCAACGAGCGGGCGGAAGCCGAGACGATCCTGGAAACCTATATGCAGGCGTTGGGAATGCTGTGAGCTTCAATCTCCTCATCCTGAGGAGATAACGCTCTAGTGGTCCGATTCAAACATTCGCATCCCTTCTCAGCGGCCACTTTTGCGAATGTTAGAATCAAAGGACCACTGGTAAATATAGGCTTCTAGTGGAGTTTCGGATTTGACATTCGCATCGCGAATACGCGGCTACGGGTAGCGAATGTCAAATCCACTCCACTAGTGCAGCGACGCCGTCCGCAATACGAAGGACTGCGTCGCAAGTGGAGCGGTGGCCGCGCCGCTAAAGTGGTCGGCGGTCAGGCCCGCCTGCGGATCGTCCGAGAAGCTCATCACGACCACGGCCTGCGGCTTGACGAACAGCGCGCTCAGCAGCGTCATATTGGCATCGCCGAGCACGGTAACCGACATCGACGTGCTGGCGCTCGGCGCCAGCATCATGATGCGCATCCAGATATCGCCGGCCTTCGATGCGACGATTCGCGTGGAGGCGGCCACTACGCCGTCATGGCCTTTAGCGGCGACGGGCGTGAGGTCATTCGCGGCCACCAGCGCGTTGCGGCTGGTTGAAGCCGGACGCGTGGTGCGGGCAGCTTGCGGGGACGCCGCCGGCGCGTAAGCCAGCGCCTGATAGGCGGCCGAAACGCTTGAGGTCGATTGCGGATCGGTTGACGCCAACGCCCGACGGGCGCTGATGGCTGCGACCTGCGCGGGCGTGGCCTGCTTCGGCGCCGCCGGCATGTCGTCCCAGAAGCCGCGTGCGTTGATGATATCAGCCGGCGTTTCCGGCTTTGCTTCAGACGTGTCCGACGCGGTGGGCTGTTTCGGTTTGGCGGGCTGTACGATCTGCATGTCGGCCGAGGCCAGTTGCAGCGTCGTGCTCGCAGGCTTCCCACGTGGCATGGGTACGGCGTCGGCGGGCTTGGCCGCGGCGACCTGGATGGTGGGAGAGGCCTTGTCCTGGGCGGGAGCAGAACTTTCCTCATCGTCGTCGTTGGACTTGCCACCGAACAGTCGGGCCAACAGGTTGGGTTTGCTTACCGTGGCCGGGCCATCATCCTCGCCACGCCGCTCGATCTCGGCGCGGGCCAATTCGTATCCCTTCAGCGGCGTACCATCGGAGGGGACATGGACGGTGCGTCCGTCCGGGAAAACGCGCGCGAGCTGGTCGTGGGTCATGCGCGGCCAGTGGCGGATGTTGCCGGTATCAAGATGCACGAACGGCGATCCCGAGGTCGGGTAGAAACCGACGCCGCCGCGCTGCAGACGCAGGCCGGCGTAACGGATCTGCTCAAGCGGCACATCCGGGATGTAAAAATCCATCGCATGGCCGAGCATGTGCTGGCTGAAGCGCGCCACGCCGGTATGGGCGGAGCGGCGGCGGAGCATGGCGTTGGTCTCGGGGGAACGGTAGGCGGAGATGATCTGGATCGGCTTCTTGCCGTCGACGTCGCGATAGACTTCCCAGATGATATCGAACAGATGGCGATCCATCGTCGTCTGTTCCTGGGTACGCCAGTCGCGCAGGAAATGGTTGATCTGCTTCAAGGCCTCTTCGTCGAAGCGGCCATCGCGCTTGAAGGTGACGGTGAGGTCTTCGCCCGAATGGGTGTGGTGGAATGACAGCGTGCGGGTTTCGTTGAGGGCGGTCGCGTCGTGGATCGAGCCGATCCCCGCCAGGAGCAGCACCGAGGTCAACCCGAGCTGATATCCGGCCTTTGGCAGAGACGACAGACTGAATTGGCGTGCGAAACCGGTCAGCAAGTAATGAGCCCACCCCAACAGATGACCGTGAGTTAAACTCTTTCGCGACCCCGTGTGGCGAAAGAGGGTAAACGCACTCTTAACGCGGGAGGGTTAAGCAGGATTTAACCCACCCCCCAAATCCACCCCGAACTAACCCGTCTAGTGTGGCGAAAAAGAGCCCATTGGTTAAGCCTGGGTGGAGAATGGTTAACGTTAAAAGGCCCCGCCCAAGGGCGAGGCCTTTGATTTAACTGGGTAAATTTAGCCGACGGGTCAGCGTTGATAATACGACTGCCCCTGCTGCGGCTGCAGCAGCCGCCGCCGGCCGGGAGGGATGGGCTGGAACTGGCCGGAGCCGCCGAACAGCCGCTCGAAGAACGACGGTCCTGGTGACGACGAGAACGAATTGTCGCTGGCGATCCGCAAATCGCCGGCCGGCCGCACATAGTTCGGCTGGGAATGGGCGATCACGTTCTCCAGGTCCTTGTTCTTGCCCGAACGCAGCAGCGACAGCATGTTCGCATCGCGGCCGTAGACGTCCTTGCGGAACTGAAGATTGCCGTCGTCATCCACGAAGGCGGTCTGGTAGGTGATGTTGACCGGGATCGGCGTCGGGAATTTCAGATCGATCTCGCTCTGCCCATACATGCTCTTGATTTTTTCCGGGGTGTAGTGCGCGTTCGGCTCGGTGATGTTGAGCAGGACCGAGGCGTATTGATCCGGATTCTGGACCCGCATGCAGCCATGGCTGAAGGCGCGATCTTCCCTGGCGAACAGGTTCTTGTCCGGCGTGTCGTGCTGATAGACCAGGAACTTGTTCGGGAAATTGAAGCGGATGCGGCCGAGTGCATTTCGTTCACCGGGCGGCTGCGAAATGTGGATGCTGCCGTCGCGGTTGTGCTCAAGCTTCAATCCCATGCGCTCGAGCACCGTCGGATCCTGCTGAAGCGCCGGCAGGTATTCGTTGTAGATGATCGACGGCGGCACGTTCCAGGTCGGGTTGACAGTGATGAACTTCATCGTCTCCGTCAGAAGCGGCGTGGCATGAATGCCGGGCTGCCCGGTCACGACCCGCGTGGTCCAGACCTGCGCGCCGTTCTGCATCACCTTGAGCGTATAGTCGGGGATGTTGAGAATGACATAGGCGTCGCCGATCGCCGGCGCACCGAGGTCGCGCGGCAGCCAGCGCCAACGCTCCATGTTGACGATTACGGTATCGATCTGGCGGTCGCGCTTCGGGCTGTTGATCGCCCTGATGGTCCTGTCGTCGAGCACACCGGTCGGCTTCATCTCGGCGGCCGCCTGGAACTTGCGGACGGCTTCCGCGACCTTGGCGTCGTAATGACGGTCGTCGGGATTTTCGGTGATGCCGAGCTTCGAGCGCAGTTGCGGCACGCGATCGTCTTCCACTTCAACCGCCGGCTGGTTCTTTCGCGCCGGGCTGAATTTGAGCATCGGGCCATCGGCGATCTGAATCACCGGTCCGTCGCCCTGGCCGCGCAATTCGGCGAGCTTCTTTTTCAAGGCGCGATAGAGCTTGTGCGGCGGGTTGTAGCCGTCAAGGGCAAGCGAGGCGTCCTTCGCTGAGGTGATGTTGGCGAGGACTTCCGTCGGGTCCGTCGGATGCTCCGGATATTGAATGTCGCCGGACACCTGCGACCAGTGCATCCGGCCGCTCTGGGCATGGCGCGCATAGTCGAGCATGCTGGCAGTCAGTTTCAGGTCTGAATCGGCCAGCGCATCGGGCGAGGTCGCAGCAGTGAAATCGGGAATGGGATAATCCGACGGATTCAAGCCGTCGGAAGCCGCGTCCTTCAGCCGGGCGACGACGCCCTTGGCGCTGTCGGTCAGCTTGCCGCCTTGCGTCCACGCCGGCGCGAAGTCGCGCGCGGTGTAGAATTTCTCGACTGCGGTCCGCTCTGCCTTGCGGTCGAAATAGCGCTGCGCCTTGGCGCTAAACGCCTCGCGCAGTTTGTCGGCAACCGGCTGATCCTCAGCTGGAACATTGCTGACGGCTTTGACGGGCTCCTTGGCCGGCTCGGGCGATGCCGCGGTAGCGGCAGGCGCCGGCGTCTGTGCGGGGGCTACGGTTGCCGTGTCATTCTTGGTCGCGTCGTTCTTGCTGGGGTCGGCCTTGCTCGCCTCTTCCTTTGCAGGTTCGACCTTGGTGGGTTCGGAAATCGGAGCCGTGGCGAGATCGGCAGGCTTGGTGGCCGGCGCTGCTTGCTCGGCTGCCTTGTTCGCGTCTGCCTTGTTCGTGTCTGCCTTGGCCGTGTCGGCGGATGGGGTGTCGAGCTTGAAATCGGAAGCTGTCGGCGGCGGGACGTTGGCAGGCTCGGGACGGGGAACCGCTGCGTCAATCGCCAGCTCTGCGGCAGAGTTGCGCGGGGCAACGTTTTGCGCGAATGCCGAACCCGCCGACACCGTGAGGAAGGTCGCCGCGACCGTCATCAAGACGCGGTCATATCCTCTACGGTTCTTCCAACAATCACGCATCGTCACACCCCTTGGGTGAGCTGCTCCGCTGTGGAGTAGCCTTGGTTTGTCCGTCAAAGCTTTCGCAAAAGCGCCGACCTGATCGGATTCTGAAGCTTATTGAGTTGAAATTGTGCTCCAGAGTTCCAGTTTTGGCATGGCCGCTGAAATGATTCATACGCAGACGATACACGGGCACCTCTCATGCAGCCAGCAGCAGAGAGGCAACTCACGACAAACTGACTTCATCATGTCCTGTCGCATCGCCTTCAGCAGGATTCTTGCCACGCGAGCTGCCATTTGTCTGTCACTTGCGGGCAACGGTTCAAAACGTTCCGTTGCCTGGAATTTCAGTCGCTTCATCCGTGCGTTACGGGTGACGCATTCCTGTTAAGTCTATCCTGCCTGATCCGTTCCGCCGTCCTCGGAATCCGCCGCCTCTTCGTCAAGCTTGCGATAAAGCGTCGAGCGGCCGATTTTCAGGCGGCGCGCCACTTCCGACATCTGTCCGCGATAATGCGAAATCGCGAAGCGGATGATCTCGCTTTCCAATTCCTCCAGCGGCCGGACTTCGCCGCCATTCGTCAGCATTGCGAGCGTGCCCGAAGCCGGAAGAGGCGCGATAGGTATTTCATTACCATTAACCGCGGCGGCGCCCGTCGAGTGGAAGCCCTCCTCGACGATCAGGGGCTCACCATGGGCCGCCGTTGGCGGCGACGGCATTCCAGCGGTTTGCGGGAAGTCCGACAGAACCAGCTGATCGCCCTCGCTCATCACGACGGCGCGGTAAACCGCGTTCTCGAGCTGGCGGATATTGCCCGGCCAATCCAGTTGCGACAGATGCGCCATTGCTTCGCCGCTGACGCCGGTGATGTGGCGGTTTTCCTCGGCGCAGAACCGGGCGAGGAAATGCCGCACCAGATGCGGAATATCCTCCCGGCGCGTCCGCAAGGACGGAACGGTGAGCGGCAACACGTGAAGCCGATAAAACAGGTCCTCGCGGAAGTGTCCGGCTTTGACCCGGTCGAGCAATTTGCGGTTGGTTGCCGACACGATCCGCACATCAACCTTCACCGGCTTGCGCGCGCCGACCGCCTCGACTGTGCCTTCCTGAAGCGCGCGAAGCAGTTTGACCTGGGCAGAGAGCGGCAACTCCGAGACTTCGTCGAGGAACAGCGTACCGCCGGAGGCTTCGACGAACTTTCCGGTGTGACGCTCGGTCGCGCCGGTGAAAGCTCCCTTTTCGTGACCGAATAGAATCGACTCGACGAGGTTGTCGGGGATCGCGCCGCAATTGACGGCCACGAACGGCCGCGATTTGCGCTCGCCGCTGCCGTGGATGGCGCGAGCGAACAATTCCTTGCCAACGCCGGATTCGCCTTCGATCAGCACCGGAATGGTCGAGGCCGCCGCCTTTTTCGCCGTGCGCATCACGCCTGCCATCGCCTCGCTGCGGGTGACGATGTCGGCAAATGTCAGCCGGCCTTCGCGGCTGTGGCGGATGCGCTGCAATTCGCCCTTCAGCGCGCTGGTGGTCAGTGCATTGTGGAGGCTCACCTGCAGCCGTTCCATGCCGACCGGCTTGACGACAAAGTCCTGGGCGCCGGCGCGCATCGCCGACACCACGTTGTCGATCCCGCCATGGGCGGTCTGCACCACAACGGGGACGGAAAGGCCGGCTTCACGAATTTTGGCGAGAACGCCCATGCCGTCGAGGCCGGGCATCACAAGGTCGAGCACGAGGGCGTCGATCAACGGCGCGTCGGGAGCGGTCAATAGTGCGATCGCGGCGTCGCCGGAATCGACCACGACGGTCTCATAACCACATTTTTGCACCATATTCTCAACCAGGCGGCGTTGCACGGCATCGTCGTCGGCGATCAAAATGGTGGCAGGCATGGTGTTCCTCATACGCAACAACTATCTGTCTCGAATCGGGGCACTCTGGCCGACGTCGATTAACGCCTGCTTAAACCTTGCCTCGCCGTTGTGATCGAATACAGGTTTCGAACAAGATGACCTCGCGCACCGCCTCCGCCCTTCGCAAATCGACCGCTCCACGCAAGACGAATTCCAGGAAAGCCGCCTCCTCATCCAGGGGGGGCAAGCTGCCGGAATGGAATCTTTCCGATCTTTATTCGGCGATCGACGCGCCAGAAGTGACGCGGGACCTCGACAGGTTGGATGCCGAATGTGTCGCGTTTGAGAACGACTACAAAGGCAAGCTTGCCGAGCGGACGGCAGGAGAGGGCGGCGGGCGCTGGCTTGCGGGGGCCGTGAAGCGCTATGAGGCGATCGATGACCTTGCCGGCCGTCTCTCCTCCTATGCGGGCCTGGTGCATGCCGGCGACAGCGTCGATGCCGTGATCTCGAAATTCTACGGCGATGTCTCCGAACGGCTGACCAATGCCTCGGTGCATTTGTTGTTCTTTGCGCTTGAACTCAACCGGGTCGACGATGCGGTGATCGAGAGTGCGATGGGCGCGGTGGAGCTTGCGCATTACCGTCCCTGGATCGAAGATTTGCGCAAGGACAAGCCGTATCAACTGGAGGACCGCGTCGAGCAGCTGTTTCACGAAAAGTCCCAGAGCGGATATGCCGCCTGGAACCGGCTGTTCGATCAGACCATCTCGTCCTTGCGCTTCAAGGTGTCTGGCAAGGAGATCGCGATCGAGCCGACGCTCAGCCTGCTGCAGGACCGCGACGGTGTGAAGCGCAAGGCTGCGGCCGAGGCTTTGGCCAAAACCTTCAAGGCCAATGAGCGGACGTTCGCGCTGATCACCAACACCCTGTCCAAGGACAAGGAAATTTCCGACCGCTGGCGCGGCTTCAAGGATGTCGCGGACTCACGCCATCTAAATAACCGCGTCGAGCGTGAGGTGGTCGATGCGCTGGTCAGTGCGGTGCGCGCAGCCTATCCGGCGCTCTCGCACCGCTATTATCGGCTCAAGGCCGGCTGGTTCAAAAAGAAGAAGCTGCCGCATTGGGATCGCAATGCGCCGCTGCCCTTTGCCTCTTCAGGCTCGATCGCCTGGCTCGATGCCAAGAACATGGTGCTGTCGGCCTATCGCGGCTTCTCTCCGGAAATGGCCGGGATTGCCGAGCGCTTTTTCACCGATCGCTGGATCGATGCGCCGGTGCGGCCGGGCAAGGCGCCGGGCGCTTTCTCGCATCCGACGACGCCGTCGGCGCATCCCTATGTGCTGATGAACTATCAGGGCAAGCCGAGGGACGTGATGACGCTTGCCCATGAACTCGGTCACGGCGTGCACCAGGTGCTCGCCGCCAGGAATGGTGCGCTAATGGCGCCGACGCCGCTGACCTTGGCGGAAACCGCCAGCGTGTTCGGCGAAATGCTGACCTTCCGCCGGCTACTCAGCGAGACCAGGAGCGCCAAACAGCGCCAGGCGCTGCTCGCCGGCAAGGTCGAGGACATGATCAACACGGTGGTGCGGCAGATTGCGTTCTATACGTTCGAGCGCGCCGTTCACACCGAGCGCAAGAACGGCGAACTGACAGCTGAGCGGATCGGCGAAATCTGGCTCAGCGTCCAGGGCGAGAGCTTAGGCCCGGCGATCGATATCCGCCCCGGCTATGAGAATTTCTGGATGTACATCCCGCACTTCATCCATTCGCCGTTCTATGTTTACGCCTATGCCTTCGGTGATTGTCTTGTGAACTCGCTCTATGGCGCCTACGAAAACGCGCAAACCGGTTTTGCCGAACGCTACCTCGCGATGCTGTCGGCCGGCGGCACCAAGCACTATTCCGAACTGCTCAAGCCGTTCGGGCTCGACGCCAAGGATCCTCAATTCTGGAACGGGGGGCTCTCGGTCATATCAGGCATGATCGACGAGCTGGAAACGATGGGCTAGCCAGCTCTTTGAACCCAAACCGCGGCGATAGGCCCCTCCAATGACCCGATAAGCCGGGCAAAAGCCGTATGCGCGGCGTTGCCCTGCCTGCCGGTTTGCGGTAATTCGACAGCTAGTGTTCGGTTCTGACATTCGTATCATGTTGCTGCGAGTGCGCTTACGAATGTCAGAACCAAAGGAACACTAGCAAACATAGTTTTTGTAGTGCGTTTTCGGATTTGACATTCGCTATCAGGACCCGCGGCGACGCTGAAGCGAATGTCAAATCCACCGCACTAGCACTTGGATTCACTGGGGAGAGAGATGGCTGACCATAACGAAGTGGCCTACACGACGGCCGACGGCAACGATTACGTGGCCCACGAACAGACCTATGAGGGCTTCATCAAGCTGGTGAAGTACGGCAGCGCCACCGTCATCATCATCGTTGCCTTGATGGCGATCTTCCTGACCTGACGCAATCGCTCGCGCCGCCCTTCGGCGGCGCGATTTTGAGACAAAACTCGCCGCATGGGCGCTTAGTAGTTGCAAGCCCGGTCTCGGATTTGCAAAGCTTGCGCCGTGAATGACGCCTGCGAGTTTTCCGCGCCGCCGGAGGCCCCATGAAGATTGCCGTCGCCAAGGAAATCGACCCCTCCGAGCCGCGGGTCGCCGCTTCGCCTGACACGATAAAAAAATTCAAGGCGCTGGGGGCCGAGGTTGCGGTCGAGCCGGGCGCCGGGATCAAGTCCGGCCTGCCGGATTCGGAATTCACCGCCGTCGGCGCTACGGTGGCCGCGGATGCGCTGAAGGACGCCGATATCGTCATCAAGGTGAAGCGGCCGGAAGCGTCCGAACTTGCCAACTACAAGCGCGGCGCGCTGGTCATTGCCATCATGGACCCTTATGGCAACGATGCCGCGCTGAAGGCGATGGCGGATGCGGGCGTCTCGGCTTTTGCGATGGAATTGATGCCGCGCATCACCCGCGCCCAGGTAATGGACGTGTTGTCCTCGCAGGCGAACCTTGCCGGCTACCGCGCGGTGATCGAGGGCGCCGAAGCTTTTGGCCGCGCCTTCCCGATGATGATGACGGCGGCCGGCACCGTGCCGGCGGCGAAAGTCTTCGTGATGGGCGTCGGCGTCGCCGGCCTGCAGGCGATCGCGACCGCCCGGCGTCTCGGCGCCGTCGTCACCGCCACCGACGTGCGCCCGGCCACCAAGGAACAGGTCGAAAGTCTCGGTGCGAAATTCCTCGCCGTCGAAGACGAGGAATTCAAGAACGCGCAGACGGCCGGCGGCTACGCCAAGGAGATGTCGAAGGAGTATCAGGCCAAGCAGGCTGCGCTGACTGCCGAGCACATCAAGAAGCAGGACATCGTGATCACGACCGCTTTGATCCCGGGCCGCCCGGCGCCAAAGCTCGTCTCGGCTGAAATGGTCAAATCGATGAAGCCCGGCTCCGTGCTTGTCGATCTTGCGATCGAGCGCGGCGGCAATGTCGAAGGCGCGAAAGCCGGCGAAGTCGCCGATATCGATGGCATCAAGATCGTCGGCTACACCAATGTTGCCGGCCGCGTCGCGGCCTCGGCTTCGAGCCTTTACGCGCGCAACCTGTTCAACTTCATCGAGACCATGATCGACAAGGCCAACAAGGCGCTGGCCGTGAACTGGGACGATGAACTGGTCAAGGCGACCGCGCTGACCAAGGACGGCGCCGTCATCCATCCGAACTTCCAGCCGAAATAGGAGGAGTAGCCATGGAGCATCTCGCGCAGGCCGTCGATCCCTTCGTGTTCCGGCTGTCGATTTTCGTGCTTGCCGTGTTCGTCGGCTACTTCGTGGTGTGGTCGGTGACGCCCGCGCTGCATACGCCGCTGATGAGCGTGACCAACGCGATCTCCTCGGTGATCGTGGTTGGTGCGCTGCTCGCCGTCGGCGTCGGAATGATTTCCTCAGGCTCGGGCTGGGCGCGTGGCTTCGGTTTCGTTGCGCTGACCTTTGCGTGCGTCAATATTTTCGGCGGCTTCCTGGTCACCCAGCGCATGCTCGCAATGTATAAGAAGAAATCGAAATGAGCGGCAATCAACTCGGGCTGAATAGGCAAACGGGGGACCTGAGATGAGCGCCAATCTCTCTGCAGTGTTGTATCTCGTCGCAGGCGTGCTGTTCATCCTAGCGCTGCGCGGGCTGTCGAGCCCGGCCACCTCGCGTCAGGGCAATCTGTTCGGCATGATCGGCATGGCGATCGCGGTCGCAACGACGCTGGCGGCCCACCCGCCGGCCGACGGCACCGCCTGGCTGCTCGTGATCCTCGCTGTCGCGATTGGCGGCGGCATCGGCGCGGTGATTGCGCGCCGCGTACCGATGACATCGATGCCGGAACTGGTCGCGGCGTTTCACTCGCTGGTCGGCATGGCCGCGGTGCTGGTCGCCGCCGGTGCCTTCTACGCGCCTGAAGCCTTCGACATCGGCACGCCCGGTCACATCCACGCGCAAAGCCTGGTCGAGATGTCGCTCGGGGTTGCCATCGGCGCCCTGACCTTTACCGGATCGGTGATCGCGTTTTTGAAGCTGTCGGCGCGGATGAGCGGTGCGCCGATCATTCTACCGTTCCGTCACGTCATCAACATCGCTCTCGCGCTGGCGTTGGTGTTCTTCATCGTCGGCCTCGTGATGTCCGGCAGCGCACTCGACTTCTGGCTGATCACCATTCTCGCGCTTACCCTCGGCGTGCTCATGATCATCCCGATCGGCGGTGCCGACATGCCGGTCGTAATCTCGATGCTGAACTCCTATTCCGGCTGGGCGGCGGCCGGCATCGGCTTCACGCTCGGCAATTCCGCGCTGATCATCACGGGCGCGCTGGTCGGCTCATCGGGCGCGATCCTGTCCTACATCATGTGCCACGCGATGAACCGCTCGTTCATCTCGGTGATCCTCGGCGGCTTCGGCGGCGAGACGGTGGCCGCCGCCGGCGGCGGTGGCGAACAGAAGCCGGCCAAGCTCGGCTCGGCGGAAGATGCCGCCTTCATCATGAAGAACGCTTCCAAGGTCATCATCGTGCCCGGCTACGGCATGGCGGTGGCGCAGGCGCAGCACGCGCTGCGCGAAATGGCCGACATCCTCAAGAAGGAGGGCGTCGAGGTGAAATACGCCATTCACCCGGTCGCAGGCCGCATGCCCGGCCATATGAACGTGCTACTCGCCGAGGCCAACGTGCCCTATGACGAGGTGTTCGAGCTTGAGGATATCAATTCCGAATTCGCGCAGGCCGATATCGCCTTCGTGATCGGCGCCAACGACGTCACTAATCCAGCCGCCGAGGACGACAAGACGTCGCCGATCTACGGCATGCCGGTGCTGCAGGTGTGGAAGGCCGGCACGGTGATGTTCATCAAGCGCTCGCTGGCGTCGGGTTATGCCGGCATCGACAATCCCTTGTTCTATCGCGACAACACCATGATGCTGCTCGGCGACGCCAAGAAGGTTACCGAGAATATCGTCAAGGCGATGTGAGGCAGCCCCGACTAGAACTCATGACCATCCTGAAATGGTTCCTCATTCTCGCGGGTGTTTTCTACGTCGGTGGGGTCGCCGTCGTATTTTTCAAGCAGCGGTCGATGTTATTTCCGATTCCGCCGGTCGGGCGCACGGCCCCCGCCGCAGCCGGTCTCCCCGAAGCCGAAGAACAGGTGCTGACGACCGACGATGGCGAAAAAGTCATTGTCTGGCACGTGCCGGCAAAACCGGGCCGGCCTGTCATCCTGTTCTTCCATGGCAATGGCGATTTTCTGGCGGGCCGCGTCAGCCGCTTTCGGAATTTGGTTTCGGATGGGACCGGCCTCGTTGCGCTCTCGTTCCGCGGCTATGCCGGATCGACGGGATCGCCGAGCGAGGACGGCCTCTTGAAGGATGGCGCGGCGGCCTACGCTTTTTCAGCCGCACGCTACGAAGCTGGCCGGATCGTGACCTGGGGGTTCTCGCTCGGCACCGGCGTCGCCGTGGCGATCGCGTCCGAGCATCCGGTCGCAAAACTGATCCTGGAGGCGCCCTACACGTCGACGGTCGACGTTGCTGCTTCCTTGTTGCCCATCGTTCCTGTCAGCCTGTTGATGCGCGATCAATTTCGTTCGGACCAGCGCATTGGCCGCGTGACAGTGCCGCTTCTCATCATGCATGGTGAGGCCGATCCCGCCATCAATATCAGGTTTGGCGAGCGCTTATTTGCTATGGCCCACGAGCCGAAACAATTCGTTCGTTTTCCCGGAGGCGGTCACGAAAATCTGGATGAATTCGGTGCTATCGAGACCGTGCGGCGGTTTATAGGAGCTTCAAGTGGTTGACGGCTTCGAGGTTGCAGGTCCGTTTCGGCGTGAGGGGGTGAGGTGAGCTCGCACGGACCGATGCCGAAATCGGCATGGATATTCCCGGCGCTCGCGGTTCTGTTGTTCGCGGCCGTGACCGTGACCGGCTACATTTTCACGCCATCGACCGCCGGACTTGTGTTCGCCGCTATATTGCTCCTGATCCTGTTCGGGACGGTCTTTGCGGCCGTGCATCATGCCGAAGTCGTCGCGGAGCGGATCGGCGAGCCCTTCGGTACGCTGCTCTTGACGCTCTCGGTCACCATCATCGAGGTCGCGCTGATCGCGACCATCATGCTCGGCGAGAAAGCCGTGACCACGCTGGCGCGCGATACGGTGTTTGCGGTGGTGATGATCGTCTGCAACGGGCTGGTCGGCGTCTGCATCCTGGCCGGCGGTCTGCGCTACCGCGAACAGGATATCCAAGTGAGCGGATCGAGCCTCTATCTCAGCGTTCTCTCGGTGCTTGCCACTATGACGCTGATCATGCCGAATTTTACGCTGACGACGCCGGGGCCGGTTTTATCCGCAAGCCAGCTCGGGTTCGACAGCGTTGTCACCATCCTGCTCTATGGCGTCTTTCTCTATACGCAGACCGTCCGCCACCGGGATTATTTCGTGGCGGGCGCGGCTGCCGCAAACCATGACGGCCCGCCGCCATCGAACCGGACGATCGTTCTCAGTACCGGCCTGCTGCTGATTTCATTGCTGGCGGTGGTGTTGCTGGCGAAGAAATTCTCGCAAGTAGTCGATGCCGCTGCGGCCCTGATCGGCGCGCCGCCGGCTTTCGCCGGCATTCTGGTGGCACTCCTGATCCTGCTGCCCGAGGGCGTAGCTGCGATCGCCGCGGCGCGCCGGAATGATCTGCAAAAGAGCATCAATCTCGCGCTCGGCTCATCGCTCGCCACCATCGGCCTGACGATACCGGCGGTAGCGGTCGCCGCCTATGAACTCGACATGCAGCTCGTGTTGGGGCTTCCCCCCCAGGAGATGGTGCTGCTGGCGCTGACGCTGCTGTTGAGCCTGATGACGCTCGGCAGCGGCCGCACCAACATCCTTTTCGGGCTGGTCCACCTTGTGGTATTTGCGGTATTTATATTTCTGGTTTTCGTTCCCTAAGCGGAAGAAGTGCTGAAAATGATGAGCGCCACCTCCGATGTTCAGGTCGATACGCCGGAGGTGCGGGTCACCCGGTGGCGCCTGGCCCCCGGAACCGCCACGGGGCCCCATATTCACGGGATGGATTATGTCATCGTTCCCGTGACCGCGGGCGAAATGACCATCGTTGCGCCCAATGGGGAACGCTCCAAGGCCCAACTTGGGGTGGGACAGTCATACTTCCGTAAAGCTGGTGTTGAACACGATGTGCTCAATGAAAGCGCGTCCGAGATCGTCTTTCTGGAAGTGGAGCTGAAACCATAAGCCCGCCGTTTACCGAATTGCCACCGATATGCCTCAAAGCTCGGGCATCTGGGCTCGCGCGGGAGTTGTCGGCATGCTGAAATTGGCTTCAAAATTTGCGATGGACATTTTTCCGTCGGTGATTGCGACCATCCTCGGCGCCTATATCGTCAATCATTACATCAACACCAAGCCGCCGGCTGGGTCTCCCGCTACCGCCGCGGCAATATCTACGGCTGATCCCAAGTCTATGGCCGACCCGAAAAAAGCGGTCTCAAAGGCTGATTCGAAGTCGGCTGATCTCGGCAACATGCCTGAGCCTGGTGTCCGAGCGAAGGGTGTTTCGGAAAAGTCCATTATCGACAAGTCGTCGGCAGACAAATCCGTGACCGAAAAGCCCGCCGACAAGGCCGATAAGCCCTCGGAAACCGCCAGTATTCCGCCGACCGCGCCGGCCGATACGCGCCGCCACCAGCCCGCCCCGCGCGAAAAGGCCGCGTCCAAGGCTCCGCCGGCGGCTGAGAAGGCTGCCGAGCCCGTGGTTGCGGCCCCCGTTACCGCTCCTCCGGCTGAACCTGCCGCGGCACCGGATGCCAATGATCTGGCGCGGGCGGCGATCGAGCGCCTGCGCGGCACTGAACCTGCTCCCCGCGTGCAGGAAAGCGCGCGCGTGCCGGAACCGCCCAAAGCAGCCGAACCGCCTCGTGTTGTGGCCACGCCGACCGCGCCGGTGGCTGCCTCGGTACCCGTCGTGGCCGCCCCTTCACTTCAGCCGTTGCCGCCGCCGATCATGGTCTCGACGCCGCCTCTCGATAACAAGCCGCCGACTGCCGCGCGTACCGACGATCCGCTTCGCCCGACACCGCCGGCCGATATTCCCGATCCCCATGCCCCGCTGGATTTGCGGGCCGATGCCACCACAGATCAGCCGGTGAAACGGCCCTCCGTTGCCGACGATGTGCTCTCGGCCACCAAGAAGCTGTTCAACTCGGTGTTGCCGAAGCAGCAGCAACAGTGATTCGCAACGCCGATCGGCAGCGCTGCCTGAATTAGCCGGCCGGGCGCAGCTCGTTTGCGCATGATTTTCCGGATCAAGCTTCAGTAAATCATTTCAGAACGTTTCGTAGCTCTGGCCGGGCCTGCCACCGACGCGGGCGAAGGCCGATCGCGCAGCGTCGTCCTTCGGACGCAGGTTGATGGCGCGGCCGTAGGAGCCGGCGGCCTTGGTCTTGTCGCCCAGACGCTCATAGGCAAGGCCACGGGTCATCCAGGCCTGCACGTTTTGCGGATCGTCCTGCACGGCTTCGTCGAGGTCGCTGGCGGCCTCCTTGGCTTTGCCGAGCGCCAGGTAACTCAGCGCGCGGCCGAGCAGCGGTTCGAGCTGTTGCGGCACCAGGCCGTTGGCCGCGGTGAAGTCCTCGATCGCGAACTGGTGTTGCTTTTCGCTCTGATAGAGCAGGCCGCGATTGTAATAGGCCTCGGCGTCGTCGGGACGCAACGCAATCGCCTTGTTGAAGTCCTCGAGCGCCTGGGGCGCTTCGCCGCGCGCCTTGTGGACCAGGCCCCGGCCTAGCCAGGCCGGCGCGTAATTGGCGTCGAGCACCAGCGCCCGTTCATAATCGGACATCGCCTGGTCAAGACGTTTGGTCTTGCGGAAGATCTGGCCGCGATTGGCGAAGGCCTGTCCGTAATTCGGATCGAGGCTGATCGCCTTGTTGAAATCAGCCAGCGCTTCCTCGGTCTTTCCAGCCTGCGCCAGCACCGATCCCCGCATATTGTAGGTCTGCGGATTGTCGGGGTTATTCTTGATGGTTTCGGAGAGCGAAGCGATGTTGGCCGAAGAGGTGATTTGCGCCGATTCTTCCTTCGGTTCCGGGGAGTTCGTCAGCGATCCCAGCGTCATCGAACAGCCGCCGAGCGCGATCGCAGCCGATGTGATCGCCGCCAGCGCAATCGCCGCGCGCGGTATGTGGCGCAAATTTCCGGAAAAGGGGACCGGCACAGTCATCGAACGGGATACTCACGCGCTCACCCGCCAAGTGGTAGCGCGCTCCGCTGCGAAATGCATCGGTCAAATCGCCAGTACGTTTACGGGCCGAGGGCATATAAACAACAACGCGGGCCGAGCGGCCCGCGTTGAAGAATTCATGTCTGAAAGTTAATCGATCAGCGCGGTCCGCGAGGTCCGCCCGGACCGCCACGGCCGCCGCCCGGGCCACTGCGCTCGGCGCCAGGACCGGCGCCAAACACTGGCTTCGGCTTCATCGGCAGCAGGCCTTCACGCTGCAACTTCTTGCGGGCCAGCTTGCGCGCGCGGCGCACGGCTTCGGCCTTTTCGCGGGCCTTCTTCTCGGAGGGCTTTTCGTAATGACCGCGGAGTTTCATCTCGCGGAAAATACCCTCGCGCTGCATCTTCTTCTTCAGCGCCTTGAGGGCTTGATCGACGTTGTTATCGCGAACGAGAACCTGCACGCGGCATCCTCTTTCAATTGATCGGTTTGGATTCTGGTAAGGTCAGAGGGCCAACAAAAAGCCAAGCACCTGACCTTTGAGCGCGCGGATGTATCAGACAAAGTCGCTATTGTCCACCGGGAAGGGGCGATTTCGGCCACGTCGGGGTCACAGAAATCTTGCCAAATCCACCCGTCCGTGGCTCCGGTTTAGGGAATTTGCAGCTTTTGGGGCGAATTTCACAGGGGGCGGGGAGAAACCAAATCCGGGAGGCTTCAATGGAAGCGAAAAAATATGCCGCTGAACTGATCGGTACATTTTGGCTCACATTTGCGGGATGCGGCAGCGCCGTCATTGCCGCTGGTTTTCCCCAGGTCGGTATCGGCCTGCTCGGCGTATCACTGACATTCGGACTGAGCGTCGTGACCATGGCCTATGCGATTGGCCATATATCCGGGTGCCACCTCAACCCGGCCGTTACGGTTGGCCTCGCCGCGGGTGGACGCTTTCCGGCCGGCCAGATCCTGCCCTATGTGATCGCGCAGGTCGCGGGCGCCATTGCCGCCGCAGCGCTGCTTTATGTGATAGCAAGCGGCGCTCCGGGGTTTGACCTCAGCAAGGGCTTTGCATCCAATGGCTATGGCGCGCATTCGCCAGGCCAGTACGACCTGGTGGTCTGCTTCATCACCGAGGTGGTCATGACCGCGATGTTCCTGTTCATCATCATGGGCGCTACCCACGGCAAGGCGCCCGCCGGCTTCGCACCGCTCGCGATCGGGTTGACGCTGACGATGATCCACCTCGTCAGCATTCCCGTCACCAATACCTCCGTGAATCCGGCGCGCAGCACCGGCCCCGCTTTGTTCGTCGGCGGATGGGCGCTCGCTCAGCTCTGGCTATTCTGGGTGGCGCCGCTGATCGGCGGCGTACTGGGAGGGGTGATCTATCGCTGGCTGAGCAAGGATCCGACCGGCATTGTGGAAGGAAGGCCGGCATAGACAAGGGATCGCGGACTCCGCGGGCCCACCGTTCCGGCGGCTATTTTCTGGCCGCCGGCACGACCTGGGTGACGTGTCCCATTTTGCGCCCGGGCCGGGGTGTGCCCTTGCCATAGAGGTGGACGGTCGCGCCGGGAACCGCGAGCCACTCCCAATAGCTGTTGATCTCGTCTCCGATCAGGTTGGTCATGGTGACCTCGCCATAGCGGAGTGGTTTACCGAGCGGCCACCCGGAAATGGCGCGGATGTGCTGCTCGAATTGCGAGATCGACGCGCCATCCAGCGTCCAGTGGCCGGAGTTATGCACGCGCGGCGCGATTTCATTGACCAAAATCTGCGGCCCCTGGTCGCCCGACACCACGAACATCTCGACCGCCAGCACGCCGACATAGTCGAGTGCGTCCGCAATCCGCTGGGCCGTGTCACGGGCTTGCGCCGCGAGCGCCTCCGAGATGGCTGCGGGCACGCGCGAGACCTTGAGGATGTGATCGCTGTGCTCGTTTTCGGTGACGTCAAAACATTCGACATGACAGTCACTGGAGCGGGCGGCAATCACCGAAATTTCGCGTTCGAACGGAATGAAGGCCTCGAGGATCGCCGATTTGGTGGCGAGGTCGTCCCAGACGCGATCCGGATCGTCGCCGGCGCGGATCATCGTCTGGCCCTTGCCGTCATAGCCGAAGCGGCGGGTCTTGAGCACGGCGGGCAGGCCGATTCTCGCGATCGCGGCGTGCAATGTCTGGGGCGATGAGACGTCGGCATAGTCGGCGGTCTTGATGCCCAGACGTGTAACGAAATCCTTCTCTACCAGGCGATCCTGCGTCGTTTCGAGAATCTTGTGATCGGGCAGCACCGGCCGCCGCGCCGCCAGGATCATTGCGGATGCCGCCGGCACATTTTCGAATTCATAGGTGATGACGTCGACGTCGCTTGCGAACAGCTCAAGCGCCTCGACATCGGCATATTCGGCGCAGGTCGCATTGGCCACGACGTCGAAGGCCGGCGAATCCGGATCCGGCGAAAACACCCGGCAGCGCAGGCCAAGCCGCGCCGCCGCCATCGCCAGCATCCGGCCGAGCTGTCCGCCGCCGACAATTCCGATGGTATCGCCCGGCTTCAGCACCACCCGCGTCACGCGGACTTCTCCGGGCGCTCCGCGACCGCGTCAGTCTGCTGCTTGCGCCAGGCGGAGAGTCGTTCCGACAGCGCCTTGTCGTTCAGCGCCAGCATGCTTGCAGCCAGGAGCGCCGCATTGATCGCGCCGGCTTTGCCGATCGCCAATGTTCCAACGGGAACGCCGGCGGGCATCTGGACGATGGAATAGAGCGAATCGATGCCTGACAGCGCCTTCGATTCGATCGGCACGCCGAGGACCGGAAGTTCCGTCAGCGACGCGGTCATGCCCGGCAGATGTGCGGCGCCGCCCGCACCCGCAATGATGATCTTGAAGCCGGCCGCCTTCGCACCCTTGGCGAAAGCATAGAGCCGCTCCGGCGTGCGATGGGCGGAGACGATGAATGTCTCGCAAGTAACGCCCAGCGCGCCGAGCGTTTCGGCGGTGTGGCGCATGGTGTCCCAGTCCGACTGGCTTCCCATGATGATGGCGATTGGCGCAGGCATGTCGTTAATTCTTCTGGCGGAATCCAAAACCTCAGGGCCGGATTATAGGATCGGCCCTCTGTTCGGCAAGATTAGCAAGGGATCGACAATGGACTATCCTGTCTTGGTGCGAACGAGCAAGCCTTCTTCGGTGCAGAACTGGCCAGAGCGGTTAACATTAAGGCGGATCGCAGGGCGGTTTCGAAGCCGAAATCGGCGCCTTGAGGAGAAGCGATGAAGAAAAAAGCCAGGGCGGGCGCCGCGCGAACGGCGAAACGGCGCAAGGGTGCACCGGTAGCAGGTCAAGCGCTCGTCCTCCGCGCCGCTCCGGTCACGCGGTCTCCGGCGGCAAGCGGTGATGCAAAGGCCGAAATCCGCCGGCTCAAAATGCAGCTCGCCAAGGCAAATGCGCGTATCGAGGCGCTGCAGGCGGCAGCCGAGACGGATTTCCTGCTCGGGATTCCCAATCGGCGCGGCTTCGAACGCGAGCTCGGCCGCGCCATCTCCTATATCAAGCGCTATCAGGCTAGCGGCGCGCTGGTTGTGCTTGATGTCGATCGGCTCAAACCGATCAACGACAATTTCGGCCATGCGGCAGGAGATCAGGTGCTGAAGGCTATCGTTGACGTGCTGTCGCAACAGATCCGTTCCTCTGACGTGATCGGGCGGCTCGGCGGCGACGAGTTTGCGTTGCTGTTGTGGAATCTCAGCGAAACCGATGCGCACGCCAAGGCGGCGGCGTTCGAGGAGGACATCGACCGTCTTAGTTTTACCTTCGAGGGCCACACGGTTGCGACCGGCGTCTCCGCGGGCGTCGCCATTCTCGGGCCGCATTCGGAAGCCGCGAAGGCGTTGGCGGACGCCGACTGCGCGATGTATGTGCGCAAGGCGCAGCGGCGCCACGAGGCCTGACGCTTAAATCTGCCAAAGAGTTCGGATTGATTCTTCGTTCCCTCTTGCCAGCCGAGCTGCATCATGACCAAGCCCGAGCCGTTCACGCTTCACGTGGCTGACGCCGATATCGCCGATCTGAAGGATCGTCTGGCCCGTTCGCGCTTCCCTGATTCCGCGCCCGGCGAAGCCTGGTCATATGGCACTGACGTCGCCTATTTGCGCAGCCTCGTGGAATATTGGCGCGACGGGTTTGACTGGCGGGCGGAAGAAGCGGCGCTGAACGCGTTTCCCCAATTTCGTGTACCTCTCGACGGTATCGACCTGCACTATCTGCATGTGCCGGGCGTCGGCGAAAACCCGATGCCGCTGTTGCTGTTGCATGGCTGGCCGGGCTCGGTGTTCGAATTTATCGACATCATTCCGCGCCTGACCGACCCGGTTCGCTTCGGCGGCGATTCGCGCGACGCCTTCACGGTGATCGCACCTTCCCTGCCGGGCTATGGGCTTTCGTTCAAACCCGGCCAAAAAAGATTTGGCGTGCCCGAAGTGGCGGATTGTGTCGCCGCGCTGATGCATGATGTGCTCGGCTTCTCGCGTTTCGCCGCGCAAGGCGGCGATTGGGGTGCGGCTATCACCAGCCGGCTCGCTTACGCCCATGCCGGGAAAATGATCGGCATCCATATCAACCTGTGGGCGGCGGCGGGGCGCGAGGCGAGCGCGTTTCAAAATCCGACCGAGGACGAGAAGCGCTATCTCGTCGAATTGGCGCATTGGAACCGCGAGGAAACCGGCTATTCCTGGATTCAGGGGACGCGGCCCCAGACGCTTTCTTTTGCGTTGACGGATTCGCCGGCTGGATTGGCGGCCTGGATCGTGGAGAAATTCCGTGCCTGGTCGGATTGCGACGGCGATGTCGAAAGCGCGATCGACCGCGACCGCATGCTCGCCGATATCTCGCTCTACTGGTTCACCGGCGCAATCGGTTCGTCATTCTGGCCTTATTACGCAAGGCTGCATGGCTCCGCCATCCTGCCGCCCGGTGAGGTCATCACGGTTCCAACCGGCTACGCGCAATTCCCGCGCGAAATCCTGAAACCTCCGCGCAGCGCCATCGAACGCGTCCACACCAACATCCGGCGCTGGAGCATCATGGAAAAAGGCGGCCATTTTGCCGCGCTCGAACAACCTGAAGCTCTCGCCGGCGAGGTGCGCGCGTTTTTCCGTGAATTGCGCTGAAATCTCTATAGCCCGGCGAGATCGTCCGGTACCTGCCCGAATTTCTGGAGCACACGCGCATCGCCGAACTCGCCGACCATCGGATCGCCGCTGCGGCAAAAGGCAACCGCGCCGATACTGCCGCTCGCGCGCGACATCGCTTCGGCGCGCCGCAATGCAGCGCTCGAATGGTGGCACTCTTCCGCAGCCCCCGCGACCGGCAAGCCGGCTTCATCCTGCAAAAACGGCATCGCGACGTAATAAGTGACGTTGGCCATTACGCGGCTCCCACCTTCTGATGGATCAGGCTGTGTCTCTTCTGGCGCGTGCCTGTCTGGCCGACGCGCCCAAGTGCGACGCTTTCGTTCGCAATTCACTCAATTCGATTTCCAGGTATTCGTTCGCCAGGATCAGGGCTTTGATGGTGCTGCGCGCATCGCCGTTGCACATTGCGATCAGCCGGTCGCAGGCCTGTTCGTAGCTCGGGCTGTAGGGAAACGAAGCGGATTCGGGCATGGCGTAATTCCTCAAAGCGCGAAGTCGACACCACCGAAATGTTCCTATTTTGTTCTCAAAAAGTCAAGCGCTGTTTTTGCGCGGAATGCGCTGGCGACCGCCTCAGGCAATAATGTCCGGCGTGATCTGGTCTTCGATGAAGGCGATACGGTCGCGCAACTGCAGCTTGCGTTTCTTCAGGCGTTGCAGCCGTAACAAATCGGGCGCCGGCGACTGGTGCAGCGCATCAATCGCCGCGTCTAGATCGCGGTGTTCCTGTTGTAACCTCGCGAGCTCGGATTGGAGTTCGCGCTCATCTTCGTCGGTCATGGTTTACTTAATCGAAAACGCGGATGAGATTTGCGAAAAATTCAAGCCAAACACGAATATCCTCCGAGGCAAGCTGCTCCGCAAGCAGCTTCGAAAACGGCCTGGTAGGGACCAAAGCGCGTGAAGCTGTGGCACGCGACGGTCCGCTCCTGGGCTGTGGCCGGACGTGACCACTTCCGTGCTAGTCTTTTGTTTTACTGCGGGTTCCCGCACCAAGCGCCGACCGGTCGCGGAGGTTAGCAGGCATGATGCTCACGATTCGTTACAGATGTCGGTGAAATATGAGGGTGGCGTCTTGCAAAGCCATCGACAGATTCAAGCCTTGGTGTAGACTTCCTCGCGGAGTGGATTTGACCTTCGCGCCCATCTGGCCGCGGCTCGTCAACGAATGTCAAATCCGAAGCTCCACTAGAAACTGATATTTGCTGGTGGTCCTGTGATTCCAACATTCGCGAATGTGGTCGCTGAGGCGGCATACGAATGTTAGAGCCGCACTTGTCCGGATCGAATCTGAGGTCTTAACCCAACCGAGGAGGTTTCGAATGGCAATTCACGCACATCTCGTTGAACTGGAACGCAAACACAAAGTCCTCGAAAACGAATTGCACGAAGCTCTTCTACACCTTTCAACGGATGATTTGCAGATTGTCGAACTCAAGCGCCGGAAATTGATGGTCAAGGACGAGATTGAGCGCTTGAGGCATTGCGCCAGCGCCACGTTGCATTAATCAGCCCAGCAGAGTCCTGATATTTGCTTTGATCGCGGCGGCCGGTCGGCATTGTTGATGCCGATCAGCTGTGATGTTGTGCTTGAGATAAGCGCTCTCACGCTTTGGTAAGTTCGCCGACGTAATCCGCGATCGCCAACGACGACGTCAGGCCTGGCGATTCAATGCCGAACAGATTGATCAGCCCGTCGATGCCGTGGTCCTTTGGCCCCTGGATCAGGAAATCCTGCACAGCGACCGCCGGCGGCACGATCTTCGGCCGCATGCCGGAATAACTCGGCATCAACGCGCCGTCGGGCAGGGCCGGCCAGTAGCGGCGGATCGCTGGATAGAATCGCTCCGCCCGCGCGGGATCGACCGAATAGTCGATGCTGTCGACCCATTCCACGTCGGGACCGAATCGCGCCTGTCCTGCCATATCAAGCGTGAGATGCACGCCGAGGCCGCCCGGCTCGGGTACCGGGTAGATCAGATGCGAAAACGGCGCCCGCGCCGAGCAACTGAAATAGTTGCCCTTGGCAAGGTAAGCCGGCGGAATCATTTCGACCGGCATGCCGTCGATGCTGCGCGCAACCGACGTGGCGCCAAGGCCTGCGGCGTTGACCAGAAGCCGGCACTCCAGCGACATCGGGGTGGCGCCGCCGGCGTCAATCTCGATGCGGCCGCCGCGTGCTCGCGCGCCGAGCAGCGGGGTGTGGAACGCAAAGGCTGCGCCTGCATCTTCGGCATTGCCGCGCAGCGCCAGCATATAGGCGTGGCTGTCGATGATGCCGGTGGAGGGCGAGAGCAAGGCCGCCCCGCAATGAAGCGCCGGCTCCAGCGCGCGCGCGGCTTCGCCATCAAGCGTCTGCAAATCGGTTACGCCGTTGGCCTCGGCATGCGCCCTGATCGATTGCAGCTTTTCGCTCTCCTTGGGCGTCGTCGCGACGATCAGCTTGCCGCAATTGCGATGCGCAATGCCCTGATCGCGGCAATAGCGGTAGAGCGCCTGTTTGCCGCTGACGCACATCCGCGCCATCAGGCTGCCCGCCCGGTAATAGATGCCGGCGTGGATCACCTCGCTGTTGCGTGAGGAGGTGACGGTGCCGATTCCCTCGGCAGCCTCCAGCACGATCACCTCGCGGCCGCTTTGTGCCAGCTGCCGCGCCACGGCAAGGCCGATCACTCCGGCTCCGATGACGACGCATTCGACTTTGTCCATGGAAGAAATTCTGATCCGGGTAGGTTTGGCTCTTGGGGGTAGGGGACGAGGACGAGTTTGCCGATACAACTCTCGCGTTAATTGACCCACCCGGCCGGGGGTTTTGGTTGTAGCCTGCTCATATAAGCAACTCTTTGGATTTGTTCCGAAACTTGGTCGGCGCAAATCGTTAGTGATCCATTAATCATGTCCGGGCAATTGACGCAATTTTCCGAAGCAAATGAGCCAGGTCGGGGTACGCGTTTACCTGATCCAAACCCGTGACGCCAGAAAGTCCGTCGCAGAAATCCGCGGGTGACCGATGGCTGACAAGAAGCGGCAGGCAGGCGGCGGGATCATGATTCCGGCAGGAGTCGTGGTGTGCCTGGTTGCGTCCGTTTGGGCCGCCGTGGCATCGGGTGCGGAATTCAGCCTTGTCAGCTATTTCAATGCGGCCGATCCGGAAGTGATCTCGGATGCCGTGCTTGGCGGGCTGGTCGTCTGCTGCTTTCTGATCGCTGTCGGGCTGTGGCTCATGTCCACGCTGCGCCGGATCAAGCAATCGAAACTGCGCCGAAATGCGTTCGTCAGCTCCGCCCTGAATAATCTCAAACAGGGCGTCGTGATCACCAACGCGCGGCAACGAATTGTTTTCCTTAACGACCGTTACCTCGAGATTTACGGCCTTTCGCGCTCCGATATCACGCCGACCATGACCGGCAAGGAACTGCTCGAACTGCGGCGCCAGCGCGGTATGCTCGATATCAGCGTCGACGAGTTCTATGCCCAGGCGGGCGACCCCGAGGGCCTCGTGACCGAGCTGACGAACGGGCAATCCGTTCACGTCAAATATTTTCCGTTGTCGAACGGCGGATCGATCGCGACGCATGAGGATTGCAGCGAACAGCGCGAGCTCTCGCGGCAGCTCGCTTCCACCAAACAGTTTCTCGAATCCGTCCTGGAAAACATTCCGGTCTGCGTCGCCGCCAAAAGCATCGAGAATGGCCGCTACATCTTCGCCAACCGTGCGTTCGAGCGCTTTTCGCGCTTCCCAAGGGATTTCATCATCGGCAAACGCGCGGACGAGATTTTCACGCCCGATACGGCGGCCGGCATCGAGGCGGCCGACCGCGCTGCGCTGAACGCAACGGAAGGCCAGTTCAGCAACGAATTCGTCGTCGAGCGTGGTTCGCAGAAGCGGGTCCTCGCTTCCAGCCGCGTGATTGCCCGCGACGACAGAGGCGAGCCAAAATTCCTGATCGCGCTATTCGACGACGTGACCGACCGCAAGGTGCTTTCCCACGAGCTGGAGAACACCAAGAAGTTCCTCGAGTTGGTCGTCGATAACATTCCGGTGTCGCTGACGGTCGAACGGGCAAGCGACGGGCGCTACCTTCTGGCAAACCGCAGCGCGGAAACCATCCTTAACCGCCGGCGTGAAGAGGTCGCAGGACTGACGGCGGCCGAAATCTTCAACGAACGTGAAGCCAAGCTCATCAAGGCACGTGACGAGGCGGCAATCAAAAAGCGCCGGCCTCTGACCGAGGAGCACCCGATCAGCACCAAGGACGGCCTGCGGCTGTTCCTGACGCGCCGGGTCACCGTGCTCGACGAAGCCGGCGAGCCGCAATATCTGATCAAGACCCACGAGGACGTCACCGACCGCCGTCAGACCGAGTCGCGCATGGCGCACATGGCCTATCACGACGGGCTGACCGATCTGCCGAACCGCGCCGCATTCCTGCAGGCGCTCACGCAAATGATCGAGGCCTGCACCGAAGCGGAAGAGCAGTTCGCCGTCCTGTCGATCGACCTCGACGGCCTGACGGAAGTCAACGATGTGTTCGGTCATGACACCGGCGACAAGCTCCTGATCGAAGTGGCGCAGCGGTTGCAGGCGTCGGCGCGTGGCGGCGTGGTGGCGCGGCTTTCCGGCGACGAATTCGGGTTGATCATCGACGGCAAGCAGCCGATTGCCGCCATGCTGCTGGCCGAGAAACTGGCCGAGACGATGGCCAGGGAAATCATCATTGACGGCAAGTCGGTCCGCACCGGCGTGACGACGGGCATTTCGATCTTCCCGTATAACGGCGCGGACGCAGCCTCCCTGCTCACCAATGCCGGAGCGGCGCTGTCGCGCGCCAAGGCGAAGTCGCGCGGCACGATCAGCATCTATGAACCGGAGATGGATCAGCAGATCCGCGATCGGCGCGTGCTGCACCAGGATCTTTCGACGGCGATCAAGAACGGGGAAATCTCGCTTTATTACCAGCCACAGGCGTCGTCGCTTCAGGCGGGCAAGAGCGAGATCATCGGCTTCGAGGCGCTGGCACGCTGGCGTCATCCCGTGCGCGGCTTCGTGCCGCCGTCCGATTTCATTCCGCTGGCGGAGGAAAGCGGCCTGATCTTCGAGATGGGCCAGTGGATTCTCCGCGAAGCCTGCCGCGAGGCCGCCTCCTGGCCGGTGCCGATGCAGGTCGCGGTCAACCTGTCGCCGGCGCAATTCATGCATGGCGACGTTGTCAGTCTGGTGCATTCGATCCTGCTTGAAACCGGGCTTGCGCCGGGGCGGCTGGAACTCGAAATCACCGAGGGCGTGCTAATCGAGGATTTCGATCGCGGTCTGGCGCTATTGCGCCGCCTCAAGGGGTTGGGTGTGCGAATCTCGATGGACGATTTCGGCAGCGGCTATTCCTCGCTGAGCTATCTGCAGGCGTTTCCGTTCGACAAGATCAAGATCGACCGCGCCTTTGTCATGAATTTGGGACGCAATCCGCAATCGGCGGCGATCGTGCGCGCGGTAATCGGTCTCGGTCACGGTCTTGAAATGTCGATCGTCGCTGAAGGCGTGGAAACCGAGGAACAACTCAATTTCCTCACCGAACAAGGCTGCGACGCCGTGCAGGGTTACTTCATCGGCAAACCGCTCCCGATCGAGCAATATGACGCGCTGGTCGGCCGTGTGGCCGGCGATGCGGCCGCACCGGCACGCAAGATCGGCTAGATCGAACTTCGGTGCGCGCCATTTTCACGACAAGTTCGAAATGGAAGCAGCTATAGCTGCTGGTACGGCGGATTCGACATTCGCTGTGAGTCCTTCGAGCGAATGTCACATTCAAAACCGCACTGGAATTTTTATACTTGCTAGTGTCCCTTTTGTTCTGACATTCGTAACGAACCCGCCGCGACAAAATCGGGACATGGGTGTATGGCGGACTACGATCTTGCGATCATCGGCGGCGGGTTGAATGGCGTCAGCGTGGCGCGGGACGCTGCCGGACGCGGCTTGAGGGTCATTCTGATCGAGCAGGGGGATCTTGGCGGCGCGGCATCCGGCGCCAGCGGAAGATTGATCCAGGGCGATCTTTCCGTGCTCGAGCGAAGGGCATTCCGGCGCACGCGCACGGCGCTGACTGAGCGCGAGGTCTGGATGCGGATCGCGCCGCATCTGGTGCGGCCGGCGCATTTCGTGATTCCCGCGCATTCCGACGAGCGTCCGCCATGGTTGCTGCGTCTGGGATTGTACCTCTACGACCGCCTGGCTCCGCCCGGTGGCCTGCCGCGCTCAGCCACGATCGACATCACCCATCATCCGATTGGCGATGCGTTGCAACGGCCGTTCGGCACCGCTTTCGGATATTCGGATTGCCTGGTGGATGATACGCGGCTGGTGGTGACGACGGCGATCGATGCCGCGGAGCGGGGAGCGGTGATCCGCACCGGGGCGCGCTGCGTGCGCGCCGATCGGAGCGATATCTGGCGGCTGGTGCTGATTGATCGCGGGCACCGTCAGGTGATCACGACAAGATCTCTGGCCAACGCCGCGGGCGCCTGGACCGCGAGCGTTGCCGAGACTGTATTGCGGGTACCGTCGCCGCGCACCGCCGCTGTCAAACTGGGCCAGATCATCGTCAAGCGCTTGTTTGAGACCGATAACGTCTATGTCCTGCAGAATTCGGACCGGCGGCTGGTTTTCGCCAGCCCCTATCAACGCGATTTCACCATGATCGGCACCGTTGCGCGAAATTTCAAAGGCGACCCGGCGGCGGTCGCGATGGCTGCGGATGAGGTGGCGTATCTCTGCGACGCGGCCAACCGTTATTTTCGCGAGCGGATTTATGCTTCCGACGTGATCAGATCGGTGGCCGGCGTCAATCTCGTCACCGGGCGCCCCGGCAAAAGATTTGCCCGCGAGGGAACGGTGACGTTCGAGGCACGACGGCGCAGGGCGCCGCTTCTGACCATTTTCGGCGGTGACGTCACAATGGCGCGGCTGCGCGCTGAACGCGCCGTCTCTTATCTCCTGCCGTTCTATCCGATGTCGGCGTGCTGGAGCGCTCAAACGCCGCTGCCTGGTGGCGATGTTCCACCCGAACGGTTCGAGTCGGAGGTCGAAGCCGCGCGGGAGCGCTGGAAGTTCTTGACCTCCGATCAGGCGTTGCGCCTGGTTTCGGCCTATGGCTCGCGGCTTCATCAGGTGCTCGGCGAGGCCCGAGAAAAGGCCGATCTCGGCCAAAGTTTTGGGCCGGACCTGACGGAAGCCGAAGTGCGCCATCTCATGACAAGAGAATGGGCGCGCTTTCCAGACGACATTCTCTGGCGGCGCACGAAGCTCGGCCTCACCATTGCCCAAGACGATCGCGAACGCCTGGCGGTTTTCATGGCGACGGTGGCGCACCGGGTCGATTCTCCGACCGCTGTCCACAGTGCTGCGGTTGAGCCGGGACCGCAGCGGGGTTAGCTTGCCCTTTCCACGGGGTGGGCTGGCAGCATGACCGAAGATACCGCGAAGACCGCGAGCGAGGCGGATTCGCCGCAATCCATTCCGCAGCCGGCCTCCGGCACGCCGCTCCTGCGCATCGATGCCGTGGTCAAGACGTTTGGCCAATTTCGCGCGGTCGATGTCCTGTCGCTCGACATTCATGCCGGCGAATTCTTCGCGCTGCTTGGCCCGAGCGGCTGCGGCAAGACCACGCTGCTCCGCATGCTGGCCGGCTTCGAGGCGCCCGATGCCGGCCGTATCCTGCTCGACGGCAAGGACATCGCGCAGATCCCGCCGCATCAGCGCCCGGTCAACATGATGTTCCAGAACTATGCGCTATTTCCTCATTTGAACGTGCGGGACAACATCGCGTTCGGATTGAAGCGCGCCGGCATGGCGTCTGCCGACATCAATGCACGCGTCAACGAAATGGTTGCACTCGTCAAACTCGATGGGTTCGAGAAACGCAAGCCTGACCAGCTCTCCGGCGGCCAAAGGCAACGCGTCGCATTGGCGCGGTCGCTGGCGCGCCGCCCGCGACTCTTGCTGCTTGATGAGCCGCTCGCCGCGCTCGACAAAAAGCTGCGTGAAAGCACTCAACTCGAATTGATGGAATTGCAGCGGCGGCTCGGCCTGACCTTCATCATCGTGACCCACGACCAGCAAGAGGCGATGACGATGGCGGGCCGGATCGGCGTGATGGATGCCGGCCGTCTCGAACAGGTCGCGACCCCGCGCGAACTTTATGAAGCGCCGCGCTCGCGCTGGATCGCCGAATTCGTCGGCGACATCAATCTGCTCGAGGGCAAGTTTGAGACCAGCGATGCCAGTTACCCGACGATGGCGCGGCGCGTCGCCATCGCGACCAGCGAAGCCGGAACGATCTATGTTGCCGAGCCGCGTGAGCCGCTGACCAAGGTCAACCTTTGCATCGCGATCCGTCCCGAAAAGGTCAAGCTGTCGCGCCGTGCGCCTGCGTCCGACGATGCGCGAGCCATCAACCGGCTGGACGGGGTGGTGACCGATGTCAGTTACCTCGGCGGCATGACGAGCTACAAGGTCAAGCTCGATACCGGCGCGGTGTTGCGCTCTTCGATGGCCAATACCGCCCGGCTCGATCTCGATGCGTATAGTTTGAGCCAGCGCGTGGTGGCGTGGTTCTCGCCGGAAGACTGCGTGGTGCTGGAGCAATGAGCGCACCATCGATCTTTACACGCCCGGCGCGGCTCGCGGCAATCGCGCCCTATCTATGGATGGCGCTGTTCTTTCTGGTGCCGTTCCTGTTCGTCCTGAAGATCAGCCTGTCGCAGACCGCGATTGCGCAGCCGCCCTATACACCCGTGTTCGATGTCGCCGAGGGATGGGAGGCGATCAAAGCCGCTTTTACCGCACTGTCGTTCGACAATTTCCGGCTGCTTGCTTCCGACGATCTCTATGTCCTGTCGTATTTGCGCAGCCTTTTGGTCGCCGCGATTTCGACGTCTATCTTGCTCGTGATCGGCTATCCCATCGCCTACGGCATGGCGCGCCTGCCCCAGCGCTGGCAGGCGATCGCGATGATGCTGGTGATCGTTCCGTTCTGGACCTCGTTTCTGATCCGCATCTACGCCTGGATCAATATCCTGCAGCATGACGGCTTGCTCAATCAGATTTTGCTCGCGCTGCATGTCGTTTCGACGCCCGTGGTGTGGTTGTCGACGGATGGCGCGATGTATCTTGGCATCGTCTATTCGTATCTGCCGTTCATGATCCTGCCGCTGTACGCGACACTATCCAAAATGGACCCGGCGCTGCTGGAAGCCGCGAACGATCTCGGCGCCTCGCCGCGCCAGGCCTTCTGGCGCGTGACGTTTCCGCTGTCGTTGCCGGGCATCGGTGCCGGCGCTCTGCTTTGTTTCATTCCGATCGTCGGCGAGTTCGTAATTCCCGATTTGCTGGCGGGGTCCGACGCGCTCATGATCGGCCAGACGCTCTGGCTTGAATTCTTCACCAACAAGGACTGGCCGGTGGCATCTGCCACCGCCGTGGTGCTTCTGCTTCTGCTGCTTGCGCCACTGTTGCTGTATGACCGCCTGCAACGGCGACAATTGGAGCGAGCGTGATGGCACGGGCTGCGAGTAAACTCTCGCGCTTCAACATCGCAGCACTCGCGCTGGGGTTCGCCTTCCTTTATCTGCCGATCGTGATCCTGATTATCTATTCGTTCAACGCTTCGCGGCTGGTCACGGTCTGGGGCGGCTGGTCGTTGCGTTGGTACAACGAGTTCTTCAACGACACCGCCATGATCGACGCAGCCTGGATGAGCCTGCGCGTTGGAGCGACCTCGGCGACGCTGGCAACGTTACTCGGTACGCTCGCGGCGATCGCGCTCTCGCGCGGCGCGGGCTTCAAGGGACGGACGCTGTTTTCCGGCATGCTCTACGCGCCGCTGGTGATGCCCGAGGTGATCACCGGGCTGTCATTGCTGCTGCTGTTCGTCGCCATCAACGCCGAACGCGGATTCTGGACCGTCGTCATCGCCCATACAACGCTGACCATGTGCTTTGTCGCGGTGGTGGTGCAGGCGCGGCTTGGCGCGCTCGACCGCAGCCTGGAGGAAGCCGCGATGGATCTCGGTTGCGATCCCGTCCGCGCCTTCCTCGCCGTTACCCTGCCGCTGATCGTCCCATCGGTCGCGGCCGGGTGGATGCTGGCCTTTACGCTGTCGCTCGACGATCTCGTGATCGCAAGCTTCACCACCGGCCCCGGCTCGGCGACGCTGCCGATCCGGATCTATTCGGAAGTACGTCTCGGTGTGAAACCGGAAATCAACGCGATCTGCACGCTGGTGGTGGCGTTGATCGCGGTGGTGATCGTCGTCGCCTCGCTCGCCTCGAAGATATCCGATGCGCGCGGCAAGAGCGCCGCGCCGCTGTGACCCTGATTACGACTTCACCGCGCCCGCGGTCAGCCCGCCGACCATGTAGCGGCGGAAGGCGTAATAGATCGCGGCCGGCGGCAGCGCATAGATGAAGCCGGTCGTCATCAACAATTCCCACGGCGAATCGTCAGCGGCCAAGAAATTGCCGAGCGCGACCGGCAGGGTGATGGCGCGATCGTTCGAGAGCAGCAAGAACGCGTAAAGATATTCGTTCCAGGCGAGCAGAACGGCATAGGTGCCGATCGCCACCAGTGACGGCATCATCAAGGGCACGTAGACCAGGCGGAAAATCTGCAGCGGCGTCGCGCCGTCCATCACGGCGGCCTCATCGAGCTCGACCGGCAGCTTGTCGGAAGCCTGCTTCAGCACCCAGATCGCATAGGGCGAGGCGATGGTCACCATCGCAAGGATCAAAGCCCAGCTTGTATTGAGCAGCCCGTAATTGCCCATGGTCCGGTACATCGGAACGGCGAGGAACGCAGCGGGAATAAAGTAAGTGAACAGCGCGAGATTGAGCACGATGCGCCCGCCTGGAACGCGCAGCCGCGAGATCGAAAAAGCGGCAGCGGTCGCGATTGCCAGCGTCAGTGCACCGACGGCGGCCGCGATCACGACCGAATTGCCGAACTGCACCCAGAAATCGCGCAAGAAGTAATGCTGCTGGTGAAACACGATCTCGAAATTGTGCAGGGTCGGGTGTTCTGGCCACAATTTGCCGGAGAAGGCGTCTTCCTTGGGCGAGATCGCGAACACGAACATATGGTAGATCGGAATCAAGGTCCAGATCAGCACGGGAATGCCGATCAGGAGCAGCCGCGCTTCGGTCGCCGTGTCGCGTAACGAGGGGAGCTTCATCGCGACAACCGTTTCATCATGAAATAGACCAGTGGCAGCACCAGCGGCATGGCGCAGACGATCGAAGCCATCGCGAGGTTAAGCTGGTCGAGGCGCAAGTACCGGATGCCGAGCGTCGACAGCACGTGGGTGAGGTCGGCCGGGCCGCCGCCGGTCAAGAGATACACGCTGTTGAAATCGCCGAGCGTCCAGATCATCGACAGCAACGTGCAGGTCAGATAGAGCGCCTGCATCGATGGCCAGGTGATGAAGCGGAATTTCTGCCACCAGTTCGCGCCGTCAACGTCGGCGGCTTCGAACAGGTCCTGCGAGATCGCAAGCCGCCCCGTCATCAGGATCAGCGTCCAGAACGGCAGCGATTTCCAGATGTGCACGCCGATCGCCATCGAAAGCGCCACGGCGGGATCGTTCAGCCAGTTCGGCCCGTCATCGCCGGTGAACTTGAAGATGAGCTGGTTCACCATGCCCCATTCCGGATTGAGCATGAAGCGCACCGACAGGATGGTCGGGATCGACGGCACCGCCCAGGGCAGGATGAAGATCACCGATAGCCAGCGTATCCACGTGCGCTGCTGCACGAAGAAACCGGAGAGAAACAGCGCGATCAGCATCTTGATGTTGATGCCGATGAGCAGAAAGATCAGCGTGTTGACCGCGGCGCGGGCGAAAATCGGGTCGTTATAGAGCGCGACGTAATTCGATGGCGCTCGCGCCAGCCAGAACCCGTACGCGACGGGATAGACCACGAAGGCCGCAAACACGAGCAGATAGGGCGCGATCAGCACGATGCCCCAGACCTGCGTCGTCGACAGCCGCGGCGCGAGTGGCGCGCTTGGCTCGACGTGGTCGGAGGCTGAGATCGTGATCGCCATATGCGTTTACTCTTGGACGGATATTGCAGCCGCGGTTGCGGTTCCTTTCACCTCTCCCCTTGTGGGAGAGGTCGGAGACGAAGCGCAGCGAAGTCTCCGGGAGAGGGGTTAAACTCTATCAAGAGACCTTACCCCCTCTCCCCAACCCTCTCCCACATGGGGAGAGGGAGCGCACCGCCGTTCTTGCCCCGGTTCAAGCTGTTCTGAAGCACTGCGAACATCTTACCCCGCGACCTCCTTGATGCGCGCGATCAGCTCGTCGACCGCCTTCTCCACCGGCACCTTCTCACTGACGACGCGGTTCATCGCTTTCGCCCACACATTCTCGTTGTTGAGAATCGTGAACTTGTAGTTTTTGGTGAAATCAAACGGCTGCGTGCCACCGGTGAACTGGTTGTAGACCGCCTTGCGATGGCGGTCGTTCTGCCAGAACGGGCTCTTCTGGCCCTCGATGGTCGCCGGGAACCAGCGGCCAAGCGCACCCTCGACATAGGGGCCGAGGTTTTCTTCCTGAAGCAGGAAGGCTACGAACTCCTTCGCCTTGGCCTTGTTCTTTGCTGCGGTGAAGATCACGCCGGTCTTGACGTCGGAGCGATACTTGATCGGCTGGCCATCCGGCTTGTTCGGGAAGGACGCCGTGATGATGTCCTGTTCATAGGCCTTCTTGCCGGCGGCGCGTTGTTCATCCGTCAGCGCCGGATTGGTGGAGTCCTCGAACCATTTCGCCGCGATCGAGATCGTGAAGTTGTGGGTCATCACGGTCGTCTTGTTGTGGAAGGCGACGTTGTTGTCCGGGTCTTTCCAGGTGGTGGAGGAGGGCGGCGTGCAGCCCTTGGTGTAGGTGTCGGTATAATCCTTCAGCGCGTGGATCAGCCCGTCGCGCGCCTTGTCGTCGATCGTGAGCTTGCCGTCGTCGTCGACCAGATGGACGTTATAGGCATCCATGAAGGTGTAGAACGATTGCAACGAGTCGGTGGATTCCACACCCATCGGCTGGCCGATGCCGTAAATGCGGCTCGCTGTTGCCTTGCGGATCGCCGGCTGCACCTTGTCGCACCAGAACGACCAGTAGTCGTTCCATTGGGTCGGAATGTCGCTTTCCTTGTATCCTGCCTTCTCCAGCAGATCTTTCCAGATCTGGACATGCATGCTCTGCTGCTTCAGCGGAAAGCCGTAATAGCCTTTCTTCTGGGTCTGGCCGTTATAGAGGAAGGCGGTCTCCAGCGTATTCGGCGCGAACTTCGCCTTCATCGGCACCAGAATGTCGGAGAGGTCTTCGAGCTTGCCCTCGAAGGCCCATTTGCCGCCGGCCTGCACGTCATACGTATCGGCGTAGGCGACGTCGGGCACGGTGCCGGAATCCAGCGCCGCCACCGTTTTCGGGATCATGTCCTGGATCGCGTATTGCGATAGCTCGACCTTGGTGCCGGTCTTCTCTTCGAATTTCTTGACGACCTTGAGCAGCGCGTCGTCTTCGGATTTGTAAAAGCCCTTACCCCACCAGATCGTTATCGTATCCTGCGCGGCGACAGGCTGCGCGGCGACCAATAAAGCGGCGGCGGCAAAAAGCAGGATTCCTCCCCGAACTGTCAACATGTCCCTCCCTCTTGTGCGCCGGCCTTATTTTAACCGGTCAGGTGAAAGACTAGCGCAGGGGTGAGGCGCGATCTAGCGGCATCTTGTCCGACGAAGGTAGCGCTGTAGTTCGTCTTTCCCTTCACCTCTCCCCTTGTGGGAGAGGCATAGGCCGCCTTCGGCGGCCGTTCCAAGAAGATTACGCCGAAGCAAAGCTTCGCTACGTCGCATCGTCAGATGCGATCCGGGTGAGGGGTCAAGCTCTGCCGGGGGACCTGAACCCCTCTTCCCAACCCTCTCCCACAAGGGGAGAGGGAGCGCACCGCCGATGTTGAACCGCCGATGTTGAAAGGTCGAACCATTCACCTCGCCGCAAAGGGAGAGGTCAAGCCTCAGCCGTTCTGCGCCGCTTGAACAAGGGTTTGCAGCGTGGAGCGGGTGGGCGCGAAGAACGTCGTCCCGGTATGCGGCGTCGAAAAATCAAGCAGCCGGTCGTAGGCTCCCGGCGGATCGCCGATATACATTCGTTGCAACATCGTCTCGATCACCCAGAGAAACCGGGAGTAACCGATAAAATAGGTTCCGAATTCCTGTTTTCCCGGCCGGCCGAACGGCATGTTGTCGCGCAGGATGTCGTGCTCGGTTCCGTCGGCGTCCACGATCGTGGCCAGCGATTTGTGCGATTTGCGTGGCGCATCGTCGTCATCGATTTCGATATTGTCGATCTTCGTGCGACCGATGATCTCCTCCTGGAGGGGCGTTGGAGTCCGTGACCAGGCGCCGAGATCGTGCAGATACTTCTGAACGACGACATAGCTGCCGCCGGCAAAATCGGCATCTTCGTCGCCGACCAGCGCCGATGCGGGCAAATCCAGGCCGGTCGGATTGGCCGTGCCGTCGACAAAGCCGAGAAGGTCACGCGCATCGAAATATCGAAAGCCGGAAACTTCATCGACGACGGTCACGCCGTCGCCAAGGTTGTCGAGCAGAATCCGTTCAAATTCAAAGCACAGATCGGGGCGTTCGGATCGGATGTGGAAGAGGAGGTCGCCCGGCGTTGACGGCGCCGCATGAGCCGTTCCCTTGATTGCGACAAACGGTCTCAGTTCCTTCGGCCGCTTGCCTGAATCGAGACGATCCCAGAGATCGCGGCCGATCCCGGCAATGCACGACAGGCGGCCGGAAAGATCACGGAACCCGACCGTCTTGACGAGATCGTCCAGCCCATCCAGTACGGAGCAGACCTTTGCGAGAGCGGCCTGTTCGCTCGCGACGGTGACCACGAGAAATACCGCCGCCATCGACAGCGGAGCATCGATGCTCTGTGCGTCGATCGGTACCCTGTCCCAATTCTTTCCTGACATCCCGAACTTCTGCCTTCTCCTGGAATTTGCTTCAGATGACCACGAACCGGCCGCGAGCCGGCCTTCCTCCTGCGCGGGCCGTCATATATGAGAGATTTGACGTCGGATAGTCTACGGAGGGATAGGGTGGATAGTGGCGGCGGCACTTTAATCCAAAAATCACGATATCGCGCTTGATTGATGAAGAACGCGGACAGGCATTTCAACCGGGGCATGGCATGAAAATTCGATTTGAGACGGCGCGATCCACTGCGGCGATGCGGCGTTTTCGATCTTCGGCCCTGGTGACGCTGGCGGCGATGGCCGCATTGACGGTGCTGACGGCGGGTGCCGCAGCAAGACAGGGACGGCCGGCAGCACCGACCGAGGCGACGGCGCCGCGCGTGGCGGGCGAGCCGATCATGGCGATCGTGTCGATCAAGTCCCAGCAGGTTACGTTCTACGACGCGGACGGCTGGATCTTCCGCGCGCCGGTCTCGACCGGCACCACCGGACGCGAGACGCCGGCCGGCATCTTCGCCCTCGTCGAGAAGGACAAAGACCACCACTCGACCATGTATGACGATGCCTGGATGCCGAACATGCAGCGCATCACCTGGAACGGCATCGCGCTGCACGGTGGCCCGCTGCCCGGCTATGCGGCCTCGCACGGCTGCGTGCGGATGCCGTACGACTTCGCAGAGAAGATGTTCGACAAGACCTCGATCGGGATGCGGGTGATCATCTCGCCGAACGATGCGGCGCCGGTCGACTTTACCCACCCGGCGCTATTCGTGCCGGACCCACAGGCCCTCACGGCCGCGCCTGCGCGGGCCGAGAAGCTCAGCCTCGAGGCTGAAGATGCCGCCAGGGCAGCCAATGAGGCGAAGGCCGCCGCTGCGACCGCGACGCGGGATACCGCAATGCTGAACGCCTCGCTTCGCAAACTGGAACAGCTCAACGCTCGCGCCCAGGCCGAACTCGCCTACGCCGACAAGGCGCTCGCCAACGCCAAGACGGACCAGGCGAGGGCGAAGGCCGAGGAAGCCAGGCAGAAGGCCGAGCCGAAGGCTGCGGAAGCGCAGACGCAGCTCGAGGCCGCCAAAGCCGACGTGAAGCCAAAGCTTGATGCGGCGGCCGGCGCCAAGGATGTTGCCAAGGTAACTGCGGCGAAAAAGACCGAAACCGCCAAGGCGGCGACCGAGGCCAAGCTCGCGCTCGAGCCGGTCGCCGTCTACATCAGCCGCGCGACGCAAAAGCTTTACGTACGGCGCAACACCCACAAGGCGTGGGCGGATGGCGGCGAGGTATTCGATTTCAGCATCGAAGTTCCGGTCACGATCCGCAATCCCGACCAGCCGATCGGCACGCATATCTTCACGGCGATGGCGCGCAACGATTCAGGCTTGCGCTGGAGCGCAGTCACGATCGACAACGGCGACGACGCCAAGGACGCGCTCGACCGCATCACCATCCCGCCGGATGTGCTGGCGCGTATCGCGCCGACCGCGGTGCCGCGATCCTCGATCGTCATCTCGGACGAGCCCTTGAGCAAGGAAACCAACTATCGCACCGAGTTCGTCGCGGTGCTGAGCAATCAGCCGCAGGGCGGCTTCATCACGCGCAAGCCGACGACGACCGAGGTCCCCATGGCGAGCGGGGACGACGGCAACTTCTTCGGCTCGTTTTTCCAGCGCAGTTGGGATCCCCAAGGCAACCCGCAGGCCGGGAGTCCCCAACTCGGCAATCCTCAAGCCGCCAATACGCGTCAGCGCGTTCAGCGTTATCCCGGCGGCCAATACTATCCTCAGGCCCAGCCGACCTTTGGGTGGTGAGACTCCACCCGGTTCGACACTCAAAGAGGGAGGTATCCCATGGGTGAACCTGTCGATG
>Ga0210383_10000402_pt1 | contig 40576 bp, 30 predicted proteins | sample IncBWC14OmetaG_FD_160072 | JGI IMG/M metagenome (GOLD analysis project Ga0210383, IMG submission 160072) | Forest soil microbial communities from Barre Woods Harvard Forest LTER site, Petersham, Massachusetts, United States - Inc-BW-C-14-O ...
GGGGCTGGGGTGGGGGGAGTAGGAGAAGACATGGAGGTAGGTGAAGGGGTGGCGGTCGATGAAGTCGAGCGTGGCGGCGTGATCAGACTCGGTTTCGCCGGGGAAGCCTGCGATTACGTCGGCGCCGATGGCCGCGTTGGGTAGGCGGTCGCGGATTAGGTCGACGCGGCGGGCGTAGTGCTCGGTGCGGTACCAGCGGTGCATCGCGGCCAGGATGGGGTCGGAGGCGGATTGGAGGGGTATGTGGAAGTGTTGGGCTATGCGGTCGGTTGAGGCGAAGAGGTCGATAAGGTCTTGGGTGACGTCTTGGGGCTCGATGGAGCTGATACGGAGGCGTTCGATTGAGGTTTCGTCCAGGATGCGGCGGAGGAGGTCGATGAATTCGACTCTTGGGGAGAGGTCGCGGCCGTAGGTGCCTAGGTTGATGCCGCTTAGGACAATTTCACGAGCCGCGGAGTGCACAGCCAAGATTGGCTGTGCCACAGAAGAAGAGACAGCCGGGATTGGCTGTCCCACTGGTGATGCGGAGGCGTTTGGTGAGGCTAGGGATTGGATTTCGCGGATTACGGCGTCTGGGGGGAGGCTGCGGGATTTGCCGCGGACGTAGGGAATGATGCAGAAGGAGCAGCGGTTGTTGCAGCCGTCTTGGATTTTTAGGATGGGGCGGGTGTGGTGGGATTCGCCGCCTTGGATGGGGGCGGAGAGGAATTCGGGGTGGGCGAAGATGTCGCCGGTTAGGATTTGGGTGGGGTGGAGAGAGTCGCCGGCGAAATGGGGGACCTTGCCGAGATGGGGCGCAACATGTTGCGCCCCTACGAAGGAGTGGAACGGGGCATCTTGCGAATCGGGGAGCAGGGTGGCGGTGGAGACGAAATTGGTGAAGGCGGCGGGGGCGGCGGGCGGGGCGAGCCCCGCCCCTACAGAGTCAATGGACTTGACGAGATTGGGGATTTGGGGTTTGTGCGAATTGCCTACGACGTGGGTGACGCCGGGCAAAGAGGCTAGCTCTTCGGGGGCGCGTTGGGCATAGCAACCGGTGACGATTAGGCGAGCTTGGGGATTTTGGGCGTGGAGTTTGCGGATGGCGTCGCGGGCTTGGGCGTCGGCGGCGGCGGTGACCGTGCAAGTGTTGAGGACGACGATAGAGGCGGTGGCGGGATCGGGGGCTTGCGTGCAGCCGCGGTCGAGGAGTTGGCGTTCTAGGGCGGCGCCGTCGGCTTGGGTGGCTCGGCAGCCGAATTGTTGGATGTAGAAGGTGGTCACCGCACGTTGCTCTTATGGAATTGGTATGAGTTCGACAGTCTTTGATTCCAGTTCCATGATGCGCAAACTTTGAAATAAAAACATCAAGCAAAAGCGATCGTCGGTTCCCCATACGTTGCGGGTTCGCATAAATGGATCGTCGTGCTGAACTAGGGGATCAACCTTCAAGATATGGGAGACGCAAGCGTCTTCAGTGAACGGCATTTCCTGGTCACGGGGGCTAACCCTTAGAAGCTGTAAATCATCGAAGTAGAGTTTCATTCCCGAAAATGTGTTTTCGCGACAACCCCATGGGTTGTCGCGGTTAGGCACGATCCACTTCATGACAACGGCGTCATTAGCCGGAATCAGTTCAAGACCCTCGAAACTGGCGAAGTTATGCACGTCCCAGAACAGATTGCCCGTTCGTAGTTCTACCGAACCCGCGATAGTGAAGTTTTTCATCTTCATGGAGAAATGATACAGCAATCGTCAGTCGAAGCTATAAAACCCAGCCACAGGCGAATCCGGCGGCTTTACTCGGCGAGTGAAGGGCCGCTACAATCTGTTGCTGAAAATGTGTGCTCTGCGGCGACACCCTTCTGCGCTGGACAACCCCAAAATTTCGGTGGTCATTCCGGTTTACAACGAGAAGAACACGATTGAGGAGATTTTGCGGCGCGTTTCGGAGACGGGGCTGCGCAAGGAAATTGTGATTGTGGACGATTGCTCGACGGATGGGACGCGGCAGTATCTGGAAGGTATGGTGCAGGCGCAAGGGAATGGGGAGACGTGGGCGGCGGCGCATGATGGCGGCGATCCCGTGGACGTGCGGGATTTGCGGATTTTTTTTCAGGCGCAGAACGCGGGCAAAGGCGCGGCCTTGCGGCGGGGATTTGCAGAGACGACAGGAGATATTGTTTTGGTGCAGGATGCGGATTTGGAGTATGACCCGAAGGATTATCCGGTATTGCTCGGCCCGATTATTGATGGGCGGGCGGATGTGGTTTTTGGATCGAGATTTCTTGGCGGGCCGCAGAGGGTGCATTACTTTTGGCATTATGTGGCGAACAAAGTTTTGACGCTGCTGTCGGATGTGATGACGAATTTGAAGCTGACGGACATGGAGACTTGTTACAAAGTGTTTCGCAAGGAAGTGTTGCAAGGGATCCATTTGAGGTCGAACCGATTTGGGTTTGAGCCGGAGATTACGGCGAAGATTTCGAAGGGCAAGTGGCGGATTTACGAAGTGCCGATCAGCTATGCGGGGCGGACGTACGAAGAGGGCAAGAAGATTACTTGGAAAGACGGCGTGAAGGCGTTGTGGTGTATTTTTTGGTTTAAGATTGCGGATTGAAAGAGTGAGTAGTGAATAGTGAGCAATGAGTAGTACCTGCCAGAGCAAGGTTAGGGCAGGGTTGGACGCCGTAAGACAATCCAGACAAATTATCGTGAGGCTCGCCGAATTCAATATTCGCGCTGCGGACTAGTGTGAGGCGGCTTCGGCGTAGCCGTGGGGGTGTTTTTGTTTCCAGGTCCAGGCGGAGGTGATGATTTCCTCGAGAGAGGAGTGTTGGGCTTCCCAGCCGAGGGACTGGCGAAGCTTTTCCTTGCTAGCGACCAGGACGGCGGGATCGCCGGGGCGGCGTGGGGACATTTTGCGAGGAACTTTGCGACCGGTGATTTTTTCGGCCGCGTCGAGTACTTCGAGGATGGAAAAGCCGCGGCTGTTGCCGACGTTAAAGGCCTCGCCGGAAACTTTTTCGATGGATTCGAGCGCGCGGAGGTGGGAATCGGCGATGTCGAGGACGTGGATGTAGTCGCGGACGCAGGTGCCGTCGGGCGTGGGATAGTCGGAACCGAAAACTTCGAGGTGTGGGATAAGACCAAGGGCGGCGTCGAAAACTTTGGGAATGAGGTGGGTTTCAACGCGATGAGCTTCGCCGCGTTCGGAGGAGGCGCCAGCAGCGTTGAAATAGCGGAGAGTGGCATAGTGCAGGCCGGTGTAAGCGCGATAGTCGGAGAGAATTTCTTCGAAGCGGAGTTTGGATTTGCCGTAGGGATTGATGGGATTTTTGGAATGGTCTTCGGGAATGGGGACGGTGTGAGGCTCGCCGTAAGTGGCGGCGGTGGAAGAGAAGATGAATTTTCTCACGCCGTGGCGAGTTACTGCGTCGAGGAGATTGACGCCGGCGGCGATGTTGGCGGCGTAGAAGGTGCTGGGTTCGCGGACGGATTTGGCGACGAGAGCTTCGCCGGCGAAGTGCATGACGGAGTCGATCTTGTGTTTGGAGAAGACTTCTTCTATTTGCGTGCGGACACCGAGATCGGCCTTGCAGAAAATCGCTTTGGGAGGGACGGCGGCGGCGTGGCCTTCCTGAAGATTATCGAGGGCGATGACCTGGTGGCCGCGGGCGAGGAGGACCTCCGCGCAGATGCTGCCGATGTAGCCTGCTGCTCCGGTAACGAGAACGTTCAAGGGAGTGACCTCGCCTTCCTGGGGAAAATTGGTTTGCGTTTATGTAGATATTAAAAGTAGCAGGATAGAAGCGGGTTGTCAGCTAGAAGAGGGCGGGCTCTTCGAAGCTCCCTTCGTTCCTCAGGGCAAGCAGGGTAAACAAGCCCCGCCCTTACAAAGGTTGCTTAACTGCGTTAGGAGCGACAAGAGCGATCAAGGGGCCGACATGCGGCGCTGGAAAGTGAGAAGGATCAGGTCAGCGCGCCGGCGGACGCCGAATTTGCTGAGCAAATTCGAGACGTGAAATTTTACGGTTCGTTCGGCGATGTTAAGTTTGCTGGCGATTTCTTTGTTGGAAAGATTTTCGAGGAGAGAGTCCAAGACTTCTTGTTCGCGGCGGCTGAGATTGGTGACGGAATCTGTTTTTAGGCGGCGGCCTTGATTCGTGAGGATGGAATCGACGAACCCGGACAAGACCGAGCGCGGGACCCAGAAACCTCCGCTGGCAACGAGCGGCAAGGCGCGGACTAATTGATCGCGGGCTTCGGTGTAGGTGAGAAGACCTTTGACTCCGAGGCGCAGCAATTGATAGCTGTTGGCGTCGCTATGCTGCTCGCCGACAACGATGAGGCGCGCTTCAGGATGGCGCTCCATAAGATTTGCTAGAAGTGCACCGGTGGCAGGACGCGCGGCGTGGCCATCGATGACGTAGACCTGCGCAACAGGCGGCTCGAGATTGCGCATGTCTGGCGCGAGCGTGGATTCGAGCTGCTTGACGACCACCTTGACTGGAGCCTTTGACAAGACGCGCTCGAACTCGCTCAGCACCAAGGGGTGCGGCGAGAGGATGCAGACGGACAGTTTTGCGGATGCTCGCTTGGTAGCCACTATGTGCCAGCGTAGTGAAAACTGTCCGAAGGGGCAAGTCTCTTGGAAGGGCGTGTTCTCGAACTGTTACGTGACAGGTAGGGCGCTTTTTCGATGGGGTCCGAGGGGCAATTTTCGAAGCAAAACCTCGACAATGCGCTCGGCGGCGTGGCCATCCCAGAAGGGCGGGATGCGGCCCGGCTTGCTTTTTCCTATGAGGACTTCTTGCGCGGGGGTCGTGAAGCAGTCGGAAGAGTCCGAGAGCGGCAGTATGGCATTTGTGTTTATGCGGTTCGGGGCGCTGGAATGACTGTTCGCGCCAGAAAAGCACCAGTTCGCTGTAAGGCGTTCGATTCTGGGAGTAAAGCTGCGTAAAATAGGGTTGTACCCGAAACGCGGCCTTCTCTGCTTATGTCCCCCGTTTAAGAGGAAGTCCGGTAAGGAGTTACAGGTTTCCCGCACATGCGAAATTTGAATGAATCCGCGAAGGCATTGCGAGACTTGCTCTCGGAGCGGATCCTTGTGCTCGATGGGGCCATGGGGACGATGCTGCAACAGCGGCATCTGACGGCGGAGGATTTCGGCGGGGCGGCGCTCGAGGGTTGCAACGAGAATTTGGTGCGGACGCGGCCGGATGTGGTGCTGGACATTCACAGGAAGTATTTTGAGGCGGGGTCGGACATCGTTGAGACGAATAGTTTTGGCGGGGCGACGATTGTTTTAGCGGAGTATGGGCTGGCGGCAGATGCTCATTTCCTAAATAAGCGCTCGGCAGAATTGGCGCGACAGGCGGCGGATGAGTTTGGTACGGCGGCGAGGCCGAGGTTTGTTGCGGGGTCGGTGGGGCCGACGACGAAGGCGATTACGGTAACGGGCGGAGTGACGTTTGACGGGCTAATCGAAGCGTATTACGCGCAGGCGAAGGGGCTTGTTGAGGGCGGAGTGGATTTGCTGCTTGTGGAAACGTGCCAGGACACGCGGAACATCAAGGCGGCTCTGCTAGCGGTACAGAAACTCTCGAAAGAGATCGGAATGCAAGTGCCGGTGATCGTGTCGGTGACGATCGAACCGATGGGCACGATGCTGGCTGGGCAGACCGTCGAGGCCATGTGGGCGTCGCTGCGGCACGCGAAGCCCCTGGCGTTCGGAATGAATTGCGCGACGGGGCCGGAGTTCATGACGGATCACATCCGGACTTTGAGCCAGCTTTCGAGTGAATTTGTTTCGTGCTACCCGAACGCGGGGTTACCGGATGAAGAAGGAAAATATTTGGAGACGCCAACCTCGCTGGCGGCGCAGCTCGAGAAGTTTGTGGACCATGGCTGGCTGAATTTTGTGGGCGGGTGCTGCGGGACGACGGAGAAACACATCCGCGCGATTGCGCAGATGGTGCACGGCAAAAAGCCGCGCGTGCGACCGGGCGAATCGCACCGAGCTGTGTATTCGGGAATCGAGACGATTGAGGCGGAAGATAGCACACGGCCGCTGCTGGTGGGCGAACGGACGAATGTGATTGGCTCACGGCTGTTTAAGAACTTGGTGGCCGAAGAGAAATGGGAAGAAGCTAGCGAGATTGCGCGGCGGCAGGTGAAGGGCGGGGCGCATATCGTGGATGTGTGCCTACAGAGCACGGAGCGGGATGAAAAGAAGGATATTCCGGTTTTTTACGAGAAGCTGATTCGAAAAGTGAAAGCGCCGGTGATGATTGATACGACCGATCCGACAGCGATCGAATTGGCGCTGACATATTGCCAGGGAAAGTCGATCATCAATTCGATCAATCTCGAGGATGGCGAAGAGAAGTTCGAGCGCGTGGTGCCGATGGCTCATGATTTTGGCGCTGCGGTGGTGGTTGGATGCATCGATGAGGACAAGCTGCAGGCGCAGGCGTTTACGCGGGAGCGAAAGCTGGCGGTGGCGCAGCGAAGCTACAAACTGCTGACAGAGAAATATGGGTTGGGGCCGGAAGACGTCATTTTTGATCCGCTTGTTTTTCCTTGCGCTACCGGGGACGAGAACTATATCGGCGGGGCGGTCGAGACGGTGGAAGGCATTCGGCTGATCAAACAGGCTCTCCCGGATGTGCGAACGATTTTGGGAATTTCGAACGTGTCGTTTGGATTGCCGGCTGGCGCGCGCGAAGTGGTGAATTCGGTTTTTCTCTATTACTGCACGAAAGCGGGGCTGGATCTTGCGATTGTGAACACGGAGAAATTGGAACGGTTCGCTTCGATTCCTCAGCATGAGCGAGATCTTGCGGAAAATCTTTTGTTTTCGCATCCGCCGAAGGATGTTCCGTTGGATCATTCGCAAGCGGAACTGCTGAGCAACGTTCCGGCGGATTGGCGCGAGCAAAGGAAAGAGCAGCGCGCGGCAGTGAACCAATATCACATCGCCGCGATTGCTGAATATTTCCGGACGGCGAAGAAAAAAGAAAAGAAGCGCGCGGCGGATTTGCCGCTGGACGAGCGGCTCGCCAATTACATCATCGAGGGCACGCGGGACGGCTTGATTGCGGATTTGGAACGCAAGCGTGCAGAAGGCGCATCGCCACTGGAGATTATCAACGGGCCACTGATGGCCGGAATGGCGGAAGTGGGGCGGCTATTCAACGCGAATGAGCTGATCGTGGCCGAGGTGCTGCAATCGGCGGAGGCCATGAAGGCCTCGGTGAATCATCTCGAGCAGTTCATGGAGAAAGCGGACACGGCAAAGCGCGGAAAGATCGTGCTGGCGACGGTGAAGGGCGACGTGCACGACATCGGGAAAAATCTCGTTGAGATCATTTTGAAAAATAATGGCTATGACGTCGTGAATCTTGGCATCAAAGTGCCGCCGGAAGAATTGATCAAGGCGTATTTGCAGCATCACCCGGACGCGATCGGATTGTCCGGACTGCTGGTAAAGAGCGCGCAGCAGATGGTGATCACGGCGAGCGATTTGCGTGAAGCGGGGATTATGATTCCGCTTTTGGTGGGCGGAGCAGCTCTGTCTGCGAGATTTACGCAGACAAAGATTGCGCCGAGCTATGGCCAGGCCGTCTGCTACGCGAAAGATGCGATGACCGGGTTGCGGTTGATGAACCAACTCATGGATCCGGCGACGCGGGAGCAGGTTCTGCAGGAACATGTGGGGTCCGGAGGCGGAGTTGCCGTTGCGAAGACCATGGCTGTGGCGGAATTACCGAAGGTTGCGCGCTCGCCAAAGGTACGGACGGACTTGCCAATTCCTAAGGTGGCGTATCTCGATCGAAAGGTGCGCCTAGTGCCGGATTTGAACGAATTGTGGAGCTACATCAATCCGTTCATGCTGTATGGACGGCAGATGGGATATCGCGGAGATTTCGAGAAGCGGTTTGCCGAGCGCGAGGCAAAGGCGGTCGAGCTATTTGAAAGCATGGAAGAGGTAAAACGGGATGCCGCGGACTTCATGAAGCCGCGGGCAGTTTGGCAGTTTTTTGAAGCAGAAGCGGATAGCGAGGCAATTCATTTGTTCGCGCCTGGCGGAACGGAATCTCTGCACACGTTCCAGTTTCCACGCCAGCGGGTAGGAGACTATTTGTGCCTGAGCGACTATGTGCTGCCGCCGCAGAACGGAAAGCGCGATCACATCGCGTTGTTCGTTGTAACGGCGGGCGAAGGTATTCGCGAGCGCTCGGAGAAAGCGAAGAATGAGGGGTACTACTTCAAGAGCCACGGGATGCAGGCGCTGGCGATTGAGTCGGCGGAAGCGTGTGCGGAGTGGCTACACCGACGGATTCGCGAGGATTGGGGCTTCCCCGACCCGCCGGAGTTGACGATGGCGCAGCGGTTTACATCGCGATACCGCGGGAAGAGGTATAGCTTTGGGTATCCGGCGTGCCCGAATCTGGACGACCAAGCGGGGATCTGGAAACTGCTGCGGCCGGAGGAGATCGGAGTACAGCTAACCGAGGGTTTCATGATGGATCCGGAGGCAAGTGTGAGCGCGCTGGTGTTTCAGCATCCGGATTGCACTTACTTTTCGGTGGGGGATACGTCCATCGACTGAGCACAGTGCGATAAGACATTTAAGCTGTAAGAGCGACTACACGCCCGCAACTTACTTAATACGGAACCATCGAAATGTGTCCGTTCGAATATCCTGGCAACGTCAAGAATGAAGTCGCAGGGCGGGGGAGCAGTTTACTGGACGTTTCCGCAATTGGCTCAAGGCATTCTTCGACCCCTGCCTAGTTGCCGCCGTCGGCGCAATTGAACAACACTGCAAGGGGACGTTTATCGATAGCACCGGTGCGAGCGAAAATTTCCCTTAGTAGATGCGCTGCCGTTCCACCTTCGATAAAAAAATCGAGGTCTAGTCAAGAAAGACATTCCCTCTCCGCATCCTTGAAAGTGGAATTCGCCCCCCTCAGGCCCTGCAGTCAATGCAGAACCCCGGCGCGTCGCCCGACCGATGCCGATTCGAGGCAGGTCCGGCGATGTGAAGATTGCGTTTGCCTCATGCTTTCATGAAACAGCCGACGTATCCGGCTTTGGGCGCTTGGAGCTGATGGGAGCGTTAATTTCGTCTCTGAAAACGCGGTCAGCATCAGTGACGGCGACGAACCGTCACACTCGCGGAAGCCGAGTATGCGCCGTTTGCAATGCTGGTGGCTGTAACTGTGCAAGAAGATGTGGTCGAAGGGGCTGTGTACAGTCCGCTGGAATTGATCGTCCCACAAGTTGCGGACCACGCGACTGAAGTATTCGTGGTTCCTGTCACTGTCGCAGTGAATTCCAGTGTCCGATTTACGCTGATAGACTGCGACCTCGGATTGATTGTAACCACGACAGTCTGAGGAGGTCCTGCTATCGCCACCACGGTCGCGGAAGCTGAGTCCGCAGCGTTTGCGACACTCGTCGCTATGACTTTGCAAGAAGATGCGGTGGCAGGGGCCGTGTACAGCCCGTTGGAATTGATCGTGCCACAATTTGCGGACCAGGTAACTGAACTGTTTGTGCTTCCCGTCACCGTCGCGGTAAATTGCAGCGTCGTATTTACATTAATTGAGCCTGACGCTGGACTGATGGCAACCACGACAGTCGGAGGAGGTCCAGCACTCACTGTCACATTCGCAGAAGCTGAGTCCGCACCGTTTGCAATGCTGGTGGCTGTAACTGTGCAAGAAGATGCGGTCGAAGGGGCCGTGTACAGTCCACTAGAATTGATCGTCCCACAAGTCGTGGACCACGCAACTGAAGTATTTGTGCTTCCTGTCACCGTGGCAGCGAATTCGAGCGTCGTGTCTACATTGATAGAGTCCGTCGCCGGACTGACTGTAACCGCGACAGTTGTAGGCGCTCCCTGGTTTCCAGCTTTGAATGCAATCGCGAACGCCTGCATCGTTGACGAACTGACTGCTTGCGTCCAGCTGAACGGTATTTGCGAAGTGCTCGTATAAAAGAAATGCTGCCAGCCGTCTCCGTTGTTTAATTGGCCCTGGTCGGTCTCGCCGGTATACGGCGTATTGTCCCAAAGGAATCCGCTGCCGACCGCTGTTGACGGTCCAGTCCCGGTATTCTCCGCCGCAAACGCGATCCCTGGCTGAGCCGTGGGGGTAATATCGGGCAGGTTTGTTAGCGCTGTTCCTGAAGCATAAAGTCCGGCACTATCCACGTCCTCTGGTGAACTCGCCGCGCCCACCACGTCGTAGACCACTATGATCCCCGTATCGGTAGGCTGACTGCTGTGTACCGTGCACTGCAGATTCGTGGACACCGCCGCTGACGGGATAAACAAGATCTGCGGCATGTCGGTTCCGGACGGCGTGCGTTTAGTCCAAGTATTCGAAGGCGTACAGGTGTCAATCGTGATGATATTGCCGCCAGAATTAGTGCTCCCTACATCCGAAGAAGCTACCACCAGATTTCCACTTGAAACAAAATAGCTGACTTGCGTGTTTGAACCTTCACCAATTTGCAAGTGCTGTTCATGCAGAATGTACATACCCGTCGGATTCGTTCCAGCTCCAGCTGAGGCTTTGAAGGCCATTCCGACGATATTGAAAACCTCCGAGTTTCCGGTAATCGCAAAAGCAGGCGTAATTGAACCGGCGGAGGCCTGAACAGACTCCTCATCCGCATCGCTACAGTTGGTGTCAGCGGAGTCGAGGAAGAAGCCACCTCCTGGTGCGACAGAAGTCATTGTGTTGCCACGAATCCCGGAACCAAGTCCGATCGCGCTGGCAACGATCAAGTCGTTATTCCCTGTAGTCGTAATCGCTGCGCTACATTTTACAGTCGTGCTATGGTTTGAACAGCTGCCGTCCCCGGGTGTACTCGCAGTGACTCCCGAGTATTCTTGGACGGCTCCATGCCAATCGGTAACGCCGGAGGAAAAGGTGATAGTAATCTGCTTGACTCCTGCGGCCACTCCAGGAACGTAGTACAGTGCGGTCACCCATCCACCTGACCCGCTGTCGGTGCTTACGCCTAGGATATAAGTATCAGATAAGCTGTCTGCAATCGAAGAAACCGTTGCCCCATGCGGATAAGTCATTCTGAGTGTGAGCAGGTTGCCAGGCAGCGTTCCCGTCCCCATCGCACCGCCATATTGAATCCTAAAACCGTTCCCTGATTCGCCGGGAGCTGCGAGCGAATTTGAATAAACCAGCGTCGGAGTCTGTGCCAATGCAACAACAGGAAAAACAAAAATTTGACTTATTAATATAGCAGCCCACTTGATCGACTTTTTACTTTTCATAGACTCACTGTGCCAGAAGATCCAAAACGAGACTGTGTAGAAGTGCACACGGATTGATTAAGACTCTCTCATTCGTCGTCGTACAAAGGCTCGGGATGGTCAAGAGTGCTCGCCCACAACTTGGGGAGCATTTGCCATCGATTGGCGCGGACTATCAAGAAGTCGTTGCTGAGGAGTTTGCAGCGGTGGTCAGTCAAGACCGCTGCGAGGCCGACAAGGCGTGCCCGCAATTAGTGGCTGGTGTTGGCCTAGAGGCGTACAAATCAGCACTCAATTGGGCAGATCCTGCCGGATCACAGCGAGCTACGGGTGCCGAACGCGTAGCACCCCGATTTAGGCTGCGCAATCTGGACCTGAAGGAGGGAAGTCGTAACAGTGGCTGAGAAATCGAGTACGAGCAACTACTGGCGGGTATGACCCGGGCTGGGAACGTGCTTCGGGCGCTTCGCGACCTCGCGGCGGCAGATTCATTGTGTCAACATCGGGAGAAGCGTATCATGCGCAGGCTGGAGGATTAATTCGGCGATTCCGAATTTAGTCTGCATTTAAATGCTGTCTGATCACACGAACTACAAACGTAAACCGGCAAGACTTTCCATCTTGTACCGCACCGTCAACCAGGTCGCGACTCGCCGCTCAAGCAGTATGACCACTCGCGACGAGTTCGTACGCACCAAAATGATTTCAGCGCTGCAACCGCAACGTGCTGTCGGGCGGGAGCGAGGTTGGAACGGGCGACAGTCGTTTAGTCTCTTGCTCTCCCTGACGGTCCTGCTTGCGGCCCTCACCCCGTTAGGATGTAGCAACTCGTCAGGCGGCAGCGTTCAGCCACCCCCGCCGCCAATCGCCCATTCGGTGAGCTTGGAATGGGATGATAGCGCGTCTCCTGTCATTGGCTACAACGTGTATCGGGGAGTTGCGTCTGGCGGGCCCTACACAGTGCTCAGTTCCGCGCTGATTTCAGCGACTCAGTATCAGGATTCCAGCGTTCAATCCGGCCAGACCTACTACTACGTGGTGACTGCCGTGGATTCGAATGAAGTGGAGAGCATATATTCCAACGAGGTCTCGGCGACCATCCCCACACCTTAGGGTTCGGGCGATCACAGTTTTGTGTGCGGCTAAAGGATGGAATGCGGGTCCGAAAACTTAAGTTGAGAGTAACAGCCCGCGTAGGGATCACCAGGAACGTTAGCAGTAGGGATATTCTGTCGCGGTTTGGACTTTGATGACGCCAAGCTGCGGCTGACGAACGCTATCACTAAAGATATGGATAGGTTACGAGCCCACGACGGCGGGACACAGGGCCATTTGCGTCAGGAAACGACCCCGGCGAATTGTGAATTCGTATACGGGAGGCGGCAAGTCTGACTCGTCGCGAAAATTCCAGCATCTCAGAGTGGACCCCTCGCGCTCTTCGGAAGTATCCACAATCCCGGGGCAGCCCGATTCGTTGTCTGCGAAAACGACTTAGTTTCTGAGTAAATGTTATGGAGTGCCAGACACAACCGTCTCACCCTCATACTTCTTGGTGTCAGCGCTGGCCCAGATTCGTCTTGGTGTCTACGACTCGTGTGCTTGTTCCTTGATCCTCGGCGGCAAAGCAAAGACAAAAAGTGCACGGCCGGCGCAGCCAGCGATAAAAAGTCTGCCGACTGATGCCGATACGTCGACAAGTGCGTGCTGCGTCCCGCCCATTGAAGAGATAAAAGAGCATCCACTGAAGTCGTGTTCGCACTACGCGGCTCAAACTCTTTCCGAGGTGCGCCTCGGAAAACTCATCCCATCTGATTTGGCTCGTCCGGACACTCTACAGAGTATTACCAATCATTCTGAACGAGCACAGAGTTGTGACGTTAGCTAGTCCAGAAAAATAACGAATTCGTGAAAACAGCCTGAGCGTACTCGCAGGAGCGCCTTAGCGGCGGTCTGACTTGGAATTGGTCTTTGCAGGTGAGACGCGCGAGTCTGTCCTCTTATCCTCGGTGGGCAACGTGAAAACAAAAAGGGTGCGCCCGCCAATGATCGCGACATATTGGGAGTCTGCAAGAGTGTATGAGATCGGGGCGGCATGCACCATGCCTCCGAGTGGGGTGGTCCACAGCCTCGCGCCGGTGTCAGCGTCCAACGCAAAGAACTCGTAGCCAAAACCCGCGAACACCAAATCCCCAGCTGTAGAAAGTACTCCACCCATTTCACCTCGGACTTCCGAACCGCCCGCGGCGAGCAGCGAGTTCCAACGAAGCAGGCCAGTGGACACATCGATGGCTCGGACAGCGAGAGTCATCGGTTGGTTGGATGGCCGCTCAAATCCACTGGCGGTGAATGGTCTTCCTTTGTGAAAGGTGGGGACTTCATCTTCAAAAAATACGTCGGCCGAATCGACGGATGGGACAAAGAGTAGCCTTCGTTGGGGGTCGAATGAAGGCGACCACCAATTGGTAGCCCCACCGGCGGGGGGCGAAATAACGGTGCCGGACTTGCTCGGATGGGAGTTGGGAGCCAGGATGGGCTGGCCGTCGGGCGTAAATCCGGAGTTCCATGTTTGCTTTGCGAAGGGTTTGGCCAGAAGAAACTGGCCCGTTTTTCGATCGAGGGCGTAGAAAAAGGCGTTCCGATTCGCAAGAAAAAGCGCAGGCCTGGTCTGGCCTTGCCATTCGATGTCAGCAAGGACGGGCTGTTGGGTGGCATCCCAATCATGATCGTCTGCCGGAGTGAACTGATAGTACCACCTCAGTAGGCCCGTCCGCGCTTCAAGCGCGACCACGGAATTCGCATAGAGGTTGTTACCAAGCCGGCCTTTGGCGTTAAACACGGGGTCCGGATTGCCAGTACCCCAATAAAGAAGTCCCAAAGCAGGGTCGTAGGAACCAGTTGCCCAAGCAGCTACACCGCCGTGGTCCCACGAGGCATTGCCCCAAGTCTCATGCCCTGGTTCTCCGGGACCAGGGATCGTGTAGAACTTCCATTGTGGCGCGCCGTCCGATGCGGAGTAGGCAGCGACAAAGCCTCGGATTCCAAAGTCGCCACCGGCTATGCCCACAACAACGCGATCCTCTACAACGAGAGGGGCGGATGTCAGTGAGTAACCCTGACGCCAATCGGCTACCTCGACGTCCCAAAGCTTTACGCCCGTAGCGGCATCCAAGGCAAGGAGATGTGCATCTAGTGTTGCGACAAAGAGGACCTTACCAAGGACTGCGACTCCCCGGTTCTGAGAACCGCAACAGAGCGGGATATTCAGGGGAACGGGGCGATGAAACTCCCAGAGGACCGCTCCGGTCTTAGCGTCTAACGCAGTCACGCCTTCCGGCGATTCCGTAACAAACATGCGACCGCCCACAACAATCGGCGAAGATTCCAGGGAAGGGCTGTCCGACGGCAGCTGGGCAGCCCACGCCAATCGAACGTGCCGAATGTTTGACCGTGTGATCTGCTTTTGCAGGGCGTGCCGATATCCCGCGTAGTTGCCGGCATACGTGAGCCAGTCTCCCGACTGCCCGGCGGAGAGGAGCATGTCCGATGAGACGGGCGAAAACGAAGGTACGCCTGCCTCCGACGCTTTTTGCCCCACGGCTGCATCCAAAGCTGATTGCCTGAGGAAAGCGCCGACCTGCCAGATCTCAACGTCCGACAGCGGCTGCGGAATCATGATGGTTCTGGGACGACCCCACTTAACCGTTGAGAAAAACGCCCAGTCGGTCAGGCGTCCCATCGAAGCGACTAGATTGGGACCGGTCCGTCCGCGGGCATTGTCACCGTGACATTCCGCGCAAGTCTGACGATAGGTTCGCGCCCCGACTGCGATTGGATTAGGACCTTCATATGGATTGCGAATGCCAGAGTTGACATTCGGATCGGTGGCCAAGTGCCTCAAATTAATGGGACTGTCTGGCCGCAGCCACCTCAAGAGCATAGGAAACGGAATCTCGGGAATTTTGCCAGAAACTTTTTGTTTCAGGACAGCAAATCGCCAGGCAACGGCATGGGAAAGAAGGTCCGCAGCAACAAGCAGGAGGCCGACAGAAACGACACCGATTCCGAGAATCCTCAGCAGGCGTTTGAATAATTTCATAGTTGGGCCGCGACCAAGCGAACCGTCTCCCACGGAAATGCGAGTCAGATAACTCGCTCAGGCTGCGAACGCGACCCGGTTGCGTTGTCAGCTATTTATCTCTGTCATTTCAGTAGGATAGCGCAGAATCTGTCGAAGCCACAAAGCAACGTAGACTTCGTTGTGTTCAGAGAAACAACGAATTCGTACGGAATAAGTCACATAGGAGCAATGTGCTCGATTTTGTTTTGGCACAGATCGGACGGGGAGGGTCTCGGCGGAGGTCTGTTACTGTTGGGAGGGAGGAGCCTAGAGGAATCCGTTTCAAGGTGGGGAAGCCGACAAGGGAAGTGAAGGAACGGCCAGGAGGTCGCTGACACTGCAGATTCTTGCCGCAACAGCGCGTTAGAAACTCACAAAACCAGTTTGCGGGAGTAAAAAGCTTCGGCATAACCGCTGGGCGCGACACACTCCATTCCTCGAAGGCGCATTAGGGCAAGAAACGTTTCCGGCTCAAACCAACGTTTTGAGCGCTGCGTCTGAAAGGCTTCCATCAGGTATCGCACTTTTTTTTGATAAGTCTCCTGCTCGAGCGGCACGAAGAAGTTCGGCTGCCCCATATCTCCGTCGTATTTGGGAATCTCATATTCCAGAATCAAGTGGTTGCGAAAAGTATTCCACGTCATCTGCTCGACGAAGCGATGGTCTTGGTGTGCGTCATGGCGGTTGTGGGTAAAAATCAGGTCCGGGGAGGTCCTTTTCAATCCTTCAAAGTAACCCTTGATTTCCGCGCCGTCGAAAGGAAAGAAGCCGTCGCGAAAACTGTTGATAAGGATCTCCTTTTTCCTGGCGTGCTGCAAAAAGAGCTCAGCGCTGTGACGAGCCTCCTGCTCACGCTCTTTGTTCGAGCTAAAGACAACCCAGACGACCTCCAGGTTGGGGTGCTCCGAAAGCAAACGCAAAATACTCCCGCCACAACCGATCTCGATATCATCGGAGTGAGACCCGAGGCAAAGAACTTTAAGAGGCGCGGTAGAGTTTAGGGGGAGAGTTAATGGCAGCATAAGAGTGTGCTAGTAAACGGGGATGCTATTTATCTTTACGGTCGCCATTCGTCTTCCATACTTCCCACGGCGCCGCGCCTCCTGTGCAAAGACTCTCCAACTGCTGTTTGTCTTTAAAGGTATCCATGCTCGCCCAAAAACCGTCGTAGGGATAGCCGATCAGCTGCTTCTCGGCGACAAGGCGCTGGAAAGGCTCGATGACCAATTCTTCCTTGTCGCGCATGTAGTCAAAAATCTGCTTCTTGAAAATGAAGAAGCCGCCGTTGATTCGGACGGTGCCATTGTTAATGGCGCGAATTTCAGAGACGAGACTGTTGGCACCTTGGCTGAGGGAAACCAAGTGATAACTGAGATTCGGCCGAACGCAGAGAAAGCTGGCAATCTTTCCTTCCTTATGGAAGTGATCCATCTGCTCCGTCAGGGGGAGGTCGGTCAAGCCATCGCTATAGTTGGCGAGAAATTCCTCTTCGCCCTCGAGATATTTTTGGACCCTCTTCAGGCGTTGACCGATATTGGAGCTGATTCCAGTATCGGCGAAGGTGATGTTCCAATCCTGAATATCGCTATTGAGCAGCTTGATATTCTTGGCCCCGGCGGACAACACGAAGTCGTTAGAGGTGCACTCGTTGTAGTTCAAGAAATAGTTCTTGACCGCTTCGGCGCGATGTCCCAAGCATAGAATAAAGTCTTTGTGGCCGTAGTGGGCGTAATACTTCATCACGTGCCAGAGGATGGGTCGATAGCCAATTTGCACCATGGGTTTAGGGATGTCTTCGGCATCGCGAATTCGCAATCCCAGTCCACCGCAAAAAAGAACGACTTTCATATGTCACTCTCCAGGACGGGTCCCACGATCAAGCGTTCACACCGACGAGTTCTTCGAGCCAAGTTTCACCTCGGAAGTGACGGTATTGCTCGGCCCGGAGCTGATCTGCCAAGCGATTGGGAGGAAGGGTAACATCATCGTAAGTTAGGACGGAATCCTTGGCGACCTCCCGGTTAAGCACACAACCTTCCACCAAGCCCTCGGGGAGGTAGCGGTTTTGGCACATTTCGTCGGCATTAACCGCTTCGCCATACGTCATATACATACCGTAATCGTCGAGAGTCTCGCCGGCTTTCAGATCGCGCTTGGCTACGGCGCAAACTTCGACCACCGGGCCGCCGAGTGGTTTTGCGAGAGAGTCTCGGAAGAGGACTACTCGAGCAATCGCACTAGGAACTTCAAAATGCACAAGATGATAGGGCGTAAAAAACGAGTAGAGCGGGCCTTCTCCCATTTTATAGAGATTTAGATAGTGTTGCTGCTTGGGATCCGGATGTTCAGCAAGGCAATAAACTTTAGTGAGCGGGGTGCCAACCACATAATCGATAACTCCGCCCAGCTTGCGGACTTCGTCGATGTCATAGAGTTTGCCGATTTTCATGACGTCATCCTTGTAGTCCAAGCCTCGCGACATGCCGCGTGACTTCACGACAAATCCGGTGGCGTTGGCGACGATGGCTTGCTCGAAGCTAATTTTTGAACCATCGGCAAAGCTGGTCACCATGGCGGGATTTTGTCCCCACTTCTCGGCAAAGCCTTTTTGCGTGGTGGGATTGCGGTAGGGATCCTGAAGTCCTTTGACATTTCCGACGACGCGCGGCGTAAGTCCGAGCCCCTTGACCCAGCGGTATAGATTGATTTGGACACCGGGTTCATCCCCGTCGCAGGCGGAAAAAATCGCGCCATGCTTTTCCGCATATACTTGCATCATGGGGCCGATGGTTGCGTCGATTTCTGCGTTCATCAGGACGACGTCTTTGCGGTGTTTGAAGGCCTCGAACGCGACGCGGGCGCCGAACTCGACCGAACCCGTGATGTCCACGAGGACGTCGACTCCGGCGGACCGCGCAAGCAAAAATGCATCGCCGGTTACAACCGTCTTGCCTTCGCGTATGGCTGCGTCGACGTCTGTCTGGGATGAGGGAGACACAACGTCCGTGAGGCCAGCGTATTTGCAGAGATCAAAGGCGCGTTGCGGAGTACGGTTGTAGACAGCGACCAGACGCATCCCCTGAGTGGTATTTACGATGTGGTTGGCCAGGCCGTGTGACATGAAACCAGCGCCGATCAAGGCGACGCGAATCGGCCTTCCCTCCATTTCGCGCGCCCGCAAAGCGTTGTCGACGATAAACATGACTTCCTCCAAAAGATAGATGTAGCAGTTCCAAACGCGAAAACCGACCGTTAGGAACCGACGTGTTGCATGCTCATTCTTTGCTTGAGTTCTGGTTCTTGTTCGGCCAGTGGTTTCCAGATCTGATCTTTATCCGAGATCAGACTCACGGGCAGCGGCCACTGCAACGCGAGGCGTGGATCGTTGTAGAGCAGACCACCCTCGCAACCCGGAGTGTAGAACTCGCCTACCTGGTAACTGGTCTCTGTTTTATCGCGCAATGCCTGGTAGCCATGAGCAAAACGAGTGGGAACGTATAAGGCACGGTAATTATCTTCGGAGAGCTCAACAGCAACATGCTGCAAGTAAGTCGGACTTTCCGGGCGCAGGTCCACAATTATGTCAAGGATTGCACCACGAGTGCAGCGCACCAATTTCGTCTCCGCAGCGGGGGGGAATTGGAAGTGCATGCCGCGAATGGTGCCCTGCCTGATGTTAAAGGCTGTGTTGGCCTGCACGATAATCGGGTTAAGACCATGAGCTTCTAATTCGTGCTGGCAGAACGTGCGCGCAAAGAAGCCCCGGGAATCCTCCCGCCGCTCTATGTCGAGTATGAAGGCACCCTTTAATTTTGTTTCCGTAAATTGCATCGACGCGATTCTCCTTTTTCTCAGTAAAACCAGACTCAGCTGGCTTGAGCCGGCACAGAATCCTTGCCGGACGAAGCAGAAGTCCGCCAGCGAAGCGAGGGATCCAATTGACTGGTGTCCAGCAGCTTTTGAATCTGAACCATGCGGGTGAACCGGCCGCGGCTAACATCTTCAGCGGTGAGTCCTATCAAGCGATAGGCGTCATAGAGTTCCTGAGCACCTTTGCGAGCGTTCCATTGCGGCTGGAAAGCGGGCACCATGCGGCGTATTTTTTCGCAACTGACGCGATAGCAGCGCTTATCCGGACCGCCATCTGGGGCGTACTCGACACGGCAGCCGGGAACAGTCTGAGCGACGATATCAGCGATTTCGCTGATTCGATAATTTTCCGACGTCTGGCCAACGTTGAAGACCTGATTATGAACCACTTCTCGCGGCGTTTCCAGGACGGCGATCATGGCGCCGATGATGTCACGAATGTGAACGATGGGACGCCATGGCGTGCCGTCGCTCTTGATATAGATTCTGCCAGACGTACAGGCGCCAGCGACCAAATCGTTGAGGGCAATGTCCAGCCGTAGGCGAGGTGAGACACCGTAGGCGGTGGCATTCCTCATGAACGTGGGGGAAAAGTTGTCGTCCGCAAGAAGGGCAACGTCGCGCTCGACTAACACCTTAGATTCGCCGTATGGAGTGACGGGATTGAGGGGCGCGGTTTCGTCGAGTATTGCATCGCCTGAAGCACCATAAGTGCTGCAGGAAGAGGCGAAGACGAAGCGCTTCGCACCGCCTGCCTTGGCAAGTTCCGCCAACCGAACCGAGGCGTGGTGGTTGATGTCGTAGGTGAGATGGGGGTCGAGATTTCCCAGCGGGTCATTCGACAGTGCGCCTAAATGAGCAACCGCATCGTAGCCGGTAAGGTCGGAAACCGTGAGATCGCGGAGGTCCTTTCGGATAGTGGGAATCTTTCTGGTCGGATCCCCGAAATCACAACCGGTAAACAAGTCCGTATCGAGCCCAACGACTTCGTGGCCGGCAGACTGAAAAAGTCCCACCGCAACGGTGCCGATGTAGCCTTGATGGCCCGTCAATAGTATTTTCATAAAGCATCCCTTCAAGCAGTATTTTAAATTGTGGTCGGGAGTAGGAAACCCGGAGAAAAGCAACCCAGGCAAATCCGCTCGCAAATCAAAATGCTGCTTCCCGAAAATGTTCGATTTCGATGTTTCTCAGACTTTTCATCACGAGCCCAACAAACAACCCGGACACTCTGCAAGTGTCCATTCAAAGAGGCGACGCGAAGACGCTTTCGCTTGGCGTCCTGACGTTTCGCTCGTGCCGCCGCGGGCGAGAAGCTGTGCGGGTCAAGCTAGGGCACAAGTTGGAGCGGCACGATAAATCATGAAGTTGCGATCGCCGAAAGTTACAACCCAAAGAGAAACAGCGCCCGGCCAACGGACACGGCGACGACTTGACTTCCGTCGACCGTGAAAGAGATCGGGGCGGCCCGTGTATCCGCATCCAGGGCGGCTCGCCAAACCTCGCGTCCGGTCGATGAATCGACCGCGAACAAAATTCCGCCGGAAGCACCAAAAACCAGCGCTCCGCGAGTCGAAAGCAGCCCACTGAAATTGTATGTTTGGTTTCCCGAAAGTGGCGAGAAATATTCCCACTTCATTGCTCCACTAGCAACGTCGAGTGCCCGGAGGACCGGTGTCTCAACCGGGGCAGAAGGCGTTCCATTCGCGAGGATGGGGGGCCTGTCTAGAGCAGGCACGAACACCAATCCCTTTTCGGGATCAAACGCGGCGTTTGCAGAGTTCGTGGCACCTCTCATGCCCGTTCTCGTTGGCCCTCCGGCCGTAGAAGTTGCATTAGGTGCCGCTATGGGCCGTCCATTGGAATCAAGAGCCTTGCCCCACTTCAAATCGACAAAAGGGGCACCGGCAAGGAACTTTCCTGTGGCCCGATCCAGCACATAATAGAAGCCACTTCGGTCGGCCCAGCAAACAACTTTGTGGGTGGAGCCGCCCATCGAGATGTCCGCGAGAATGGGAGTCTGCGCCGAGTCGCTGTAATGTTCGTCATGCTGCGTGAATTGAAAATACCAAGCCAGTTTTCCCGTGCCAGCGTGCAACGCGATAACGCTGTCGGTATAAAGGTTGTCGTTCGCACGAGCCGCCACCGGAACGTTTGATGAGGGACTCCCGACACCCCAATAAATCAGACCAAGGGATGGGTCGTAGCTGCCGGTGACCCAGGTTGCACCTCCACCGACTTTGGAGAGGTCCGCCCAAGTCTCATGCCCTGCTTCTTCTGGAGCAGGAACCGTATTGAACCGCCAGAGATACCTGCCCGTTTCCGCCTGGTAGGCCGTGACGAATCCGCGAGTGGCTTGGTCATCGCGCCCCGATACTCCTACCACAACTGACCGATCCACGATGAGGGGAGCAAGAGTGATCGAGTAACCCTTAGAAGGCCTTGCGACTTGTGTCTGCCAGACCACTCTCCCGCTGTTCGCATTGATGCAAACCAAAAATCCGTCGGGGGTGGTGAGAAAAACGTCGTTGTCGAGAACCGCGAGCCCCCGGGTGACGTGGCCGCAGCAGTTTGGGACTTCTGCAGAAATTGGCCGGTCATAGCTCCATAGCAGATGCCCGGTCTTCGCGTCCATGGCAACGACGCTGGAAGGCGGCACAGTTTGGAAAATCACACCGCCAGTGACAATCGGAGTAGCCTCAACGACCGCTGCCGCGTTTTCGAACTTGTGAACCCATAGAAGCTTGAGTCCAGAGGCGTTTGCCGAGGTAATTTGGGTAAGTTGGGAGTAACTGCGCCCATCCAAAGTGCCAGAGTAGCTGAACCACTCATCCGGCTTGGTTTCGTTGTTGCGCAGGGATTCGCTGCGTACTTGAATGTTAAGCGGAGTCTTATTTTCTCCCAACCCGATCTCGTGAATTTGCATTTGCCTTATGAATCCTACAAGTTGCCAGCGCTCTTTCAGTGAGAGAGCTGGAGCAACCATCGTGGTGTTCGGGATACCGTCCCGCAGGATCTTGTAAATGACCAGGTCGCTGTCGCCGTGTTTGAGGATGGGCAAGTTCAGCGGCGGCCCGATACTCCCGCCTGTCCCGTCTTTCCCGTGGCAGCTCGCACATTTTGTACTGAAGATTAGAGAGGCCGCCTGGTGGTCTTCCTCGGTGTCGTAACCATTCGAGAGGCTGGCACCCAAACTAACCTCTTCATGAGCGGTCTTTTCCATGCCAAAGCCGCCCTGATGTGCCGTCATTTGGCGAAGTTCGCCCCAGGATAGATCGGGAATGCCTCCGGTCGCTTTCCGCCGGAGGATCACGGCACGCCACGTTATTTTCTCAGCGGCCTTTCCGGTGGGAACATAACTCGGTCCCGAGAGGGATTTCCAATAAGCAGCAGCCAGCACCGTCAACCCCACGATGCCGACGACGAGAAAGATCGCCGTCCAAAAAATAATTCGCCTAAAGGCACTTTTCAATTTCAGTCCTCTCGTAAGCCGAAGGAAAAAACTCCCGGGCAGCCCAAAGGCTACTGGCTGAGGCCGGACCCGGTCTCGAGATCCGCGGACTGGGAAAAAGACGACTTTCGCTCTCGCTTTCTGAATGCCCTCTGGTAAGCGGCCAGAAGATTGGGAACGGAGTACTCCCAGGCGAGTTCTTCCAGAACTCGTTTGCGTCCAAATCTACCCATCTTTTCCCGCTCCTCGGGATGTTCGAGCAACCAAAGAATCTTGGCAGCGAAATCCGGCACTTGATTCTGATTGTCACTGTACACAGCAGCTCCCTGGGCGCTGAAGCGGCCTTCCTTGAGGGAGAATTGGACGATGGGCTTGCCCAGCGCCATATACTCCATAATTTTAATCATCGTAGAGATATCGTTCATTTCGCATGGTTTGTCCGGATTAACGCAAACATCGGCAGTGGAGAGAACTTCCAAAAGCTTTTCATCGGAAACCCTACCCGTAAAATTGAAGATGTCACCCAGCTGCTTTTCCTTGAGCATCTTCTTCAGCCCGGCCAGACCGGGACCGCCGCCGACGCAAGTGAAATGAATGTCGTGGCGGCCCATATTCTTGAGATAGAGCGCCACCTCCAAGAGAATGTCCAAACCTTCCTGAACGCTGATTGTCCCGACGTAGCCTACGAGGTAAGTCTTGCCGAACTTTAGTTCAGGGTTCGGAAGGACAGGCTTGAAAGTCTTGAGGTCGGGCCCGTTGCGAACAATGAAAACATCGTTCGGATCCTTGCCTCCGCGCGCGATGGCGAGATCGCGGTAGCTGCCATTGGTAGCCATAACGACATCGCTAAAGCGATAAGTTTGGTTCTCGAGCCAAACCTGGGCCTTATAAAGGAAGTCTTTCCTTTCATACTTGGAAAGATAGAGCTCCGGGTTCGCATCATGATGATCAAAAATGTATTTGACACCCAAGAGTTTGAAAGGGAGAGCGACCAGGAAAATATCGTCGGGTGGATTACACCCCTGAATGACTTGAAACCCGTGCCGAAAGTAGATCCACCAGGTGTAGAGGAATTCCCAGAACAGAGCGCAGCCAAATTCAACAAGATAGCCGACCGGGCTGTTCCCTTCTTTGGGCATCGGATGCCGGTAGACGTTTACCTCGTTGAGAACTTCATGGCCCTTCGTGTAACCCTTTCCGCGCGGACACAATACCGTGACCCCATAGCCATTCTCGCGCAGGGAGAGGGCTTCCTTCCACACACGGGTGTCAAAGGGGATCGGGAGATTTTCGACTATAATCAGTACCTTCTTTTTCATGTGCATGATCCCTTGTGAATGAAATTCTTCATTTGGTTTGTCCCACCGATAGGGGAGTACGTATCAGCTCGGAATTCCCGCAAAGATTCGGTCGTACTGCACCTCAAGAGCTCGTCGATACGCATCAGCCTTTTGGGCGATTTGCGGCATAAGAATTCCAGCGCATTGCTCGAGGGTGGTAAATTGCTCAATGAGCTTGTCGATGTCGATATTTTCGATGTCCTGGCAGAAATCCGACAGACCTAGACCCGCCATCAAGGCGTCCACCTTTTCGTGGTACGAGATCGCAACCACGGGTTTGCCGAGCATCAAAGCCAACAAGACATTGTGAAACCGGCTCGCAATTACGGTGTCCGTGGCGGCAAGTTGGGACAACACCTCGCTGATGGAAGAGGCGGGGTCATCAATAATTTTTGCCTGCTCGTACTCGATTCCCTTGCCCGCAAGGGAATCTCGCAAATCCTTCCTGATGGATTCATCATGAATAGCATCGCCAATGAGCACGCGAACGACATATCCTTGGTTGAGGAGCCAAGACACGAGCAAAGACAATTTCGATATATAGGTGTGATAAACACCTTCGTCGGCATCACCGGTGTTGCTTTTACTGTGATAGGTCATGATTCCGATGCCGACGACAGTCGCTGCACGATCTTTCGCAGGCTGCGAGGGAATCATGGTTTTCGGCAAACTGAACGCTAAGTCTGGACACACGAAGTCGCTTTTGGTATTGAAGTGCATGGTCTCCAGATAGTTCTTGGAAAAATCGTCGCGATATGACCTATAGTCGGCCAAGCTCAAGGCGGCCTTAACCAGAATGCGGCTAAGGCGGTGGCGGATCGGGCCGACTCCCACACTCACAAAAAGAAGTTTGCACCGGCAGAGCTTCGCGACCAGGGACCACTTCACAATTTCATAGTGCAAGTTGGTGGGAAGAATGCCGAAATCTCCGAGCATACCGGTGCCAGTCATAACGAGCATGTTGGCGTCTTTCAAGATCAAAATGGCTTTATACCACCGGTAAAACTCCATCGGAATTCCAACGAAGATCCGCCTCAGGGTTCTCACTAGCCGGTTCTTCACAGGAGAGAGAGGTCTCGCTTTCATTGGAAAGGCAGAGATATTGTAGTCGGCAGCGACCTCTTGGGGACCCGAGCAGATACAAGCGACCTCCGCGTACGGCACAAGCCTTCGAAGACTCGACAGAATCGCCAAAAATGTGGCCTCGTTACCCAAATTGCCGGACCCGAAAATCCCGAAAAAGCAGATTTTGGGGTGAGCTGAGTTAGTTTTCATTTCTTCCACAGTGCGATGGTCTCGCATGAACAGACATGGAGATGCGGCGTCTTTTTCTCGTAGTTAGCTTCATGCTGTCGTAAGTCGAGAGTCGAGACGGAGCTCGGGAAATCCTCAAGCTGGTTCCTTTAGTCGGACGACAAGCGGAAAGATAGGCGAATTCGAACCGGTGTGTTGCTCGTTTGCCGCATCGATACGACGTGGCTCTGCCGTCGTACCATCTCCGATTTGAAAAACAGCAGCGTAGCGGTAAATCCAGTCTTTGTGGCTCCTGTCCAAGGATTCTAATCCCCAATAACTCAAGGGCCAATCATTTCTCAAGGCAGAGTCGCCATCGTGAATCTCTTCCAACAAATCGGTTACTGGCTTCCAGCTCTGCTCCAAAGCAGTTTCCTTGCGAACATCCAAGTCAACACCCGAGACGACCAGATATCCTCCGGGCCTTACCAGCGGCGCGATCCCGAGCAGACATTCCTTGGCCTGCGGTGGCCGCATATGACAAAGGAAGTTGTTTGCGACCACGATATCCTGGGGACCCAAACTATGTAGAACCTCCGGGTCACGAACATCGCCGTGGTGCCAGACTATCCCTTCCTTGATCCACGGTCGGATGCTTGCTTTATCAGCCTCTTTATCAAACATTTTTTGCATTTCCGCTGCGGTCACACGCTGAAAAATGACCTCCCCCACCAATTCAGGAGAGGTAATCGAATACGTGCCCTGCTGCGCAAGAGCTAGAACTTCTGTCGAAATGTCCACAGCATGTAGAACAACTTTCAATTCCGGACGAGCCTGGCGGAGAGTCGCAAGAATCGAGTAGACTTCCGCACCATTGCTGCAACCCAGCACGGCGATATTGATCGTGGACGCGTGCTCTGCCTGATAGGAAAGTCGGCGAATCAACTCCAACTGTGGTCGGTTGCGCAGGAAAAAAGTGCCGAAGTACTGGGTCCGATCGGCGTAGCGGCGAACGAGCGCATTAAGAAAGCGGCCGTATAAGCGAACGAAATAGAGATCGGTCAACGAAGAGCCGAGATGATTCCAAATCCAACTGTTCGCGCGCAGAAATCCACCGATCGGCGACTTTCCGAATATTCTCAAACGGAGCAGTTTGTCGTAAGTGTTTTCTGTCATGATCGGAAGCTCACAAGACACTGGAAATGGTCTAAAACTTGCTCTTCATCCGAAGTCCGGCGCCGTCTTTGAGTTTATAATGGCCGTGCTTCTAAACTACACGACGTGTCCAGTTGAACAGAATCGCCCCTCGAAGAATCCGAGAGACTGACTCGCCAAGCACCTGGCTAACGGCCAACACTTTGCGTTCCCGTCAGGCCCCCTGAATTGCCGCGGGCGACTCCGCCACGACGGAAGAACGCTTCGTCAATTGCCGCAACAGATCAACGTAAAACGCTTTCTGCCCCATTACATAAAGCAGCATGCCCGTGTATGCAGCGAGAAGAATGGAAGCGCCAACAAGAAGCCTCGGGAAGCTCGACCAATGAGGGCTGAGGTATTGGAATCCCGCGGCGATAGCCACAGCAACGATACCGGACGACAAGGGCTTGGTCATGACCTTCATGATGTCGCCGAACGAAATCGGAGTCCCGTATACACCCCAAGCAATATGGGGCAGAGCCCAGATCGTTATCGCTGCTGAAAAACCGAGCGCGACTCCGTTCGGACCGTAGCGCAAGCCCAAGCAATAGCCTGCGATCACCACTGGGGTCAGGACCAACGCAATTTGCAAACTTCGCTTGATCATTCCCAAGGCGAAAAGCAGCCATCCGAGCGGGTTAATAACAGCGAAGATCAAGATTGTGGGAGCGAGTAGTTGAAGAATTCTTATGGCTGCGTTCCACTTCGGTCCAAGAATCACCATTATAAGGTCGTGAGGGAAGAGGGCTATGATGCAGGTAATAGGAACCGTCAACGCTAGTACCAGCGAATATCCCTTAAGAAAATAGCTCCTCAAGCGCATCGGATCGTCTTGCAATCTAGAGAGAGCAGCAAAAGCAACTTCTCCCACGGCCGAGTTCAAGTTGTCCGTCGGAATGTTAATAATTTGATAGGATCTGCCGTAAATACCCAGAGCCTCTGCTCCCCAAAATCGGCCGAGAAGCACCTTATCCAGATTATAAGCCACGTAGATGATGAGGCTAATCAGAGTAACTGAGCCGCCGAACTGAACCATCGGCAGGATTCCAACCCCTTTGCGAGGCCTACCAGGAATCCAAGACTTCGCGAACCAAAATGCTATCGTGGAGACCAGTGGTAGGGTGATGGAGAGGACCACAAGAGACCAATATCCGAAGCCGAGAAGAGCCGTTCCGATTCCGAGTGTGGTACTCACCACCAGCGCGACGATTTGGATTACAGCCAAAGCCGTAAATCGCAGTTCGCGCTGCAGCAATGCAGAATGTTGGACTCCAGCCGCATTGATCAGGAAACCCGTTGCCAAAGCAATTGTGACCCAAAACAGGCGGGGCTCGTGATAAAAACGAACGACCGCGGGCGCTAGCAATGTCAAGGACAGCGTGAGAATTGCTCCAACGAGGACGTTGATCCAGAATAGCGTGGAAATTTGGTCGTCTGAGATATCCGCGCGCTGAACCGTCGCCGTCGAAAGGCCGAAGTCCCTGAATAAATTCAAAACACTAGTGAATGCAGTAACCATGCCAACCAATCCGAAGTCTTTCGGATCAAGCAAACGGGCCAAAACCATCAGAGCCACGATCCGCAGAGCGAAGAAAACAATTTGGGCAAATACCCGAGCAAAGCCTCCACGGATCGTTTTTTCTTTTAGATTATTCATCAAGCCCTTAAATGCTCAAGTGGTGCTGTCAGGGGCAGTATTTGCCGGACGGCATCAATAAGAGACTGCGCAAACACATCAGCCCCGCCACCGGGCATTTCGCCTAACTTCACAATGCGAGCTGTGCGGCACCCAGCGCTCTTTCCAGCCTCGATATCGGTGTCGGAATCGCCAATCATCCAAGACTCCGCTAGGTTAACTTCGTGGTCGTGCGCTGCGTTGAAAAGCATGCCCGGAGCAGGTTTGCGACAGGAACAGGAAAGTTTGAGATCGTGTGGGCAGAAATATACTGCAGCTATCAAGGCCCTGTCCGCTGCGAGTTTGTTACGCATCCGCTGGTGAATAGAGTCTAGCTCTGCCAGAGTCAACAGTCCCTTAGCTACGCACCTCTGATTGCTGACAACGATGACGAGGAATCCCGCTTTGACAAGCGAAGCGATCGCTTCGACCACTCCAGGAAGAAGTTCCATCTCTTCCCAGCGGGTCACATATTGGCCTTCAGGAGGCTTGCGATTTATGACGCCGTCACGGTCGAGAAATGCTGCTTTGTTCATGGAATATTTCCCGCTCCACTAATTCTGAGATGATGTGGCCGATGAGTATGTGGCACTCCTGAATCCGAGGAGTTTCCTTCGACGGGACGCAGATACAAAACTCCGCATTGCTCGCGAGAGACCCCCCGCCCGCTCCCGTCAAGCCGACGGTGCGCAAACTTAGTTTGCGAGCAGCCAAAATGCCATTGAGTACGTTCGGTGAATTGCCGCTCGTGGTGATACCGATCGCAACGTCGCCAGGACGCGCCAGAGCCTCCACCTGCCGGGAAAACACTTTATCGAATCCATAATCGTTCCCGATAGCAGTAACGCAGGAACTATTGACAGACAATGCCAAAGCGGGCAACGCTGGCCGGTCGAACGCGAACCGCCCAACTAGCTCTGCTGCGATATGCTGAGCGTCCGCAGCGCTGCCGCCGTTGCCGAAGAGAACGATTTTATTTCCCTGGCGTAGAGAAGCAACCAAGACTTCGCTGACCTTGGCGATTGTAGTCACCAGATCAGAATTGCTCAGCATGCTCTGTTTGGTGAAAATCGACGACGCCATTAACTCGGTTACTCGGTTTTCGAGATCGGCTATTTCTTTCATCTGTCCTCCGCATGTAAATATCTTGGGGAGCCCCAACAGCACGCGCCTTCATATTCGTGGCCGGTGCGTTCTCTAGAATTGTACGAGATACATAAATTCCGGATACCACATAGAATCAATTCAGTGCGGCTCCTCGTCTCCTGGCGCCTCGAGGTGTTTTACGCGGGCCGCTTCGTAGAGACGATTACAAAGTACTTGCGCTCGCGCATAATCTTCGGGAGTGCCAATGTCAATAAAGACTCCCTGCTGTTCCAAAGCGAAAATTCCCTGATTCAGTAGCTTTGGAAAAACGTCCCGCTCGAGACTGGAAGGCCCTTCAGGAATGTACTCAAGGATGCGCCGATTGAAGAGATAGACACCGGCGTTTACAAGCCCGTCAGTGGCAGCGTCCGCTTTTTCCGCGAACCCGCTCACTCGCCCGTCGGGTCCCACCTGGATTGTGCCGTATCTCCTTTCATTCCTAGTCCGAAACGCCGTCATGCTTGCGATGCCGCCCGACTTTCGATGGAAGCAAGTCAAGCGGCCGAAATCCGTTTCCATAAACGAATCGCCATTCATAACGAGGAAATCGGATATGTCCTGGAGAAGGGGTTCTGCGAATTTCACGGCCCCTGCCGTACCCAGTTGCTGCTGTTCCCGTGAGTACTCAATCTCTACATCCAAATCATGTCCGTCACCCAATTCGCGTTCGATTTCGGACGCAAGATAGCCAGTGCACATCACGAGGCGACGAATCCCCTGGAAGCGAAGCTGGCGCACAAGCAATTCGAGGAACGGCCGATCACCCACGGAAGCCATGGGCTTCGGCGTAGATGGCACCACCGAGCGCAACCGCGTCCCCATCCCACCGACCAGAAGAACTGCTTTTATACCGTCGCCGATCGAGCTCATAGTCGATACGCAATCGCCTGTCCCGGGGATATAGCCGCGGCACGTCGCATGAATTTTGCAACCTCCCAGCCTAGGTTTCTGAAGCGGGCGCTTGTTCCCAATACTTCAGCATGGAGGATAAGGTTTGCTCAATGGACATCACTGGTTTCCAGCCCGTATCTCTACGGATTTTCTCTGTACGACCGAAGATGATTTTTTCATCGGAAGGCCGCATCAGGCGGGCGACAGGGCTAACCTCCACCTTTACGCCTGCAAGCCGGATCGCAGTGTGCAACAATTCGTGGATCCGAAACGTTCTGTTTGCACAGAGGTTATAGGCCTCACCGCGTTTTCCCTTGAGAGCAGCAAGGTAGAACCCGCGGACCGTATCATGAACGTCCAGGAAAGCGCGATGGGGAGTAAGGTTGCCCACTTCTATGACAGGCGGCTGGAGGCGCTTCTTAATTCGGGCCAACTGGCGCACAAAGTCCGAAGGAGCATCATTGGTCTTACCTGGGCCTGTCGTGTTGAACAGCCGGATGTTGGTGGCAGCTATCTTGTAGTCCAGGAAATACTCGTGAGCCAACAAATCCAGACAGACCTTGCTGATTCCGTACGGGTGCAATGGTTTTAGTGTTTGGTCCTCGGATACCGGGATGGCGGACGCGGGGACATGACCATATTCCGCGCTTGAACACGCCGACACTATTACGGGGCGCTGCCTCATATAACGAAGCGCCTCAAATATGTGTAGCGAACCCATTATGTTCGATTCAAATGTTCCGACAGGGTCCGCCCAGGAAACCGTGGGCAGGCTCTGCGCACCGAGGTGGAAGACATGCGTTGGCCTGTACTCGTCAAGGATCTGGGCTACTCTTTGGCCATTCCGCAGATCACATTGCACGAAGGACAGGTTTGGTAATTCCGGAAAAGACGTCCTCCCGTGCAGACAATATCCGCCAATAACTCTCCACTGCTTCGCTTGGAGGAACTTCACCAAATGAGAGCCGATAAAGCCCTCGGCTCCAGTCACGAGTGCGATTCTCTTTCGCATTCAGATTGTCCTAGTGTCCGTCAAGTTTTGCGTAAAACGTGCCGATGATGAGTAGCTAGCGATCACCCAGAAATGAGTTACAAACTGTTTCGGGCTCTACGAAGTTGAGAACAATACCAGCTCGAGCCGTAGGGCCAGACCCCGAGCCGAAGATTCTAAATTTGGAGCGGCCCACTGGGAACGATCCAGTCTCTCCGGGGGGTACCCGGCGCATCGCTCTCTATGCTTAAGCCGCGTGTTTTTGGTGCTTTCCACGAACCTCGCAAGTTCACTCTTGCAGGCAGTACTGCAGATGCGCCTGAATGAAATCTTGACACGCACTCTCATCGGCGGGAAGAAAATTGTTGGGACTTGTTTTCTGAAGCTCAAGAGTCTGGTGCCAAAGTTGACCTCAAGAGGCAAGCTCTGGCGCCACGATTATCGGCACTATCTCTTTCACATGCCTGGTTGGACTACGGCTTTTAGGTTCGTTGGTGGCGCCGGAAGCTGCACCGAGCCCGATGAATAACAAGTGCTCGCATTGAATGACAGAACATTCCCCACGCCGTTTGCAGGGCCGCTCATTGTATTTGTATAGCAGTCCTGCGCCGGAATTGTGTATGCGTGGCCGGCGACGTTCGCAATATTTCCGCCCGTGACGTCAGGGCCGACAGCGGGCCATGCTTTTGTAGCAGGCCACCACGCAGGCTTTGCAGCATAGTAGAACGAGTTGGGGAGGATCTGGCTTGCAGGTACAGGATTAACAAAGATGCTCGTACTAGCGGTCGTATCGCTGAAGGCCGATGGAACCTCACTGCTGACGAATCGCACTGCCGCGCTCACGGTGTCGTAATTTCCCCAGCGCATGAGGCTGCTCACCGTGAGCGGGTCGCCTGCCGAACAGCAATTAACCGTCCCCGTGCCAACGACAAATACCGACAGATCTTGTGTGTTTCCCGATGATCCTTGTAGGGAAGTGTAGGTTGTGTGATAACCCGATTGTCCCGCCACATTGCCGATTATATTGTGATAACGATTATAGGGGTATATTAAGAAAGCGTTGCTGTGACTTGTTGCCGTGACCCCGTTGTTATTCGACTGCCCGTTGAAGCGGTTGCGGAATGCCGTGATGAATTGGCCCGTTCCGTGAAAGAGGTCAAAGTAAATCCCGTCTCCCTGATTACCCTCGAAGAGGACGTAACTTATAACGGAGTGCTTGTAGGATTGTTGGCTGTCCCAGTTTGAGGAAGGTGAATACCAATTATTGATGTCGAAGTTATAGCCGTAGACGCTGCCTTCATCATCCGAGTTCGTCATCAGACAAGCGGCGACTTTCTGGCAGATGTTGTTCTCCACCAGATTGTCCGAACCTGCCCCCGTTTCAACGCCGTAGCTCTCCGATGCAGCGTTCTGTGTCGAGTAAAGGTAGCTGTCACGCACCGTGATGTGATTCGAGTAGAGCAGCCCGAAATGTGCGCGGCCCGGAACGACGGAACGCACACCTTAATCCAACAAGACGTGCAGTTGAAGAACTGAATGCTATACTCACCACCAGCCGTCGTATCTACCGAGAGGTTTTCCACGCCGTCATACTGAATGGGCGAGGTCGCCCACCAAGCTCCGGGGGACTTCGTTGCACTCCAGTTCGGCATACGTAAGCCCGGTGAGATGGTTATGTTCGTCCCGCTCGCGCAGGCGTGACCTACGGTTGAGTTTCCATCGCATTGCGTCACGGTAACTATTTGTTGCTCATCGCGGACGGCGTTGGTTCCGCCACCACGCTGGTAGCCAGATTCCTGGTTGCCAGACCCGTTCTCGCTGCATCCATTTGTTCCATTGGTCCCGCCAGCATCGCAGATGAATACCTGCCCAGTATCGTTGCCAGCCAAGAGCTGCGTCCCGCTCACGTCGTCAACCTGGTCTAGGATGATGGGATTACCCACCTTGAGGTTCGTTACGGCGCTGAGCGTGATCGTTGTCGCACCCTGCGAATAGCCCGCCGTCCAATTTGCCGTGTTGCTGGGAGACTGGTTGTAGTTTAAGTCCGCACTACGGGCACAGATGCTCGTAGTAATACCATAGCAGCCAGTCGAGCCGGTGAACACGAGAAGTGTCTGATTCGCGCCAGCCCCGCGTAATACGACGTTACTGCGGTTTCCAAAATCGATACCACCCGAAAATGAGTAATTGCAAGCCGGCAGCAAGACATATGTGTTATTCGGAGCGCCACTGAGAGCGCTGTTGATTTGTGCCAGCGTCGCAGAACAACTGGCGGTGGCAACCGTGTTGCATGCCGTGTTAGTGCATTGTGTCCAAGTGCTAGGGATACCGCCTACCACGCCTGCGCTAGACCAATTGGTCGCTCTAGCCGGAGCCAAGATGCCGGTCCAGAGCTGTTGGGCGTGCGCTGCCGTGCAAACCATCGAGGCCAGCACCAGCGTAAGAATAAATCGATACTGCCGAACGGATCCCATGTTCACCTCAGAGTTGTGTCGACGATTCGTGAAGCGATCGGACCCATCGCGCATATACGAAACTAGGACTTCCCGGCCGTTCTCGGCACCATTCGCGATGTATCCTGACCAATCACGCCCTTTGCCCTGGCTGGGAAGAAGAAAGCTTAGGGTCATCTTGTCCATCCCTTTTTCGCATTTGCTGAGTATATTCACTACTGTTCTCTGGGCCAGAAAAGGGACAGGTTTTCTAGCTAACCCAACCATTTATCCGTTCGGACCCCTTGGGGCAGATGCTACGTAGGGCCTCTATTATGTAGGTACTGAAAAGGAACTCTTGTCAGGGCGCCTCAATTCCATGCATCCGGAGTGCGAAATTCCATCAGACTTGCCCGGTCAAAGCTGGGCATACGAATCCTAAAGCGAAAGGGTCACCTGAGGATGGGGAAAATCCGCAGTATCTAGGAAAGCTCACTCTGAGCATAGACCGCGCGGCGTTCACGCTTTAGACCTTCGTCATATTCTCCTTCAGGTTCGTAAACGCTGACCTGGCTTCCCCGGTTGGAAAACGCGAACGGTACGCACAAGAGCTTTTTCAATCGGAGTCGCAGAGCCTCCCGGCGCTCGGTGGGCACGTAGAGCAACATGAAGCCGCCGCCACCGGCTCCTAAGAGCTTGCCGCCGAGGGCGCCGGCTTCGAGCCCCGCCTCGTAAATCTCGTTGATATTTGAGTTTGTAATTTTTTGCGTTAGTGACCGCTTTACCTTCCATCCTTCGTGGAGCAAACGCCCGAAATCATCCAAGGAGCGATTCGCACTGGCCAAAATATCCTCAGCCTCGTCCACCATCTGGAACATAGTTTGCAACTCCTTCGTCTTTTGAGGAGTCACTTTCAGCTGCTCCTGGGCGATCTCCGATGCAATTCTGGAAAAGCCAGTAAAGTACAGAGCTAGATTCTGTTCGAGCGCCGCGAGTCTGGCCGGTGAAGTCAATACTCGCTTCACCTCAAAGGAATTATCTTGATGGAAGTTGATTCGATTGAAGCCTCCGTAGGCGGCACTGACCTGATCTTGTGACCCAACGGCTTCCTGTATCAGGTTCTGCTCCACGTGGATGGCGTCTGCGGCAAGAGAATGCTTATCGCGCATCTGATTCTTTAGGGCATACAAACCCAGCAAAAGCCCAACAGTAAACGCCGAACTGGTTCCCAACCCGGTTCTTGCGGGCAGGTCAGCTACGTGATGGATTTCGACTCCTTCCTTAATGTTGAGGAATTCCAGACACTTACGCACCGAAGGATGCTCAATCGCTCTATTATCGTTGACGTTCTCAATTCGGGAATAGGAAACGCGGCTCTGGTATTCAAAAAAAGGCGGGAGCCATCGGGATGTAATGTAGCAAGACTTGTCGATCGCAGTCGACAACACGGCTCCGCCGTGCTCCCGGAACCAGACGGGATAGTCCGTGCCTCCCCCAAAGAATGAGATGCGAAGTGGCGTTCGAGTAATGATCATGTGTCCATCCTTGCGGGGCTACAAAAACATGAGATCGAATCGTCTGTTTCGAACCGCAACGCGCGTTCACGCATACAACCGTCTATGTCTAAAACCGTTCATACCGGCTCCTTCGTGAGAACTCAGCCGATCGATTCTGATGGTTTTCGAACGAATCCTTATCGAATCGAATCAGCGACGTTCTTATTTTCTGCTGGACTGAGGGCAATCGAGGCTAATTGTCTCAGGCGATGCTCGCGCGCATCCATGGCCGGCAAGGGCTCCAGTCCAGCGACCAGAAATATTTGCTTCCATCGATATGCCCAATCATGGCGCAACAAAGCCTCCGCGGCGTTTCGTTGGCCGATACCAACAACGCGCTCGCGCGAAGATTCAAGTTGGGCTATCACCTTGTGCATGTCAGAACCATCGGGCTTCATCTGAATAACGGCATCAGGCCAAGGGAACATTTCATCAAATGCGTCGCAATTCGGGGCCTGCCCAATCATCACAGTGCCTGCCGCAGCTCCCTCATAGTAGCGATGTCCGATTTCGACTTGCCCCCGCGTCTCGATGGAAAGATCGACCTTGCCTTGCGCTACCATAAAATACTTGGATCGCTTCGCGACATTAGAAAAAAGATCTCGATGTTGCTTGTAGTCATACACATCGGAAAGAGACCCTCCAAAAGTGTCGTGAATATAAAAAAGCGATCTCTCCTCAGCCATCCGAAGCAAACTTAGGTGAATCCCCTCATATCTCCGCCCGATGCTATACACATCAACCGAACGCGCCGGAGGGTTCGGGTACGGGCTGAAGCGCAAAGTATCAACGCCGCCGGAGAGCCAATGGACGGGCTTGCCAATCGCCTCCGACAAGGCATCGACCGTCCCCCTGCAGCCAACGAACACATGATCGAAGCGTTTCAACGCATGAATCCAATATTTGTATTGCGGGACCTCGGCCGCCCACATTTCGTCGACCCAGCAAACGCTAGTCTTGCAGTGGTCTTGCCAGCCTTCGATAGCATTAATGCTTAGAACATCATGATGCGTCTGGCACAAGGCGATAAATAAGTCATACTCTTGAGTGAGCCTGACCTTCTCAAGCCCGGGGTTTTGGAAAATCAATCTTTTTGACACGTCGCGATATAGCAGTCTCCTCTGCCAGCTCTCCATAAACTGATAACCGCGGCGCGGCTTGAGGCAGACCAGGTCCACTTCATCAATTTCCCTGAGAACGTCCTGGGCTTCGTAATGCCCGCAGAGAAAGGTCTTCTTCTTGAAGTTTCTGGCGGACGGCATGCAAATGCGCGGTTTCCGGACTTCCTCCGAGTTGCCAGCTGACTTCAGATTAATATTGGATTTGTCCGAGGAACTCATACACTCACCCTAGGTTGAGTATGCGTTGCATGGCTTTCGCCCCGCCCTACAGGAGTCTGTAAAGTCCGGCGAGGGCAGACAGCATCGTTGCTTGTCCCCAATGTAGTGTGGGCGTCTTGTTGACCAGCCATGGCGAGTAGCGACGATAGTAGAAATAGCCTGAATCGTCCTGCATGTTGTCGATCGTCCAGCGCGCCACCTTGAGTGCAAGCGACAAACTTTCTGGATCGCGATCGCGAAAAAATACTAGAGTGTCGATAGCCTGGGAGCAACACTGGATGTCGAGAGGAAGCGTTTTGTGATTGTAGTATCTTGGAGTTCCGTCCGGCAGGAAAAATGTCTGCTTCCAGTAATTGTAGCCATTCTGAACTTTCTTATCGAAACGGTCATCGCCAGTGCCTTCGGCATAGTATTTGAAGCAGTCGAGTACATAGGCCGTATGAAAGTTGTCGACCCAGTGCAGGTTTTCCGCTTCGCCGTAATACCAAGAAGAATCTGGCCTCTGGTATTTCGCTGTATATAGCATGGCGCCCTGTGCCAAAGATCGGTAAGACTCAGTTCGCGTGAAAGAATAAGTGCGCGCCAGCAGACTTGCTCCGAGTGTATTGGCATTGTGGACTTGTGTGTTCTTGATGGGGATGTAGCTGATGCACAGCGAGTCACCGTCAGCGTGAGTTTCCAGGTCACTCAAAATATGCTTGCAGCAACTGTCGGCGATCTCCAAGTAGCTTTCTTTTTGTAGATGCTCGTACGCGTCCAGAAACGCATGTCCGATAAGAGCCGTCCACACCACGGTTGGGACACCCTTGGGAAGGTAGAAAGTCCGCGACTGATAGTCGAAGTGATTTCCCCAGCATGATCCGCTGTAGCCCTTCGACTGATTTTCGACCAGCCATTTCAGTGCATACTCTGCTTTGTCTTGCCAAATGGGGTCGCCAGTCGCCTTGTGCATGCGAAGGTAGCCCCTGGCAAGAAACCCCATACCCTTCGTCGAGTGACTCTTCCTGATTCCTACAAACGGGCGCAGATTGAGCGGAAACCGCCGCACTCCCTGCTGGAGCGCGGTGAGCAAGAACCTGTTCTCAAAGGCAAAGGGGCGCAAAAACCGAGCGTTCAGGCCGTCAAATGTGTCATAGCCGCGGTAGTCATTCTTCTCGAGCCAAGTCGACAGCTGGCAGATCGACCAGTGAATTTGATTTTTCAAAACCTGATCCTTGACTGAGATCCAAGGCTGCTCACCAGCATATGCCGTCGTACTTACCATTGTCGCTCCTTCGATCACTGATGCGGACGAAATCCACTAGAAGCTGTTCCGCGCCCAATCTCTCCGGTACCGTTTGAAACTCGGGGTCTTTATTGCCAATGACTATGGTTTGGGCGTGCTCCAGAACCGCGTCGATACCGTTCACCATCAGCTTTGAAATGTGGGGAATTCGGTTAAGGATAAAGTCTCGGTTGGCTCCCACAAGGCTGGCGATATTGACGTTTTTGTCATATATCCGCAGATCAAAACCTTTGCCGAGAAGACGCTCAATAACTTCGATAATGGGACTCTCGCGCAGGTCATCCGTTCCCGCCTTGAAGCTAAAGCCGAGCACACCGACCCGCTTATGTCCCTTTTCCATGATGAGCTGCAGGCCTCGGGCAATCTGCAGTTCGTTACTCGGCAGTATGGACGTAAGAATCGGTAGCGCCAAGTCGTGGATTTTCGCTTGATAGGCCAATGCTCGCAGGTCTTTAGGAAGGCATGATCCCCCGAACGCAAAGCCCGGCAGAAGATAAGCGGCGGAGATATTCAGCTTTTTATCCTGGCAGAAGATGTTCATTACTTGATGCGCGTCGATGGAAAAAGCTTTGCAAAGATTTCCGATCTCGTTTGCGAAACCGATCTTCAGCGCATGCCAGCTGTTATCGACGTACTTGACCATCTCAGCTGTTTCCAGATTAGTGCGGATCAATGGAGCATTGAGTTTTCCGTAGAGGATCGCCAATTGGTTGCCACTTGCCTCGTCCAACTCTCCAATCACAGTCTTCGGAGGAGCGTGAAAATCCTTTACGGCGGAACCTTCGCGCAGGAACTCGGGATTGTGGCATACACCGAAATCTCTCCCAGCCTTTTTCCCAGAAGCCTCTTCCAACGTTGGAATCACGATTTTGTGCATCGTTCCCGGCAAAATAGTGCTTCGAATAACGACGGTATGCCGCTCCGTCGTCTCTTTGAGCGCCTGACCAATCTGCTCGCAAATTCGACGGATGTATTTCAAATCCAAATTGCCATTGGACTGGCTTGGAGTGCCGACGCAAACGAAGGAAAGTTCCGAATTACGGACGGCCTCCATGTGATCCGTTGTGGCGCGCAGTCGGCCTTGCTGAACGCAAGTCGCAATCAATTCGTTTATTTCAGCCTCGATAATAGGAGACCGGCCGCCGCTTATCAGGTCGACCTTAGTTTGGACAGGATCAACGCCGATGACTTCATGACCTTCACTGGCCAAACATCCCGCCGACACTGTGCCGACGTACCCAAGTCCGAAGATACTGATTTTCAAGATGCGTTCCTTTCCCCGATTGCGATCGGGCGTACAGGTGTCAAGTCAAGAACCAAAGCAGGTTCTGTTCCGCATAAGCGCTCCGCCTCCGCGGAATTCTCGCCGGCTCGGGCCACAATGGGGCAGGAGGCCAGGACCCACGACTAGCGACTGTATGCCGAGAGTACCCGAGCGCTGCCGATTCAGGATCGCTGCGTTCCCAACAACTCCAAATACCGGTCTCGGGTCATATCTGCGACAACACTCCATGAATTTCGCGCCAGTGCATAGTCTCGAATCTCCGGTCGCCGGCGCTCCAATGCCTTGTACAGTTCACTCTCAAAGTAGCTTTCGATGGCGTCAGCCATGTCCGATGGGCTGCAACTTGGGTAGAGATAGCCAGTTTTGCCGGGCACGATATCGTCGCGAAAGGAACCGACGTCCGCTGCGATGACTGGCAGCCCAAAACTGTAAGCGAGGAACAGAACTCCACTTTGAAAGATCTCGGAGTATGGGAGCACGAGGACGTCCGCAGCCTTGAAGTAAACTTCGATTTCCGTGTCCGGGACAAATTCGATTTTCTGGATGATTTGCTCGCGGCACGGATCACCCTCGATCGTACTCTGAATATTTCGGAGATACTGTTCCGAGCCTTTCTTTGATTCGCCCGCAATGATTAGTCGGTACTCAGAATGTTTTGGCGCAACCCGCTGAAATGCAGCGACCAGATGTTCAAGACCCTTGTACGGCCAAATGGCGCCAAAGAATAGGATTGTCTTTCCGATCGTTTCGATCCCCAGCTTCCTCTTCGCTGCCGCCGAAGAGAGAGTCGTATTGGGAACCGAATTGTTGATGCCAAAAGGAATGACGGTCACTGCTTCGCCGCGAACTCCAAAGTCATCTAGTAATTCCGCCCTCATTTTCTGTGTATGAACGAAGAGGTGATCCACAAGGTGATATTGAATCTTTAGCGTCAGGCGGTTGAGCACGGAGTCCTTAGCGTCGCGTCTGGCCGCGTTGACGTTGTGCGCGGTGAATACGATTTTCTTTCCCAGGATTTTGTAGCAGAGCATGAGTAGAGTTCGATCAAAAAGCTGAATCTTGTTATTCCAAAGAATATGGAAGATTTTGGGTTTGGCCGTAACCGCGTACCGGATGAGACGCGCATAGAATGACAGTATTCTTGCACCCTTCTTTAATAAGCCGACTCGCTCTCGCGGATCTCCGTGCAAGTTAAGAAAGTTCAGCTTGGGAGCTCTGCGCATTTCGGGACCGTCGAGCTGATTGCTGCCGATGAAGTCCAAGTAGATGCCCTTCGAAATCAGTGCCAGAGAAAGTCCGTATGCATATGGCCTGTCGGAACCACCCGTCAGCAGTGCGACACTGATCTCGGTGGGCAATGCGGACGAGACGCTGTCAGGCGTTGGAGTCTCTCTCTCTGCCTCAGACACCTTCATGGAACCGTCTGCTCCCTCTGCGTGTCCCAATCTGACTGTAAGCGGGAATCTGTTCCGCAGTTCTAGATGGAACTTCCTTCTTG
>Ga0210383_10000406_pt1 | contig 40314 bp, 36 predicted proteins | sample IncBWC14OmetaG_FD_160072 | JGI IMG/M metagenome (GOLD analysis project Ga0210383, IMG submission 160072) | Forest soil microbial communities from Barre Woods Harvard Forest LTER site, Petersham, Massachusetts, United States - Inc-BW-C-14-O ...
CCATCGCCACACGTCGCGCCCTTCCTCCTCAACCAGCGTCACATTTCCGAACTGCCGCCGCGCCGCCGCGACCGCGTCCTTCCGCGACATCCCACCCGCGACTAACTCCTCGACCTTCTCTTCGATATGTGCACGAATCTCCTCGGATAAATCAGCGTTCATCTGCCGCCGCAAAAATAGTCGTGAGAGCCAGCTCACCATTCACCTGCCCAACCGGTCATTCGTACCGCAAAGCCACCATCGGGTCGACCCGTGTCGCTCGCCGCGCGGGGAGGTAGCATGCCAGGAGCGCGACGAAAATGAGCAGCGTGGCCACGGCCGCAAACGTCACCGGGTCGTGTGCCGAGACGCCAAACAACAGGCTAGCCATCAAGTGCGTCATCGCCAGGGATGCGCCTATCCCAATCGCCACGCCTGCGAGCGCCATCGTTGCGCCGTGCTTCAGAACCATCTGCAAGACGTCCCCGCGTTGCGCACCAAGCGCCAAACGAATGCCGATTTCCCGTTGGCGTTGTGCCACGGTGTAAGAGATCACTCCATAGATGCCAATGAGTCCGAGTGCCAGCGCCATCGCTCCGGCGATCGCGAGCATCACCAGCGTGAACGAAGTTCGCGCCAACGATTTGTCATACACTTCCTGCATTGTCCGCACCGATGCCAGCGGCAAGTTCGCGTTCACAGACCACACCGCCTGGCGCACCTCGTCGAGAAATCCTTGCGTTCCGGCACGCTCGCTGTGTATGACGAACGTGACGGTGCGCATCGCTTGACCGGGTCCCGGGCCGAACAGGTTTTCCATCATCGTCGGCCAGTAGACGATTTCCGGCGCCTTGGCCTGCACTCCGTTTTCACGGACATCCTGGACTACGCCAATCACTTCATGCCACGGCATCTTGGGGAATTCGGTCAGTTGCTTGCCGATCGCGGCGGATGGCGAGCCCCACAATTCGCGGGCCAGATTTTCGGAGACCATCACCACCGGCCGGAGGCTGTAGACCTCGGTCCAGGTCAGCTCGCGGCCGGCGACGATGCGTGTGCCGGCAGTGCCAAAGAAAACGGGCGAAACATGTTTGAACAGGCGTAGTGGGGGAATGACGTCGTCGGAAAAGGCTTTGTCCCGGGTATAGATCGCATCCCAGTCGGAATCGAACCCTTCCATCGGCATTTCGCTCGCAAAACCGGCCGAATTCACGCCCGGAATCGCCTGCAGCTTGTCCAGAATCTCGTTCTGTGTGCGAGTGACCCGTGCGGGTTCCGTGATCAGTGAGTCCGGGATAGTGATCCGCAAGGTCTGAAGATGCTGCGCATCGGTGAAGCCGGGCTCGACTTTGCGCAATTCGCGGAACGTGCGAATCATCAAGGAGGCGCACACCAGAAGCACCAGTGCCATTGCTACTTGGCCCACGACCAGCAAATTGCGAGCGTGGTATCGTTCGCGGCTAGTACTGACTGTGCGGCCTGTACTTTGGAGAGCCAATGCCACCTGCGGTCCCGCGTACTTCACGGCCGGAATCAATCCAAACACCAATCCCGAGAGCAGCGAAAGGAGGGCCGTGAATCCGATGGTCCGCGCGTCCAGCGAAATCTCGCTGAGGCGCGGGAGATTTGCTGGCCCCATCGTCACCAGAAACCGCACACCGACATAGGCCAAGCCGACTCCGAGTGCACCTCCGAGCAGGCCCAGCAGCAGGCTTTCGACCAGAAGTCCCCGAACGATGCGCGCCCAACCGGCACCGAGCGCCGCGCGAACGGCCAGTTCCTGCTGGCGGGCTTCCACTCTGACGAGCAACAAATTCGCGAGGTTCGCGCACGTGATCAGCATTACCACGCCGATCGTCCCCATCACGATCCACAAGACGTCGCTCACGTTGCCAATCACTTCTTGTTTCAGGGGGCGGATCGCGGGCGTAATTCGCCAGGTTTCATAGATGTGTGGATTGCTGCCCGGCCCGTTGGTCCATGAGTCCATCCAGATCGGCAATATGCGGGCTATGTCGGCGTTGGCTTCGGCGATTGTGACGTTCGGCCTGAGCCGCGCGATGGCGTTATATCCAAACCCAGCGAGGATCAGCTTGCCGCGGTCGAATGCCAGCGGCACCAACACGTCGAAGTCGGTATCGACGAAGCGGAATCCCTGGGGCATGACGCCAACGATTTCGCGAGGGCGCGAATCGACCATCAGGTTGCGCCCAATGGCTGAGCGGTCACCGCCGAAGCGGCGCTGCCAGTAGCCGTAACTCAGCATGACGGTTTCAGCGCCGCGCGGGATCTGGTCCGTCTTGGAGAACCACCGGCCGGCTACGGGTGGAACTCCCAGGGTTTGCAACACGCCGTCACTCACGTCCACGGTGCGCACTTGTTCCGGCTCGGAGAGGCCAGTGACATTGGCCGTGCCGGTATCCCACACACCCAAGGATTGAAATGACCGGTTTTGCTCGGCGTACGTGAAATACATGGAAGGCGAAAGGTGCAAACCGCTCTCAAAGTCTGCAAGTCCTGCCGCGCCGGGAGCAAGCTGATGCAATGAGACCAATTGTTCCGGCTGCGGATAATTTAATGGTTTTAATAGAACGCTATTGACGACACTGAAGACCGCAGTATTCGCACCGATGCCAATCGCGAGCGTCAAAATGGCGACGGCCGTAAAGCCAGGAGCCTTGGCCAGCATGCGCAACGCGTAGCGCATGTCCTGCATGAGATCCTCGACGCGCGGCCATCGCCAGATTTCGCGGCCATTTTCCTCGGTTAGCGTCATATTTCCGAACTGGCGGCGAGCCGCGGCGGCGGCTTCCTCGCACGACATTCCGGCGGACACTAGTTCCTCAACCTTTTCTTCCAAATGTTCCCGAATCTCTTCGGAAAGATCTCCGTACAACCGACGTCGCGAAAATAGTTGCCTCAACCAGTTCATGATTCACCCGGCGCCAATACGCGCGTGATCCCTTCCAGCATCTTTTCGAAGCGCGACACCTCGTGCTCTAAGTGTTTCGTTCCCGTCGCAGTCAGTCTGTAGATGCGAACGCGACGGTTCGTCGAAGAGATGCCCCACTCGGCTTTCACCAACTCTTCCTTCAGTAAGCGCTGCAGTGCGGGATACAGTGACCCTTCTTCAATCTGCAACAGATCGTTCGAGTTTCGTTTGATGTGCTGCACCAATGCATACCCATGCAGCGGCTGCCGCTTCAAGGTGCGCAGGATCATCATTTCCAGCGCCCCAGGGAAAAGATCCCGCTGCTTGTCTTTCTTCATAGAATTACGTCCTTCATAGAACTACGTCTCTCCCGCCTCGCTCCCGAAAGGACGGGGCTTGCTACGCCCGGCAATTGCGTCTTGCCATCGTTCCGCCGGCCGCAACCTAGTTTCCACTAGGCCTAGAGCAAAATAGCCTCGCTACGCGATTCTGTCAACTCTTTATTTCCTGTACTTCCCGCTAAACCCCCGCACGTCCAATCGAAGGGAACACTCAAAAGCAATTGGGGTATATTGGCGGCCCGCAAAGCAAATTGCACTGCAGCCGGCATTTTGGTGTGGGGAACTTTTTTATATGGCAAAGGGAAATGAGAGAGAAGGCTGGTTGCGCCCGCCGGCCGCACAACGCGTCGTGCCAAGGGAGATAGGCATTCCAGAAGAAGCCAGGGACGACGTACTCTTGCGCCGCGCCGCGAAGGGTGACGAGGATGCCTTCACCGTCCTCTACCGTCGCCACCAGGCCGCGATCTATCGGTTTGCCTTGCGCATGACTGGCAACGCCTGGGCGTCGGAAGAAATTGTGCAAGACGTGTTCATGACCCTGATGCGTGAGCCCACGAAGTACGACGTGGAACGTGGACCGCTGGCCGCCTATCTCTACGGAATTACGCGCAACCGGGTCATGAAACATCTGGAGCGCTTGCCGCGAGAGGTCGCCCTGGACGAGCACAACGAAAACGGTTCTCGTGGTGGCGCGGCGGTCATCAATGCAGTGACGCCGATGCACTGGGCCGAACGCCAGGAACGGATGCATCAGGTGCGCGCCGCCGTCCTGGATCTTCCGGCGGAATTTCGCGAAGCCGTTGTTCTCTGCGAACTGGAAGAACTCAGTTACGAGGAAGCTTCGCTGCGGATCGGGTGCCCCATTGGAACCATTCGCTCGCGTTTGCATCGCGGCCGCGCGCTGTTGCTGGCAAAGCTGGAAATGTTGCGGGATGTGCCGCGGCGTTTTAGCGCGGCCCGATAGGAAATGGGCCAGAAATCGGTAGGAAAGTTCGGCGCTGGGCATTTTGCGAGAGTACGGACACGAGGAAGTACAGCGAAAGGGAAGTGCGAGATGAAGTGCGAAGAATTTGAGGCTGTCGGACTGGGTTTGGATCGCGAGAGCGCCGCGACGGATATCGATCCCATCGAGCTTGCTGCGGCGATTGAGCATGCTGATACCTGCGCCCGTTGCGCGGCGCTGCAAGAGTCATGGCAAGAGGCGCAGTTGGAATTGCAGGCGTTGCGCGATGCGACGCGAAACGTTGGCGCGCCCCTGCGTGTGGAGATGAGGTTGCGCCAGAAGTTTTGGGCCAAGCGTCGCGCGATGAAGGCGCGAGCGGCCGCCGTAGTCGGCGCCTGGGTTCTGGCCTCCGCCGCGCTGCTGGTCGTAGGCATGGTCTGGTGGAACTGGCACATTGCGCAGGAAAATATTCCGCTGCAAAGCGTTAGCAGTCCCGCGAAAGATATTCTGGCGGAGAATCCGAGATTGGCGGCACCTGCCGGCAACCAAGTTGTCAGCAGCGTGCCGGACAACGCCTGGAGCGAGGCCACGAGCGACGAAACGCTGGTGGCAGCGAACGACGCGGAAGATTTCACGCTGCTCCCCGGCAGCATGTCGCAGGAAACTGGGGATGCCGCCGTCGTGCGCGTGCGTTTGCAGCGTGGGGCTCTGGGCGCGTTGGGACTGCCCGTGAACGAAGAGCGCGCGGGCGAGTGGATCCAGGTGGATTTGTTTGTCGGCCAGGATGGACAGCCACAGGCTGTCCGCCTGCCGCAGTAGCAACCGGTGCGTTCGGTGCATTGGCATGAGCAGGCGGTAAGTCGGCTGCAATGGGTGAACAGACGATTTGCCAGCCTCATTTGAAAGCTCGCGAAAGTTTTCGACGATGGAATTAGCAAGGCTCAGGAGAGAAGAGGAGAAGAGACGATGAATCGGAAAAGTTGGGCCTGCTTGGTTTTGAGTTCGGCGTTGCTGTTGTGCGCAGGTACGGCGCGCGCCCAGGAGGGACCTCCTCCGGCTCCGGATGCAGTGATGCGCGGAGGCGGACCTGGCGGTCCAGGTGGACCCGGCGGCCCTGGGCCATTCGGCGATCGCATCGAGTTGATGGGTTTTGAAGGATTGCACGGAAACAAGGTGGTGAAGGGAGCGCCCTTCTCCGCGACGGCCGCGACAGAAACTACGCAGACCTTGCAGGACGGAACGTCGATCCATCGTTCGACGATCAGCACGCTCTACCGCGACGGCCAAGGGCGTTCGCGCAGTGAAGTGACGCTGTCGGGCTTCGGACCGCTGCAAGCGTCCGGGAAACCGCGCACGATGATCACCATTGCCGATCCGGTAGCGGGCTCGCGATTCATGCTGGATGCCGATAAGAAAGTGGCGCATCAGATGAAGATGAGAGGGCACAGCGCGCCGACCGCGGAGCAGGAACAGGCGTTCCAGCAGAAGATGCAGGCGCGGCTGCAAAAGGAAGAAGCCTCCGGAGCCGTGAAGAAGGAATCGCTCGGAACGCAAACGATCAATGGCGTCAGCGCGGAAGGCACGCGAATCACGCACACCATCGCGGCCGGTCAGATTGGCAACGACAAGCCGATGCAAATCGTATTCGAGCGCTGGTATTCGCCGGATTTGCAGGTGGTGGTGAAGAGCACGCGCAGCGATCCACGCTTCGGCACCACAACGTACATCTTGACGAACGTGCAGCGCACCGAGCCGGCGGCTACTTTGTTCGCGGTGCCCTCTGACTACACGGTGCAGCAGGGTGGGCCGAGAGGCGGCCCGCGGGGCGCTATGCGAGTTCCGCCTGCAGGAGGTCCCGCTCCCGAATAGTGGTTGAGCCCGCAGGCTATATCGATCTTCTCTCCTGAAGACGGCACGCCCTTTCCGCGACGTCCCCAATGTCGCGGGAGGGGCGCAGTCGTTTTTGGGCGAGAAGCAAAAGTGAGTGCGAGTAGTGGGCAGTGAATTGTCGGCGGTGAATAGTGGTCGAGGTGGTGAAGTCGATTTTGGTAAGATCGCGGCGTGAACGAGCAGGCGCTGGCGAAGAAACTTCGAGATGAAGGTTTTGGCCACACTTACGTTTGGGAAGACCGGCCGAACGCGCACTATCCCGATCACACGCATGCGGAGGAGACGGCACACATCGTTTTGAGCGGCGAGATGACGCTGATGATGGCCGGTGCGGCGACAACGTACAAAACCGGTGAACGTTGCGACGTGCCGGCCGGTGCGGTACATTCGGCACGGATGGGGCCGCAAGGTTGCCGATATTTGATTGCCGAGCGCTGAGCATGAAGCGAGTCAGTCGGCCGCTACGCCAAGACGAGAAAGTGTTGCTGGCGTTCTTGCTCTCGGCGGACTTTCCGGGATGCGATGTGCTTCGGATGCAAGCGGAGTCCACGACCGTCGTCGGTGAGTGTGAGTGTGGCTGTGGGACGATCGGTCTGGAGGTTGGGCCCGGCCTTCCGACGGCCGGATTGATGAAGCCACACCCGCTCGAAGCCTACGGCGAAATGATAATAGATGTCCTTCTGTTTGTGAGGAACGGATTTCTGGGATCACTGGAAGTCGTCTTCTATGAAGATTCCGCCGAACGACCGTACCCGCTCCCGGCACAACTACAATCAGGGAAACGCCCGCAACATGGTCGCGGTGATGTTTCCTCCGGTCGGGAGTCATGACTTCACCATGGCGCGATCGAGGAGTTCGACTACGTGGAGGACCTCCTGGTTGGTGTGGTGGAGTTGGACGCCGGCGCGGAGTTGCAGGAGGCATCCGGGGTTGGCGGTCACGATGGTTTCCGCGGCGGTGGCGGCGGCAAGATGCATTTTGTCGGCCAGCAGTTCGAGGGATGCTTTGGTTTGGGTGACATTGTAGATTCCTGCGGAGCCGCAGCAGATTTCCGAGTGCGGCAATTCCACAAACTCCAGGCCGGGGATGGCGCCCAGGAGTTGGCGCGGGGCGCTGCGGACTTTTTGTCCGTGGAGAAGATGGCAGGAGTCCTGATAGGTGACGCGCAACGCCAGAGGTTTGAGAGGCTGCAGCGGAGCGCAGAGGCCTAAATCGGCCAGGAACTCAGTGATATCGCGAACTTTCGCCTGGAACGCGACGGCCAGCTTGTATTCGGGTTCTTCCTGCGAAAAGAGATGATCGTATTCCTTTAGCGTGGAGCCGCAACCCGCGGCGTTGGTGACGACGGCGTCGACGTCCTGGAGATGGAAAGCTGCGAGGTTCTTGCGGGCAAGATCGCGGGCGGCGTCGCGCACTCCGGCGTGGGCGGCGAGGGCGCCGCAGCAGAGCTGCGCCGCAGGCACGACGACTTCACAGCCGTTGGCGGTCAAGACACGGATGGTGGCTTCGTTGAGGTGCGTAAAGGTGACCTGGGCGACGCAGCCGGCGAAGAAGGCCACGCGGGCGCGTCGCGTGCCACTGGCGGGGAATGTGCGGCCGAGCTGGCTAAAGTAAAAAGAGTCATCGATGGGAGGTAGAAGGCGTTCGCGATCGGCGAGGCCCAGAGGTTTCAAGATGCCGGTGGCGCGGGCGAGGAATTGCAGACCCGATCGCTGATAGAAGCGAAGGAGACGCGCGGCGGCGGCGATGCGGCGGGGATAAGGAAGCAATTCGCGGAACACAAAGTTGCGGGCGATGCGGGTGAAGAGCCGGCGCTTATAGTCGCGCTCGATGACGGCGCGTGCGTGTTCAACGAGCTTGCCGTATTCGACGGCGGAAGGGCAGGCGGTTTCGCAGGCGCGGCAGTCGAGGCATTTGTCGATGTGATCGACGAAGGATGCGGTGATGGGTAAGGGGGCGGTCGCGGTGGTTGGCCTATGGCCGTGTCCGCCGCTTGCCGGAGCGTCCCGTTTAGCGTTCGCCGGGGAAAGCGCTACCGTGGCGAATTCGCTTTGGGAGACATGAATCATCTGATGGATGCGGCCGCGCGGGGAATCGGCCTCGAGATTCCAGAGGCGGTAGGTGGGGCAGGCGTTCAGGCACAGACCGCAGTGGACGCAGCGGGCATAGTCCTCGTAGGTGGGATTCTGGCCGGGGATGGTTGGGACGGTAGTCATGATTTGGCTGCACTCGACGTTAGCACGGCAGGGATGTGCGGTGGACAAGAGACCGTTTGGAGCCAGGAATGGAGTTTGGTTTCGCCTTGTATTTGCTTTTAGGGGGCACACCTCCGGGCATTTAATTGCTAAGTAGGCTGTTTGGGTTGAAGTGGCCTGACAACTTCCCAGAACACCGTTTCTGGCCCGCGACGGGCACCAGTCTGGTTCCCCGACGCAATCGGGAGTTAGCCCGCAACTGTCGGTGTCGATGACTAGGTGGCAGGCGGATCAGAGGGCTATTTCAACTTTGCGTATTCCGCTTTGGCTTGCTTCAGGATCGGGATGTCGGAGTCGGCGTCTTTCCACAGCGTGAGGAAATCCTGATACGCGGTGCGACTCTTGGGCATGTCGCCGGAGAGAGCATAGGCACGGGCGACGCCAAGGCGGGCGAGCGCACCGGAAGGGCAATTACGAATTAATCCGGGATGAAGAAGGATTTTCTGAAACTCGGCCGCCGCCGCGACGCCATCGCGTGCGAGAAGCCAAGCCTGCCCGCGTTCGTAAATGGAAACAAGGCATCCCTGCCCAAGTTCGAACGGCGAGGTCGTCTGGAGCAGATCAATAGCCCTTGATCCATTACCACGACTTATTTCGATCCGCGCACGGATCTCCGGCAAGGAAAAAGTATTCACCAGGGTATCTTTAGGAAAACGGTGATTCAATTCTCCGGCGATATTTTCCGCACGCGCAAATTCACCGGCCCCCGCTAGAGCCATTGCCGAATTGAAACGCACGTCACGTCCCGTAGAGGCACTCAAAGCCTCTGTCGCGCCCCTGCGAGCCTCCGTAAGATTGCCGAAAGAAGCTTGCCGAAATGCGGCCAACGCTTTCCAGTAGGCGGCGCCTTCCTGCATCTCATTCTGACGAGCAGCCTCGACGGCGCGCCGCGAAAACTCCCGCGCTTTTTCGAGCCGTCCTCGGGATGCCTCCGTTTCAAATTCTCGGAAGAACGCGAAGTCTAAGTCCTTTTTGTTAGTCACGGACCACGTAAATTGGCGCGCCATTTCGGCGGTGTCCCCGCGGTGATATGCAAGCTGATACAGAACGTCGTGCACCCCGGCATAATCGGGATGTTGAGCCTCCGCTCGCTCGATGGTCGATTTGGCCTCGTCGAACCGATCCAAGCATAAATAGTAATTACTCAAGTTCGTGAGACACAGGATGCAGTTCGGATCGAGGTTGGAGGCTTGTTGCAACTCCGCTACGGCCTTCTCTAATTGGCCCAATATCGCGTAGTCGACTCCGGTGTTGAGGTGTGGGTCAACCTCGCGCGGATAGCTCCGGCTCCAGGTCCGGTAAACTTCCATTTCCTTGTCAAGCTCGCCAGTAACAATGCCGAAGTAATACGCTGTGAGTCGAAACTTCTCCCGCTCGCTGACCCGGTCACGGAGTTCGTAAGCTTTGTTCATACTTTCGATTGCCAGGGTATTTTCTCCTAGGTTCGCGTACGAAATCGCTGCGTCTCCGTAGGCCAGCGCAAACGTGGGGTCGAGCTCAATTGCCCGCCGATAGAAAGGGATGGCTTCAACATCTCCGATCTGGCTCTGGGTTTTCTTGCCTTGGCTGTAGGATTTCAGGGCCTCCAGTGATGTCGTCGTAGCTTGTTCGAGGGGAGCGTCATATTTTTGAATCGAGCTCAACGATTCACCGAGCCTCTCGCGAAGCCGGGTGGCGGTGCTGCCGAGCGTTCTGAGGACTTGCTCTGTGCTCGTCGCTTCGGACTGTTCCTGCGCCAACAGATCGCCCGTCTGACAATTCGTCGCGCCAAGCGAAATCGCGTAATGGCTTCCCAATTTGGCGATCGATCCGGTCAACAGAGCTTTACTCTCGGTACGTACGCAAATTTCGCGTGCCGTATCTTGGGTAAGTCGTTCGCTTGCGGGGCGGCCCATAAGCCGCAAAACTTCGTGCACCCGGTTGTCCGAGAGAATGTTGAGAAACGGCGACTGTGCAAGCTGTGCGGACAGACCTTGACGGAGAGTCTCGTCAAAGACTGGCTCGCCGGTCGTATTCGTAAAGTCAGCGAGAACCAAGGTGTCTTTTTCGGTGATTGCGTGAGTTGTCGCAGAGCGCCAGTAGAATCCGCCTGCGACAACCAGCACCAGAAGCATCGTCACAGGAGTGACGAATCTCCAGTCGCGCGCTAGGGGTCTTTTCACCTGCGTGGACGAAGCGGGAGCAGGAGCCGTAGATTCAGCGACAGAAACTTGTGACGTCGTCGGCGCAGGTGCGGCCGACGTTGGGGCTACTACCTCGACCTGCGCGGTTTGGTGACCGGTGCGACCCGAGTCGGTGTCGCGTTTGAGGCGCTGCAGGTCGGCGCGCATGTCGGTGGCGTGCTGGTAGCGCAGGTTGGAATCTTTCTCCAGCGCCTTGTTGATGACGTCCTCCAGCCGCTGAGGCAGATCTGGATTGAGCCGCACCGGCGCGACGGGCGCTTTATGAAGAATCGAATCGAATAGTGCGGCCGAGGTTTCCCCGCGAAAGGGCAGTTTCCCCGTGGCCATTTCGTAGAGCACGGTGCCGAAGGAAAACAGATCCGTGCGAGGATCCAATTCCTTGCCGAGCGCCTGTTCGGGCGACATATAGGCCACCGTGCCCAGCGCGGTTCCTGGGCTCGTCAGGTGCTCGTGGCTGGCGTCCATGGTGGCTTGCACGGAAGCGGTATCAGACGGAACCCCTTTGTCCAGGGAAAGCTTGGCCAGTCCGAAATCGAGAAGCTTCGCATGGCGACGCTCGGTGACAAAAATATTGGCTGGCTTGATGTCTCGGTGAACGATTCCCTTACTGTGCGCCGCGTCCAACGCGTCGGCGATCTCGATGCCGAACACCAAAAGCGTATCGAGCTCCATGGGCCGCCCGGAAATGTTGTGTTTCAGCGTCGCGCCTTCCAGAAATTCCATGGCGATAAAAGCCTGCCCACCCTCCTCGCTGATATCGTAAATCGTACAAATGTTGGGATGGTTGAGAGCAGAGGCAGCGCGAGCTTCCCGCTTGAAGCGTTCCAACGCCTGCGGGTCGTGCGCGACCTCTTCCGGTAGGAATTTTAAAGCGACAAAACGGCCCAGGCGTTTATCTTCGGCTTTGTAAACGACACCCATCCCGCCACCACCCAGTTTTTCGATTATGCGGTAATGGGAGATGATTTGACCGACGAGTGACGCGGAGTGGGGCATTCCGCGCTCATCTTAGGTTGCGGTCCGAGGCAAGTCAACGACGAGAGCCTGGTTACGGCCAGCTGAACACCGTTTCCAGCCCGCGACGGGCACTGGTCCGATTGCGCGACTTATAAGGAGTTGGCGGAGATTGTTCGTCGCGGTGACGCTCGGCGTCCGGTAGCAGAGACCTGAAGCGTTATCGGTCGATGACTACGGGCTCGTCGCCGGTGACGAGATCTTTTGCGTGTCGTCCACCGCGAACAACAAGTAGTTGCTGAAGCCCAGACGCCGGTGAATTCGCTTTCCTCGTAATTCACTAAAGACTTCAGCGGTTTGTGGAAGCCACATGTCAACTCCCCGGCTGCTGAAATGTACCGGGCCATATTCGATAGAAGTGTGGTCCACCGTGAGCCGTATATCGGGAAGCGCATCAACCAAATCCGTCTGGAGATCGACGACTTGATAGCTGTCTGCAACGATCCACGCCCGCCCCTTCAGGGCGATTGGGCGAGCATTCCGGCCAAATCTGTAGGCACGAATCCCGTTTGGTTTGTCTTCTCGTTGGCGAAAATAGATTTGCCAAGCCCGCTGTCCGTTCACCATGGCGAGCCCTTCGCATTTCATGGAAAAGCTCTCGGAATAGTAAGGATGGAAAATGAGGATGAGAGCGGGCAATCCCTTCGTCGTAATCCCTCCAGGGAACTCGACGGGAGTCGTTCCACGGCTCAGGTATTCCTCGACGCCAAGAATTCCAGGCCGGATTTCCTGGATGGAAACCATATAGTCGTATTTCCGTTTTTCGGTGGCGGAAACCTGGCCAGATTTGTTGATCGATTCATGCAGAAAGGATTCTGTGGCCGTAAATCGCTCCACATTCTTCACAAATTCCTGGATCTTTTCTCCCGCTTTCTGGACCACTTCCTCGAGATTACAAGCCGAGCCCGACTCTATTGGTGGCACATTATCGTCTATATTCGGAGGCAACCAGCCGGATTCGCGTAGCGCGGACGCCATCCTGCCCGGGGGCATCGATGCGATCCTTTTCCCCGAATCGGCGTTGAGATTCTCGCCCGCCCGGCGTTCAACAGGCGCTTTCAGGTTTTCCAATTGTTTCTTTGCCGCGACATCTCCAGGGTGGTCCTTCAAATAGGCTTGAAGCACTTCGGTGGCAGCCGTTACCAAGGCGCGAGCCAAAAGCAGAGAGACAGAAGGATCTGTTCTTGCGGCTCGTTCGAGATAAGGCAGGGCTTCCGAAGTCTTATTCTGGCTGAGTAGAACCTCGCCCACAGAGACCATCGCCGCAACATTATCTGGGTCCTGCTCCAGGACTTTTGCCCAGTACGACTTAGCTCGCTCCCAGTCGCCCAACTTAGAAGCATAAGCGCCAAAAATGTGATTCACGTCAGCGTCAGAAGAAACGGGCGGATAGACCCTATCTTGGCCTGTCTGGGGCGGCACTTGAATGATGATCCGGACCTCGCCTGCTTCGGGGACGTCGACTTCCTGAACCTTGCGCTCTAATCCCGGAACAACCACCTCGATCGTGTAGTGCATCGGTGCCACGTCGCTCCATCGCAAGTGGCCCTTTGTGGCTATTCCCTGCCGGGAGGGTTGACCTGCCGGTGTGAGCAGAGTAAGCGCGGCCGCTTCTTCTATACTCGCGTCATCCAAGCCACGGAGAAAGATGTCGAGACCTGTCGAGTCGTTAAATTCGAGCGGGGGCACTGACGGTATCGTATTTGAGGTCGCTTGCTGCCTACGGGCGGTCCCGCACACGAGGACACTACAAAGAACAAACTGAGTAAGCGCGACAGAAGCTGGAATGCGTACGCACATAAGGTCGTGATGCCGACGACAAGACCCATTTTTGGACGGGATTCTATACCTTTGCGGTCGGAAGGCGATACGGTTATCCGACTTCCCGGGACCTGACCGCGTCACCACAGAAAGCTGAGATATTCCTTGGTCGAGAAAGACAACAGCCGCGCGCCAGAAAACTCAAAAGTTATGACGATGTCCCTGCGGTAGACCAAGTTTTCTGAACGCCCAGAAAATCTCGCTTTAACGTGCGGCCCCATGTCGTCAAAAGCCACCGGGTTTCTTACCTGAACGAAAGCTACAACTTGAGCCTTTGCAGAACCTGGCGGAATCTCGGTTCCGATCGCTGCGTCTAATTTGGCGGAATTGAGCACGTAGTGGTGGCCTAGAAGGATGAAAGCCGTCAGAATTGCGGCCACCGCGATTAGTGCCCAGAGAAGCCGTTTTCGCATGTGACAAGTCCCGTCTTGCTACGCCGTTTTGCGACTAACCGAGCACTTGGATTATTTCCGAGTGGCGCCAGCCGGAATCGAGGTGAACCCTTTTCTTCACTTCATGGTATCTGGCTACTGATGTCTGATATCTCTTCCGCTCTACTCCTTCAGATGGGCCAACGGAATCTGCGAGAACAATTGCAAATCGACTATCATGGACAGCCGTCGGTCCAGTTGAAAAAACGTCGCGGCCTTCTTCCCCGGCAACGCCTGGGTCACCGTCGGCACATACTTCAGCCGCAAGGCCTGCGCCTCCGCGTCCACTTCCATCCAGTGCCGCACATAAATCAGCGCATCCTGGTCCGTCATCGTTGCCCATGTCTCCGCGTACTGCTTCAAGAGTGCATACTTCGAGTTGTTCACTTCATGCAGGTCGTCCGCGTAGTGCTTGTAGATGGGCCAGAACTTCTCCGCCTCCGCATCCGACAGCGACATATTCTGTCCAATTACTTGCATTTTCATTGCTCGGACATCTTTCCGCAGCAATGCAATGTCCTCGTCCGTCACCGTCGGGCTGAAGACCCTCTGCACGGTAATTTGCTGCCCCTGCGTCTTCGCCCTCGCCGCGGCCATTCCCCCACCCAACGCCGTCGCCACCACCATCCCCGCAACAAACGCTCCAGCCAAACCCGCCGCTCCCGTCAGTTTGCATTTCATAATCTTTCTCCTCAGCTAGCACTCCACAATCTTCGTCCGCCAGGCCAATCTGCTCGTACAACATACCTCATGAAGTCAATTCTTGACATATCTCCTGATTGTTTCGACGGAATGCACGATTTACTCTGGCTGATTACAACCCTGGCCCACCCTTGAAGTTCGACTGAGTTCTGATAAACACGCCAGCAGTTACCGACCAATCTGCTGGTGAAAGGCGGACTTCTCGGTAGCGATATTGCCAGCTTCCCAGAACCCGTTTCTGGATCGTTGGCTTAGACGCCCGGTCATTCGTGTCGGCGAAGAGTTTTGGTCTGAAACAAATCGTCAGGGTTGGGAGGCAGTGACCAATGTCTGAAACTCATCAATTGCGGTCCAGACACCCAACCCGATGCCCTTGGCCATCTGTGCCAGGTCCACCATATTGTGGGCCAAGAAAATGAGGACCGATCCATCGTTGGGATCCGCGTGCCACCAACCGCCGAACGCGCCGGGCCAACTGACCGTTCCCACACCCCCGCGTCGCATGAAGTCGTTTCGATCAGTCTCCAGCACTACCGAGACGCCCAAACCAAATCCTCGACCGGGCTTAAGCCCGAGCCATCCCGGATGGGTGCGCTGAGCCTCCGTCAGTTGGTTGGTCATCATCCGCGCCAGCGTTTCGGGACGCAAAAGGCGCACACCATCTACCGAACCGTCCCCCAGAAATATGCGAGCGAAACGTAGATAGTCATCTACCGTGGACCATAGCCCCTGGCCCCCCGATTCATACGCCATATCGTCCGGTCGTTCCGCGACCAGCACTCCGCTCCGCGTGGTTCGCTTGATCAGTCGCCCGTCGTCGTTGAATCCGTATGCCGCCGCACGCCGATCCCGCTTGTCACGAGGCACCAGGAAACTGGTGTCTTTCATTCCCAAGGGATCGAAAATACGCCGTTTGAGGACAGCCCCAAGCGACTCTCCCTCGATTCGCGCGATAAACAATCCGAGCAGGTCCGTCGCGCGGCCGTACGACATCATCGCCCCGGGTTGGCCGATCAAGGGCAATTGCGCGAGCCTCGCGATCCAGTCGTCGGGTACGACGTGGCTGTCAATATCGCCACCCAGCGCCTCGCGGTAGGCCTGCGCGATTGGCCCGCGATGAAAGTCCCCGTACGTCAGGCCCGCCCGATGGGTCAGAAGGTCCTCGAATGTAATGAGCCGTTCGGCGGGATCCGTCTCCTCCAGCGGACCATCGGGAGATCGGAGCGCCCGCATCTGCGAAAACTCCGGCGCGTAGCGGGCAATGGGATCGTTAAGCGCGATACGGCCCTCATCCACCAACATGAGCGCCGAAACGGAAGTAATCGGCTTGGTCATCGAAGCGATTCTGAACATCGTGTCCCGCTCGACTGCCAGGTCGCCTTCGATATCTCGCCAACCGACACAGGCCGCCTGCGCCGCTCCATTCCTCCAGACCAGGGTTGCCGCTCCCGCGAGCTGCCCAGAGTCAACGAACTTCTGCAACTGCCCTGCGCTTGTTGGTGCATTCATTTTAGTGAATACGATCCGTCCTCTCATAATATAATGTAATTATAAAATAGTTGTGCTATAAAAGCAAAGCTATGGTAGCCGAAACCGATTCTCCCCGCCGCCAGCCCAAAGGCGATAAGCGCGACCGCACCCGCACGCAACTGCTGGAAGCCGCTCGCTCCCTGATCCGCGAAAGAGGCCACGAGCACACCACGCTGGAGGCCATCGCCGAGCGGGCCGGCATGACCACCGGAGCCATCTACGGCAACTTCAAGAACCGCGATGAATTGTTTATCTCTCTGGGGCAGACCTACTGGGCTCCCATCAAGCCGCGAGTAAAACCGGGTTCAACCTTCGCCGAAATCTTGCGAGCTCTGGCTGACGCCACACTCGCGGTAATCCCAGACCGCAGCGCGGCCGCGGTCGGTCGTCTAACGGGCATGGCTTATACGCTGACGCATGAAGAATTGCGCGCAAAGGTTGCCGAGGTCACTGCACGTAGCTATGCGTTCGGCGAGCAATGGCTTCGCTCCGTCACGAAAGAAGAAGATCTTCCCATGCCCGCCGACCAACTCGTGCGCGTGATACACGCCTTGACCGAAGGCTTGGTTTTCCAACGGCTGCTGACGCCAGAACTGATGCCCGATGAGATCTTCCATGCGGCCTTCGCCGCGCTAGGAAGGAAGACCTCAGCTATCTGACACCGGAATCGTTGCGATACCGCTCCAAGCGATGATCGCAGCCGGAAATATCCTTGCGAATACTTAATGCGCGGTGTAGGCTGCGCCCTGCGAACTCGCGAGACTTGCCTTGAGAATCCAGAGGGCAGTATGGTCCCGCGATCATCATTCATCCTCAGTTTTCTGCGAACCACTGACTGCAAGACAACTAACCTTGGAGGTCACTCAAATGAAAAACCTGAGACTAGTCTTGTTGCTATGTTTTCTGCTGGGCGGTTTGCCGCTGTGCGCTCAGACCGTGAAAGTGAATTGGCAAACGGGGGCGCCGTTTTCGACGTATAAGACATTTGCCTGGCAAGATCCCACAGCTCAAAAAATACCGTTTTACGGGGCATGGGTGAAAGGCGACGTCATCAGCGAATTGCAAACCAAAGGCTTGACGCCGGTTGCCGCTGGACAGAAGCCTGATGTGATCGTGACCTACCACCTGCAAGGGCAGGAAGTAGTCGATGCGACTTCTACCACGGATGGCTTTGGAATGGGAGCAGGACCGTGGGGCGGAGGCTGGGGTTGGTACGGTGGTTGGGGTGGTTGGGGACCATGGTCCGACGATTCAACGACGTTCACATCCGAGCATCCCAGGACCATTCTCATTCTAACGATAGACATGGCGGACGCGGCCCATAACAACACACTTGTTTTTCGCGGCCAGGCGACCGTCGAAAATGTCTCCAGCTCCGAATCGGGAGACGAGAAACAGACCAAGCAATGTGTTGAGAAAATATTCAAAAACTATCCGCCCAAACCAAAGAAGTAGTGCGTTGTGTTTGCTCAAGTCGGTTCCAGGCTGAACCGAATTGCATGGGTTCTGTGCAACGTTCTCAACAGTCTTTCGCGTTTACTTCAGTCGTGCGGATGTTGCACGAAGAACTGCCACATTATCCTGGTGGCATTGATTTCAATCGTCGTCCGCCCGGCCCAACATTCCGTTCTGGGTTCGGCGCCTGGCCAGGTGTGGCCGCCGCCCTCGATCGTATAGAGAACTACGTTCGCATTCTGGGCGTTGTTGGTGTATGCGAGACGGCGGACGCTCGAAGAGATTCGATCGGCCGCACGCTCGATCCGAAAGGCGAAATACCACAATGATACATCGCTATTTGAGAAGCTCCTTCCCGGCAAGGGCTTTCTATACCGCTGCTGCGCTCTTCTCGGCTCTTTGTTTTGCACCAGGGCGCGCGCAAGGCCAGTCTACCGGCGCTGAGAAGGGTTCCGACGTCACGCACCAGATGAGCAGCGCGTTTGAATCTCTCGTCAAGAGGGTCTCTCCCGCTGTGGTGGAGGTGCTGGTGACCGGCTACGGCTCCGCGGACGAGGATGATGAGCACGCCTCGCGCGCCGTGGGCCGCGAACGCAGCCTAGGCTCCGGTGTCATCATCGAACCGGATGGCTACATCGTGACCAACTATCACGTGGTGAAGGGTGCGGATCGCGTGCGTGTTGTCTTGACGCCGGCGGACAACCAGGACTCTCAACCCAGGGCGTTGCTGAAATCCCATGGGCGCACACTTCCCGCCAGGATCGTCGGTGTCAGCAAGCAGATCGATCTTGCGGTCCTCAAGGTGGAGGCTACCGGGCTGCCAACTCTTCCCATCGGCCGATACGATCGCATACACAAGGGACAGCTCGTTTTGGCCTTCGGCAGCCCGGAAGGCTTGGAAAATTCCGTTGCGCTTGGACTGGTCAGCTCGGTCTTGCGGCAGCCGGATCGAGACAATCCGATGGTCTATATCCAGACCGACGCCGCCATCAATCCCGGAAATAGCGGGGGTCCGCTGGTGGATGTTGACGGTAACGTCGTCGGCATCGACACCTTTATCTATACGAAATCCGGCGGAAATGAAGGCATCGGCTTCGCCATTCCCAGCGGCATTGTCCGGTATGCCTACCAACAGATTCGGCAGTACGGACGTGTGCGTCGCCGCTCCATTGGCGCCGATCTCCAGTCGCTGACACCGGACTTGGCCCAGGCCCTTGGCTTGTCGATTGAACTAGGTGTGATTATTTCGGACGTCGTTCCTGGCAGCCCCGCCGAACGCGCGGGCCTGAAAATTCAAGACGTGATCGTAGGGTTGGATGGATTCCCGGTAGACAACGTCCCGCTTTTTGCCCTGGGTCTCTATCTGTTGAATACCGGCAATTCCGCGAAACTGCAGATTGTGCGCGATGCTAAAAAGCTTGATCTTACGGTCCCGATCTTTGAACCGCGGACGGACCCGCAGCGGCTTTCCGATTTAGGCGATCCGACGAAAGGTCTAATCCCTAGATTGGGCATCGTCGGTGTGACTACTTCTCCGGAGGTTCTGGACCTCTTGGGAGAGCTTCGGATTGCTTCGGGCGTGCTGGTCACGTCTATCGTTGACGATCGGCTGGCTGTCGATTCAGGCCTTATGGAAGGCGACGTGATTCACACTTTGAATCGCACTCAAATCACGAGCGTGGATGGTCTGCGGGCCGCGTTCGGCAAGCTGCAACCTGGCGAAGCGGCAGCGATGCAAGTGGAGCGCAACGGCAAACTCACCTACGTAACATTTGATATGGAATAGTTTGGCGCGAAAAGGCAGGCCCAACAAAAAGACGCAATCAAAATGAACAAGAATTCCAGAGAAGACGCAGCATGACAAATCAAAGTGACTCCGCTGAGGATCAAATCCGTTTGTTTGAGGCAATGTATTCGGCGCGTGCGATGCGCTGGCTCAAGCCTGACCCCGTCCCCCCTCAACTCATCGCCCGGATCCTGGAAGCAGCGACACAGGCGCCTAGCGCGGGCAATAAACAAAACTGGCTCTTCGTGGTCGTCTATGACGCCGAGCAACGACGACGGATCGGCGAGATCTACGCCAAAGTCAGCCGCTGGGTCAGAGAACGCTATCAACATCAGAGCAGGCCGGAGCACGTGTCGCAGGAACAGCATGACCGTATGATGAAGGGGGGCGTGCACCTTCACGAGCACATGGGCGACGCGCCGGTGTTGCTGATTCCTTGCCTCAGGCTGACTTCCGCCGAACTGCCTAGTGAAATTCCGGCCGATGTCCAATCGGCAATGAAGGAAGCGTCGCCCTGGACGGCTGGCGCCAGCATCTATCCTGCGGTGCAGAATGTCATCCTTGCTTGCCGCGCGCTGGGTCTTGGGACCGTGTTGACCACGAACCACACGGTTGCCGAGGAGGAGATCAAAGCGGTCCTGAATCTACCACCGGACATAAGGACGTTCGCACTGATGCCGATTGGTTATCCAATGCGGGGGTTTGGCCCCGTTAAACGGCGGCCCGTGGCGGAGGTCGCGGTTCTGGACCGATACGGATCGCCGTTCAGCGGGAACTGACATCCTGGATGCTGAGCCTTCGGTTCCAGAACCTAAGCGATAATCCTACCGCCGTTGGAGTCGGGAAGATTATTATCCGCTGAATCGGAATTGATTTCGCCTGCGGCAGGTGACCCGAACGACATCTTGGGACCCGGACTGTTCGGCATTCTTTCGATGGGGCTTATCGCTCTACCGCCCTGTACGCCTTCGATTTCCTTCTCACTAAGCTCATCAGTAGCTCTTACTTCTTCTTTGGGATCAGACATTTTGTATTCCTTTCAAGGATGAATGTTATTGCGTGTTCAGACGAATGGACCTGGGGGAAATGGTTTCAGGATCGAGGCGAACACGGCAGATTCCTACGTTGTCCGCCACCGATGGTGATCAATATGTGTCGTACGTCGCCGAGCCAGATTAGCTCGAGCTGCGAGCAAGGCCGTGCCGCGGCCGATCTTTAATGCCGATGGTCATCGTCGTTGTCAGAGGGGCGAGGGAAGCGAACCACGCCGTGAATAGCCTGTGACCCGAAATGGCCAGTTGCGGGCCCTCCGAACACTAGCGAGATGTTTGCAAACTCGACTTCTCCCCCGCCGGTGATGCACACCTGCAGCGTCGATGGCCCCTTGGACTCAAAGGGCGCCGGGTTGCCGTTGCCGGTGATCTTGACAACGCTCTTTGGATCAGTAGGGTCGATGGTGAGCACTAATCCAGAGGGGTTGGTAACGGGATTGTCGGGTGGGCAGATCTTCGTGTTCTGCGTGACCACGGCGTCCGTCATTGTGATGTGGTGAGTGTGCTGCCCCCTGACACTCAAGTCGACTGGACCAGGGCCTGGAGGATCCGGATAATTTTTCGAAACCCAATAATCGGAAAGCTCCATGGCCATCTCCGCGGTAAAGTCGGCCTTGGTGGATCTATCCTTCAAATGCAGAGACCAGCGGCCGCGCATTTCGTAGGGACCTGTCGGATTGGAGGTCGCGTTAAACGGGGTGTAGTCACTAATTATGCCGCTTAGGTGCTCGGGCAACGGAGGGTCGGCCCAAGCGCCGGTAACTACGGCGAGTGCCAGGACCGCGATGATGCGTACCAACCAGCTGAAAACATTGCTCTTCATGAACGTCCTCCAATTTGAGATCACGTCTCTGTTGCCGAAAGCTCCTCTGGCGGCACAGGACTTCCCGGCCCGCACCGAGGGTCTACGGCTCAAGAATTGCATCTTGGCGATTTCACACTTGCGTCGCGCGGACACAATCCGACACCTGGAGGGTGTCGTCAAAGGGCGATGTGCTGAGTTGCCGCAGTTCCTCTATTTACCATCGAATGCCGTGCTTTGCCGTACGCTACGGATGTACAATCGGCTCCCCCGGCGCCCGCGACAACCGGGGGTACCAATCAGGAGAGCGCCATCGCCGACCCCCTCCCAGGCACCGCGTCACCCGTGAGATCCCCCGAAGACCGCCTGGATTCGTGGAAGGAAATCGCGGCCTATCTCAACCGCGATGTGACCACGGTCCAACGGTGGGAGAAGCGGGAGGGGATGCCTGTCCATCGGCACGTGCACGACAGCATGGGTTCGGTGTATGCGTTTCGGGCAGACGTGGACGCTTGGGTGCGCAGCCGGAATCTCCCGGCAGCGCAGGATAACGGGAAGAATGCGCTTTTGCCCGATCCCCCTAAGTCGCTACCGCACGCTGTAATATCTGTCTCTCGAACCAGATGGTCGTTGGTGTTGCTGCTGACAGCGGCAGGAGCTGCGCTGGCGATTGGCGCAATACTCTGGTTTCAGAAGACCGAGTACTTCTGGCGGAGTCCGATCGCTGACGCGCGATTTCAGAGCGTCACGACCTTCGATGGAGTGGCGGCGGCCGCTGCGGTGTCACGCGACGGTCATTTCGTAGCGTTTCTGTCGGACCAGGACGGAGCGACGGACGTCTGGGTTACGCAGGTGGGTTCTGGAGAGTTCCACAACCTGACCCGCGGGAGCGCGCTGGAATTCGTCAATCCATCGGTCCGCACCCTGGGATTCTCACCCGACGGTTCTCTCGTTACCTTTTGGGTTCGCAGGCGAGTCAGCTCGAGCGGCGGCGACATCAGTGTGTGGGCAGTGCCAACGCTCGGCGGACAGGTGCGGCCGTACCTTGAAGGCGTGGCTGAGTTCGACTGGTCGCGCGACGGCTCGCGACTCGCGTACCACACGCCCGGACCAGGCGATCCACTGTTCGTTTCGGACGGCGGCCGGCGATTGGAGGGCCAGCTCATCTTCACGGCGCCCGCCGGGCTCCACTCTCACTTTCCGTCGTGGGCGCCGGACATGGCGTTCCTCTACTTCGTTCAAGGCGCTCTCCCGGACAAATTGGACATCTGGCGAATCCGGCCATCCGGGGGAACTCCCGAACGGATCACGTCACACTCCGGGCGGGTGAGTTATCCAGTGTTACTAGATCGGCGTACGCTGATGTATCTCGCCAGCGATGCCGAGGGTTCGGGGCCGTGGCTTTATAGCATGGACGTTGAACGGCGCATTCCGCACCGGCTAACCTATGGCCTTGACCGGTACACGTCGCTGGCGGCCAGTGCTGACGGTCGCCGCCTGGTTGTCACGGTTGCAGATCCGAAGAGAACACTGTGGCGCTTGCCGATCGGTGATTCGCCCGCCGAGGTTTCGGCGGCTGCTCGAATGTCGCTAACGACTAGCACGGGGTTCTCGCCTCGCCTCGGTCCCGATTATCTTCTGTATGTTTCTGCGAGCGGCACGAGCGAGAGTATCTGGAAGCTCGCCAAAGGAACTGGAACGGAGCTGTGGAGTGGTCAGGGAGCGCGAATCTTTGGCGGACCGGCAATCTCCGCCGACGGACGGAAGATCGCATTCTCGGTCCAGCAACGCGGGCAGACATTCTTGTACGTGATGCAGGCCGACGGATCGAATGCGCGGGTGGTGGCGGATTCGCTCGACCTGCAGGGCGCTCCGGCATGGGCGCCGGACGGCCTTTCGATCACTTCGGCCGCGGACGATCACGGCGTCCCGCACCTGTTTCGCGTGCCGGTTAACGGTGAATCCCCCACTTCTTTTGTCCAGGAGCACTCAGTCGATCCCGCGTGGTCACCCGATGGGCGCTTCGTTGCCTACTCGGGCCCCGATGTCGGCACAACGTTTTCCGTGAAAGCGGTCACGGCCGACGCCGCAGCGCATCCACTGCCGGCTCTGACGCTGACTCGGGGAGCTCGACACTTGGCCTTTCTGCCTGGAGGACGGGCGCTGATACTCCTGCGAGGAGAGATTCAACATAAGAATCTCTGGCGTATTGACCTGGATACGGGTGCTGAGCGGCAGTTGACCAACCTCACTCCGGATTTCGACATTCGCGACTTCGACATTTCTCCTGATGGCCGAGAAGTCGTCCTCGAACGAGCCCAAGAGCGTTCGGATGTGGCGCTGCTGGATCTCCCGCGACTATAGTCCGCCGGATGGCAGAGTCATGGCCCAAAACGGGAACTGTGTCTTGAGTCAGCGCTCTATGGGCGCTGCACTGGAAAGGCGCGAGCAGGGAGCAGGTTCCGTCTGAATTACCTTTATAATATATATTTGTATTAATATGTGGCGCTAGTCTGGCTTGTTATCGATTGTTGGTTTAAACTACATCGCGAATAGCGAAAGAAATTGAAATCCATGTACACAGCGGCGGCGTACGAACTGGGGCTTGAAAGATTGCGTAAGTATCTTTTCCAGATGTCGGACGGCGAATTGTTGAGGTTTGGACAGGTTGCGAAATATACGTCTGGCAACGACACGGCCGTAGAGGGACGAGAATCGTCACTGGTGCGGCTGCGTGAAGCCCGGGTGGAATGGAACAGGCGAAGGCCGGGGTTGCCCTTGCGTGGTTCGTTCTAGACACGATCTGCCGTTACCGCCGACTCAGAGCGCTCGCAATCTCGATAGAGACCGCCGAAGTAACTGTACTTAAAGGTAAATTTATTTTGACTTAATATTACGAATTATCGAAATACGATTGACGATTTGTAGTTTCCATCATGAAAGGAGAAGGGAATTGGCGGCTGCGACTGGTCTATGCAGAACTCTCAAAAAGGAAAATGAGGTCAAGGAATCAGATATCAAAAGGTTGCGTTGGCGGCTTCGCGGAATGTCGAATCCCGAATTGCTGCTGTTTGGGGTTACGGCCAAATGCCAGTGCTCATTGGCAACAGAAACAGATCATCCACCGCCAGAGGATGTCCTTCAACAACTGAGCGAAGCCCGGAAAGAATGGAGAAAACGAAACCCGAGCTTGCCTCTCAGTGATTCGTTTTAATCCAGAATGAGTCTAGATAGCAGTCGATCGAGTCGAGGCGGCAAGGTCAGGTGTGGAACACAGACTGGAGTGTGTGCTACTGGCGCGAAGAGACATCTCGTGCGCTCGTGACGGATTGGTGGCAGACGGGCACGATTGCTCCGGCGTGCGGCAAGAACGGCGTTAGCATCGCAACAGGCTTCCCCCGAGGAGCGAATAGCGATGCCAACCGAACGACGCCGCGCACCGCGGTATCCGTTTATTGCGAGGGCGGAGATTATTGATGAGAAGGAAAATGCACGGACCTCTTCGCGAGTTAGCGATTTGAGTCAGCATGGTTGCTACGTGGAAATGTCGAATCCGTTTCCGGAAGGGACAAGCGTCGTCATCGAGATTTATACGGAGACCGAGTTTCTGGAAGCGCATGGGACGGTGGCTCGGATTGAACCTCGCCGGGGGATGGGATTGACGTTCGACGAGATGCCATCTTCGTTCGCGGGGATTTTGAGTAAGTGGGTGGAGCAGGCCAACGCTCGAAGCGTTGTTTGATGGTAGAGCCGGTTCGCGGGGCGCTTGTTGGGACGCGTCCTTCCTTTGTCAGGGTGAACTGAAGCGCGCCCAACACACGTACACACCCGTTACTCTCCGCGGAGGGCTTCGACTGGGTCGACGCTGGCTACGCGGCGCGATGGTAGATAGCTGGCTAGCCATGCCGGCACGATCAAGCCGGCGCACACTACGAGATAGGTGGCGGGGTCGACGGGGCTCACGTTGAAGAGCAGCGTTGACATCAGGCGCATCACAGCTATAGCGGCGATGACTCCAAAGACGACTCCGATTGCCGTCAGGCGCAAGCCATGACGCACGAACATGCTGGTCAATGCCTGCGTTTGCGCGCCCAGAGCCATGCGAATGCCGATTTCGCGGGTTCGCTGGGAGACGGAATAGGCGATCACGCCGTAGATGCCGACCACGCCCAGTAAGAGCGCCATGCTTCCAGCAACGCCGAGCATGATCAGGGTAAACGAAGTGCGGGCGATCGACTTCTTGTAGAGAAAATCCACCGTGTTGACAGAGGAGAGCGGTAGGTTGGGATTGAGCGACCATACTGCCTCGCGAACGTCCTTCATGAGGCTTTCTGAGCCGGCGCGAGAGGTACGGATGGCAAAGGCAACATCGCGCGCGACGTACTCTTTTTGACCCTCGAAGCGATCCATCAGAACGGGCCAAAAAATAGTTGTGGGTGCGGGCTGGCTGACGCCGTTGTCGTAGACGTTGCCGACGACACCGATGATCTCACGCCAGTCATCGTTGGTTGCGACGCGAATGCGTTTGCCCAGGGCGTCGACGGGATTGGGCCAGTTCTCGCGCGCGAAATTTTCGGAGACTACGGCTACGGGAAGACGCTGGTAGGTGTCGGCCCACGAGAAGAGGCGACCGGCAACTAGCGGAGTGCCTAGCGTCTCGAGGAAACCGGGAGCTGCGCGTTTGAAGCGGCGAAGCGGGGGAAGTGCGCCTTCCGCGTAGGTGCGGTCGGCGATGAAGACGGGGTCGTTGTTGGAGTCACCATCCATGGGGATGCTTGAGCCCCAAGCGACCGACGATACGCCGGGAACGGCTTTGATTTTGTTTAGGATCGCTTCGTTCATGCGGACTACTTGTTCGCGGTCGGGGACTTGCGTGTCCACGATGGAGATGCGGAAGGTTTGCAGCTCGGCAGGTCTGGAGAAACCGGGATCGACCTTGGTGAGGGCGCGGAAGGTCCGAATCATCAGGCCGGAGCAGATGAGCAGGACCAGGGCGAGCGAGACCTGAACTACGACCAGAACGCCGCGGGCGCGATGCTGCTCCTTGCTTTGGCTGAGCCCGCGGCCGCCTTCGCGGATGCCGGTATTGAGCCGGACGCCAGCGTACTTTAAGACCGGGATGCAGCCGAACAATACGCTGGAGAAGAGGGAAACGAAGAGAGTGAAGAGCAGGACCGGCGCGTTGATGGTGATTTCGTTGATGCGCGGGAGGCCGTCGGGCGCGATAGCTACGAGTACGCGCAGGGCGGCGTACGCGAAGCCTAAGCCGATGGCGCTGCCCAGAAAACCGAGAACGACGCTTTCGAGAAGAAGTTCGGCGGCGATGCGTCCGCGGCTTGCGCCGAGCGCGCCGCGGACGGCGAGTTCCTGGCGGCGCCCCTCGACGCGTACCAGTAGGAGATTGGCGACGTTGGCGCAGGCGATCAGCAGCACCATGCCGATTGAGCCCATCAGCACCCACAAGGTGTTACCGACGTCACCGACGACGTCCTGCTTCAGCGGGCGTATGTTCGGGCCGATCTTGGCCTGTTGGAAGATTTTTATGCTGAAGCCTTCAGGTGCGGGAAAACTGTCCATCACAATGGGCTGCATTCGCGCCAAGTCTGCGTTGGCCTGCTGAAGGGTGACGCCGGGCTTGAGCCGCGCGAGCGCTTCGTAGCTGTAATTTCCCAGATGAATGTCGCTGCGGTCCCACTGCACCGGGAGGATTACGCCGCGATCTTCGCTATCCAGGAAATGAAAGTTCTTGGGGAGGACGCCGATGACCTGGTGAGCCTTTCCGTCGACAATGATGGTCCGGCCGATCATGGCGGGGTCGGCGCTGAACTTGCGGCGCCAGTATGCGTAGGAGATCACCGCGGTGGGAGGGGCGCCGGCGGTATCGTCCTGACGGCTGAAGGTGCGGCCGAGGGTGGGAGTGACGCCCAAGAGAGGAAGGGTGCCATCGGTTACGCGCAATGCTCGGACCTGTTCGGGCTCCGCGACACCCGTGATACTGACGGAATCGTATTGATAGGCGCCGACATCGACAAAACTTTGGTTCTGCTCGCGAAAAATGAAGTAAGTGGAAGGCGCGACATTCAGGTCTTTAATGTTGAGTCCTGGCGCGGTTTGCCAAACTCCGACGAGGTCTTCGGCGCGAGGATAGGGCAACGGCTTGAGCAGGACGCCCTCCAGAACGCTGAAAACAACGGTGTTGGCGCCGACTCCCGCTGCCAGCGTGATCAACGTGATTGCGGTGAACATCGGGGCGCGAACCAATCTGCGGAAAACTTGTCTCAGCTGGTTCCGAAATTCACCCACGAAACACCTCCCGGGCCGACGTTCAGGGACACGTTGGAGTCGCGTCTGTTAATCAAGTACGAGATTGCCCGGAAGAAGTTCCTAAGAAGGTGGTCTGCGCTGAGAATTTTCTAAGCCATGGAAACTGAGCCGGGTTTCGTTAGTATGTACGCGCAAGCGAAACTAGGCGACGCGGAATGAATATCGAGTGTCTTTTTGAGGCGAAAGATATCGTTGGAGAGAGCCCCCTATGGCACGCCGGGCACGAGTGCGTCTATTGGACGGACGTTAACGGGTTCAAAATTAGCCGCTATTTCCCCAAGACACATGAACATACAAGTTGGCGATTTGATGTCCCCGTCAGCGCGATCTCATTCACGACCGATCCGGAATGGTTGCTCGTGGCGCTGGGGCCGCGTTTGATCTTTTGGTCGCCGGTGGGAGATCGACGAGTACCGTTTGCTCAACCCGAACGCGATTGGCCCTACAACCGATTGAATGATGGAGCGACCGACCCCACGGGCGTTTTCTGGGTTGGTAGCATGCGCAACAACGTTGGAGAGGACGGTAGTGACCTGGAGGCTGAAGGCTTTACTGGCTCGTTGTATCGCGTAACACCGGACGGGGAAGTGAGTGTGATCGATCGAGGCTTCGGCATTACCAATACTCTGGTTTGGAGTCCGGAGCAGACTACATTTTATTGCGGGTGTTCTATTCGGAACGTCATCTACGCCTACGACTACGACGCCAAAGATTCGTCGGTGCGCAATCGTCGAGCGTTTGTAGAGAATGTTGCACCAGGACTTCCGGATGGGTCCGCTATGGACGAAGAAGGTTGCCTTTGGAATTGCCGGTTTTTGGGGGGCTGCATTGTGCGAATCTCCGTGACGGGAAGAGTCGTGCAAACGATTCCGATGCCGGTGTCGAATATTACGAATTGCAGCTTCGGTGGGGCTGACCTCAAAACGTTGTTTGTTACGACCGCGTCTCTGCGCGCCGGGAAAGGTGAGCAGCTGGCGGGTGGATTGTTTGCGATTCGCTCGGAAGTTCGTGGTCTTGAGCCTGGGAGGTTTCGTTTGTCCCCTTTGACGATTTCCATGCTGACTGTGTGAGAGTGGGGCGACGGATGTTTTCGTCGGCTGCCAAGTTGGGGCGCAAGTATCTTGCGCTCCTACAAAGCACTGGCCGTGAGCGTGGCGTAGTTTTGGGTTCGTGGAAGTTCTTCGGTTACTACCGCGAAATGGGTCAGGTTGGCCATGCCGAACGATGTGGTTATCGCTACGTCGGAGGCGTCGCGGCCGGTGGCGATGAGCACGCGTCCGATGCGCGGCTGGTTGTTGCGGGCGTCAAAGGCCCACCAGCGGTCTTCGAGATAAACTTCGAACCATGCGCTGAAGTCCATGACGCCGGTGACGGGCACGCCGATGTCGCCTAGATATCCGGTCACGTAACGGGCTGGGATATTCAGGGCGCGGCACATGGTCACGGCGAGGTGCTGGAAATCGCGGCAGACGCCGATGCGTTCGGTGTATACGTCCAATGCGGTTTTTGTGGGGCGGGCGTGTTGATAGCCGAAGACGACCCTGGTGTGGATCCAGTCGCAAATGGCCTGGACTCGTGACCATCCGGGAGGCAGGCCTCCGAACAATTCCAACGCGATAATGGAGAAACGGTCGACCTCGCAGTAACGGCTGTTGTACAGGTAGCGCAGGACGTCGTGGGGCAAGTCCTGCACGGGCACTTCGCGAGCGTTCGGACTGACGGGGTCGGGCAGGCCGGTATCCGAGATCTTCGTCGAATTGCTCAAGCGAAGAGTGCCCGGTTGTGCTACGAACCTCATGCAGCGATTTCCGAAGCTATCGATGTAACTCTCTGTTTGCGTCGCAGGCTCGACGAGGAGTTCGTCAGGGGCGAGGAGATCGGGAACGCGCGATGGGTGAACGTTGAGCAAGGTGACGAAGGTCACCGGAGCAGAAAGTTCGAACCGGATGTCGTAGCCGAGCTGCAGAATCATGGTTTCCGTCTTTTGTAAGGGTGCATGCATGGGTATCCGCTCTGGACTGGATTCTGATGAATGCTTGCGGGTTGTCCCACGTCTTGGTAGGGCCGCTTCCTATCTTACGATTGTGCCCCAATCGCGGTGCGCGTGCACGGATTTGGTTGGTTGTAATTGGTCAGAGCGAGTCGTTTCTTCCTATGGGCGCTCGGCGCCTTTACACTCCGGAAGCGAACTCTTCGACCGCTTGACCCTATACTATGGTATAGGGTTGATGCTGGGGCCTATGCGTATCGGGGAATTGGCACGAAGAGCTGGAGTCAACGTTCAGACCATCCGGTTTTACGAGCGGCGACGGTTGTTGCGCGAGCCCGCGAGGACGGCGGGTGGGTATCGGAATTACGAGCGGGGTGATCTGGAGAGTTTGGTCTTCATCAAGTGGTGCCAGCCTCTGGGGTTTACACTCAAGGAGGTTCGGCAACTTTTGCGACTGCACTCGACGGTGGCCAGTTTGCCGGCGGGCGCAGGAGCCCGGAAGCCGAGCGAGTTGGAGTCCATTGTGCGGATGGGCGAGGAGAAATTGGCCAGCATCGAGGAAAAAGTGCAGCTGCTAAAAGGCATGGAGAAGCAGCTTCGATTGGTGATTCAGGAATTGCGGGGCCGGCAAGGGCTGGTGTGTCCGGCGTCGAAACCACGCGGTAGAAGTTCCTCCAAGTAGGCGTAGCCTCCGCTTCTGAGATCCGCGAAAGATCTTGACTCTATACCTAAATACAGGGTCGAGACTTGCCTTCGTGTTGGCGCCTGAGTAGGGTCAGGCGGATTTGCGAAGGAGGGTTGACATGAAATCGGATGCCAAGATAGCGGGCCGACGAGCGCGGACAGTGTGGTTTGTCCTGATTGCTCTCATCGCTTTGCTGTTTACATTTGTTGTGTGGAAGTCCGGGAGTATGGCGAAGACGATGTCCGCAGCCGCCGCTTCGGATGAGCAGGATTTCTCTCGCAACGCGGTGGGGAGCTCAGCGAAGTTTGTGCTGGAGATTGCGGAGTCCGGCTCAGAAGGAAAGTTAACGGGGAAGCTGTTGCAAAAGAAGACCGAAGAGATCTATATGCGAACGGCTACGGCGGTGACCGTGCGGTCCAATAGTCAGACCAAGATTGTGATGGGGAAGCCGGCCGACGTTCATGCCGGGGCCGTCGTGCACGTTACTGGAATTGTCCAGAAGGATCAGGTTATCGCGGCGGATCAGATTGTAATTCTGACCGGGTATGTGAAGGTGCAGTCGGAATGAATTCGTTTTTTTTCACCAGCGTCAGCGGATGGATCGCGCTGATTTTAGTTGGTATTGAGATTGCCCTTCCGTACTTGTTGCAGCGCAATTGGTTGAGTGTTTGGCTAGGTATTGCACAGAGTTTTGAGTCGCCATTTCTCAGGCGGATGTCGATACATTATTGGCTGGGATATTTGGTAGCGGGTTTGTCGTTCGTGCATGCTTGGCTGCCGATGCAAGCAGGGCACATGCGGCGGGCGAATATGGCCGGTCTGTGGTTGGCGACCGCCGCTTTATTCTTGTTGGGCTTGCAGGTGGCGTTGGGATTGGCGTTGCGGGATTCCGATCTCCAGGGGCGGCACGTGGTTCGCGGCTGGCATTACTGGGTGATGGTCGGAGTGGTGTTATTGCTGACTGGGCATGTTTGGCTGAATGGCTGACTTAAGTCGTGGCCCGAGGCTGCAGCTTGTCATTTTCTTGGAATAGTCCCACTTCGATTGGCCAAGCGTCGCCGTGGCGCAGAAGCTCTTTCCTTCATAGTCTCAGTCACTTGGCGTGCAAACGCGCGACGGCGCGAGAACGCATTTGCCTAGCGAAGCCCCCGCTATAACGGATTGGAGAAAAGGCGGCCGGGCGCGAAGATATTCTGAGGATCGAAAGCCGATTTGACGCGGCGCATCAGGGCTAAATCAGCGTGGGGATGAGAGTTCAGTGTGGATTCGAGGAGGCGCTTGATCGTGGGCGGGGCAAAAAGCAGGGACGCCCGACCTTCGAGGCGGTGGCTCAGGGAGATCATTTCCTGGGTCATCAGCGCGACATTTTCTGGGGAAAAGTCTTCAGCGGAGTTAGGAAGTAAAGCTACGTAAAGGATGCCGGATGCGCGGGCGATCAGTGCCGGAGGCAGCTTTGCTGAGTCGCCTACGGCCTCGAGAATCGTGACGGCTTGTGCGTGGCCAGAAGGCAGGACATTGAGTTTCAGGATCGCGGCGAAGGGCGAAGACTCGCGGAAGAGCGCAAGAGCTTCGCGGAGGCGGCCCCAGATCGACGGGCGGGTGGCGTCGTCGAGGGTGGTGATTGATATAGCGCCGGATTGCTCGGCTGCGCGGGTGAGATCGCGCGAATAGCGATCCAATACTTCAGGGACACCTGCGAAAGCCGCGCAGAGTTGCCAATCGCGCGGATGAAACCACTCGCCGGGTAATGGCAATGAACTGTCGGCGGTTGCGTGGGCTTCGCCGGCAAAAACCGAGGGTTCGGGCGTGATTGGAGTGCGCTCGGCGAAAATCCTGGCGGCGCGGGGATTGATGACGTCGAGAGTCAGCGGAGAGAGTGGAGACTCGGCGATTTTGCGACGGGCCTTTAGCGCGGCTTCGTGAGTCGAGAAGGATGCCAGGAATCCGCGAGGAGCGAGAGGCGCGGGGAAGGTGCGGAAGTTCAGGCGCGTGATCACTCCTAGAGTGCCAAGCGAGCCGATGAGGAGTTTGTGCAGGTCGTAGCCGGTGACGTTCTTCACGACGCGGCCGCCGCTCTTTACAATTGCGCCGGTGCCGTCGATGAATTCAGCGCCGAGGAGGAAGTCGCGCGCGGTGCCGTATGCTTGGCGCAGCGGAGAGTCGATGCCGGATACGACGGTGCCGCCGATGGTCGCTTGCGAGTAATACGGAACCAGGAGTGGAAGGAATTGGTTGTGCTCGAGGAGCGTGGCGTTTAACTTCGCTAGCGGCATGCCTGCGCCTACGCTGACGGTGAGGTCGGCGGGATCGTGGTGGGCGATTTGGTTCATGGCAGACATGTCGAGCGCGATGTCGTAACGAACGGGGGTCGCGCCGATGGAGAGTTTGGTGCGCGAGCCAACAGGGACGAGTGCGAGCTTTTCTTTTAGTGCGAAACGCACGATTTCCGCGGCTTCTTCGGCGGTGGCCGGCTTCACGACTGCTGAAGGCACGAAGCCATCGACCGCGTAGGATTCGCGGTCCGAGGGATCAGCGAAATCGCGAGGGCTAGCGCCTAGGGATCCGAGCCTCGCAGTGATGTTGTTCGTGACGGCCGTCATGTTTGAGCCATCGCCTGCGGAACTTGCGGGCGGATGCGGGTTTCGCCGCAGCCTTTATTCAGAGGAAAGACCTTGCCGGGATTCAGCGAGCAGGTGGGATTCATGACATCGTGGACGCGGCGCATCAGGGCGAAGTCCGCGTCGGAGAAGAGCAGCGGCATGAGTTCGCTCTTTTCCATGCCGATCCCGTGCTCGCCGGAGAGGCTGCCGCCGACCTCGACGCAGTGACGGATGATTTCGGCGGAGGCTTTGAGGGCGCGTTCGAATTGTTCGGTATCGCGCGGATCGTAAAGGACGATGGGGTGGAGATTGCCGTCGCCCGCATGGAAGATGTTGCCGATGCGAAAGCCGAATTGGTCGCCGATTTCTTTGATGCGGCGAAGAGTTTGCGGGAGTTTGGAGCGGGGGATGACGCCGTCGAGGACATAGATGCCAGCGGCTATGCGGCCGAGCGCGCCGAAAGCGTTCTTGCGGCCCTTCCAGAGGAGGTCGCGCTCCTTGTCATCGCGGGCGACGCGGACTTCGCGCGCGTTGTGGATTCGGCAGATTTCGTCGATGGCGGCGGCTTGCGCGACGACTGCTTCCGTGATGCCTTCCACTTCGATCAGCAGTACCGCGGCGCTGTCGAGCGGGAAACCGGCGTGGATGTAGTCTTCGACGGTGCGCAGCGTCCAGCCATCGAGCATCTCGCAGGCCGCGGGGGTAATGCCGCGGGCCGTGATGTCGGCGACGGTTTCCGAGGCATCGTCGATGGTGTCGAAGATAGCGAGCAGAGTACGGACGGCTTCCGCCTTGCGCGAGAGTTTGACGGTGATTTCGGTAATCAGCGCGAGGGTGCCTTCCGAGCCGACGAGCAGGCCAGGGAGGTCGTACAGGAAGGAGTCGCCCTGTTTGTTGCCGACACGAACGATTTGACCGTCGGGCAAGACGAGTTCGAGAGCGGTGACGTGATTTGTGGTGACGCCATAGGCGAGCGTGTGCGGGCCGCCGGCATTTTCAGCGACGTTGCCGCCGATGGTGCAGGATTTCTGGCTGGATGGATCGGGAGCGAAGTACAAGCCGGCATGTTCGACGGCCCGTGTCAGGTCCATATTGACGACGCCTGGCTGCACGACTGCGCGTTGATTTTCAATGTCGAGATCGAGGATGCGGTTCATGCGCGTGAAGGCGATGATCAGCCCGCCGCGGCTGGCGAGCGCGCCGCCGGAGAGGCCGGTGCCCGCGCCGCGGCCGACGATGGGCATTTGGTGCTGCACGGCGAGTGCAACAGTGCGGGAGACATCGGCAGTGCTGCGAGGAAAGGCGACGATGTCGGGGCGACCCTTTTCGACCGAGCCGTCGTATTCGTAGAGAAGCACGTCTTCCGGTAGGTCCAGTACGGATGATGGACCGAGAAGCTTCTGGAGTTCGCGAATGAAGACCTGAGTCATAAGCGTTGAAGCTTGGGCAATGCTCTGTTCACTATAAGTAGAATAGCTTGGTCGGCGCAACGGCGGCTTACGACCTATTTTGAGAATGAAGGAAATCTCGGAGCTATCGGACGGGGCGAATTGTGAGTGGTAAGATTCTTGCACTCTGGAGTTCGCATGTTGGCACAAAGGCGGCGGCGAGCCGCCGACTCCACAGGGATGCAGGCGGAAACCTGTGCTAGTGTAACGTCTTACCTGAGAGAGGATCCGATGCCGAAGCCGCGAGTGTTGGCTACGCGACCGCTATTTCCTGCGGCGCAACAGATTTTGAATGCCGGCTGTGACGTGGAATATTGGACGCAACCCGAGCGCATTTCACAGGAAGAATTGTTTCGGCGGGTAAAAGACAAAGAGGGACTGGTGTGCCTGCTGACCGAGAAGGTGAGTGAAGAGTTGTTGCGAGCGGCACCGAAGTTGCGTATCGCGGCGAATGTGGCGGTGGGCTTCGACAATATCGATGTACCGGCATGCACGAAGCGCGGCGTGGTTGCGACCAACACGCCTGGAGTGCTGGACGAAACGACGGCAGACTTTGCGTGGACGCTCTTGATGGCTGCGGCCCGCCGCATTGGGGAAGGCGAGGCGTTGGCGCGGTCCGGCAATTGGAAAGGCTGGGATCTGGATCAGCTTGTGGGCACCGACGTCTGGGGCAAGACACTGGGGTTGGTCGGGTTTGGACGCATCGGACGAGCTGTGGCCCGTCGGGCGGCGGGATTTCAGATGAAGGTGATTTATTCCGATGCGATACGCGCTCCGCTAGATGTCGAAAAGGAATTGAAGGCGGAATATCGCGATTTCAACGCCGTGCTTGCCGAGGCGGATTTCGTCAGCGTGCACGTGCCGCTGCTCGCGGACACGCGGGGACTATTTGACGGCGCGAAGTTTGCACGGATGAAGCCGACCGCATTTTTGATCAATACATCGCGGGGACCGGTAGTGGATGAGGTGGCCCTCGTGCATGCGCTGGAGACGGGGAAAATTGCCGGTGCGGCTTTAGACGTGTATGAGAACGAGCCATTCATTCATGCGGGGTTGAAGCGTGCCAATGTCGTGCTCGCGCCGCACATGGCCTCCGCATCGCTGGAAACACGCACGAAAATGGCCACTATGGCGGCGGAAAACGTGACCGCGCTATTCAAAGGGCAGCGGCCGCCCAATATGTTGAACCCTGAAGTGCTGAAGAGAAACTGAGCGACGATAGTCCCCATGGCGGATCTGAAGCAACTCGCCCGGCGGATCTTCCACGAAACACTCACTGCGATCGATGTTCCTGCGGCCATGCGGCGAAAGCTGTGGCGGGACGGATGGGTATTGCATTGCGGCGATGAGCTCGTTGTGGACCTGCGCGCGTTCAACCGCGTTTGCGTGATCGCGATCGGCAAGGCGGCGCATGGGATGGTGGAAGGGCTCGTGCCGGTGATTCCGCCGAGTCTCAGCTTCGATGGTGTGGTCTCTGCCCCCACGCGCCCGGCGAGAGTTTTGAGCGGCCTACACTGTTTTGTTGGGGGACATCCGATACCCAATCGCGAGAGCTGGCGGGCCGCGGAAGCGATTCTCGCATCGTTGAAGACCTGCGACGAAAAGACGCTGGTGTTCTTCTTGCTGTCGGGCGGAGGGTCGGCGCTCGTCGAATTGCCGCTGGATGAGAGGCAGACGCTCGAGGATGTGCAGCAGTTGTATTCGGCGTTGGTGACCTGCGGTGCTCCAATTGGCGACATTGGCAAAGTGCGTCGGCATCTATCCGCCGTCAAAGGAGGAAGGCTCGCTGCCGAGGCCGGGAAGGCGACGAAGATCACTCTCGCCGTGAGCGACGTTCCTGCGAAGCAGGAAGCTGCGTTAGCGTCAGGACCGACGCTGCCGGACCCGACGACGATTGCGGATGTGCATCAGGTGCTGATGCAATACGGTTTGCACCGTCAACTGCCGACGGCCGTCCGCCAATGGATCGACGACGGAAAGATGATCGAGACGCTCAAGGCCGGCGATCCGACGTTCGCGAATGCGCACTTTTCGCTGCTGCTGGGCATGGACGACCTGTTTCATCCGGCACATCACGCGGCGGAGGCTGCCGGATGCATCACTTGCTGCGACAACACGACTGATGATTGGCCCGTGGAGAAAGCTGCGGCGTTTTTGCTGGGTCAACTCGAGGAATTGCGAGCGACTCATCCAGGACGGCGAGTGGCGTTGATTGCCGATGGGGAAGTTGGTTCGCCGGTGATCGGCAATGGAATCGGGGGGAGGAACTCCGCATTTGTACTGGCATGCGTGGGCAAGATCGCAGGACGGCGCGTGGCGATATTGAGTGCGGGGACAGACGGGATCGACGGAAATAGTCCGGCTGCGGGGGCAGTGGCGGATGGAGAAACGCTTGAGCGTGCGCGTACGATGGGGATGGACGCGGACGATGCGTTCCGGCGAAGCGACGCTTACAACTTTTTTGCGTCGCTCGAGGATGCCGTCATTACTGGACCCACGGGAAACAATTTGCGAGACCTTCGGATCTTGATCGCGGAACCCTGAGTTATAACCGCGAGGATGGCCTAGTTTTTTGATTGAAGTGGCAGACGAGCTTCGATGGCTTTCAGCCGGTCGCTCATCTCCTGAACGAGTCGCTCGAGTTGCTCGAGGCGGTACGAAACCGAAGTTTGGCTCGCTCCGCTAGCCGTTTTGTCGCCGTCTTCATCCTGCTTTTCGTCCTCGCTATCTTTGTGCCCCTTACCCTTTGTCCCCCGAGGCTTCTGCAGCTTTTCGATCTGCTCCTTGATCTCCGGAACCATTTCGATGCTGAGATCGTCGCTCTTCAGCAAAGCCTCCAGCGCCGGGATCGCGCTGGCATCTCCGCGATATCCTAAGGCTGAGATGGCCGCCCAACGCACCGTGAAATGGGGTTCCGTTAGATACGAGGCGATCTGCAGAGTGATTTCCTTATTGCCCTTGTCCAGGCGGCCCAGACTAGCGATGGCGGCGGCTCGCGAATCCATGGCCTTGCCGGGAGCCGCCCATTCCCGAAGCAGAGGTGTCGCTTTGTTGTCGCCCAGGAAGCCCAACGAGCGTAGAGCGGCATTCCGGAGAAATCCGTCAGGGGATTCGGCGTCGACGGCGGCGGTCAGAATGCCTATCGCGTTCGGCGACTTCAGGCGGCCCAGAGCTTCCAGAGCGCTGGCACGGGCTCGGTAAGAGTGGTCGTCGCGCGCGATAGCTTCGAGTTTGGAAGGAACGCTGGGGTCATCCTTGAACTCGCCCATGGCGCCAACGATGTGATACCGCACGGGAGCAAAATCATTCGTGTTCAGTGCGCCGACGAGATGTTTCAGCGCGGCGGGACCTCCAATTCGCCCGAGCGCGTCGGCGGAGATCGCGCGAATGCCCCACGCTTTGTCGGTGTTCAGCGATGTCGCAAGCGCCGCGACGACTTCGTCGTCATTCTTGATTTTTCGTAGTGCCACCACGGCGTCGGCGCGATCGGGGAATTCCGCGGCGTTCTTCAATTGATAGAGCCACTCCTTCTTATCTTTGTGAAAATCCGCCGTTTTGAGAAGGTAGCCGCCCTTGTCGAATAGCACCATTATTGGAGCAGCATCGGAGGGGAATGCGAAGGTCTCGACGTCCTTAGTGACCTTAATGGGATAGAGTTTCGGGCCGGACAGCGTGGTGATTTCCACGTCGGCGGGAACCTGGAAGATGCCGACCTTACCTTCCACTTTTTGCGTTTGTTTGACGGTTAACGCGACTTGATGCTTGGCGCTGTCATACGTGTAGCCAAGGTCGAATTTCGGAGCGCCGGCACCGTACACCCATTGATGAAAGAACTGGTCCACGCTGACGTGCGTGGTCTCCTCAATGGCCTTGATCAAGTCGGAAGTAACGACATTCTTGCCGCGATTGACCTCCAGATAGTGTTTCAGGCTACGCCAGAAGGCATCATCACCGAGTTGATGACGGAGCATATACAGGACCCAACCGCCCTTGCCATATGCGTTTCCATCGAATTCATTCGAATCGTCGAAGTCGAAACGCACGATCGATTTCTCGTAAAGTTCGGTATTCGCGAACCATTCCCGCGAAGCATTCCACACATCGTAGGCGGACTGTTCTCTTGGGTAGTGTGATTCGCTCCAAACCGTCTCAAAAAACGTTGCGAAACCTTCATTGAGCCAAACATTGCCCCAATCTTTGCAGGTGACCAGATCGCCGAACCACTGATGGGCTAGTTCATGCGAGATCAGGTCGTCCTCGTCCGTGGGAAATTCCGACACGAGTTTGGGATTTTTTAGCGACTCGGCGGTGTTCGTGGTGGCGCTGGAATTTTCCATGCCGCCCGCCACGAAGTCATCGACCATCGCTTGCGAGTATTTTTCCCAGGGATACTCGACCCCCAACTTCTTGGTGAAAAGCTCGATCATTGCAGGCGTGCGCTCATAGTTCACGGCCAGACGGTCGCCGCGACCTTTGGGTGCGTAGTACGTGACTGGAAGGCCGTGCCAGGATTGCTTCACTTCGTCGAATTCGCCGGCGACGACGGTGATGAGATAGGTCGAGCTGGGCAGGGATTCGCGCCAAGTCCAGGTCTTCGTGGCATTGCCAGCGTCGGTGACGCTGACGAGTTTTCCATTCGCGACGGTAGTCCACGACGCCGGAACAGTCAGAATCGTCTCGGTGGTCAGGCGATCGTTGGGATAGTCGTAGGTCGGCAAGTAGTAGCGCGTATCTTCCGATTCTCCCTGAGTCCAAATTTGTTTGGGCCGGTTTGGATAGTCTTTGTCGGGAAGGATGAAGTAGATGCCCTTTGTCGGTTTGCCCTCATAGCGGATTTCGACGTCGAATTTGTCCCCGGGATGCGAGGGCGCAGGGAGTGGAACGATGAGCTTGGCCGCGGTGGTTTCAAACTTGGCGGGCGATTTGTTGACTGTGACGCTGTGGATGTCGAGCCCGACGGAGTCGAAGGAGACTTTAGAAGTGTTCTCGCGAAGAATGAAAAGAGAATGCGTGACATCCCCGATGACCTTGCGTTGGTCGAGGTCAAATCGAAGCGCGATCCTGGAGTGCTGAAGGTCGTAGTCGCGGGTGCGAGAATACGGCTCATCGGCCTGAAGTTGAATCGCGGAGACGATCAGGGTGAGCCAGATGGCCACACGGAGAATCGTCCTGCGGCTTCGATTGACGGAACGAGGCGATGACACGGTCATTCTGCTCTTTCTCCCAAGACTTTTAAGATCAATTTCAATTTCAGAATCGTGCACCGCACTTTCATTCTTCCGCGACACGGGCTGCGTGCATCAGCCTATGGTGACAGGGATGGCGCAGTACCGGGAAGCAGAGGTGCAACTATTTTCGCATCGCTTGAGGCCGCAAGCGAGCGCAGACAGCACGCTGATTCCGAGACTGCAAACCGCACCTGCTGGGCCCAAAACGCATGTGAAACGGAGTGCCTATCAAGAGTTGGCGGATGGCGAAGGGCTATCTGGGCGCTCGTCGGCTTCAAATCCATTAGACGTAAGACAGCCGCAATGGTTACCAGATACTGCTCATACGGAGCTTGCCATGCAACCCGCCCGGCACTAAGATGCGTGCAATTTCGGACGCACCTTCCTGGGAGGCATCCATGCGGATAAATAGACTGTTCGTAGGGCTTCTAGTTGTGTTGGCGTGGGCAACTCTGGGCGCCTTCGCGCCGGCTTACGCACAAATCGGCAAGTATGTTCCGATACCTGCGGGATCCGACGCCGATCATGCGCTGACCGAAATCAATGCGACGACCGACCCCGCTCAGAAGCTGGCGTTGATCGACAAATTCGCCGCGAATATCGCGCAGGGAGACCTTGCCATCGTGGCCGACGATCTATATGTGAACAACTACATCGCGGCCAAGAACTACGACAAGGCCTTCGAATACGGCGACAAATTATTCGCGCTCGACCCAGACAACTTCGCCAACGGCGTGAACATGGTTCGCGCAGCGCAAGAAAAGGGCGATACCGACAAGCTGTTCTCCTACGGCGAGAAAGTGGCCGGCATTTTGAAGCGCTATAAGGACGCGCCGGCTCCAGAAGGGAAAGACCCAGGCGACTGGAACAATACCAAGAAACAGACGCTGGAGAATGCGCACGACAGCATCGTCTACGTCCAG
>Ga0210383_10000409_pt1 | contig 40131 bp, 30 predicted proteins | sample IncBWC14OmetaG_FD_160072 | JGI IMG/M metagenome (GOLD analysis project Ga0210383, IMG submission 160072) | Forest soil microbial communities from Barre Woods Harvard Forest LTER site, Petersham, Massachusetts, United States - Inc-BW-C-14-O ...
CACGGTAACGTACGGATTCGCAGCCACCTGCAGGCACGTGATACCGGCAGCAAGCACAATCAGTGCAAAAAGGAATAACGGGTAGGAGGGAACACTAGCCGCAGGCACGAACAGAAATGCGCCCACCCCCATGGTCAGCAGGCCCGCGACCATCGACCGCTGGTAGCCGATCCAGTCAATGATCCAGGCGGAAGGGATGGAGAACAGGAAATACGCCCCAAAGAACGCGAACTGAATCAGCATCACCCGCGTGTAATTCAAGTCGAAAATGGGCTTCAGGTGTGGCACCAGAATGTCATTCAGACAGGTAAGGAATCCCCACATGAAGAAGAGCGTGGTCACAACTGCCAGCGGTCCCGCAGAGGACGGAGATCCATTCTGAGAAACCGATGAGGAGGTGGAACCAGAGGTAGAACTATTGGGGGCTGCAATCGCCATAGATGAATAATCCACCCTTCGGTGAGTGTGCCAGCTCTGTCGCTCGGCATCATAGCATCGCCGGGCGTTCAGGTTTGGGGTTTTCTTCGCGGATGGGTCGGCGCTTCTGCCCTAGAAAATCGTTCTCCTAACGACCTTGCAAAGTCCCGCGCCCCTGCATATAAGAGGTACTGAACAAATCTCAACACACATCCGAGTGGACCGGGTACCCCCCTCTTGTTCCCTTCACGCCGCGCATTCTTGAAATCCTTGAGCCGGTCAGCCCTGGTGCTGCAGCTGGAGAGCGTCCTGGCGCTGGCCCGCCCACGTGGGTCGTGGCCGAACTCCCAATCGGATCAAGAAGCTGACCCGCCAAGGAATTCCGGTCCGCAGTCCCCTGATCCCGGCGTCAACTTTCTCAACGTAGCTCGCGAATCGGGCCTGAACGTGAAAACTATTTTCGGAGGCGAGCAGAAAAACAAGTATCTGCTCGAAACCACGGGCTGCGGCGTCGCTTTCTACGATTACGACAACGATGGCTGGCTCGACATTTTTCTGGTGAACGGCTCGCGTCTCGAGGGTTTTCCCCCAGGCGCCGAGCCCACCTCACATCTGTTCCAAAACAATCGCGACGGCACCTTCACCGACGTCACTGCAAAGGCAGGGGTCGCCCACTCCGGATGGGGACAGGGCGTCTGCATCGGCGACTACAACAACGATGGTTGGGAAGATCTTTTCGTGACGTATTACGGAAAAAATGTTCTCTACCACAACAACGGCGACGGCACTTTCACCGATGTAACCCAAAAGGCAGGCGTGGCGGGCAAAGGCACACGATGGAACACCGGCTGCGCCTTCGTCGATTATGACCGCGACGGCCATCTCGATCTTTTTGTCGCCAACTACATCGACATGGACCTCGCGACCGCTCCCGCGCCCGAGTCGGGCCCGTGCCTTTATAAAGGCGTGTTAGTGGCCTGCGGACCGCCCGGCTTGCAGGGCGGCAAGAACATTCTCTACCACAATAACCGCGACGGTACATTCGCCGATGTTTCCGAAGCCGCAGGAATCTTCCGCGCGAACGGTACTTACGGATTGGGCGTGCTCACCGCAGATTTCGACAACGACGGCTGGCCCGACATCTACGTAGCCAATGATTCGACTGCGAGCACCCTCTACCAGAATAAAAAGAACGGCAAGTTTGAAGACGTCGCCATCGAGGCCGGGTGCGCGCTCAGTCCCGACGGCAAACCGCAAGCCGGCATGGGACTCGCCGCCGCTGACTATGATCTTGACGGCAATCTCGACATCGTCAAAACGAATTTCGCCGGCGACACCCCGTCGCTCTATCACAATCTCGGCGGCGGAAATTTTGAGGATGCCACTTTCACCGCAGGCTTAGGAGCGCACACCCAGTTGCTGGGCTGGGGCTGTGGCTTCTTCGATTTCGACAACGACGGATGGCCCGACATTCTGATCTGCAACGGCCACGTCTATCCCGAAGTCCAGCAGCTGAAAACCGAAGCCGGATACGCCCAGCGCAAGCTTCTCTATCGCAACCTCCGCAACGGCCACTTCGCGGATATGTCACTGCAGGTTGGTCCAGGAATGTCCGATCCGGCCGCATGCCGCGGCTGCGCCTTCGGCGACTTCGACAACGACGGCGACATCGACGTTGTCGTCAACACGGTAAACGATTTTCCGCAGCTTCTTCGTTGCGATTCCAAACTCGCCAACAACTGGATCAAAGTGCGGACCATCGGCACCAAGTCCAACCGCAGCGGCATCGGCGCGCGCATCGCTTGCGTAACCCGCGTCCCCGGCGAATCCAAGCCCCATCGCCAGATTGACGAAGTCCGCAGCGGCGGCAGCTACATCTCGCAAAACGATCTGCGGATTCACTTCGGCCTAGGGAAGGCGGAGCAAGTCGATCGGCTCGAAATCCGCTGGCCCAGCGGCCAGGTGGACTCGATAAACGACGTGAAAGCAAATCAACTGCTCTTCGTGAAAGAAGGCGAAGGAGTGATTCGCACCATGAAGTTCCCGAAGCAGCTCCCGACGAAGAAGTAAGCCGAATCGCGACACCGGGACAACGACTCTGCTGCATTGTCGGTACGTGGCCAAACTGGAATGTTAGGGGCCGGTCGGCGGCGGGTCAAGCGAGACGCGCTCTCCACGCAGAGAAAAACGGCAGGGCCGACCCCCTGCCGTTTTCGTTTTTCTTCAATCGACAATTCCGAATCCGGGCTTACTTCTTGTTGACCGCCTTCTTCAGTTCGGCCCCTGGAGTGAACTTCGCCACCTTCCGGGCAGCGATCTTAATCGTAGCGCCCGTCTGCGGGTTGCGTCCGTTCCGGGCTTTCCTCTGCGACACAGAGAATGTTCCGAAACCAATCAGTGCTACCCGATCGCCTTTCCGCAGCGCACCCGTAATGCTATCCACAGCGGTATCAATCGCAGTCGTAGCCGACGCTTTGCTCATTTCACAAGCGCCTGCGATTCTGTCAACCAGATCGGCTTTGTTCATAGTCTCTCCTCGCAGGTCTCTTTCGTGCCCAGCGCACGTTGGGAACAACAAGCTGTGCCTGAGTTGGGAAACCTGACGGTTTGTATTTTCCTCCCTCCCAGCGGATTGTCAACTGTGAAAATCCGCGCCGGAAGCCTGTTTTGCACCGTCGAAGCCCGAATTGGGGCTTTGGAGGCCGACTTTCGCTTCGCCGTCTTGCCGATTCCGCCGGGAAGCCCTGTTTTCCTCCGCCATCCACAGCCCCCGACGCCGCTACACAGGATGTACACAGGCGCCGCAGGTTTAAGACTTGCGCGATGCAGGGTCGCCAGTGCAAAGTCAAGGAGTCGTCTCGTAAATGCGTTCGGGAAGGGCATGGCTTCCAGGCGTGCCTTAAAGAGCTGATGGAGATGCGGGCTTTAGCCTCTGAGGTTTCGCTCCGGTCCCGCCGGCGAAGGTTATGAGGTAGCCTAATCGCCTCTAGCAGTAAAGTCTAATAGTGGAGTATTAATAGCAACGTGCGAAGCAAAGAGCTTCTTTTCTGAAAAGGGTGTGAGTGGGCTAATTATCCGTGAATAGATTTTCTGCAAACCGAATTTCGTCGAGCAGCGTTTCAACGATTAAGGCTTCGCCATCCCATGCTTCAGCGTCCCAGGCTCACTCCGACACCTGCCCTCTGTGCGGGGGCAGTGGATGGAAGACGGTCTCGGCCGGCCCCGGCGCGCCCCTTGAAATGATCAAAGACCGCCGCGTCACGCGTTGCGACTGCCAGTTGGAAGCTCGAAAACAGACCCTACTCTCCGCCGCGCGCATCCCCAAACGCTACGAGCATTGCGAACTCGCCAACTATGACACCGACTTTCCCGGAGCGAATCCGTCCCTCGCGGAAGCTCACTTTATCGCTTCCTCGTTCGCCGAGAAATGCGACCCGCACGGCGATCGAGGTCTGCTCATCATCGGAAAAATCGGCACCGGCAAAACTCACCTCGGCGTCGGCATCATCAAAAAGTTGATCCTGAACAAAGGCGTTCCCTGCCTGTTCTACGACTATCGCGAACTCTTGAAGCAAATCCAGAACTCCTACAACGCCGCCGTTCAAACCACGGAGTTAGACCTGCTTCGCCCCGTCTTTGATACCGAAGTCCTGGTCCTCGACGAACTCGGCGCCGTGAAGCCCACCGAGTGGGTCTGGGACACCGTAAGCCTGATCCTCAACACCCGCTACAACGACAATCGCACCACCATCATCACCACCAACTTCGAAGATCAGCCCGCGGCGGGCGTGGCCGGTTCCTATTCCGCCGCCAGGGCCGCCGCGCGGGCCGAGACCCTCGGCGACCGCATCGGCGAGCGTATGCGCTCCCGCCTGCACGAAATGTGCCGCGTTATCACCCTCGACGGCACCGACTTTCGCCTGAAATACCGCAGCGCCAGCTTCCGGTAGATCACTCAACGGATCGACGGTTTCTGGTCATCCCGTCAAACGTCCGCGCGTTTTTGATCGCGGCGGAGGGATCTCAGTCTTGACAGCTGTGGAGCGCCAGCCTGTCACTCTCGGTGTCTCCGTGATGGGTTCTTGCTTACAATGATTCCGTGCTGACCGAGCGCCTGGAATTCGCTCCCGAGCGTGACTTCGAAATCTTCGCGACTGTCCCCGTCGCTCCAGCCGTGTTCCTGCTGCGCGGAGCCGATTTGCAATCCGAGCCCTATGTCAGCAAGACCGCCAATCTTCGCCGCCGCCTGCGGCGCCTGCTCGGCCCCGTGGAAGAGCGCACCAAAAAACTCAACCTGCGCGACCGCGTCCGCACCATCGAATACACGCCCACCGGGTCCGACTTCGAATCCGGTTTTGTCCTCTATACCGCGCTCCGCGAGGCCTTCCCCAAGACCTATGCCGACCGGCTTCGTTTCCGCTTCGCGCCCCTCGTAAAGCTGCATCTCGAAAACGAATACCCACGCGCCTCCATCACCACCCGCCTCGGCCGGCTCAACGGACGCAATCTCTACTACGGCCCCTTCGCCTCGCGCACCGCCGCCGAAAAGTTCATGAACGATTCCCTCGACTTCTTCAAAATGCGTCGCTGCGTCGACGACTTGCATCCCGACCCCAAATTCCCCGGTTGCATCTATTCTGAAATGAAGATGTGCCTCGCGCCCTGCTTCAAGGGCTGCACGGATGACGACTACGCCACCGAAGTGAGTCGAGTGCAGTCCTACTTCGATTCGAACGGCGAGTCGCTGTTCCGCGAATTCTCCGCCCAGCGCGACGCAGCCTCAACCAACCTGGCATTCGAAGACGCCGCCTCCATTCACGCGCGGCTGGAGAAACTGAAGCCAATCCTCAGCCAGCTTCCCGGAGTAATCCATCGCCTCGACCGCCTTTCTGCGCTGATCGTTCAGCCGGCCCGCCTCAACGATTCGGTAACTTTCTTTCGCGTCGAGAGGGGCGCGATTGCGGGGCCGATCCCGTTCTGCATACAACCCGCAGATCATGCAAAATCGCAATCCATGGAGTCGCGCATCCAGGAAGTTCTGGAATTTTTTCCGCCGGCGAAAGCGAAGCCCGCCCTCGAAACCAGTGAGCATCTCGCCCTGCTAAAACGCTGGTATTACCGAGGCAGTCGTTTGGGAGAAATTTTCTTCGCCGACGAAAAAGGTAATCTGCCCATGCGCCGCATCGTGCGCGGCATTTCGCGTGTCTATCGCGGTGAGGACCCAGAAGTCGAACCGAACTCCGGGCAATCGAGCCACGTCCAGCCGACCCCGCGCAGGCAACCAGAACAATTCTGACGAACGAGCCCGCAGTACCCTGTGACCCCCGTGCCCCCTGTGGTTTAAGCTCTCTCTCGGATCCTTTCATCAGAGCTTCCCAGGACTTCACCATGACAGCAGCGAAGAAGAAAACCACGAAGGAAACGAAAAAGAAATCAAACGACGAATCCCTCCGCGAGCACGTCATTTACCTGCTGGAGGGCGGAGGCGCGCACGCGAAGTTTGACGACGTCATAGAGGACCTGCCCCCGAACCTCCGCGGCGCCAAGCCCGACAGATTTCCGCACACGGCGTGGATGCTGCTCGAACACCTGCGCCTTGCTCAGTGGGACATCCTCGAGTTCAGTCGCAACGCCAGGCACGCCTCTCCCGAGTGGCCCAAAGGCTACTGGCCCCAAACCGAAGCCCCGCCGAGCGAAGCGGCCTGGGGCAAAAGCATCCAGCAATTCCGCCGCGATTCAAAAGCCATGCAGCTACTCGTCGCAGATCCCAAGACCGATCTGTTCGCCCGCATCCCCTGGGGCGATGGCCAGACCATCCTCCGCGAAGCCTTGCTGGTCGCCGACCACAATGCCTACCACGTAGCGCAGTTGGTCGACCTGCGCCGCCTGCTAGGAGCCTGGGAAGCGTAACGGGGTGCGTGGCCCGCGAGGGTGCCCCATTTCTCGCGCTTTCTGCGAGAAGTGGGGATTTTGACTTTGAGGTCTGACTCTGCATTCCCCCGGTCACCACAGTCAATCTCCACCGGTGCGTCGCGGCGCGCGCGTAAGTGCGTCCGGCGTTATGTAAGCATTCTCTAAGTTGGACAAAGCCCGCGTCTGTGACGAATGACCATCGTCACCGCCAGTCTGTGGATTCTCCGCCAACCCATCTGCCGTCGCCAATCCCCCCATGTGGGATAATGGCAAGGGGCCCTCCGAGTCGTGTCGGAGCTGACCCGCATCTAATCCCCGTGGACAAGCAAAATCTGGACAAGCAAAGATTCTTCTTCGATCACTACGGTCTCGCCGAGCGCGACCTCGAACACTATCTCGCCGCGGCCCTCTCGGCAGGCGGCGATTACGCCGACCTCTATTTCGAATATCTTTCCTCCACCTCCCTGATGGTGGATGAATCCATGGTCAAGTCGGCATCGCAGGGCATTTCCGCGGGCTGCGGCATTCGCGTGGTTTCCGGCGAGCGCACCGGCTACGCCTATACCGACGATCTTTCGGCGGCCCGCATTCTGCACGCCGCCCGCACTGCGGCTCTCATCGCCAGCGCGCCCGCAAAAACGCCGGTCGCAGGCTTCCAGAAGACCGCCGCCCGCAGTCTCTATCCGGTCACATTGCCTTCCGTCGACGCCGAAATTACGGCCAAAGTCGAACTGGTGATGCGCGCCGACAAGGCCGCCCGCGCCTACGACCCGCGCATCAAGGAAGTCCGCGCCAGCTATGCCGATGAATTGCGCAACATTCTGGTCGTCGGCTCCGACGGCACCTTCGCCGAAGATTCCCAACCACTCGCCCGCATGAACGTGTCTTGTATCGCTAAAGCCGAAAACAATTCGGCCCGTGGCAGTTCCGGTGGCGGAGGCCGCGTGGCCCTCGATTTCTTCTTCAGCGAAAAGAATCCGGAATTTTTCGCCAAGGAATCCGCTCGCCAGGCCATCCTGCAACTCGACGCCCGCGAAGCCCCAGCCGGCGAGATGGAAGTGGTCCTCGGCCCTGGCTGGCCCGGAGTCTTGCTGCACGAAGCGGTTGGCCACGGCCTCGAAGCGGACTTCAATCGCAAAAAGACATCCGCGTTCGCCGGACTGATCGGCAAGCGCGTAGCCAGCGAGAAATGCACCGTCGTCGACAATGGCACCATGCCCTGGCGTCGCGGTTCGCTGAACGTTGACGACGAAGGCGAGCCCACGCAGGAAACCGTGCTCATCGAAAACGGAATCCTCAAAGGCTATCTCAGCGACAAGCTTTCTTCGCGCCTCATGGGCATCGCCGATACCGGCAACGGACGCCGCGAGAGCTACGAACACATCCCGATGCCGCGCATGACCAACACCTACATGCTGGCGGGCCAGGATCATCCCGAAGACATTATTCGCTCCGTGAAACACGGCATCTACGCCGTCAACTTCGGCGGCGGCCAGGTCGACATCACCAACGGCAAGTTCGTATTCGGAGCCTCGGAAGCGTACCTGATCGAAGACGGCCAGATCACCGCCCCCATCAAAGGCGCAACCTTGATCGGCAACGGCCCCGATGTTCTGACCCGAGTCTCGATGGTCGGCAACGACCTAAAGCTCGACGAAGGGGTCGGCACCTGCGGCAAAGATGGCCAGGCCGTCCCCGTAGGCGTCGGCATTCCAACGATCAAAATCGATCGCCTCACCGTCGGCGGCACCGCAAGAAAAGATCCCGGCGGCTTCATGCAGTAACTGTAGAACAGCGGTGATGTGAAGAGCCGCGATGTGGAAGAGCCGCGAGAAGAGCCGGGATGTGGAAGAGCGGCGCTTTCGCGCCGCGTTAGCGAGCCGTAGCTGTGGGCTTTAGCCCCCGAGGCTGCGTCTCGACTTTGAGCATTTGTGATCCTGAGCGGAGTGTGAGCTTCCGCGCCAAAGCGCGAAACTCACACGCAGTCGAACGACCCCTTGCAGCACCGCACAACCAGCGGCTTCGCAGAGAGTTTTTCGAGCAGCGTTGAGTAACTGATAAAGGCCCCGCGCCAATCCAGTAATTTAAAGAGTCGCAATGCCCTCAACTGAACTGGAAACCAAAAACCCGAAACTAGAAACCGACCTGCGAACCCTAGCCCAGGACATCGTCGCCCGCGCCATAACCGGCGGCGCCACCGCCGCCGAATGCGTAGTCCGCGAAGGTGACGAGTTCTCCACGCTGGTTCGCCTCGGCCAGGTCGAAACCCTGAAAGAGTCCGGCTCACGCTCCATCGGCGTGCGCGTATTCAATGGCCAGCGTGCCGCCAGCACCTACTCCAGCGACTTCTCCCGTGACAGCCTCGACCGCATGGTGAAGTCCGCTCTGGAACTCGCGAAGATCACCTCGGAAGATCCTTTCGGCGGAATCCCCGAAGCCTCTCAACTCGGCCAGCTCACCGGCGATCTCGATCTCTACCACGAAGATGTCTACTCGCTCCCTGGCCCGGACCGCATCGACTACGCCCGCCGTGCCGAAAAGGCTGCGCTCGACTTCGATCCCCGCATCAAGAATTCCGACGGCGGATCGTTCGACGCCGCCACCGGCCATAAAGTCTTAGCCAATTCTCACGGTTTCGTCGGCGAATACCGCCGGTCGTATTGCTCGGTCGCAGCCGTGCCGATCGCCCAGACCGAAACCGGCGCCATGCAGCGCGATTTCTGGTACTCCGTCGCGAACAGCCTTACCAAACTCGAATCACCCGAGCAGGTCGGCAAAGTTGCCGCCGAACGCACCTTGCGCCGCCTGGGAGCCCGCAAGGCGAAAACCGCGCACGTCCCCATTGTGTTCGATCCCATGGTCGCCAGATCGATCATCGAGCACATTTTCGAAGGCGTGAACGGAGATTCCGTTTACCGCGGAGCCTCCTTCCTCGCCGGCAAACTAGGAGAAAAAATCGCCGGCGACAACGTCAGCGTGATCGACGACGGCACCCTGCGCGGTGGATTCGGCACCAGCCCCTTCGACGGCGAGGGCGTTCCCACTCGCCGCACCGTCGTGATCGAAAACGGGGTACTGAAGTCCTATCTGCTCAACACCTACACCGCAAAAAAGCTGGGACTCCAGACCACCGGCAACGCTTCCCGCGGACTCGCCGGCACTCCCGGCATTGGCCCCGGAAATTATTTCCTCGAGCCCGGCAAGAAGACTCCGCAAGAATTAATCGCGGAAATCAAGGAAGGCCTCTACGTCACCGAATTCCTCGGCCACGGCGCAAATCTCGTCACCGGTGACTATTCCCGCGGCGCCTCCGGCCTCTGGATTTCTGGCGGAGAACTTTCCTATCCCGTCGAAGAAATCACCGTCGCCGGCAACCTCAAAGAAATGTTCTTCAACATTTGCGAAATCGCCAACGACCTGGAGTTCCGCGGCTCCGTCGCCGCCCCAACAATCCGCATCGATGGCCTGACCGTCGGCGGCGAATAATTTTTTTGTTTCCGTCGAAGAGCGGCTGCGGAAGAGCGGGCGTGGAAGAGCGGCCCTTTAGGGCCGCGTAAGCTATCATGAAGCGCTGGGCTTCAGCCCCGGTCGTCGATTTCCCCTGATCCCGAGACAAAAATGAAATTCTCCAAAATCATCTTCTGGATCGCCGCCATCTGGGGCCTCCTCATCCTCACCCCGCTCTACTTCATGTTCAACGCAATCGCCCGCCAGGATCCCCCGCCCATCACCCACCCCGCGTTCTACTATGGTTTCGTGGGCGCAGGCCTGGCATGGCAATTCGCCTTCTTCGTAATCGCTCGCGACCCCGTGCGCTTCCGTCCCATGATGCTTCCCTCGGTCTTTGAGAAGTTCAGCTACGCCGCAGCCCTGATCATTCTCTACCTCCGGCATCGCCTTCATCCCACAGACTTGATGTTTGCAGGAGTTGATCTTCTCCTGGGAGTCTTGTTCCTGTTTGCATTCTTCAAAACGGCTCCGTAATATTCCTCCCACGCCCACAACCTAACTCTCTTGACTGGAAATACCAGCGTCTCTGGAGACCTCATGAATCGAAGATCATTCCTGAAAGCAACCAGCGCAGCAGGATTAGCCTGCGCCATCCCTTCCGCACGCGCTTTCGCCCACACTCCGGAAGAGCCCGCGTTGCCTCCGGGAACGCCGCAGAAAAAAGCCACGCCCCCCGACTCTCCCGAAAGAATTCTCCTGAAAGACTACCGCCCGAAATCCCTCTACAAAATTCCCGTCACCGAAGTCGCGAAAGCAAAATTCCCCATCATCGACATGCACTCCCACCCCTACGCCAAGACTCCTGAGCAAATCGCCGAGTGGGTGCGCAATATGGACGAGGTCGGCGTCGAGAAAACAATCATCCTAACCATGGCGACCGGCGCTGAGTTCGACGCCATCAACCGCAACTACTCAAAATATCCGGACCGCTTCGAGCCATGGTGCGGCTTCGATTTCGCCGGCTACAACCAGCCCGGCTTCGGTCCCGCCGCCGTCCGAGAACTCGAACGCTGCAAGAACGCTGGCGCCCGCGGAGTTGGCGAAATTCACGACAAAGGCAAAGGCCTGCGCTCAGGAAAATCCAACGCCCCAGGCATGCATCCCGACGACCCCCGCATGGACGCGCTCTTTGAAAAGATCGCCGAACTCGGCATGCCCATTAGTCTCCACGTCGCCGATCCCATCTGGATGTACCAGAAGATGGACAAAACCAACGACGGCCTGATGAACGCCTACGAATGGCGTCTCGACAACCAACCCAACCTCGTTGGCCTCTCGGGCATGGTAGAAATTCTCGAGCGCACCGCCCAGCGCCATCCCAAAACAACTTTCGTAGCCTGCCACTTCGCCAACCTCGACTACGATCTCGCCCGCCTCGGCGACGTATTCGCCCGCAACCCCAATCTCTACGCCGACATTTCCGCCCGCTACGCCGAAACCGCTCCCATCCCCCGCTTCGCCGCGCAGTTCTACGCCAAGCACGCCGACCGCCTCGTCTACGGCACCGACATGGGTTTCGACAAGCCCATGTACCGCACCACGTTCCGCATCCTCGAAACGCAAGACGAACATTTCTACGAAATCGACCAATTCAGCTACCACTGGCCCCTCAACGGATTCGCCCTGCCAGATTCAATCCTCCAGCAGGTCTACCACGACACCGCCGCCAAGCTGTTAGCGTCGCGCGCTTGAGTGGTCATTTCGTTTAGGTTCGGGGAGGGCACGGCTTCCGGCCGTGCCGCAAAGATCCAAACGATGTGGGCTTTAGCCGCTGAGGTTTCGCTCGTGTCCCGCTGCCTAGGGCTATGAGATAGCCTTGTTGGTTGAATGGGTTAGGTTCGGCGAGGTTCGGCGCTCCACAATCGACATTCCAAAATCAACCATCTACAATTCCCGCATGGGCGGCCTCACCCCGCAATCCCCGCTAACCGAAGAGCGCGATTCCAGCCGCCGCATCATCTTCCTTACCGTCGCAGCCGTCCTGATCGGGGCCGTAGTCGCAGCCCTGCTCCTCCGCACCGCACCAAAAGCCGCCTCAGGACTCCCGCCCGCCTACGCTGCCAACCTGAAGCTCTCCGACTTCAAAATGAGCGCCGCCGAAAATTTTGTCGGCGCCACCGTCAGCTACATCGACGGCTCCCTCACCAACGCCGGCTCCAAAACCGTTACTCACGCCGCCGTTCAAGTTGTTTTCAAAGACGACATGGGCCAAGTCGCGCAAAGAGAAGACAATGTCCCCCTGCGCGCGCTGAGAACCACCGGCCCCTACCCCGAAGCCGTCGACCTCACCATCTCCCCGCTCGCTCCCGGCCAGAGCCAGCCCTTTCGCCTGACCTTCGAAAGCATCTCCGCGCAATGGAACCACCAGTATCCCGAAATCCAAGTCATCGACGTCACCGCGAAATAGGCTCGGAAGGACTGAGACTGAGATTCGGATTGGGATTCGATTTGGAAGGGCACGGCGTCGCCGGCACGGAAAAACTCACAAACGCGAGCAGTACCGTGGAAGAGCGGCGCTTCAGCGCCGCGTAAAGCCCTCAAAATGGGCGTGGGCTTCCGCCCCCGGGGTAAGCGCTCCAGTGCCAGGCGTCGCGAGCGATTCCAGTAGAATGACTTCAATGTCCGAACCAAAGCCATTCCGGCTTACGGAGTCCGTAAAAGCCGCGGGTTGAGCGTCCAAGCTGAGTCCAGCGGCGCTGGACACGGTGCTTGGGAAATTAGCCCGGCAACACGACCCCAACGTTCTGGTCGGCTTCGATCACGCCGACGACGCCGGAGTGTATCAAATCGCCCCCGATCAAGCCCTCGTTCAGACTGTCGATTTTTTTACTCCCGTCGTCGACGATCCCTACACCTTCGGCCAGATCGCCGCCACCAACGCCCTCAGCGACGTCTACGCCATGGGCGGACGCCCCGTCACCTCGCTCGCGCTGGTTTGTTTCCCCGAAAAAGCCGATCTCGAAATTCTCGAGCGCATCCTCGCCGGCGGCCTCTCGAAGATGATCGAAGCCAACTGCACCGTGATCGGCGGCCACAGCATTCGCGACGACGAAACCAAATTCGGATACGCCGTCACCGGCCTCGTCCATCCCCGAAAAGTTCTCGCCAACAGCGGCGCAAAAGCAGGTGACGCCTTGGTCTTCACCAAGCCTCTCGGTACCGGAGTGATCTCCACCGCCATCAAGAAAGGCAAAGCCGAGCCCGCCTGGATCGACGCCGCCATCCAGTCGATGACCACGCTCAACAAAAAAGCCGCGGAACTCATCGTCGGCCACAACCACAACGCTCACGGCTTCAACGCCCCCGACTTCGAAGTGCACGGCATGACCGATGTTACCGGCTTCGGCCTCATCGGCCACGCCCGCGAACTAGCGATCGCAAGCAATGTCTCGCTGCAAATTTTTTCAGATAAGATCGAGGCTCTCCCGGGAGCGCTCGAATGCATTCGCGCGGGCTACATCCCAGGCGGCCTGAACGCAAACCGCGAATTCGCCGAATGCGTGGTCGGTTACGAATCCGAGATCAGCCCCGACCTCAAAGCCTTGCTGTTTGATCCGCAAACCGCCGGCGGACTGCTCATCTCTCTCGCGGAAAAGAATTGCGAAAGATTTGTTGCACAAGCCCGCGACCTCGGTATCGCCGCCCGCCGCATCGGCAACGTTTCTGCATCCCAGAAGCCGCTCATCCGCATCTACTAATTAATTCGGTAATCTATATCTCGGGAAGGCAATCATCATGCAAACTCGCCAGCTCGGCCTCAACGGCCCCAAAGTTTCCGCCCTCGGTCTCGGCTGCATGGGCATGTCGGAGTTTTATAGCGGACGCGACGACGCCGAGTCCATCGCCACCATCCACCGCGCTCTCGAACTCGGCATCAACTTCCTCGACACCGCCGACGTGTACGGTCCTTACAAGAACGAAGAGTTGGTAGGCCGCGCGATCAAAGGCAAGCGCGACCAGATTGTGCTGGCCACCAAATTTGGCATCCTTCGCGATCCCGCCAACCCCATGGTTCGCGGCGTAAGCGGCAAGCCAGAATACGTTCGCCAATCCTGCGAAGGCAGCCTGAAGCGCCTAGGCGTCGACACCATCGATCTCTATTACCAGCATCGCGTCGATCCCAACACTCCCATCGAAGAAACCGTGGGGGCCATGGCCCAGCTTGTGAAAGAAGGCAAAGTACGCTACCTGGGACTTTCCGAAGCCGGCCCGCAAACTCTCCGCCGCGCCGCGAAAGTTCATCCCATCACGGGGCTGCAAACTGAATACTCCCTCTGGACGCGCGATCCCGAAGACCAGATCCTCAGCACCTGCCGCGAACTCGGCATCGGCTTCGTCGCCTACAGCCCCCTTGGCCGCGGATTCCTCACCGGACAGTTTCAGCGCTTCGAAGACCTGGCCGCCGATGACTACCGCCGCAACTCTCCCCGCTTCCAAGGCGAAAACTTCCAGAAAAATCTCGACCTAGTCCGCCGCGTGGAAGACATGGCAAAAGAAAAAACCTGCAAGCCGTCGCAGCTAGCCCTGGCGTGGGTCCTGGCGCAGGGAAACGACATCGTCCCCATCCCCGGCACCAAGCGCCGCAAATACCTCGAGGAAAACGTAGCAGCGCTGGATGTGAAGTTGACCACGGAAGACCTGCGTCGCATCAACGCAGTCTTCCCCGCCGACGCGGCTGCCGGCCAACGCTACCCCGAGCACATGATGAGCGCAGTCAACCGCTAACCCAAAAGTAAAAGGCGGCCGCAAGGCCGCCCGAAAAACTGACCACTAATCCCTGACCCCCCTTAAGCCCGAGCCGGACTCTCTCCACCCTTAACAATCCCCGGCCGTCCCGGCTCCGGCTTCAAAACTTGCTGCACACCATCATCCGGCTTAGGCGGACTCTTGAACGGGGGAAGCTCTTTGCCTTCCACCAGCAACCCAATCTCCGACGCATCCAATACTTCCCGCACCAGCAGCGCGCTGGCAATCTTCTGCAGCGTCTCGCGGTTCTCATCCAGAATGTGCTTGGCTGTGTCGTAACCTTTGCTCACCAGCTTGCGAACTTCGCCATCGATCTTGATGGCCGTGTCTTCGCTGTAGTCGCGATGCTGCGCAATCTCGCGTCCCAGGAAAATTTGCTCTTCCTTCTTGCCAAACGTCAGCGGACCGAGATCGCTCATGCCCCACTCGCACACCATCTTGCGCGCCAGTTCCGTGGCTCGCTCAATGTCGTTGCCCGCGCCGGTACTCATCTGGCTCAGGAACAGTTCTTCCGCCAACCGTCCGCCCATCAGAATCGCGATGTCGGTTTCCAGATATTCCTTGGTGTAATTGTGCCGGTCGTCCACGGGAAGTTGCTGCGTAACGCCCAGCGCCATGCCGCGCGGAATAATCGTCACTTTGTGCACCGGATCCGACCCCGGCAGCCGCGCCGCCACCAGCGCGTGCCCCGCTTCGTGGTACGCCGTGACTTTCTTTTCCGCGTCGGAAAGAATCATCGACTTGCGTTCCACGCCCATCAGCACTTTATCTTTGGCCACTTCGAAGTCGAACATCAGCACAGCCTTGCGGTTTTGCCGCGCCGCCGCCAACGCCGCCTCGTTCACCATGTTCTCGAGATCGGCTCCCGAGAATCCCGGTGTGCCGCGAGCCAGAACCTGCAGATCCACATCCTCAGCCAGCGGCTTTTTGCGCGTATGCACGCGCAGAATCTCTTCGCGTCCCCGCACATCCGGACGGCTCACCACCACCCGCCGGTCAAATCGTCCCGGCCTTAGCAGCGCCGGATCCAGCACATCCGGACGGTTCGTCGCCGCCATCAGAATCACGCCTTCATTCGACTCGAACCCATCCATCTCTACCAACAACTGGTTCAAAGTCTGCTCGCGCTCATCGTGTCCGCCGCCCAGTCCAGCGCCACGATGCCGCCCCACCGCGTCAATCTCGTCGATGAAAATAATGCAGGGTGCGTTCTTCTTGCCCTGCTCAAACAAATCGCGCACGCGGCTAGCCCCAACGCCCACAAACATTTCCACGAAATCGGAACCCGAAATCGAGAAGAACGGAACGTTCGCCTCGCCCGCCACCGCCCGCGCCAGCAAAGTCTTACCCGTTCCCGGAGGCCCCACCAGCAGCACGCCCTTCGGAATGCGTCCACCCAGCTTCTGGAACTTCTGCGCCTCGCGCAGGAACTCGATAATCTCTTTCAGCTCTTCCTTGGCTTCTTCCACGCCCGCCACATCTTTGAACGTGACTTTCTTCTGCTGCATTGAAAGCAGCCGCGCCCGGCTCTTGCCAAACGACAACGCCTTGTTTCCGCCTGTTTGCATCTGCCGGATCATGAAAAACCACAACGCTCCCAGAAGAATCAGCGGAGCCCACGTCCCCAGCAGTTGCAGCGACCAGCTCCCGCTGTTCATGTCGCGGAAGGTAACGTTGATCCCCTTCTGCTCGTGCAGGTTCTTCAGCACTTCCGGAGTGAAATAAGTAAGCGGCGCCGCAGTATGGAACAACGACCCGTCGCTGTACTTGCCGTGCACCTGCATCCCGTCCACCGTCAACTCGCGCACGTGCCCCTGCTGGTCCACGTCGCTCATGAACTGCGTGAACTGAATCTCTTTGTCTTTTTGCCCGTCGCGGCCTTGCTTAATTACCTGCCACAACAGCAGGGCAGACAACCCAATCACTACCCAGAACACCACCGTTTTAACTGTCGAGTTCACCTAGTCACTCCTGCCCGGATCACGATGCTACGAATAAGGGCCCACACAGCACCAGCCCCAGAGGCTCCCGCCAACTCAATTAGATGCCACTCCGCCATTTTCGGATCGGCTAATTCCCGGCACCCCCATTTTACCATGTGGAGAAGGCCACCTCTATCATGTGGCGACTGCCGCCCTCGGCTGTCCTGGCCAGAGCGACGCTCGGCCCGATCCTCCCCCGTGGCCGGTAACCGGGACGATAACCTAAGTTGCTGATCCCACTCAGCTTGAATACGGTTCTTAGCTCGCCGCCAGATACGGCAGATTGCGGTTCGTCTGCTCTACCGCGCCCAGCCCGTAGCCCACCAGAAACGTCTCATCCACCAGAAACCCAAAATAATCCGGCTGCAGTAACACCCGCCGCGCCGCTTGCCGGTCCAGCAGCGTCACCAGCTTCACCGAAGCCGCTCCCCGCGCCCGCAAATCACTCATCAGAAATTCGCTGGTCACCCCCGAATGCACCAACCCCTCGACCAGCAGAATGTGTTGTCCCCGAATGTCCGGCTCGTGGCTGAAGAATATCTCCATCACGTCGCTGGCATTGTCGCCCTGCGTCCGCGTGTATTTCGGCTTGATGAACTGGCACACCACCGGCACGTCGAGAGCCCGCACCAGGTCTGCCAGAAACATAAAACTGTTCTCAAGCACGGCCAGCGCCTGAATGGTCTGCCCCTTATAGTCGTCCGAAATCTGCCGCCCCAGCTCCTTGACGCGCTTCTGGATCTGCTCGCTGGTAATCACCTGCCGCAGTGTTTCGCCAGATTTCGAACCGTTCATGGAATGGCGCCTCTCGGAAGCAGTCAACTCTAGCCGGTAGCTGAGTAAACTCTAAAACCCTTGTCATCCAGAGCGAAGCGAAGGGCCCCTATCACCACGACCAGGCTCGAGGGGCCACCACAGTCGCGCTTCGCTTTCGTGCCTCTTAACTAAACGCGCGCGCCCTCGCCGCCCACTCGCGTCTCGCGAATCAAAACCCCCGCGCACCCCGCCTTCGCCCGAAACTTCGCCGGAACCGCGAACCCGCGCGCCCAGACAATCTCATCTCCGCAAACGATCACCGGCCACAACCCGCGCTCCGGCTGCCCCACGTGAAGCTGCTGCAACAATTCCTTCATTTTCTTCGGGGCCTTCGTATGCGCCGGCCAAAACCTGTCTCCCGGGCGCCAGTTCCGCACCCGCAGCGGCCCGCACAAAAGCTCGCCATCCAGCAGATGCTCGGGATTATACCCTGCCTCCGCGGCCCTGGCGGCCAAAGCTTCGGCCGGCAAAGCTTCGAACCGCAAAGCTTCAATCACCGCCCCAATCTCCGGAACCCGCGCCCGTCCCGGCACCGTCAGGGCGTATTCGTAATCGTGAGCGACGTTTTGTGGAATGCTCTGAGTAACGTCGTGAGGAACGTCGCGAGAGCCGCTCTCCCGCCGCGGGTCGGGAGCCAGAAAAACCAGCGCCTCCGGCTCCACCAGCACAGCCCAGCCCCGCGGCAGAGACAATTGTTTCCCTTCGCTCCCAGCCTCCGCCACAAATCGCAAAATCTCTTCCACATGCTTGAATTCAAGTGGAATCTCCCCATACTCGCCGACCGCCTTCACCAGCCTCCGCTGCGCCGCAACCGGCTCCCCCAGCAACCACCTCCGGTCCACCGAAGCGTCCATGGCAATCGGCTGCTCAGCTTCGTGCAACCCTTCAGCAGCGTCCGTCCTGACAGCATTCGTTCCCGCAGCGCTGGTCCCGGCAGCATGCGGCTCAGCAGCGCCCAGATGAATCTGCACCAGCGAGCCGCCGGCAGAATTTCCGCGACTCCATTCCGGCTCCGACCACTGCACCACTGTCCCCAGCCATCCCGAAACTTCGTTCTCCCAGTAATCCTCTTCGCCGCGCGCAATCTCTGCCAACTCCGCTAAATTCTCCGCCACCGCGGGATTGAACTCCCGTTCGAGCAGCGGAAGCACCAGCTGCCGCACCCGGTTACGCGTGAACTTGTCATCCGCGTTCGTCGAGTCGTCGCGCCAGGGCTGTTTGATCGTTCTGAGATACTGCTCCAGCTCGCGCCGCCGAAACGCCAGCAGCGGCCGGATGATCTCCCCGCAAGCCTCCGCATCATCCTCCTCCACCACAATCCGCGGATAAATCCCGCCCACCCCCCGCAATCCTGTCCCACGAATCACCCGCATCAACACAGTCTCCGCCTGATCATCGAGCGTGTGCCCGGTTGCGATCACGGTCAGACGATTCGCCAGGGTTGGGCTGGGGAAGGAATTTGGGATAGGGCTCGGGAAGGGCACGACTTCCGTCGTGCCATCGGAAGCGGCCGGGGCTTCAGCCCCTGAGGTACGTTCTCTCTCCTCCCCAGACCCCAACAGCCGGCGAAAAAATTCATACCGCATCTCCCGAGCCGCCGCCTCTACGCCGACGCGCTCGGCAGATGCATGCGCCGCGACAGCTCCGCTCTCCCAATAAAATTCCAGTCCATGTTCGCGAGCCAGCGCCTCGACAAACTCCTGATCCGCATCCGACTCCGCCCCCCGCAGCCTGTGATTGAAATGAACCACAGAAACCACAATCCCAATCTCGCGACGCAACTCCAACAGCAAGCGCAGCAGCGCCACCGAATCAATCCCGCCAGAAACGGCGACGCCGATGCGATCGCCAGCTCGCAGCAATTCCTGCCGCCGGACGTGGGCTAAAACGCGCTCCGCCAGTTCATGCACGGCAACATGGTACAACCTCCGGCGCGCGCACCCGAGACCTCGGCATCCGCGGGCCGTGAGGCAAATGTTCGCGCACCAAACCTGCAACAATAACGGTCAGGCGTGCGCGCGTGAAGCTAAGTTCTGCGGAAATGCCACCAACGAAAGCGATTCTTTGCTCGATGATTTGCGGTTTCAGCGAAGGATCAACAACTTACGCGGGAAAAAAGAAAGGCGCCTAAGCCTTCGCCCGCGACAAAAACTCATTCTCGTGGCATTCTGAGCGTCGTGGAGGCCATTCCAGCAAGCGCCTTGCATGGCCGCCGAAGCTCCGCCTGCCCGACGTGGCGATGCTCGAATCACAACTCCAATAGAATCAGCCTGACGAAAATCTCGCCCCTTTGGAATCAACTATTTCCGAAAGTGATAGCGGATCGGTTCTCTACGGCAGACGCTGTGGGGAAGAAGAATCGGGCGAGCTAGCGCTCGCCGGACAGCCGAGGCGGCTGTCCCCACGTGGTTCCTCTACCCAACCTTCTCCGGCGCGGCGTCTGCTTTATCATTCCAGCAGCGTGATTCCCCGTCTCCAAACTTCGCGTCTCCTGTTGCGTCCCTTGGAGCTTGCGGACGCCGAGCAAACGCAACTCCTGTTTCCGCATTGGGAGATCGTTCGCTATCTCTCGCATGTCGTGCCCTGGCCTTATCCGGCGGACGGCGCCCACACTTACTATCGCGACGCCGCGCTTCCTGCGATGGCTCGTGGCGAGGCATGGCATTGGACGCTTCGGTTGAAGACCGAACCCGACCGGCTGATCGGCTGCATCGCGCTGCTGAAAGGCGAAAAGATCAATCGCGGATTCTGGCTGGGCTTGCCCTGGCACGGACAAGGGTTGATGACCGAAGCCTGCGAAGCCGTCACCGACTACTGGTTCAACACGCTCAAGTTCCAGGTTCTGCGCGCTCCCAAAGCGGCCGCGAATGTGGCCTCGTGCCGCATTTCGAAAAGGAGCGGCATGCGCCTTATCGCCCGCGAAGAGCACGATTACGTCTCGGGGCTTCTGCCTACGGAAATCTGGGCGGTTACCGCGGAAGAATGGAACGCCCGTCGGACTCGTCAGGCAGACCCGCGGGGCCGGTAGCGGAACGCCCTCGGCAAACCTGCGGTTTGATCTGACTGGAATACAAAAGGCCTAAACTGTAGAGGCGTTGCTTGCAACGTCTCTACAGCAGGCGCTGTGTGGAAGGAGAACCGGCGAGCTGGCGCTCGCCGGACAGCCGAGGCGGCTGTCCCTGCGTGACCCTTTTACAGTCCCGCACTCTTCTCTGCGATCAGCTTCCTGATCTTCTCTACAAAATCTGCCGCGGGCATGTCCTCGGTTCTTTCTTTCCCGCGCGTGCGGACGTTTACCTTGGCCGCCTCGGCTTCTTTGTCTCCCACCACTAGCAAAAACGGAACTTTCTGCATGGCGTGCTCGCGGATTTTGGCGTTCATCTTTTCATTGCGAGCGTCGACTTCCACGCGCACTCCGATTGCTTTCAGTTGCGCCGCCACTTTGTTGGCGTACTCCGCGTGACGCTCGCTGATCGGGATCATCACGGCCTGCACCGGCGAGAGCCACACCGGGAACGCGCCCGCGTAGTGCTCGATGAGCACGCCGAAGAAACGCTCCACCGAACCGAACAGCGCGCGATGCACCATCACGGGCTGCTTGCGGGAACCGTCCTCGGCGACGTATTCAAGGCCGAAGCGCTGCGGCAGGTTGAAGTCGACCTGCACCGTGGAGAGTTGCCACAAGCGCCCGATGGCATCCACCAGCTTGATATCAATCTTCGGCCCGTAAAACGCCGCTTCGCCAGGGATGGTCTTGTACTCGACATTCTTGCGCTTCAGCACATTCTCGAGCGATCGGATGGCGTTGACCCATTGCTCTTCGCTGCCCACAAAATTCTTGCGATCGTCAGGATTCCAGGTGGAAAGCTCGGTCTGGTACTGGTCGAAGCCAAAATCCTTCAGCACGTCCAGGGCAAAAACCAGGCAATTACCAACCTCATCCTCGACCTGCTCTGGCGTACAGAAAATGTGCGAGTCATCCTGCGTAAAGCCACGCACGCGCAACAAGCCGTGCATCACGCCCGAGCGTTCGTAGCGATAGACCGTCCCCAGCTCGCCTAGGCGCACTGGCAAGTCGCGATACGACTTCAGCGAGTCTTTGTAAATCAGAATGTGGCCGGGACAGTTCATTGGCTTCAGGCGGTATTCGGCGTCGTCCAGTTCCATGGCGTCGAACATGTTCTGCGAGTAGTAGCCCTCATGCCCGGAGGTGAAAAACAGCTGCCGCCGCGCCACATGCGGCGTGTAGACCAGCGAGTAGCCGCGCTTCAGATACTCCTCGCGCATCCAGTCTTCCATCTGCTTGCGGATGATGCCGCCCTTGGGATGCCAGAAAATCAGCCCCGGCCCAGCCAGTTCCTGAATGGAAAATAAATCGAGTTGCTGGCCCAGCACGCGGTGGTCGCGCTTCTTGGCCTCTTCTACCTGCTGCAAATGTTTGTCGAGATCTTTCTGCGAGAAGAAAGAGGTCCCGTAAATGCGCTGCAGCTGCGGATTCTTTTCGTCGCCCAGCCAATACGCGCCCGCAATGTTGAGCAGCTTGAACGCCTTGATCTTCCCCGTGGACGGGATGTGCGGGCCGCGGCAGAAATCCGTGAACTTTCCGGTGCGGTAGATGGAAATCTTTTCATCGGGCTTGGTGAACTGCTCGACGAAATGGCACTTCATGAAGTCGCCTTCTTTTTTGAACTCGGCGAGGCCCTGATCTCGGGGCACAAATTCACGAGCGTAAGGGATATCCTGTTTCACCAGTTCCTGCATCTTCTTCTCGATTCTTTCCAGATCCTCAGGAGTGAACGCCGTGGGCCGGTAAAAATCGTAGAAGAATCCGCTCTCGGTCGCAGGACCGTGGCCGAGTTTGGTCTCGGGGAAAAGTTCGAGCACGGCCGCCGCCAGCAAATGCGCGGACGAATGCCGGTAAACTTCCAGGGCCTCGGGATCGCGATCGGTGAGGATGCGCAAGGGCGTGTCTCTTTCCAGCGGCCGGGTGAGGTCGATGAGGTCGCCGTTGGTTTTCGCCGCCAGCGCGGCATCCGCCAACCGCGGGCTGATGGACTTGGCAACTTCGAGCGCAGTCGTGCCCTTGGGAAATTCCTTGCTGCTCCCATCCGGGAGGTTCACATGAATGTTGTCTGCCATAAGTTCGGAAACCTGCAGGTGGTTTGAATCTTTCAGTCTAAAGAAGGGACGGAGGAGGGTCAAACCTGGCGACTCGCGCAACTGGCGCATCTTCAGCTTTCTTGCCGGGACCAGCATCAGTGAGGTTGCCCCAGCCTTCGCGGTTTTCGAAGGCTGGGTAGCGATGCTGCATAAGGTGCAAGCTTTCCCGGAGATCGAAAACCGAGGGTTGGAAAAGGAACGACGTATCGAGGCCTCTTTGTGGGAAGTCCGCAACCGTAGAGGGCAATAGTGCGGGCCGCATCGTGTCCCACCCTTCGAAAACCGCGAAGGCTTGGGCACCCGCAGTCGCTGCGCGAAAAGGAGGGTCAGCCCCCATCCTCCAGTCGTGCTGCACGACGATTAGCCCTGCACGTCTTTCACGTGCGTCGAGATATACCAGGTATTGCCGAACGCATCTTTCACGGTGCCATTACGATCGCCGTAAGGCTGATCCGCGGGTTCGGAGATTGACGTTGCCCCCGCTGTCAGGGCGCGGCGGTAGACGGCATCGCAATCCGGAACGTACATGTAGAACATGGTCGGCATGGGCGGATATTTTCCCTGGGCCTCAGCGGAGGGCTCGCCCATTTCCACCACGGAATCGCCCACGCGAATTTCCGCGTGGTGCACTACGCCGTCGGGCGACGCGTATTTCGAAAGCTCCGTCGCTCCAAATGCGCGCTTCAGGAAACCGATCACGGGCTCGGCACGCAGCGGGTGCATGTAGACATTCACATTGTTCAGACCCTTGGCGATGTAGCTCTCGCCCTTGTCCTTGGGGAGGTGCGTGGCAATGTACCAGATGTTGCCCGCCGGATCTTTTACGCTGGCCGAGCGTTCGCCGTACTCCTGGTCGCGCGGCTCGTCGATCAGCGTCGCTCCCGCCGCCAGCGCCATGGCGCAGACCGCGTCTGCATCTTCCACGTAGATGTGCAGTGTGTGGGTATTCGGCGTGGCGTGGAATTCTTTGCCGGGAATGCCGCCGCCCATCATCAGCATCGAATCGCCGATGCGGATCTCACCGTGCAGTCCGCCGGCCGACCCAACGATGCGGAAGGTCTCCTCGCCACCGAATGCCTGCTTGGCAAACTCCAGCAACGCAGGCCCGTCTTTCGCGATCAGATACGGCGTCACTGTGCGGAAGCCCGGTGGAATCGGATCCACCCGCTTTGCTGATTCTTGCCCGGGCAGCTGTCCACCTTCGGGTCCTCGCGTCATCTTCGCCATGCGGCGGTGCATTTCCTCCACCGACATTTCTTCCGTGACCGTAGAAATGTTCCAGGTATAGCCGAAGGGATCGACGAAGCTGCCCTCGCGGCGGCCATAGAACTGATCACGAATCGGTCCCAGGGCTTTCATCCCCGCAGCCACGGCCCGCTTCGCGAAGCCATCCACGTCGGCCACATCGAGTGACAGTTGCACCGGCGAATAGCCCAGCGTTTCCGCGCTGAATCTTCCACCCTCGGGCCACTCTTCGGAGAGCGTGATCGACGAGTCGCCGATCGTGATCTCGGCGTGGGGGATGCCATCTCCGGTATCAAATCGCATGGTTTCCTTGGCGCCAAAGGCTTGCACGTAGAATTCGATCGCCTTCGCGGCATCCTTGAAGGTCAATCTTGGAGTAGCGACGGTGCGTACGGTGGTTACGGGTTCAGCAACGGTGCTCATATTTGTTCTCCCTTTCAATTCAGAATTCAGTGGCGCCTTGAGTCGTAATTTGAGTTGTACCTTGAAATCGGCGCGTGGCAAATTGCGCAATTCTGCGGCGAGGCGCACCAGTGGCTCGATTGCGGCCTCGACTTTGCCGACCGTACCATCCGTACGCGACAGCATTAACTCGACAGCCTTGTTAAGCTGTTCGATTTTCTTCTGCCCGCCATTTCCCAAATGCAGAGAGCGCTTAGGCATCGGCACCCTCCATGCGCGTCCGCAAAGTGGTCAGAGCGCGGAATTGCAGTTGCTTCACCGCGCCTTCGCTCTTGCGAATTTCCCGCGCCACTTCCTTGATGCTTTTTTCTTCCACGAAGCGCAGCACCACCACGCGCCGCTGTTCCGCCGGCAAAGTATCGACGAGCCGGAACAGCGTGGCCCGGCGTTCAACGTCTGCAAGCTCGGCTGTTTTGCCGGGCAGCGAGTCCACTTCAATCGCGTTGTCGGCCGCCGGCTCCCGTCCCGCGCGCTGCCCGCGGTCGGAAATCAAATTCGCCGCAATGCGAAACAGCCATGCCGCAAATGGAATCCCCCGCCACTCGAATCGCTGCAAATTCGCCAGCGCGTGATGAAAAACTTCGGCGGTCAGGTCTTCCGTCTCGGCGCGGTTTCCCACCCGCCGCACCACGAAGGCATATACGCGCTCGAAGTGATTTTCGTAAAGCGCGGCAAAGCACGCAGGATCCTTCTGCGCTGCTTCAATCAGAAGCCGCTCGTCCGCTTCTTGCCTCAGAGCCTTCAACCAGTTCTCCGTGCGGAGTAGTCTTACATCAAGGGTAACGGCGGGAAAGGGAAAAGGTTACGGGTAGGGTAGAATAGTCCCGCATATTTTCCATGCAACACCTTATTGCTGTTTCCGGCACCAAAAACCTTTGGGACGCGGGGTAATTTTATGGAAGCGATCAGTGGAGTGTTCAAAACGCGAAAGCGTGCAGAAGATGCCGTGGGGGAAGTGCGGAAGACGGGCGTTGCGGCAGACAAAATCACGTTGCTGATTCTCGGCACGGCGGATCAGATCGATAAGGAAATGCAGGCCGTCCCAGTGGATACCGCCGAGCAGCCTGGCATGGGGAAAGGCCTGGGCGCGCTGGCAGGCGGCGGAGTCGGGATTGCCGGGGGTGCGCTGCTGGTGGCGCTGGTGCCCGGTGTGGGGCCAATTACGGCAGTGGGCCTGCTGGGCGCCGCGATTCTGGGGGCCGCGGGCGCGACGATTGGCGCGACTGTCGGCAATACACTGGAGAAATCCACCACTACGGGACTTCCGGAAGATGAAATCTTTGTTTATGAAGACGCGCTGCGCCAGGGGCGGAGCGTGGTGATTGTGCTCGCGGAGAATGAAGAGTCGGCGTCGCTGGTCCGCGACCAGCTGAAAATGCACGGGGCGGAATCGGTGGACGCGGCGCGTGAGCAATGGTGGCTTGGCTTGCGCAACTCCGAAGAGAGCCACTATTCAAAATCCGGCAAGAGCTTCGCGGAGGATGAAAAGTATTATCGCCTTGGCTTCGAGGCCGCGCTGCATGCGAGAAGGCGGTGCGTGGAGTTCGACCAGGTCTCCGGCGAGATGAACGCCGCGCTCGAAGATGCGCAGCGGCAACATCCCGGCGTGCAATTGGAAGCAGCTTTTACGCGTGGCTACCAGCGCGGGCGCGACTACTATCAGCAGCGCTGCGATGAAACCGGGAAAGCTGCGTGAGGAATAAACATTGAATGTTGGGCCGAGCAACCTGCTCGGCCGCTTTCTGCCTCGGAAGCCTTTGAGCTACTCCTCCAAACGAAGTAATCTTCAATTGAGTAACGGATGGAAAGCATCTTGCGGTAGAATTCGACCCCGAGATGCTCTTGCGCAGACTAACGCCGCTGGTCTTTCTTGCCTGCGCCCCGATCTGGGCACAGTCGAGTTCGGCGGCGGCCCAGAGTGGCGACTCACAATCACAAGCCCCCCAACCGCAGACTGCACAACCACCTCAAGCTCCGCCCGAGTCCGATAAGAAACCGGCTGCGGACCAAACTGCCTCTATCGCGCCCGCAGATTCCACAAAGCTGGAGCCTATCAGGATTCAAAAGGCCACATACCCCGAGGAAGCGCGCGAGAAGCAACTGCAAGGGCAGGTCTGGGTCAAGTTTTCAGTTTCGGAATCGGGCGATGTGACAGGCGTCGAGGTCATCAGCGGAGACCCCGTTCTGGCCCAGGCCGCAGCGGATGCGGCGAAGAAATGGAAGTTCAAGCTGTTCATCAAGAATGGCAAGCCGATCGCGGTGACCACAAAAATTCCCTTCGACTTCGCATTCTCAAGCACAGTATCTGATACGAAAGAGGCCGAGCCCGTGGCCCAGCAGAATCCAGCCCCCGGCCAGTCTCCCGCCCCTGGTGAAGCTGCGAACGGAGTCCACCTCGCAACTCCTCAACGGGTCCGTGTCTCGCAGGGGGTTAGCACGGGACTTCTACTCCATAAAGTCAACCCCATTTACCCGGAAGAAGCCAAGCGTGCGGGCATTCAAGGCACAGTGGTGTTGAAGGCTGAGATCAGCAAGGAAGGTCGGATCGCCGATTTGCAGGTGATTTCCGGACCTGAAGAATTAGCGGCGGCGGCGATTGGGGCGGTGCAGCAATGGCGTTACAAGCCGTACCTGCTGATGGGCAATCCGATGGTTGTGGAAACTACAATTCAGGTGAATTTCGTGCTTTCGCGCAGATAACGCGAAAGTCGCAACCTACTGCGCTACGCCTGGTAGTAAAGGCTTTGCAACTCCTGCATCACCTTCCCTGACACCGCTTCCAGATCGCGCATGGTCATGCCCGCGGTCGAGATGGGCTCGCCTACGCGCATTTCCAGCGGACGGCACTTAATATGGTAGGTGTTCATGGGCAGCAGTTCGTAAGTTCCGACCAGCGCCACTGGGACGATATCCACCTGCGCTTTGATCGCCAGAAAAAATGCGCCGGGGAGAAACGGTTTGATGTCGCCATCCGGCGTGCGGCCGCCCTCGGGGAAAATTACCAGCGGCATGCCCGCCTTCAGACTCTTCACGGCCGAGCGGATCGCTGCGATCGAATTGGTGGGCTTCTGCTGATCGATGCACACTTGCCCCGATCGCCGTAGCTGCCAGCCCACAATCGGATACGCCAGCAACTCTTTTTTGAAGACGATGCGAAACTGAAATGGCAGGTTCACATACAGCACGGGAATATCGAGCGCCGATGCGTGGTTCACGGCATAGACGTGCGGTTTTGTCGTATCGATCTTCTCGAGGCCGGTAACTTTCACAGGCGACAAAATCGTCTTCATGATCAGCCACGACCAGGTCCGCGAAAACCAGTGCAGGCGGCGTCCAGTGCGATCGAACATTCCGCCGGGCAGGGCGATCACGCCCATGGCCAGCGTGTAGAACCAGATGAGCGTATTGAGAATCAAGTATGATCGCAGGCGGCTCACCCAGCCGTGCGTCATCCCGGGAATGGCATGCGGGGTGGGGCGCAGTGGCACGGACGGCGCGGTCTCCGCAAGCTCAGCCTGCAGGGGCTCGACCTGCTGCGGTTCGAGCGGTCGCTTTTCGACTTGCCGCTTTTCAATCTGATCGATCGATGAGTTCACTTCCCGCACACTCCCATTCTAGGGGAAAACCTCCAGCTCGACGAACCCTCATACTCTTGCCTTGAGCGCCTGCATCGCCTCGCCCACCAGATAGATGGATCCCGTGACCACGATAACTTTCTCCGGCATTGCCCCAGCCCACTTCCGCGCCTGTTCCAGAGCCGAAGCCGCGTCGGCCGCCAGCTCGATTTCTGTTCCCGTCCGCGCGCCGGCTTGCTGAATTTCTTCCGGCGTCGCCGAGCGCGGATTCTCGGCCCGCGTGGCGATCACCCGCTCTGCCAGCGGAAAAAGAATCTCGGTCATCTCCGAGATTGCCTTGTCGCACATCGCTCCGAAAACAAAAAGCAGCGGACGGTCCCCGTAGCGCTCTGAAAGGGCAGAACGCAGCGCCCACGCCCCCGCGGGATTGTGCGCCACATCCAGCACAATTTCGGACCAGCCCGGGCGAGGCGCCAAGGCTTGAAAACGGCCGGGCCAGCGCGTCTCACGGATTCCGCGCTCAATCGTGTGCGGCGTGATCGCGTCGAATCCCTGCTTGCTCAACTCCTCGGCTGTTGCAATTGCCAGTGCCACATTCCGTAGCTGATGGCGCCCCACCAGTTCCGTCTCCACTAGAATTTGATGCCCCATCACGTTCAATGGATATTGATAAACGCATTTCTTAGCGTCGGCCGCCTGAACTGTTTTGCCTCCGCTCGCTACGAGGTAATCGCCACTCCCCGGCGAAACCGGGGGCACGTAAGGCACCGCACTCACGCCTCGCGCTCCAAGTTCGAGAATGGTATTGCCGATTACGTCGTTGGCCTCGGGCTGCTGTGGCAGGGTCACCACCACGCCGCCTGCGCGGATGATCCCAACCTTCTCGCGAGCAATTTCTCCCACCGTGTTCCCCAGAAACTTCTGATGATCGAGCGAGACGTCGGTTATCACGCTGATTCTTGGTTTGACAACGTTGGTCGCATCCAGGCGCCCGCCCATCCCCACCTCGAGCACCGCGATCTCTACTTTCTCCCGCGCGAAATGTTCAAACGCAATTGCCGTCATCATCTCGAAAAAACTGGGATGCCACGGCAGGTCTCCGCGCTCCACGAGTTTCTCCGCCGCGGCGGCCACTTCCCCATGCAACCGCGCGAAATCGTCGTCGCCGACTTCCTGTCCATTCACCCGGATGCGTTCGTTGATCCGTATCAGATGTGGAGAAGTGTAAAGCCCTGTCTTCAATCCCGAAGCGTGCAGGATCGAAGCCAGTGTCGCCGCCGTCGACCCTTTGCCGTTCGTCCCCGCAATCAGCACGCTCGGAAATCGCCGCTCAGGATGCTGCATTGCCTCGAGCAGCGCGCGCATATGCGCCAAGTCGAACTTGTGCGAAGGCGTTTGCGCGAGCTCGTGGCCCAGCGCGAACATGCGGGAGACTGCGGATTCGTAGGTGAAGAAGCTCTCAGCCATCAGCTCTCAGCCTCAGATTACCAGCACCGTGGCTCGCTGAAAAAGTCGTCGAAGCAATTGTGAATTTGAAAGCAGGATTCCGTTTCGGTTGCAGTGAGATCTCGACGAAAACAAGTGGAGTCCGAAACAATGCTTTTCTGATGGCCGTCGCGGGTTTAGCTGATCGCTGACAGCTGAGAGCTGACAGCTGTTCCATCCATGAATTCCAGCGCGCGCGCAATATAGGGTTTCAGCTGTTTGCGGGGGACGACGGCGTCGAGCATGCCGTGCTCGAGCAGGAATTCGCTGCGCTGAAAGCCGGGTGGAAGCTTCTGCCGGATGGTTTGCTCGATTACGCGCGGGCCCGCAAAGCCAATCAGGGCGCCGGGTTCCGCGATGTTCAAATCTCCCAGCATGGCAAACGACGCGGTCACTCCGCCGGTGGTTGGATCGGTCAGCAAAGAAATATAAGGAACTTTTTCCTCGTCCAGCCGCGCCAACGACGCCGAAATTTTTGCCAGTTGCATCAGGCTGACCACGCCTTCCATCATGCGCGCCCCGCCCGACGCCGAAACAATAATCAGCGGGGTGCGCGTGTCGGCCGCACGTTCCACCGCGCGCGTGATCGTCTCGCCTACCACCGCCCCCATGCTGCCGCCGATGAACGCGTACTCCATCACGCTCACGACCACGGCGCGCCCGGCCAGCTTGCCCTGCGCGTTGATCACCGCATCTTTCAGGCCAGTGTCCTTCTGCGCCTGACGCAGCCGGTGTGAGTAAGCCTTGAGATCGACAAACTTCAGAGGATCGGTCGACACCAGATCTCCGTCGAAGGTTTCGTAGGCGCCGTCATCGAGGAGCTGCGCCAGCCGAGTGCGCGCGTCAATCCGGAAATGCTTCTCGCACTTCGGACACACGTTCAGGTTGTCTTCCAGATCTTTTTTCCAGATAATCTGCCGGCAGTTTTCACACTTCACCCACAGGCCTTCCGTCTTCACCTTCTTCTCGCCGGAGGTGTCCAGTTCGCCGGATTCGCGTTTGAACCATGCCATAAAAAAGAAATTGTTGATTTCCGATTGTTGATTGCTGACTAAAACCTCAGCCCGCGTGGGCCTTTCCATCAACAATCCGCGATCAACAGTCAGCGATTGATTTCAGTATTCAATTCCTCTCTGCGCCATCACGCCCTTCTCATACGCGTGTTTCACCTGGCGCATTTCGGTCACCGTGTCCGCAATCTCGACAATTGTGGGGTGTGCGCTTCGACCCGTCAAGATCACGTGGACCATTTCTGGTTTCTTTTTCAAGCTCTCGACCACTGTCGCCGGATCGAGCATGCCGTAGCTGATGGCGTAATTGATCTCGTCGAGCACCACCAAGTCCCACGCGCCCGATTGAATCGCCTTCTCCGCCTGGGACCAGGCTTCTTCCACCATCCGCACGTCTTCCGGGTCCGGGTTCTCTGCGCCCACCTTCACAAAGCCGCGGCCCATCTGCTTCATCACGAACTTGTCGCCGAATGCTTTTACCGCGTCGAGTTCGCCGTAATGCCACGAGCCTTTCAGAAATTGCAGCATCAGCACCCGCATGCCCTGGCCCACGGCCCGCAAAGCCGTACCCATGGCCGCAGTGGTCTTGCCCTTGCCCGGCCCGGTATTCACGATGATCAGACCGCGGCGTACGTCGCTCATCTTTTAACGTTGGACTGCTTTACGTCGGACTGCGCTCGCGCCGATGGCTTGGAATCCGCAGCCTACTGTTCGATTCTACTAGAGCCGGCGGCAATGCTGTTGAGCATCTTCGGCGCACCCTTCGTGAACATTCGTCCCATTAGCGGTTCGCTGGTGTTTCAGTTGTCGGACGGCACCAGAGGCCGGCCGCCGGCGCGGCCGGGGCGGGCAGGAGTGCCCGCCCCACACGAGCCTTCCAAAATGCTACATTGGCGAGTTCATGTCCGCGCCCAATTCCATCTTCGTGCGTGCCTGCAAATCGCAGCCGGTGGACCATACTCCTGTCTGGTTCATGCGCCAGGCCGGGCGCTACATGCCGGAATACCGCGCCGTGCGCAAGCAATATTCGCTGCTGGAGATTTGCAAAAAACCCGCACTCGCCGCCGAAGTGACCATCACCGCCGCCGAGGCTCTGGGCGTGGACGCGGCCATCATTTTCGCCGATCTCCTGCTCCCGCTCGAAGTCATGGGCCTGCCTTTTCATTTTTCCGCCGGCGAAGGCCCCGTCATCGAAAAGCCGATCCGCACAACAGAAGACATCGCCCTCCTGCGCACCGATCGCACCGCCGATCTCGGCTATGTCTCCGAAGCTGTAAGCCTGGTCGCGAAACACTTCGCCAACCGGGTTCCCGTCATCGGTTTTTGCGGCGCGCCGTTCACGCTCGCCAGTTACATGATCGAAGGTGGAGGTTCGCGTAACTATGTTCACGCCAAGAAGATGATGTACAAGTCTCCGACCGACTGGAATGTTCTGATGGGCAAGCTGGTTGCGGTTGCGGCCGCATACTCCGCGGCGCAGGTGCGCGCGGGCGCCGATGTGATTCAGATTTTCGACAGCTGGGTGGGTTGTCTCAGCGTGGAAGATTATCGCCGCTACGTTCTGCCGCACGTCACGAACCTGGTGCAGACTTTGCAAGCGACGGGAGCGCCTATCATTTACTTCGGCACCGACAGTGCCACGCTGTTGCCGGCCATGAACGAAACCGGCGCGGAGGTTATCGGCCTCGACTGGCGCATTCCGCTCGACGAAGGCTGGCGCACTCTCGGCCACAGCTGCGGCGTTCAGGGCAATCTCGATCCGGTGCTGCTCTTCGCCGACTGGAAGGAATTGAAGCCGCGCGCCGAAGATATTCTCCGTCGCGCCGCCGGACGTCCTGGCCACATCTTCAATCTCGGCCACGGTATCCTCCCAGAAACTCCAGTCGAGAACGTGAAAAACCTGGCTCGCTTCGTGCAAGAAGATTCGGCGTCCCAATGAAACGCATCGCCATCGTCGGGGGAGGCATTTCCGGACTCTCCGCCGCTTTCGCGCTCGAAGAACACATCCGCGGCGGCGTGGCCGCGGAATGCGTTCTCTACGAATCCTCGTCGCGCCTCGGCGGCGTCCTCTTCACCGAACAGATCGACGGATGCGTTGTCGAAGCTGGTCCCGATTCCTTCCTCAGCGAAAAGCCGTGGGCCGCCGATCTCTGCCGTGCTGTTGGACTGGACGATCAGCTCATCGCCTCGAACGATGCCGACCGCAAAACTTACATCCTGTTCCGCGGGAAGCTTGTCCCCATGCCCGACGGGCTGATGTTCATGGTCCCCACAAAGATTCTGTCCACCGGAGCATCGCCGCTTTTTTCCTGGAAGACCAAAGTGCGCATGGCGCAGGAAATGTTTCTTTCCCCGCGCGCCGTCGAGCACGACGAAAGCGTCGCATCGTTCGTGGAACGTCATTACGGCGCCGAGGTAGTCGACCGGCTCGCCGACCCGCTACTCTCCGGCGTCTATGGGGGCGAAGCCGCGAACCTGAGCGTCCGCGCGGTTCTGCCGCGATTCGCTGAAATGGAGCGCACTCATGGCAGCCTCGGCCGCGCCATGCTCGCTGCGCGCAAAAGAATGGCGCTCGGTTCCAACAAACCGACGGGCTCGATTTTCACTTCGTTGAAAAGCGGAATGCAGCAACTCACCGAAGCCGTCGTCGCCCGCCTTACGCCGTCATCGTTGCTCACCAACGCGCCCGTCGAGGCCATCCAGCGCGAAGGGGATAGCTGGATAATTTCCGCCGGATTCAAGACCGATGAGTTCGACGCTGTGATCCTGGCCGTGCCGGCGCACTCTGCCGCCAGCCTACTGCGCATGTGCAGTCGTGAACTTTCGGTCGAGCTCGCCAGCATCGAATACAATTCTTCCATCACCGTTGCGCTGGGCTACGATCGCGCCGTTCGCCAGTCGCTCCCTCCCGGTTTCGGATTCCTGGTTCCCCGCAGCGAAGGCAAACGCCTGCTGGCCGCCACGTTCGTGCACAACAAATTTCCTCATCGCGCTCCCGAAGACCGCGCCCTGCTGCGCTGCTTTTTTTCCGGGAGCAACGCCACCAGGGTTTGGGACTTGTCTGAGGAAGGAATCATCGCTGTTGTGAAGAACGACCTGCAGCAGATTCTTGGTCTCGCGGCCGACCCGCTGTTCAGCCGCGTCTACAAATGGAAATCGGCCATGGCCCAGTACACGGTCGGACATCTCGATCGCCTGGCCCGCATCGATCGCCTCTGCCAGCAACTCCCCGGCATCGCCCTCGCGGGCAATGCCTACCGCGGCATCGGCGTCCCCGACTGCGTCCGCTCCGGCCGTGACGCGGTTCAGCAACTCCTGTCTTGAGGTTGTCACTCTGTCTTTCTGAGCTTAAATTCCGAGGAGCGATGCGACGGGAATCTGCTGTCGCTCGCAGTGGAATCGCTCCCAGCGGTTTGTCATTCTGAGCGAAGCGAAGAATCCCTTGCAGCGACTCATCGCCAGCGATCGAAGGGATCTCGCCGTCTCGCGCTTTGCATCTAAAAGTACTTGACACGCATGCCTGTGCCCGCTATCCTGGTTCTGTGCTTGAGCCCCGCCAGCACCGCCTCCGACATTTTCGCCGTGAAGCTCGGCCTCTGCCCACGCGGGCGGCCGATGCTGACCCCATCGACGATCTGCGCTTCATCCGCGACACCATGGAGCGCTCCTCCGCTTTCACCGCCGTCTCCGGCTGGGGACAGGTAGTTCTGGGTTTGACCGCTCTCGGCGCCGCCTGGTTTGCTGCCCGCCAGCCTTCTGCTTTCGCCTGGCTGCGAGTCTGGCTGGGAGAAGGTCTGCTCGCCGTCACCATCGCGTTGCTCTCGATTTTCTGGAAAGCCAACCGCCGTGGCCTTCCTGTCTTCTCCGGTCCCGGCCGTAAAGTGGCCCTCGGACTTCTCCCCCCGCTGATCGCCGGCGCGCTTCTCACTTTCTCTCTCTTCCGGATAGGCCTGCGATCGGCCCTGCCAGCCACGTGGCTGCTGCTTTATGGGGCGGGCATCATCACCGGCGGCGCATTTTCCGTGCCCGCCGTTCCAGTCATGGGAGTTTGTTTCATGGTGCTCGGCGGCCTTGCCGTTTTTGGTCCCGCGGCCTGGGGCACATGGTTTCTTGCCGCTGGCTTCGGCGGGCTCCACCTTCTCTTCGGAGTTCTTATTGCGAGGAGGCACGGTGGCTAGATCTTTATCTCTGCGCCAGCGCGACAAGCACGCCAAGACCGCAACTCCGCGGCCCACGCGCGCTCCGCGCGTGCTCGCGCTCCCCGAACTCGACCGCCTGATTCACGAACGCATTCGCCTGGGCATCGTCAGCGCTCTCGCCACCAACGAGTCGCTCACCTTCAACGATCTCAAGCGCATTCTCAAGACCACCGACGGCAATCTCAGCGTCCACGCCCGTAAACTCGAGGAAGCTCAATACATTTCCTGCGTGAAGTTTTTCGAAGGCCGCGTCCCGCGCACCGAATACCGCCTCACTCCCGCGGGACGCCGCTCCCTGGCCCAGTATCTCGATCAAATGGAAGAATGGATCCGCGCCACCCGCGAAGAAGAAGAGTAGAGTGCAATGCTCTCCCTTTCGATGTGCCCATAGCCAGCGCATTGCTGGACGGTGAGCATCCAGAAAGTCAGAAGTCAAAAGTCAAAATGAAGAGGGTAAGAACCTTGGGCATTCGCTCTTAACTTCTGCATTTTTGCCTTTGACTTTCAGAGGCTTTCCCCTCAAATAAAAAAGGCGGCCGGATTTCCGGCCGCCTCAATTTCCAGCTTGGAACAGTTTAGAACACGTTGATGGTGAGGCTGACCGCGTTCGTGGTGCCGTCAGAGCCCGTTCCAGTTACCTGGATGGTCTGTGCTCCAATCGGCGTACCCGGAGTGCTCGAAGAACTGCAACCCACCAGACTGAACATCATTCCGAGGACCAGAATTCCCAGAAGGATGCCCACCCGGCGATTGCGCTTGTTCTTCCAGTCGCCCGACAACAGCAAGCCGAACAATCCCATCCCGGTCAGGCAAGCCAGCAGGCTGGTCCGGCCCTGGTTAGGATTCGCGTCGGCAGGCATGCGCAACGCGCCGTGCGGCGCGGCCGTAGTTATGGTCACCGTCGTGCTGAGCGGTGCGTTTCCTGCCGGCGTCAGCGTTGCAGGTGCAAAGGCGCAAGTCACGTCCAGCGGCAACCCGCCACAGCTGAACGTTACCGTTCCGCTGTAGAAGTTGATTGGAGTTAAGGTGATCATCGCAGTGGCCGTGCCACCATCCGCAATGTTGAGGAACGCTGGCGAGGATTGCCCGCTCACCGCCAACGAGAAGTTCGGCGCCGCCGCGGTGCCGTTAGCGTTGATGAGCGTACTCGCACCGGCAAAGTTGACCGAACTGGCTTGCGCGCCCGGCGAGCCATCGCCGTTCAGGTTAGCTGTGGTGAGCGCAAACGCGCTCTCTGCGCTCGGGAACTCCACCGGGTCGTAGAAGTACGCCGTGGGGGTTGCGCCGTTCGTGCCCGTTCCACTCCCGAACAACACGCCCACCGTACCGAACTCGATGTTGCTGTAAACCAAGTCCGGAACGCCATCGCCATTGACGTCCGTAACCTGGAGTCCGTAGGGTTCAGGCGAGTCCCAAGCGACATTTTGTAGCGACGCGGGCAGCACCCCCACCGCCAACGGCGTGAAGGTGGCGGTGGTTGCCTTCGCCGTGGTGGCGTTGAGGGCTACAAAAATCCCCTGGGTACTACCCTCAACTGTTGCGATCAGATCCGGAATCGTGTCTCCGTTTATCGGAGCCAAGGCGACCAGCTCGGGATACACATTCACCCCGGTGACTATGTCGTACTCTGGGACTGCTGCGGTGGCGAAGGCGCTGGCCGCGGCGTCCCACAACAACAGGCCTACCTGTCCCGACGACGATGCGTTGTTGTATTCCGAAATCGCCAGGTCAGGAAACCCGTCACCGTTTATATCCGCTGTCGCTATCGCATAGCCCTCTCCGTTGAGAGGAATCGGCACTCCCGCACCGAAGCCGCCGGCGCCGTCATTGGTGAGGATGGTTAAGGTCGAGCTGGACTCGTTGACTACCGCCAGATCCGGGCTTGTGTCGGAGCCGAAATTGGCCGCCACAATTCCGAATAAGCCTGCCCCGCCGACGCCATAGCTGGGGCCCTCGATGAAGCTCCCGTTACCCGTCCCGAAGAAGATGTCCACCGACCCTTGCTCATCGGTGGCAGCTATGTCGAGGAAGCCGTCTCCGTTAAAGTCGGCCACGGCAACCTCACCCAGGTTCCCGCTGGTGCCATAATTCGTGCCCTGCCCCAAGCTGCCGTCCGGGTTGCTGAGGAAAACCGTAATCCCCGTCAGGTTGTCACCAAAGTTACCAGTCACCACGTCGGGAAATCCATCGCCGTTGAAATCCCCAGTCGCGATCGAATACGATTCCGCGTTGCCATTGCCTGGTAGCGGCGAATAGTAGTCCCGCGCTGCCTGGAAGGTGCCGTCGCCGAAGCCAGCCATCCAAGTCAAGCTGAATTCCTCGTCAGCCACTAAGATGTCCGCCAATCCGTCGCCGTTGATGTCGGTAACGATCGCCGGAGAATAGGGGAATCCGCCCACGCCATAGCCCACGTTGGTAGTGTTCAGCGTGCCATCCCCGTTGCCGAGAAGCACGGTGATGTCGCCGCTGTCTTCGTTAGTCAACACGAGGTCGGCGTTGGTGCTGGTGCTGGTGACCGCAATCGTCGCCCCATAGGGAAAAGTATCAGCATTGGGTACGACCCCTGCACTTGCGTAGTACACAGCTGTGTTGAAGCTGCCAGCCGAACTGCCCTGGATGTACACCGCCACTTTGCCTTCGTCGCAGAAGACGTCGACGATTGCGGGCAAGCCGCTCGATCCAGTCAGGCTTCCAGACGTGGCGGTGCAGGCGTCTTCATCGCCATCCGGGGTGGTGTAAGCCGTTCCCGCGTATGGATTGGGCGTTGTCGACGAAAGATAAACCACCAACTGCCCGTCGGTATAGTCATTCTCCGCCACGTCGAGGGTTCCGTCACCGTCAAAGTCCGCGAGGATGACGTTGTTCCCATCGCCGTCAAATCCGGTTGGGGCAAGCAGGGGTGACGAACTCGACGTCGCCACCGGAACCACGGGGCTGGCTAAAGCCGCACCGAATGTACCGTCTCCGTTGCCCGCATAGGTGGTGAGGTTGGAAGGCGTGACGCCCGCGCTGTGGCTCCACTCGTCGTCGACGACCGCGATATCCAGGAAGCCGCTCGCCGCGTTCATCACCAGCGTGCCGCCGCGCGCTCCGTTGGCATCGGCGAGGGTGAAGGGCGAAGGATTCCCCTTGCCTGTCGTTACCGGCGTGAACGTTCCAGTAGCACTGCCCGCGAGCACGGTCACCGTGAGAACGCCTCCCGACTGGTCGACCTGCACGATGTCAGTGTTGCCGTCGCCGTTGACGTCGCCTACCACGAAAGCGTTTGGATATTCGTTCCCCGAGCCGTAGGGGCTGACGTAGGGATTTACGACGGGAGTGAGAGCTGGCGCCGAGAACGTACCCGCATTATTCAACACCACGGAATAGTTCCAGGTAAAGAAAGCGGTCGTCGCTGGCGTGCAGGTGGGACACGCGGGGGTATAGACGTCGACCACGGTAACGAAGCCCGTAGATCCGCCCCACGTGCCCTCGAGCACTTGCTGGGGGCCGCCACCACCGGTCGCGACCTGCGTTGCGCTTACAAACCCCAGGGTGCCTGTGGGAGGCGGATTAGACTGGTTTCTGCGCGGCTTCATCCCGCGCGCCATCGCGCTCGCTGGCCTGTTGTGCGTCGCGCTTAGGGGGTCGTGGATGGGAGGAAGATCCTGAAGATTCTTTAGTCCATGTTGCGCCCTGAAATCTTGCTTGCTCTTCAGGCGCGCGTCGTGCCTGGTCTGCATTTGAGTCAGCCACTTCGAAGCCTTCGCAGTCTTCGTGGGGCTCATGTGAAATTGATTTTGCGCAGTGATGTGATACGGCTTGGCAGTGTCTTTCGTCGCGACCTTAGCTGTGACCTTGGTCGCGCCGAAACCCTGCGCTATCGCCAACAACAGAAGGGCAGCGCTGGTTGCTGTTGCGGAAAGTCTGGTCATTTTCTCTTGGTCTCCATGAGTGTTGCAATGTGTGTGTTGCAGTCTGGTGTGTCGATCTGATTTAGTCGAGCTTCGTTCAGTCGAGCTTCGTTCAGTCGATTTCGGTTGCAGGGCCCGTACTTGACAAACTTGCAAACAGAAAAACTCTTGACTTGGCGCTTCTTTGCCGCAAGGGAAATGGGGGACGTCGATCCCGAATTGCGGGATCGCATCCGAATAATCTCCTAAATGCTGGGGATTGCGCTAGTAACGTTAGTGGTTAGCGTGGACGCGTGTCAACCTTATTCCGTCAGGTTTCCGGTTACTTTTGGCTGCAGTTCCAACCCTGAACAACCCCGCGGCAAGAGCTGTCCTGTTTTGCGGCTGCCCCCCGGCCGTTTTCGCGCAGGTGCCCCGGCAGCCTGCGACGGGAATCGCAAATTCCTCGTCCCCGTCCCCAATTTCGCGGCGCTAGTTTCAGTTTTCAGTCGCGCGTTTCCAGTGAAGGATGATGAGGCAATGATGGATGAAGCGACGATTGACGATTGAGGAAGCGGCGATTCGACGAGCAAGAGTGGACGGGCAAGGGTCGAAGAGCGACGGTGTACGACGGAAGCTCGATGAAAGATAGCGATGAGCGGCCAGGGAGCTAGGGGACGTAGATAGAGATCATAGAACGATTGGATATGGTACGGAGCGATAAGAGATGACGATGGTGAGCGATAATCGCAGACGCGATGATCTTTGAAGCGATCTCTGAAGCGATGATCGACGAGTCGGCTCCTAGCCGGTAGCGCACTTTTTGCCTTCCCTTCTCAACGCACTGGGCTCATGAATGGCGAACTCCAATAGCGTAGCCGTTCTTGGCTGCGACTGTGCTGATCGCATCCGGGTCTTCAAAATTTGAGTGCTTCCTCCGCCCGCGGAAAGCTTCGGTCCTGATGCGCCCGACGCAGCCTCGGACAGCTGTTTCCGCCCCGTCTGCGAGCTCGAAGTCCCGCCTCTGCCCGGAATCAAATTGGTAAACTCCATCCGCCATGAAAGTTTTGCTTGCGTCCCAACACATTTATCTGGTATAAACAATTCACCGAGAGCAGTGTGTGGCTAGCCGGGCGATTTTGTCGCAACTCTCGTCGCCGTCCGGCATCTAAAGATGTGTGAGGGCGTCAGGCCTTCAAATTATCCCGGCCACGGGATGTGATTCGGGAATGTCGCAGTGTAGCAACTTTCCGAAGGGTACCTTCAAAGCAAGGAACCTCCAAACCAGGATCTTTTCCCAATTTCTGTCTTCCGCTCGTGCTCGTAAAACCACGTGCGCCGAAATCAGGCGCGATTCGAGATGTTTTCCAGCCAAGCGGAAGGGCCCATACTGTTGCGCGCAGTTTTTGAGCAACGGCAAAATGTGGGAACGGGCACTCTTGACCGTTCGTCGAGCGTAGTTCGACCTCTTTTGCCAGCAGCTCTCCGCAACCCGCCTAGCGCGGTTTTCTCGGATGTGGAAAACATCTGGAAATCCTGTGCGCTCCGCCGGTTGACCGGATTTTCGGCGCACTGTATGTTTGTAAGGTTTCGAGGACAGTCGGATTCGGATATGCAGGTTCGCCTGCAGAGAAGAGTTCGCCTGGACTGAATTCGCGCCGCTCAGGCGGATCGCGATTCGGTCTTTGACAACTCGGTTGAACGTGCCAGTCGTGAGAGAGCGGATTCGGGCAAAAGCC